>Ga0137360_10000258_pt1 | contig 30477 bp, 32 predicted proteins | sample Mad1_60_16metaG_FD_104924 | JGI IMG/M metagenome (GOLD analysis project Ga0137360, IMG submission 104924) | Vadose zone soil microbial communities from Angelo Coast Range Reserve, California, USA - Mad1_60_16 metaG | ecosystem: Environmental > Terrestrial > Soil > Vadose zone | place: USA... | reverse complement strand
TGTCAGGGAAACTAAACTCGGTAGCAAACGGCACCTCAGTTGGAACGAAGTAACCGTGATGAGTACCACCAAACTTCTCCACCAGAGAAATCCACAAGCGGGCGTAGTGTTCAAACTCTGCCAGTTTCTCGGGATCAATGACGTAGCTCAAGTAACAAGTAATCAAAGCCAACTCCTAATTGAGAACTTGTGTTCACGACTATGGCCTGCGCCTGACAGTTCGGGCCGGACGGTCGCGTGAGTCGCGACAACCCTGAAAAAAAACTTAATGAAAGGTATTCAATCGTACCAACGCAACGGCGTGTCAGATAGTGGGTTTAGGATTTATACGTCCAGGCCTTTGCACTTGCGACACTGTGATTATCGTAGCCCCCTGCGACCAGGACCCTGCCATCTGTCAGCATGGTCGCCGTCGAATAAAATTTCGCCGCATCCATCCGACCGGTGGCTACGCTAAAGGTTCTCGACGCCGGATCATAGATTTCTACCTGCTCACCACCGCCGGCAATCAGGACTTTGCCACTTTTCAGCAAGGCAACTGCGGCAGGCAATTTGAAACGGGCCATATTCATGTGGGCGATATTTGAAAAAGCACCATTTGCAGGACTATAGATTTCCGCATTGGCATATTGCCCTTGCCAATCACGGCCGTCAGACCCGCCAACAACAAGTACATTCCCATCAGCCAACAACAGCGCCGCCTGTTTGTAACGCGGGACCGTCATACTGCCAGTGACGGTAAAGGTTCCGCTGGTCGCATTGTATAGTTCGGCCGTAGCGAGGGGATGTTGATATGCACCGCCACCGGCAACTAACACTCTGCCATCAGACAGCAGAACGGCGGTGTGCATGGTGCGCCCTGCGTTCATGTTGCCAGTTTGCGTGAATTGTCCGGTCGCAGGATCATAAATCTCAGCGCTCAGAAGCGCGCCACTGTTTTCGCCGCCGGCAACCAACACGTCGCCACTTGCCAGCAGTGTGGCAGTAAAGTCGCCGCGCGCTACCGACATGCTACCGGTGGGAGTAAACACGCCTGCACCTGGATCGTAAAGTTCGGCAGTCGCAAGCAGGCCTTGACTGCTCCAACCACCGGCAATAAGCACTTTGCCGTTGCGCAACAGCGTCGCGCTATGTCCGACGCGTTGAGTGTTCATACTTTGATTGGCAGCAGTGAATCTTCCGGTCGTCGGATCGTAAAGCTCGGCGCTCCGGAAAAGGACACCGTTACGTTCCATGCCACCCGCAATCAGAACTTGTCCATTGGGTAACAGCGTCGCGGTATGACCGGAGCGCGCTGCCGTCATATTACTTGTGGGGGATATAGTGCTGGCATCGGTAGCGGCCAGTGGGTTGTTAGTCGGCTCGCTTGATTCGTGTGTGCTTCCTTTGCAACTGCTTGTCAGAGTCGTTGCGATGATCAACGAGACCAGCAGCGCTTTTGGGTGTTTCATATTTCGCATGGTTTTATTCGACTCGTAGTAAATTGCAGCAATCTAACGTCCGAAGTGACCGGGCGAAGTGATGAACAACAACCCCGTCCGCAAAGAATCAAGTTTAACGAACACGCGAACCCCGGCTCTGGTCCAACCGACTTGTTTGCTGGCGTCATTCATGGGAACGCGCTTGTTTATTCATTCTGTTTCTTTTCCAGGACTTCAATGATACCTCTCAATTGCCCCTTTGTTCTTTCATCTGTCGCCGTTCCCATTAGCTCTCTTAACGCCATAAGATGCGCCGTTTTCAAAGCTTGCTCTGTAGGCACTTCAACATCTGGTTTGACGCCGGTTCCTTCCCAGTTTGTTTTAGTAATAGGACTGATGGCGCGACCCATCGGCAGAAACATGAAAAAGTGTTCGTTGATTCGATACTCGAATCCGGGATTGGCCGCGCCCGCCGTAGTTTCACCGATGACAGTGGCACGCTTCAAGTTTTGCAGATGATAGACGAATCCTTCACCTGCCGAGATCGTATCCTTACTGGTCAGGAAATACACCTCTTTACCAATATATTTTTTGCCGGGAACGTATGGCATGGTCCAAATTTGCCGCGTGCGATTCCCCTCTCTCCAATAAATGTCACCAAGATGCACCGGTTCAGAGTCGAATAGATAACTGGAGAGTAGCGTGCTCATCGTCGGGTCGCCACCATTGACGCTGTAGCGCAAGTCAAAAATCAACGCATCCGTGTTGGCAAGAAAATTCATCGCCGCAATGGCAGTTTCAGCACCAACTTCGGTGGGCATGAAACCATCTACCCTGAGATACCCGATATTGCCTGCCAGCCGATCTATTTTCTCAAAGCCGAAATTCACCGAAGCCGCGAACCGCCGCATTCTTTCCCGCTGCTCAGGCGTTGGTTCGCTGCGGCCGTCGTTTAAGGGCACGGGTTGCTGGCTGTAATGTACTTCCAAATGCTTGTCGTGGCTGATGGCGCGTAAATGCGAGGTTAATGTTTGGGCCAGGAGAGCAGCACTGGTGATTTGGTCATACTCTTTATTTTGCCAGTGCAGGCGAATTGCTGTTTCCATTTGTTTTGCGACTTCCGGGAAAACATAAAAGTCGTTGAGTCTCTTAATGACTCCCTCGATAACTTCATTGCGAGCGGAAGCATTGATAGCGAGATCAGGCTGATCGGCGCGACCTTGTGCGAAAACGGAAGTTGGCGGCAATAAGATTGCCGCCAGGATTATTGCAGTAAACGAAATATGGGCCATAAGCCGCTTCATCTTAATCTCTCCTGACGTACAACCGACGCGAACCGCCAAACACCGAAAGTTCGCATCTGATTCCTGTCTTTAGAAAATCGCTGACTGAAAATCGGAAAGTCGGAAGATCTCTTCCACTAAACCTATCGCCTTTTCAGCATCAAATTCTCCGCACGTGTAAATAATGGTTGAGAGAAACTTCGGATTCACCCACACCCCAATATAAATGCCGGAATCAACTAAAGGGACAAATCCGTCAAAGCCTTCGTTGATGTCTTTACCCGCGCCGCTCGTCCGATGAATTATTGGTTCCCCGTAAGTCCGCAGTCCAAGCTCAGATGTGATGCGCGAAAAATATTTTCTCAGGCTGTCTTCAGTCACTTCCACGTCAAAATAGCCCTCGACAAGAAGCCGTTTCCTGAAAATTTCCGGTGCGATGTTGGTTAATGGAGTTGTGTTCATAAACTTCGGAATGAGGGAACTGACGACGCGCATCAACTCACTTTTGAAAATCATGTCGCGCTAATACCAGTGCCACCGACATTGTAATCCCAACTATCGTTATCAGAGCGGTTGCGATTAGAAATGGAACGGCTTGGAAATACTCTGCGCGCATCACTAAGACGAGCACGACCGGCAGGCTGAGAATGGTAAGTCCAATGGCAAGGTTGATTACCCAGGCCCAACGTTCGCCGGCGCGTATCCCCGAAGCAGTATAAAGCGTAATGAATCCGAGGGGGATGAGCAGAATGCCGACAACTATATGATTCAGCAGAAAGGGTGGAGAGACGATCCGCAATTCTTGTGGTGTCAGCACGCGGTCTAAAATAGCGCTCTTTAGAACAGGTGTCACAAGCAGATGAATAGCTGCCACAATCAGCAAGAGAACACCGGTTACACTTATCAATCGAGCAACAATCAAACGCCGATTCATAATTTCACCTCAGCGGCTATTAATCTGTTTTGTCACAGAAACCACTACGATTTCGCTGCATTGAATGTTGCACCTGAGAAGCGCCTGGGGTTGCAGAACCCGGAGCGGTAGCGACGGGATGTTACGCTCAACGTGAGTGGCAGGGCGAATTTGAATGTACGTCACACGCAGTTTCCGAATCACCCCAGCGTCTGCGACCGGATCCACCTTGCGATAAACGACATCTCCTCCATTTCATGGATCGCCGAAAACGCTAGCTTACAATGGCGGTGAACTCAACACTTCGCAGACCCGGTCGCTACTGCTCCCGGTTCTGTATTCGTCGACCCACTTCAGACTCTTCATATTTATCCCTCTCGCAAATGAAAACATGCCGGTGCAGCTAGGCTCATAACTGATCCCGCGAAGAAGTTTTCATATCTCACGCGCGATTAGGAATAACTGAAACCTTCCAGTTGATTGATGATAAATGGAATTGTATTTGAGACGATTGATATCGCTAAGCCGCGGTGCCGTGACGGAGTTTCTCCACCTGCTGGATCTTTACTAAGTAACTGTGGGCCTCGGCCGATTGAAATAATTCTCGGGTTTCAACTTCGTCTTCCATGACAGGCGTGATTGCAAGGTCGTTGTATTCGAACTGTTGCGGGTCTTTGATGACTTTCCTCAGAATGAAGTAGCATCGCAAAAAGAGCGACATCCACTGAAACTGTTTCCACAGCGTTTCGGCCGCATATTTCGGGTAAAAGATCCAGGGGGGTTCCGTCGGCAAACCGGGACGGCGATCCCGGCGAAACTTTAGGCGTAAGAACCCGCCTTCCACCGGATGTGCTTTCTCAATCTCTGTGTTGCCGCGAAACCAAACGAGATTGGACATCGTCTTGCCCGGCGAAGTTCCTGTCGCCACACACCGTCTGAGCACCGTTGCCACGTGCTCGTCCGAATAATAGTTCACCGACGCCTGAGCGTAAGCAGTTTCCCATTCCTCGCGCGACATAAGTGGATGCGCGATCGTCACATGATTTACATCATAGCGGTTCAAGTCGGCATCCATGGGAATACCAGCTTCATACAGCTTGCGGTGATCCTCTGAACCAGGTAATGGCGTGAGGCAAGTGTATTCGATTATGTCGATCGGCAATTCGCTTTGGATAATTCGCACGTCGTTCAAGATCGATTCCAGCGTATCGTGCGGGAAGCCGATAATGTAGCCACAAAAAATCATCGCCCCAGCGCGCTTCCAATCAACTAGCATCTTGCGGTACTCGGTAATCTTGTTTTGGTTTTTTCTGGCGCCGCTGAGGTTATCCGGATTTATGTTTTCCAACCCAATGAAAACGCGCTTCACGCCGGCGCGGCGGGCTTTATCAATAAAGTTTGGGATGCGGTGGCATCCGGTGTCGATCTGAATGCTGCATTTGAGATCAATCTTCTCAACCTCGCGCAGATAAATCAGGCGATCGAAAATCCCCTCCCAATTCTTGTTGCGCGCGAAATTGTCGTCCGTGATAACAAAGCTATGAACATCCTGCGCCAGATTCTCGCGCACAATTTTCTCAACATCGTCAGCCGTGCGGGAGCGCGATTTACGACCTTGAACGTTGATGATCGTGCAGAACGAGCAGGTAAACGGACAGCCGCGTCCGGCATCGAAACTCGTGTTACCGAAAGCTCGCTTCACAATATCCGCGGGAAGAAAAGGCGTTATTGCGCCTTCGAGATCGGGCGAGTCATCCATGAAATCGTAGAGCGGCTGAAGTTTATTGTTAGCGGCGTCCTGCAGCACGCGGTCGAGCCTGCCTTCGACCTCGCCGGCAAAAAGCGAGACTCCCATCTCTTCAGCGCGCCAGACATCACGGTCGCGTTCTTTCAGCATGGCGATCGTACCTGACACGTGAAAGCCGCCGATCGCGACCATGATCCCGCGTTCACGCAAAACCGCTGCAATGTCGAGCGCTCGTGGAAACTGGTTCGATTGAACTCCGACAAGCATCACCATGCCGGCATCCGCGCCCTTGACCAGCGAGACAATGCGTGTCGGGTGAACGCGCGCGATCGTTTCATCGAGAGGGTGGATTTCGATCTCGACATTATCGCCGAGCACTTTTCGCCGGGCGCAGTCGAGCGCCAGGCCATGCAGCACTGCCAGCGAATTTGAGGGGACGGGAGATCGCAGCCACTGGATGACATACCCGTCGTCGTCATAGTGCGAAGGCTTAATGAGAACGAGGCAAAAACGCTTTGGTGGTTGCTGGTTTGAGTTGCTCACGATGTACCTGAACCGCCGGCAAGAGTTCCTGGCCCAATGGTCGCGCGAACAATATCTGATAATGGACCATGCGTCAACGCAACCCCCGTGGGGGTCAGTTTGGGTTGTTATATGGCTTCATTGGAACCGCGGGCAGGGAACGCGAAGCGATCTCATTAGCACCGTGGCTTCAGCCCGGTGGTCAAGTTCTGCAATGATTCCTTGAACCGTTTCCAACGGTTTCTGCTCATCCTCCAGCCAACAAAAACCGTTAGAAACGGTTCCTTGTCAATTCCGGTTTGCTATCACAGGGCTGAAGCCACGGTGCTAATGAGATCGCTTCGCGTCCCCCGCCCGGGCTCTGAGTAAAAGCGGCGAATCATAGCCCATCTTCTTGAAATTTCTAACTGACCCACTACCCGCATCGGGGTACTGAGGCAATTCGAGCAGCCGCCGCGGATTGCCGATTGCCGGTTGCTTCTGTCACGAGTGGCCAATCGGCAATCGATAATTAGCAATCGCGTCACTAAGGCCGTATCATCCCTGGGTTCCTGGTGAATCCGCCCGAGAAGAGTTTTCTATCATTTATCGCATCGCAACAGGTCTAATTTGATCGAACATAATTCCAACCGACAGAAACGTTTCTCTCTGGTGCTCATCAAGCCGTCGCACTATGACGATGACGGCTACGTCATCCAGTGGTTGCGCTCCGCGATGCCCTCGAATTCATTGGCGGCGTTGTATGGGTTGGCGCTGGAGTGTTCTGAACAGAAGGTACTCGGCGACGACATTACGCTCACAATTCATGCTTTCGATGAAACTAATACCCGCATCCGTCCTGAGCACATCGCGTCGCTCGTTGAAAGCGCGGACGCAGGGATGGTGATGCTGGTTGGCGTTCAGTCGAATCAGTTTCCGCGCGCGCTCGATATTGCGGCTCCTTTGCGGCAGCGGGGAATCCCCGTCGCCATCGGTGGCTTTCACGTCTCCGGCACCATTTCCATGCTCAAAGAGCGTGACGCGGACGTAAGCCGCGCCGCGGAGATGGGAGTTTCGCTGTTCGCCGGCGATGCCGAAGGCCGTCTCGGAGCGGTGCTGCACGACGCCTGCGCCGGGACGCTAAAGCCGCTCTACAATTTCATGAATGATTTGCCGGGCCTCGAAGGAGCAGCCATACCGTTGCTGCCTGCGGACCGAGTTAAGCGTACCGCGGGTGCGAATACTACCTTCGATGCGGGGCGTGGTTGCCCCTATCAATGTTCGTTCTGCACGATCATCAACGTGCAGGGGAAAAAATCGCGTCGGCGTTCACCCGATGATGTGGAGCGCATCGTGCGGGCGAATCTCGCGCAGGAGATCCACTCGTTTTTTATCACCGATGACAATTTTGTTCGCAATAAAGATTGGGAGGCGATTCTGGATCGCCTCATCCACCTGCGTGAGGTCGAAGGGCTACGAATAAAGTTCACCATCCAAGCGGATACCTTGTGCCACCGACTCCCTAACTTCATCGAGAAAGCAGCGCGCGCCGGCGTCAAGCGTGTCTTCATCGGACTTGAGAATATCAACCCTGACAGTCTCATCGGTGCCAAGAAACAACAGAACAAGATCACCGAGTACCGCAAGATGCTGCTCGCCTGGAAGCATGCGGGCGTGCTGACCTGCTGCGGATATATTCTCGGGTTTCCCAACGATACCCAGGAGTCAATTCTTCACGACATCCACATCATCCAGAAAGAGCTCCCGGTCGATCTCCTCGAATTTTTTTGTCTCACGCCGCTGCCGGGCTCGGAGGATCATCGCAAGTTGAGCGAGGCTGGAACGTGGATGGACCCGGACATGAACAATTACGATGTCACTCATATCACCACTGCGCATCCGCGCATGTCGCGTGAGGAATGGGAGCGGGCCTATCAGTTGGCCTGGGTGACCTATTACTCGACCGAGCATATTGAAACTGTGCTCAAGCGAGCGATGGCAACGGGAGCCAGCCCCGGCAAAGCCTTGTTCTATATGGCGTGGTTCAAAGGCTGCATCGGCATCGAGGGAATCCATCCCCTCGAAGGCGGATTACTGCGTCTTAAGTTCCGGCGTGATCGCAGGTCCGGCCAGCCGCTTGAATCTGCCTGGGTGTTCTATCCGAAGTACCTGGCCGAAATGGTTCGGAAGCAGTTCCATTGGCTCTCGCTCTATGCGCAGCTGCATCTTGTCTATCGCCGGATCAAAACCGATCCGCGACGCGGTGAGTATATGGATCTCTCGCTGATACCGGTGACCGATGACGACCTTGATACTAGAGAGTTGTTCCAATCCGAGGGCGCGCAAGCTTATGTAGGGCGAGTGCAGCGACTCGAGAGAAGCCGCCGTGGTGAAGCTGCATGACGCCTCCCTTCAAGGTCGGGCGACAACTAATCAACCACTCAAGTTAACGAATCAGAGACACGCTGGTTCCGGTCCGCTGCAAGCGCCTGTTAGCTGCGCCTTGAATTACAAAATCTTAATCTTCCATCAAAGCATTTTTCACCGAGTCATATAGCTCTTTGCTCTCGAGCACGATGAACCAGTTTCGGTGCATTAGGAAGTACATTCGCCGACTGGCATCAAATCCGTCATCGAGCTTGGGGTTTGGTTGTCCTTGAAAGGAATAGAGATACCGTCCTGCTTTTAGCTGCTCCGTCACTGTGAGGTTTTCCGCGCCTCTCGGATCAGGAAAGAAGATTACCTCTACCACTCCCCGCTCCGTTCTAAAGAAGGCTGCCTTTTCAATGCCCGGGAAGAAGCTTTCTAACTTGGACTGATGCACGCTTTTGACATTGATTCCGCGTTGATTAAGGAAACGAGCAAATTCCATCGCATCTGGATAAGCTCGATGCTCGGGTTTTAGCAGTGATCCGTCTTGTGATGAGTTGACCTGAGAGAGAGGGGAAGAGACTTCTTGAATATGACCAGCCTCAAAACCTAACACTGTCACGAGATAAAACAGTAGAAACATTCTCATGCCAACCTCTTTTCATTATCGGCGCAAGCGCATAACGCCTGGCATCAGCGGCGCGCGCGAACGATGGAGATCAAAAAGATGCTGATCGCGCGTCCGCTGCATGCCGTTGTTATGTCGCGGCTCGGCAAGTTCAATCTATGTAACTTCAATCTATGATGGACCACTCAAGAAACGGCTTGGAGATTTTGATGATCTTATCTTTCGGGCTTTCACTCAACTTATTTTCCGGCTCACCAACGGGCGCGAACTCCACGTCAACTTTGATATACGGGCAATTACGATAAGCGTAGCGCCGCCAAGTCCTCGTGGAGATCCCACCTTCTTCTTTGAACACTTTCAGGAGGTCAACCCTGGTCATGCCAACCGTGACGCTTTCGATTTCTTTGAGGCTCTTCGCAACCCATTCCGTATGCTCATCTGTTCCGCAAGACTCCGAGGCAGGTAAGACAGCAGCAACGGAGATAAAAGTAACAAGACCAAACGCAAGTACCGATATAAGCATTTTCATGTTCGCAATCTCATTCCCCAATCAGCGGTGTAAGCGGCATAACGCCGCGCTTCAACGGTCGGGCGACAACTAATCAAGCATTCAAGTTAACGGATGAGAGACACTCTGATTCCGGTCCGCTGCAAGCGCTTATAGGTCACGTTTGCGACTAACAACCTTGCCAAGAATTGCTCCTAATCCGATTAAACCAACACTCGCCATCGGAATGATTGGTCCACGCAAGTTCTTAACTGCGATCAGCGCCGCAACAACAAACCCGATCAATCCACCCAAGAATGTTGCGCCATAGCTTGCACGATCTAAAAGCCGGAGGCGAACTGCTAGCCAAACTGCTAACGCAACGCCAACAATGCCACCGATGGTCGCACCAGCAAAAAGCCCGATGCTGGGGATGCTGTGCCCCATGAAGGAGCCGAGTAGTATCAATATAGCGTCCAAGCCAGACACGATGAGGAACAGCAATAGGTTTTTAAGAGCCATGGTTGATACCAGAAATCACCAAAGGTCACCGAGCAGCATAACGAGTTAACCGGCGCGGTGATTAGCAAGAACGTCGAATCCAATAATCAAGTTTCAAGAACACGCAACACGCGCTCCGGTGCAACGAATTGTTCAGCGGCGCATCAATACAAAAACGGCCCCTTGCTTACTGTGACCCGTCCGTCGAAATCAACAATCACCCAACGCGCTCCAGCTTCTTTCGAACCAAATATGAACGTCCAATCTCCATCTTTGGAAGTGGTAACCGCAAGCGCTGCGTCGATACAATAGAACTTCTCATCTTTCGTTGCTAGACCCCCTGCATATTTACGGCTTCATGAGCAAGCTGCATGGCCTGCGGCAACTGCACGCTCGGCCGGTCTGTCGGGTTCCATGGAATTCTCCTGGTCGCAGAAAGGGCGGTAAGACTAACAAGCAATCGGAGCGCGAGCATCTGAGCCGTTTCCTTTATGATTTATGTACCTCACATTCGAGCTCCGACCAGAAGGGGAGCTGCTGAACGATTGGGTTGACCGGACACGGCGATTACATTCAACCTTCGATTTAATCCATCAGATTGCGAAACACTCTTCCCGCGCTCCGGTCAAACTTGCGACCCGCACTAACGCGACCTAGTGGGAATGAACCGGTGCATAGACATAACTTTTTCGCACTCGCACGACAGTGTTCTCGCGATTGACAGCGACTTTTATCGCGCGCCGGGCCGCCGGGCATTGAGTTATTCGCTGGGTAATATCCCAGGTTGTACTGATAACGCAATTCCTCGGCGATGGAGTTGAATACTGGCGCAAATTGTTTTGGATCATCAGCGTGAAAGAACCGTCCTCCTGTCCTATCGGCTAAGCCATTGAGATACCTCTTGCCTACGCAGCTCCATACTTCTGGCTTCTTGATCAGATTGTCAGCTTCTTCTCCCACGTTCTGACAATCCTCGACAAAGGGCTTCACAAACTGAATTGGATAAATGATGGTGTCTGCTTCTTCGGCGTCATATAGGCCTTGCTCGGCGGTCACACAGGGAAGAAGATTGCAAGGCGGAAATCCGACCAGCGTAACTGTCGCCCCTTTTGCCGACAAACTCTTGAGAAAAGTAGGTTTCGTCCGCGCGTCGGCGTCTTCGCCGTCGGTAAGCACGACCAGCGCTTTTCGTCCGCGAATGCGATTGAAGAAGCGCGTAAGCAACAATTCAACGGTTCCATAAAGAAGTGTCCCGATACCGTTCCAGGATAGGTGCTGCAGCGCCTTGCGCAGCTGCTCCCTGTCCTTTGTTACCTTACTTACTACTTGAAGATCGCCATTGAAGGCGACCACCATCACTCTATCTTCCGGGCGCAGCTGATCGATGAAGCTTACCGCTGCGCTTCTTATTTCCTGCCGGTAGGGACGCGTAGAAGGACTCGTGTCAATCAGCAGGACGACGGTAAACGGCGCTTCCACTGGATTGAAGAATGCTATCTCCTGGCGCACACCATCTTCATAAAGGCGGAAATCAGCCTGCTGCAGATTGGGCACGAACCTGCCATCGCGGTCCATTACCTGCACCGGGACGTTAACAAGTGTCGTCGTAACTCTTAACGTGTCAATCGGAGGCTCTTCTTGAGACAGGGCTTGATCGATTGCAGACTGAGGCTGATTTGATGGCTTGACTGGGGGAGCTACCTGACCTTGCCCGTTCGCTGGCAGCGAATATGGTGGGCTCAGAGCGAAGAGCAATAGAAGCACCGCCGTACGATGAATCATGGATATTTCAATGGATGCGCAGTCGCTTTGTTTGGCTGCCTGCAAGCGTATCGCTTACGTTGTGTCCTTGTTGAAAAATTTCCCTTGCGAGCAAACCAGAAGTTTGGGCGCTGCAGGTCAGATTTCTTCAGGTCCACGTCAACGCTGAGAGGGTTCGTTCGACTTACGATTTGTTATGCGGCTATGGAGTTTGACTACACGTCAACCCAGACCAGCACCTCCCTGCTTAAGGCAGTTCACCGTTCTTCATTAAGAATGTGAAGGGATCCAGCTTGTAATCTGTAAGAATTCCGATGATCTGAATTTGCGATCCGGGTGCGGGTGGTTTCGTCATTGGTCCAGCCATCGTAATCTCCAGGTCAGCTTTGTTTGCTTGTTGATTCTCATCTGTGATTGCAGCCCGAATCGTATCCTTGCCGACGGAGATCACCTTTACGGGAATCTTGATTTTCGCAGCGCCATTTTTCTCTAACGACTGAATTGCCTGCCAGACGCGCTCGGCTGCTTGTTTGTTAGCAGGCGAGGCGTCGCGAAAAGACAAGACGTATTCCCAATCGCTGAATGAAAGTGAAGCAGGCTCATTCTCCTGCACTGCCTTTACTGCTAATTCCGCAGGCGTGGGAGCACGCGTTATCGAAGCAGCAAAATCTCCCGGCGGCTCAGATTGGTTTCCTGCCGAGGCCACTATCTTGTCCCAGCCGTCGTCCACGCCATGATATTTTCGGTACCTGGCCTTGCCGTAATTTTCTATCCCCTGCGCGGCGGCCTGGTTATTTTGAGCGCGCGCCAGATTGATCGCTTTGGCAGCGTACCAGAAGCCGTCCGGATCGCTCGGCGTAATCTCTAGTTCGGCAACGGCGAGTTGATAAACATCCTGCAGGTTCGCGGGATCAAGTGGAACGGACTTCAGGTAGTACTGGCGCGCACGCGCATAGTCACGAGTCTGTAGCGCGCTGAAACCGACCGCGCCATAAAAAATCTCGGCCATTTGATTTTTTAGCTTGCCAAAATCGGCGTCGGATAGACCTTCAGGTTTCAGCCACCTGGCCAACCCGTTCAACCCTCGCTCGCCATACAGTCCTGCCTCCTTTGCAGCGCTCGCGTCCCCGCTCGTGGTGGCGTCGGCCCGCTTCAGGAAAGTGACGATGGCGAGCGCGCGAATGTTATCGGCGTCGAGTTGCAGGATTCGCGTCACTGTATCTCGCACCTTAGCCACATTCCCCGCCTGCTGGTATGCGGCCATCGCCTGCTCCATCGCGTCGATCCTGACCACACTGTTGGGGTATTGATTTATGAAGGCTTCCATCGCGGCGGCCTTCTGCTTAGGATCATCAGTATTCAGCGCAGCCATGTATACGTTGTATTCCGCAGGATCTTTAATTGTTTTCTGTTGAGCGACGGCGTAATGTCCGTAAGCAACAAGGCTGCTCACAAGCGCGAAGAGAAATATTGATCGGAAAAGGTGGCGCATATTTACCCTCAATCTGTTCAGCAATGAGACGTCCGTTGCGACAGTTAATCGGTTATCGTGGCCGCCCAACGGTTGACCGGGCCCGGCGATTATCAACAACTCTCGAATCATAGAGTAAGTTGAAAAACGAGCTATCTGATGCGCTCCGGCACAACGACGTGATGGACGCGTTCACACGTAACGATCATCAATCAGCGGTTCGAGCGCCGCAGCACGCGCCACGCCCAAATACATAATGCTGCCGAGGCGAGCGTGATGAGAACGAAAAACGGGTCGGTCGCCAGATGTCTATTCTCCACTGCGATTCGCAAAAGATGCGCAATCGCAAGCACACCAAAGATTGCGCCGGACGTAGTGACATAAGCTTTCATAGTGCCTGTTTCAGGCTACGGCTATAGAACGAATGAGCGCCCAACGATCGAATTCACCGTGCGCGGGCGAATAGCATTCAAGCATCGCCGGATAGAGTTAGTTGAGAAGCACACTATCCCGCGCTCAGGTGCAATGAGTTGTTGGGCGGCCTACTTGAGAACCAGTCGGCCGCGAAAGGGCATAGTGGCACGAATGGTAAAAGAACCGTCCTTTTCTTCCGCTTCGTCGCACTCAACTACTTCGTATGAACTTTAATCGATTGATAGATCTTGGCAGAAGCTCCGTGTCCCCTCAAATGCCGTGAAGCAGGGGTTGAGAGGAAATAGTCGCTGTCCGATTTCTGCCAATCATTTTCCGAAAAATTTCTGATGAATGGCCGACCAGTAACGTATTGACAAAGGGCACCGATAATAGCCAACAACGCGCCGACGATGCCGAGCGCGACGCTTCCTATCAAACCCCCAAACAGAGCGAGAATTGCACCGATGATCGTTAGAACGAGCGACAGAATTTGCATCCGAAATCACCACAAAAGGAAATGCCGCCCAACGCCGCGCTTCAGCGGCCCGGCGACAACTACATCACCACGCACGTTGGTCGATAAGAGACACTCTGATTCCGGTTCGCTGCAAGCGCTTGTTGGTTGTCGCATTCGATAGAACGAGCGGCCTTCTTTCAAATTCTCGTTTCGCTTAGGTCCTTGAACATTTCCTCAATGCGCGCATCCTCCCAACAGGTTGTTTCGATACCGGTATCAAGGAACGCGTCGGTTAGCCACTTTCTGAAATACAGATCGTTTTCAGGATGCTTGAGAAACTGTGGATGCCCGACAAAAAAGTGTTTCATCTTTCTGAGATGTGGATAAAGATTGGGATGGAGCAAATCATTCAATGGCGTCGAGAGTATTGATCCTCGAATTTTTAGGAACTCTCGCTTTAGTTTTTTTCTTTCTGACAGATATCTGGAAGCGTGCTCCAAGCCAAAACCTACAATGACTCCGATAATTGTGAATGTTCCTCCGATTCCAGCCGCAATTACTGCAATGTTGAACGGGTCCGTCTTATCCTTACATGGATTCTCAACTTAGGTTCTAACGCGAAGACAACCAACGCTGCGCTTCAGCTGCCGGGCGATACCGCATTGTGCTGCTAGTTGTCGATGAGAGACACGCTGATTCTTGTCCGCTGCAAGTGCTTAGACCGCCGTCCAATTGGCTGCGCTTAAGTCTTATCCTTCTCCACCTTGGGTGGGATAGGCTCTCCAACAAACTCGGACGGACGACCGTCGTTGTACCTTACGCGAGTCCATGCGCCTCTTTCTTCCAAATAGCGCTGGACGTCGCCCGCATTCGCCAGACCATTGATGAACCTCACCTTAAGGTCGACAAACGAACTATCAGCGATTCGGGGCCAACCGGTAAGATCGCTGACTTGTTCAATCAGCAACGCCTCTATCGCTTTTAGATCTGCATAAGACTTAGCGACAAGTTGCGAATCACCGGACGCTAGCGACCAACCGATGTGACAGAACTCACTACACTTATGCCAATACTTTGAAAGCTGCCCCAATTTTGGAGTGGGTATTTTCCGATCAATTTTCAGAAGTGCTAGTAGGACTCTTATGAATTCGAAATGACCGTCGATCTCCTTCTGATGACCACCGAGTTCATAGATTCTGTTTTCGATTCGCTTAAACGAGGTGAGGTCTCCAATGTCTTTCTCTTGAAGTGGACGAGATAACAGTTCGGCCCAGTAATAGATCCCCAGTCGTTCAATTGCCAAACGAAACTCAAAGGCTGCGTAAGAAAGCGCAACGCTGTTAGCACCCCCGCTACTTTGCGCAAGCCAAGCAGATGCTTGCGTAACATGATGCTTCAAATCAGCCGTACGAATCAGTGCAAACGAAGTCATAGAGGCACTCTGGCGGTCTAACGGTCTGCGGTTGAGCGGCCGCGCTTTTCAGCGGTCCGCTCCAATCGCGTGTTAGCTGGCCCAGGACTCACGTCATTTCTTGCTTTGTATGCGCAAGTCACTCAACGCGACTAAGCTTCAGCCGCGTTTCGCCGGAACCGCTTGTCCTTGTTGGATAATCTGCTCCGCAAAACTTTGAGCGAGGCCAATTATTACCTGAACACAAGGACCCTTTTGCAGCAGTGCAATGCCGGGTGGAACTTGAACTGTCTTGCCGTCAGGCGTCTGGCCTTGGGCATCATACTGGACGTGAAGAATCGGCATGGAGTAACCCTAAGGTGAGAGCAGGTATATTTATTTCTTTTTCGTCGGCGGCGGAAACTTGACGCACCAGAAAAGGCTTTAAGCCAAAACGCCTGGCTCCCTCGGCAAGAGCTTCTTCGATGGTATTAAATGCTCCGATTAGTTCATCGTCTTTTACGACAACAAATTGCCCTAAATGCTGAGAGAGTAACTCAGCAAGATGATCGGCGAAATATTGTCTTTCTTTGTCCAGCATAAATCCTATCAGAGGTTTATCAAGAGTCTTTCCGATCGATTCGAGCGATACCAGAAGTATGTGACTTTGCCTCTCGCGTGTCAATAATCACGCGAAGTGGCATAGGTACTGCTTTCTGATTGCAAGCCTTGATGCTGCGTTACTTCGCTTGCGGGACTTTGTTGGTGGCTTGTTCGGGCATCGTGAGTACTTCCTGCCAGCCGGAATTGTCGGCGCGCATTTGCGCGGTGAGATCGTCGCGCAGCTTGCGCAGCCTGTCGCTGAGCAAGACAGGATAGTTATCAAGATCGACCGAGCGTTCGATAGCAACAGAGTGAGTATTATCAACAAAGCGGCGGCGCTGATCTTCGACGTATGCCTTCTGCTTCTCAATCGAAGGGATTGCGGCATGTTGACCGTTTTCCCAAAAGGGAACCAGCAAACGTTCGACACGCACGGCGCAGGGAATTTCAACCTCTTCATCATCAAGCCCGGTCACGTCGCCGACGAAATTTCCTTTAGCATCAATGCCGCGGAAGAGTTGCAGCCGGCCGGGCAGGGTGGTCTTCTCCAAAGAGTTTGAAGCTTTCAATGTCGGCCGCTCATCGATCATGGATTGTTTGAAGATCACGCCGGCGACTGAACGCACTTCGCTCGAAAGCTTGGTGCCGATACCGAAGCCCGCCACTTCGGGAAACTCAGCCACAATCTGGCGCACTCTTTCCACGTCGAGATCGCCGGTCAAATTTGCGCGCAAGCCGTGAAGACCATTGGCTGCAAAAAAGCGCATGCACCATTGGCCCAATTCCGCCAGATCGCCCGAATCGACGCGGAAACCCTTAAACGCACGGCGGCGCGCAGGTGTGGAAGTGGCGGCCATCGCGGCGTGGACCGCGCCCATATAAGCGTCAATTGTGTCGACCAGCAGCGTGGTACCGTTCGGATTCGCATCGAGCCAGCGCTCAAACGCGACCTGCTCGAAATGTTTTGGCTTGCCGGTGCGTGGTTCTATCTCCGGCTCGTACATGTATTCGATGTACGACTGTTGCCAATAGTGAGCTTCGGTGCCGACTGCAGGTATATCCAGTCGATGAGCTGCTTCCATGTTTGACGTGTCGTTGAAGCCGCCGATGAAAGCGTAGACAGCGATATCAACGGCGCGTTCGATGTCGCCATTGCGACGCAACGAGAAATCGGAAAGCCAGCGCTTTTCGCCTACAGCGATACGAAACTGCATCGCCGTGCTCGCGGTTGTCATCGGCAAGTCGAACGCATGCTCAAACTTTATTTCCTGCGCCTGCGTTAATCCGAAGGCGCCGGTGATGTCGGCGAACGGTTGTTGCGCGAAGACGATTGTGCCCGGCCGCACGGCGCGGATGCGGCCGATGAACTGGATGTCTTCGATTGCTTTGGCGAAACGCTGCAAGCCGCCGCGATCCTGTTCGAGAAAGCGCAGCCGCGGCCGATCGATTTGGCTGTCCACCAACAGCCGCACCAAACGCTCATGGCCCAGGCACGGCGCAAAAGGCAGTTTCCGCTGCGTCACATAAAACGTCGCTTCGGCTTCGCTAAGCGGACGCTCGTGCAAACGCGCAACGTCTTTGTAAGACGCGTCGCCCATCGCGGCGTGATAGCGATCAATGTTTAAAGTTCCCATTTGAAGTAGGACAGGCATTCCTGCCTGTCCACAGTTCGTCTATCGCCACATGAGAATAAGAGAAAAGGGACAGACTGGAAAGTCTGTCCTACTTGGATTGCTCTTCGAGAATAATCTGCAGTTCCGCTATTGCTTCAAAATCTTTTCGCCTTGCCGTGGCGCGTTTCACTTCTATAAGCCGCTTAAGTCCCAGACACAAGCATTTATTTCCAAACACGTTCAGTTCGATACTGTCAGGAAGCAGTTGCTCAAAACCTCCGCCCAAAGTGATCTCACCAAGTAGGTCAAGCCAGCCAGCCGACGTAGTCAAGGTGAAATTGAGACCTTTCCTGATAGTTTCTTCATCCCACTCGAATGGCAGATTATCAGGCGCGCCACGCAGTCGAGGCTGAAATGGCTTCAATGCGTCTACAAGCCGCTTAATGTTTTCTTTCCGCCGCGAGTAAACGATGTCCAGGTCCTCGGTCAATTGAGCCGAGCCATGAGCTGTAGCAGCCGCGCCTCCCACGATAATGAACTCAACGCCGGCCGAAACAAGCACGCCAAGAATCTTGTCGTATTCAGTCATGCACGCCGCGCTTCCTTACCCGCTCTGCGCAGCTCGACTGCGAACCGCTGCAAGCTCATGAGGTTTTCAAAGCGCTCGGTGACGGTCAGACGAAGATTTTCCTGGATGAGGCTGCGGTCGACATCCGGCAGAAAAGCATCTATTTGCGTGTCGATGGCGTGAGCTTCATTCGCGTGTATGGAGTTGGTTTCAATAAGCTCAGCTCCCGCTCCACGCATCTCAGCGATCGCGCGTTCGCCGTCGCCGGGTTGTACCTCCACCGCGCGCATCGCATCTGCCAGGGCCTTAACGCGAAAGCCTTCCTTCAAGCCATCGAGCACAGTGTTCTTGACGCAGTAGTCGGTAGCGAGTCCGCCAACCCAAACTTCCTCCACGCCGAGCCGGTGCAGTTGCAGCGCCAGGTCCGTGCCGTCGAATGCCGAGTAAGAATCTTCGTCGCCCAGACCTTTCGAAATAGTTCGAATGTGAATGTCATCGATAAGGTCGGGATGAAACTCGGCGCCCTTTGTGTTCTGCACACAATGCACCGGCCACGTGCCGCCAAACGCGGCGAAGTGTTTTGTCTTCTCCGGATGCCAGTCGCGACTCTTAAACACCGGCTCGCCGTGCTCGAGAAATTCTTCAATCAGTTTGTTAAGAGGAGGTACAACTTCATCGCCGTGCGCGACCGCAAGCGAACCACCCGGGCAGAAGTCGTTCTGCACATCAACTACCAGCAGGGCTCTCTTTTTTGTTTGATTTGCCATAAGCCTTTATCTATTGCTCCCGATATTGGATGCAGTTCGCCGCTCGTAAGTTTTTTGTTCCTCTGTGAATACTCTGTGTTCTCTGTGCCTCTGTGTTGGATGTTTGTAGGATTAAATCACCACCGAGGCACAGAGAACACAAAGGCAGCACAGAGAAGAGATTAAATCACAAACCTATCAAGTTTCTTTCCCACGCTGGCGACATAACGTAAGCGTGCTAGACTATTTCCGTTCATACAAATTTCTCTAGGCTCTTGTCATCTTTAGTTATTGCTAGAGGTCTGATTATGAATGATGCCGGAATCGAAGCCAAGCAGGAGCTTGGCGGCAACGGGGCGAGCCGACAAACTGCAGCGCTTCCCCTCGAGTTGCGCGATGCCGCGCGCGACGCGCTCGCAGACGCCGAAGAAATAGATGTAATCGAGCGCATCTGGGCCAAAGATGCGTCGCTTTGGAAAAGCGAACCGGCACAACAGAAGATCATCAACAACGCGCTGGGCTGGCTGACTGTTCCGCGCCAAATGCTCGCGGACGCTGAAGAGCTCAAGACTTTTGCGGACAGGCTGCGCGCTTCGCAGCAGTTTCGCCACCTCATGGTCTGCGGTATGGGCGGTTCTTCTTTATGTCCCGAAGTGTTGCGCCAAACTTTTGGACGGCAGGATGATTTTCCGGAGCTGCTGGTGTTGGACTCAACCGACCCGGACACGATTAATAATTTTGCACAGCAGATCGATGTGCAGCATTGTCTGTTCATTGTCGCCTCGAAGTCGGGAACCACCACCGAACCAATCGTCTTTCACAAATTCTGGTACGACCGTTTGGCACAAACCGGCGCCAGGGCCGGCGACTCGTTCGTCGCCATAACTGATCCGGGCACGCAGATGGTGAAAGCGGCGCAAGCGGATCACTTCCGGAAAATCTTTCTCAATCAACCGGACATCGGCGGGCGCTATTCGGCGCTTTCTTATTTCGGAATGGCGCCCGCCGCTTTAATGGGATTGGACGTTTCTGAATTGTTGAAGCGCTCCGTCGCCGCGTCTGAGGCATGCGACGCGACTGTGCCAATCGATGAGAATCCGGGGGCGTTGTTGGGAGCGACGATGGCCGAATGCGCGCTTGCGGGTCGCGACAAACTGACAATTGTTACTGACGAAAAGCTCGCCAGCCTCGGTTTATGGATTGAGCAGTTGATTGCCGAAAGCACCGGCAAGGAAGGGAAGGGAATCATTCCGATCGCCGGCGAGCCGCTCGCTGCGCCGGCAAGTTATGGCGACGATCGACTGTTCGTTTCAATAAGCGAACAGGGCGCCGGTGAGGATCCGCAATTGAAAGCACTCGAAGCGGCCGGCCATCCCGTGGTCTATCGCCAACTCAACGATGTTTACGATTTAGGCGCCGAGTTTTTTATTTGGGAAATGGCCACTGCGTTTGCCGGCTGGCGGCTGGGGATTAATCCATTTGACCAACCGAATGTGCAGGAGTCGAAAGACGCAACCAAAGCTTTGCTGGAGAAATATAAGAGCGCAGGAAAACTTCCCGAGCAGCCAGCGTCAGCAAGAGATGGCCAATTGACTGTCTATGCGGGCGGGGAGGCTGCGGCGTCTTCTGCGGGATCAGTTGAAGAAGTTTTACGAGCACACTGCGCGAGGATAAAGCCGGGCGATTACGTTGCGCTGTTGGCATACCTTGAAGAGACGCCAGAACATTCGGCGGCGTTACAGGGAATTCGCGCGAGTGTTCGCGATGCAACTAAGACGGCCACGACGATGGGTTATGGACCACGTTTCCTTCATTCAACGGGACAGTTACACAAAGGTGGGCCAGACTCGGGAGTCTTCATTCAAATTACCGCGCCTGACAAAGTTGACTTCCCAATTCCCGGAGAACCATACACGTTTGGTATTCTCAAGGACGCGCAGGCGCTTGGGGATTTTCAGTCGCTGCTGGCGCATGGACGTAGAGCTATCCGCGTTGATATTGGTGATGACGTATTGGCGGGATTGCAGAGCCTGCAGCAAATGTTAATGGACGCGCTGAAATGAATTTGCCGCGGATAAGCGCGGATCTGACAAAAACAGGAATACAAAAGTAGGAGCATAAAATTAGGAATACAAAACCAGGAAATTGGTTTTGAACTTTTCTGATTCGCGTTTATCCGCGTAAATCCGCGGCAAGATTCATTTTCAGGATTCTTATGGCCACTGCAAACATTGGAATGATTGGTCTCGGCGTGATGGGCCAGAACCTGGCGCTGAATATTGAGCGCAACGGTTACTCCGTCGCGGTTTACGATCGCGAGCCGCCGGTGCTTGACGCTTTCATTGCGCGCCACCCGGACCAGCAGATTTTTGGCTTTCATTCACCGCAAGAGTTTGTCACTTCGCTGGAACGTCCGCGCAAAATAATTCTTTTGGTTAAGGCGGGCGATCCGGTTGACTGGACTATCAACTTGATCAAGCCCGGCCTTGAAGCAGGCGACATCGTCATCGATGGCGGCAACTCCTATTTCAAAGACACGGAGCGGCGCGAAAAAGAACTCCAGGCTTCGGGCATGTTCATGATTGGCTCGGGCACATCGGGCGGCGAAAAAGGCGCGTTGCTTGGTCCAAGTCTGATGCCGGGCGGCGACCGCAAAGCTTACGAACAAATTCGGCCGATTTGGGAAGCAATCGCGGCAAAAGTTCCGGATGGCCCGTGCGTGACTTACATTGGACCGGGTGGCTCGGGCCACTTTGTGAAGATGATCCACAACGGCATCGAGTATGGCGACATGCAGCTCATCGCCGAGGCTTACTGGATCCTGCATCGCGGACTCGGGCTCGAGGTAAACGAGCTGGCTGACATCTTTGACGAGTGGAACCACGGCGACCTTGAGTCATATCTGATCGAGATCACAGCCGAGATTTTGCGCGTGAAGGATCCGGAAACCGGCAAGCCGCTACTCGATCTCGTCCTCGATAAAGCCGGACAAAAGGGAACTGGCAAGTGGGCCAGTCAAATCGCGTTGGACCTCGGCGTGGCAATTCCCACCATCGACGCCGCAATCGTGGCGCGAAATATTTCTGCGCAGAAAGGCGAACGCGTTGCGGCTGCCCAACAATTCAGTGCGCCACAATCATCGCCGCCGGCAGCGAACAAGCAGGACATGATTGACGCGGTGCGTGAGGCGCTCTATGCGTCCAAGATTTGTTCATATGCGCAGGGCATGAACGTTATCAAGGCCGCTTCAGATCAGTTTGGCTGGAAAATTAATCTTAGCGAGACGGCACGCATCTGGCAGGGCGGCTGCATCATTCGCGCGAAGTTCCTGGGCCGAATCAAAGAGGCGTATCTGCGCCAGCCCGACCTGGTAAACCTGCTGCTTGATAATGAATTCAAATCGCGAATCGATCGCACGCAGTCTTCGTGGCGCATGATTGCCACGCACGCGATTCAAAGCGGCTTGCCCATTCCGGCATTCGCCGCGAGCTTGAGTTATTTCGATCTCTATCGCTCGGCGAATCTGCCGCTTAACCTGACGCAGGCGCAGCGCGACTTTTTCGGCTCGCACACTTACGAGCGCGTCGACAAACCCGAACAGGGTTTTATTCACACCGAGTGGGAAGAACTGCTGGAGAAGCAAAAGGAAAATTAGAACTCCATCGCCTGCGTGGCATGAGGTCAGTACCACCACGCGGTAGCGGGTGGGTTCCGTGCGCCTTCATATGTTAATGCTGGACCTCAGCTGAGCCGAACACCGAATCTAGGACCCACCCGCTACCGCGTGGTGGTACTGACCTCATTTCAGAGCGCATGAACCCAGATCCAAACGTTTTAGTCTTCGACACACCAGAACAGGTTGCACAAGCCGGAGCGGAAAGATTTGTTGACTACGCCGCTGCCAGCATTGGCGATCACGACTCATTTGCGGTAGCGCTTGCCGGAGGGTCGACTCCGCGACGGGCATACGAACTACTGGCGACGGACGAGTTCAAGGGCCGCATTAACTGGCCGCGCGTACACCTTTTCTTTGGAGATGAGCGCGCGGTTCCTCCTGACGATCCGCAAAGCAATTACCGCATGGTGAATGACGCCCTGATCTCGCGAGTCGCGATACCCGCCGAGAATGTACACCGGATAATCGGCGAGACTGAACCAACTCAAAGCGCCGCATCATACGAAGCTGAATTGAAAGGCTTTTTTCGAAAAGTTGATTGGCCGCGTTTTGATCTGGTGTGGCTCGGCATGGGCGCAGATGGTCACACGGCTTCGCTGTTTCCCGGAAGCAATGCCTTGCAGGAAGAAACGAGGTGGGTTCTCGCAACCCGGCAGCCGCAAACCGGACAGGATCGCATCACGTTGACGTTGCCGGTTATCAATCACGCAGCGCGCGTGACATTTATGGTGAGGGGAAAAGACAAGGCCGCGATGCTCGCACGCGTGTTGCGCAGCGAGTCTGCGGATGAAGAATTGCCGGCACGAAAAATCAAGCCGGTGAATGGAATACTAGAGTGCCTGGTCGATCGCGCCGCTGCTTCCGCAATCTAACAGCGCACATAGCCGACCGGGTCGGACTTGCGATCAACAACATCTCCATTTCATGGATCGCGAGAACGCTAGCTTACAATGACGGTGAACTCCGCACTTCGCAGACCCGGTCGCTACCGCTCCCGGTTCTGTATTCGTCGACTCACAACAAGGTAGAGTCCAGCACGACGAAGCTATCTGGTCGCATCTTGCATTGCGGGAATAGTCTTTGTGCAAAGCTAATTGGCACGAAAACTTTTCATTTGGCGATGCTTTTCTTCATGAACCGCAGCAGCGATTTCTCTGCTGCGTGAAGTTTCTTTCCGCGATAGGTAATCAATTCGTTAAGCGTGTTGAAATAACGATCGATGATTTTTCCGGTCTCGAAACTATTTATGATTTCGGGACAGATGTATGAACTACGGCACACAGCGGGAGTGTTGCCCAGCGCTTCCGCAGTTTCTTTAATCGCAGCCACCACCTTTCGCTTGCGCGCTGTCTTCTTCTCAACGATCTCCGTTCCCGCTCGCGCCAACGCACAGGCGCATACAAGTGTCCCGGCCCAGGTGCGGAAATCCTTGGCGCTGAATTTTTCACCCATCACTTCGCGAATGTATTCGGTGATGTGACGTCGCTTTACGTCAACAAATTCCCCGTTGCCGTTCTGGAATTTGAAAACCTCGCGCGCCGGCTGTTTCAGCAAACTCTTAACGACCTTCGCCACTTGCCGATCTCTTATTCGCCGAATTTGGCGCACACCTGACTTGCCGGGAAAATCAAACTCGACCATGTCTCCCTTAACCTTCACGTGTTTTGGTCGCAGCGTGGCGATGCCATAACTGCCATTCTCGCTGGCGTAAACCTGGCTGCCGGGGCGAATGAAACAGGTTGAAAGGATGCGCATGATCGAAGCCATCACGCGTTCGCGTCTCAGGTCGGGTTGCCGCAGGTGCGACGCAACTGTCGCCCGCATCTTTGGCAGCGCCTCAGCGAAAGCGATTATGCGTTGAAACTTTTTCGTGCCCTGCCGGCGCGTATGATTGTCGTGATAGAGATACTGCCAACGTCCGGCGGCGTCCTTGCCGACTACCTGCAACGCACCACCGGCGCGAGTGTTGACGGCGACCTCGGTCCATGCCGGCGGAATTTTCAGGCTCTGAATTCTTTCTAAATCCGCAGCACTTACCTTTTTTCCGTCAGCATGCTTGTAACGGAAACCGCGGTTTACACTTCCCAGACGCCTTATTCCGCTCTGCTGCAATTGCTGAAGTCTTGTCATTTAGGGTTTAGAAGCAATCTGCCGTAAGTTTCCGGCGAGGCGAAAATGAATTTGCTAATTGCTGGGCGCATCATTCACCGTGATACCAGCAGCTGCAGAAAAATCGGAATGTAAGATCGATGAAAACTTGTCTCTGCTACTTTCTTTTTTGATCGCCGCGATCACCCTGGCCCGATTTCACCCTGGTCTTAGCCTTAACTTTTACATCCTGCGCTAAAGAACGTCCCTGATCGTCTGACTCCTTGAATTGTCCTTTTGCGTCGCGCCTTGCGTAACGTTTGTCCGATCCTGTGTCCATCAATTCGCGCTTGCCGTTTCCCGTCTTGCTCGCCATATCGGTCTCCTTGATTTTGTGTAGGCTTCCTGTACATCACGCGAAGCGATTTGTTTAGTAACAGACCACCTTTTGTGCTTGACGATGAATCAAGAGGAGTCGGCCGCAAGCGCAGTGCCAGTTTTTTGTCTTGTTAGTTGTGGCGTTCAAATTCACAGACGAGCAATTCGGATTTCGTTGATCTGATGGGGCCCAGTATTTGCAGAGTCAACTCGAAAAATGATTTGTCGAAAGGAGATGCGTAATGCCAAGGGGAGACAAGCGTGCGTACACCGACAAGCAGAAGAGACAGGCGGAACATATTGAAGAGGGCTATGAAGACCGCGGGGTTTCCAGTAAGACGGCGAAAGCGCGCGCATGGGCCACGGTGAACAAAGAGTCTGGCGGCGGCAAGAAGAGTGGGTCCGGATGGGGCAAAAAAGGAAACAAGAGCTCTTCAAAGAAGGGCGGCAAGAAAGCTGGCAAGAAGTCTTCGAAGAAGTCGTCTTCCAGGAAGAAGTAGCGCCGGCGTTCGTTTACTTCGCATCGGAAATTGATTCGAGTTATGTAACTGGAGAAGTTTTAACTTTGCTCGGTGGCGAAACCACCGCAGCTTGACGCTTTTGGATCTTCACTCTGCACAGGAGGAAAAGTTTATGGGAGACGGAACGTGACCACGCCGTCACGGTAACAAGTTTGCGCGATAGCTGCATCCCTCGGGACGTGGAGTTCCCGGTGTGCGGACGCTTCGTTCTGGAAAGGATTGCGGAGTGGGCCGTGGAGTGCTCCTGGTTCTACTGCCTGACCAGGGAGTAGTTGAATTTTCGTTCGCAGGCCGCGTGGTGGAGGTTCTCGTCTAAAGAGATCATTCGAGAACAGCCGCGCGGCTTTTGTCATGAGACAGTCGCAAAAGGGAGTGCTGTGTGAATCAATGGTTTAGAAATTTTTCTGTGGGCGCAGCAAATGCGCTCGGCTCGTCGTGGATGTTTATTGCAAACATCTTCTGGCTTGTCGTCTGCCTGGCCAGTGGGCCATTCTTCAAGTATTCCGACACCTGGCAGTTACTGGTGAATACCGCTACGACGGTTTTCACTTACCTGGCGGTATTTCTCATTCAAAACACCCAGAACCGCGATGCAAAGGCGATCCATTTGAAGCTCGATGAGCTCATCAAGGGCGTCGAAGGAGCTCGCACGCATCTGGTTGATCTGGAAAACCTCAGCGACGAAGAGCTTGAATCGTTGCAAAGTGAATTCAGCCGGCTGCGAGCCAAACATGAGGGGCTGGAGACGAGACGTCAGGAGGGCGAAAACCGTTGACTAGCTCAATCCCTCTCGGTAATTGGAATCCATGCAGCATTCGCACTTGTCTATATTGTCCCCTGAATTATGAAACAAGCCGCACGAAAAACTCATCAGCTTTCGATTGTCCCACCTGCGTCCGCGCCCGAGGTCGGCGGTCGGGATTCCGCTGACTCACTCAAAGATTTCTTTGGTGGCTGGCTGGACTCCGTCGTGCCTGCACTTTCAAAACAGCAAACCCTCAAGGCCCCGCAGCGGCATTTGGGTTATCGACACCGTCCCATCAGTTCAACCGAAATCGTGCGCCTCAACCGTGCGACTGTGCGTGAAAGCACTGACCACCGCCATTGGCCTCCGGACGTAGTCGCTCAGTTTCTCGCCGCAGAAGTGATCCGCAAGGAAAAGACTTCCACTTAAGCACATTGCGGACGGGCTGTTGTCTTCCACGATGCGTACAATCTCTTCTTGAACGCGATCTTCTATAAACAAACGATAACGAATTCTGGCTACACGATCTCGGTTGGCGCTTAAACAGAATAGATCGCAAACAAACTGCAAAGTAGATCATTTGGCTTTCCGACCAGTTCGGCCCGCGGCTTGCTTTCCATCCGCAGCGGAGGGAGCAACCTATGTATTCAAGCAAAACAAGAAAACGTTTTTGGGGAACACTTCTGGCATTTTCTTTATTGGTGGGAGTCGGCCTAACCGCTGCTTCGGCAACTCAGGCGCAAGACCGCGGTTGGGACCAGAATCAGCAAGGAGGTGATCAGAACGACAACAACCGTCGACATCGCCACGATCGGAACCGGAGTGATCAGGACCGTGATGGCGATAGGAATAATGGCCAATGGAATCGAAACAATGGCCGGTGGAATCGGAACAACGGCCAATATGGCGGTGTTTATGGCAACAACGGCCGATACGGTCGCGGCCAGGGCGGTTATGGCAACAACGGCTACAATAACATCTACCAGGTAGCACAACAGCAAGGCTATCAGGATGGACGGAACACCGGCGCGAGCGATGCTCAGCGCGGTCAGAGTTACGACCCGCAACGATCTCACTACTATCGAAACCCGAACACTGGCTACAACTCTTCGTACGGCAATCGAGGCCAGTATCAACAGGCTTATCGTCAGGGATTTCTGCAAGGCTATCAGCAGGGATTTCAGCAGTACGGAGGATACAACCGTAACGGAAACTACAGCCGTCGCTGGCCGTGGTAACCCCAAGGTAAAGCAAACTGTTAGTTTGCGGTTGAGTGTCTAAGTAGAAAATGCCGCGACCTTGAAAGTCGCGGCATTTCTTTGTGTTCGGTGATTAAGAGGACTCGTTACTGCGCTTTGTTTTGTTCGTCCAACCATGTTTTCAGTGGAGCGAAGTAGTCGATGATCGCGGTCCCGTCCATCCTTGTCCTCGCCGGTCATCGATCAAGTTGGAAAGCGCTAACGGCGCGGCTAGCGAGAAAAAGTTTATTCCGGATCTTAGTTGGTTCGTGATAAGTTGCGCGAGGACGGAGGACGCGCCCCATGAAATTTTCGTCGGATTCGATAAAGCTCAGATCAAAAGCTCAAAACGAAGACTTTTGTTTCGACCTCGAGACGCCGCGAGGACACTTCTTCGCAGTGCTCGATTTTGGCTCGCACGATTACGCAAATCTCAACGCCACTCTGAAAGGCAAACTTGAAACGATCGTCGGCTCGTTCGTTTCGTTATCCAGATTCTCGGCCGAGCTGTTTCTTGGTTTTCTGGCCAAGGAAATTAATAACTTCCTGCACAATCTCGGCGAACAATCCGGTGGTCCGGATTTGCTGGCAAGCGGTGCATTGTGCCTGGTAAACGGTAATCGCCTGACGTATTTCCTGTGCGGCGACCTGCAACTAAACGTTATCAACAATGGACGGCTGCTGCCTTTGTTTGGGCCAGCGGCCGGAGACTCAGGCGCAACCACCGATGCGAATGCGGGAATCGAACGACTTGGCGCGCGTAATCAGGAAGCGCCTTTAACCGACGTAGTGCAATCGTTTACTTTGCAGGATGCTGACCTGGTTCTATTGATGACTCGTGGTCTGCATGAAGTGTTTGCAGGCAGAAAGCTGGCCGATGAGATCGCCGCTGTGGGCTCAACCGATCCGAAAGTAATTTGCGAGGCCTTGATGAAGTCAGGCGCTTCTGCGCGTGAGGACCGGAGCCTGGTGGTGATGGGTGGGCCGTACGAGAAATATGTCGATCCAGTGTTCGCCGATTTGAGCAAAGCGGTGGCGGCACTTGAATCCAGAATGGAAGCACTGAGTGAAGACCAATCAGGGAGTTCAAATCAAGGCCCAGCGGACCAGCGAATCGCACAGCAACTGGAAGTCTTGAGAGATGATTTAAGAGGCAAGGCCGCCAAAATCGATTTGCTGGAACTTGATGAGAGAGTGAAAGGTCTGAGCGACCGGTTATCAAAAGAAAACATCGCAGACGTTACGACCGAAACGCGATCCGTCGGGTCCGAGGCAGGCGCGGAGAACCGGCGGACACGGATTCCGATCATGATCATCGCGCTGCTGGTTCTCGGCGCTGCTCTAGTCGGTTCCTTCGTGGGCGCCTGGATGCAGTCGCGCGTCATGAAAAAAAGTGCGGAGGTTTGGTCGGTTAAAACGGCCGGCAATCAAATCACCATTAGCCGCTTGGACGCCGAACCTGCGACGGTCACGTTGAATGTTGCTCAGCCCGTAAACGCGACCGGTGAACAAAGGTTCTCGTCCTTTGCAGACGCCAAGCGATATATCGATACCATTGCGCAAAATAATTCGGGTGCGTCTCCTGCCACCGCGGTTACTCCAACTGCCGAAAATAAACCGGCCGAAGCAGTCACTGAAATTACGGTCAAACCAGGCGACTCGCTGAAGAAACTTGCGCAACAGTACAACGTGCCGCCTGAGAAAATAATGTCCTTAAATCCGACGATCACGCGTTGGCCCACGGTCCGCATCGGGCAGAGGATTATCGTGCCCGCGTCGCCAACGCCGCCGCTGCCGCTGATGGCTTCGCCGGTTTCTTCTCCTTCAAACCAGCCAAGCCCTGCCGGCTCGCCGCCCAAGACAACAGAAATCACGGTGGTTCCGGGCGATTCGTTGAATCGACTTGCTACCAAGTACAACGCGACGCCGGACCGCCTGCGCGAGCTCAATCCGCAAGTGACGAATTGGGCGACGATTTTACCCGGCCAGAAGATCGTGGTGCCGGCTTTGCCAACTGGGTGAAAATTAGTTTCCGGTAGGATTCAATGCCGCGGCAACTAAGGCGCGCAAGGCGATTGCTCTCGCTGTATTTAAGTCTGGCTCGAATGGAACGACCACATAGTGCAACCGATCGCCGCCAATATTGAGAAACTGATGATAAGCCAAGTAATGTTTGCGCCCGGTCAAGGTTCCGAGAGTGGAGCGAAGGTCGGGTTGAAGAAATATTATGTAGATCGTCGCGCGCTCCGGTCTCGGCAGTGAACCCTCACTAACCAATCCCGCCAAAATCATCCGAACGTTGATGTCGGAAACTTTTTCGTCGTCGTTGAACGGCGTCAGCACCTCCTGGCTATAGGTAGGACCAAAGAGGTTGTTGATTCCGAGATTATTCAGCTTGCTGATGTCCGGCTGATTTTGAATTGACGACAGCAGGTTGTTCAGTTTTGATTCGCGCGCGCGTAAAAATGGGGTGGCCCAACGACTGCCAAGAAATATCGTGTACTGTTGCGGCGCTATTAAAGTTGTCACGCCTGGTAGTCGACGAAGCTCGGTCAAAGATTTCAATTTTGAGTTGACGATGAACGCCCGTCCGCCATCGTCGTCGATCACGGCCTGCACCGCTTCGTTGACCGGCGCTTTCTCTTCAGGCTGCTGCGCCCGAGCAGTTCCGCCGATGAATAATAAACTCACAATTAGGAAGCCATAACGCATATCTTCAATCCTACTGATTCACGTCGAGAGAAAAGTCATCGATGATGAAAGAAGTTTGCAGTCCCTGGTCTTCGGTGCCGATCAAATAGACTTGAATGGTTTGCCCTTTGTAGGAGCTGAGATCGAAAGAAGCCTGCGCATAAGGGAACCTGGGACTGAGGTTCGAGTAGTTTGCCAAAGTGGCCAGCACCGCACCGGACGAATCGCGAAGCTGAACAGCTAGTTTGTCGTAGGCGACAGTAGTG
>Ga0137360_10000256_pt1 | contig 30575 bp, 26 predicted proteins | sample Mad1_60_16metaG_FD_104924 | JGI IMG/M metagenome (GOLD analysis project Ga0137360, IMG submission 104924) | Vadose zone soil microbial communities from Angelo Coast Range Reserve, California, USA - Mad1_60_16 metaG | ecosystem: Environmental > Terrestrial > Soil > Vadose zone | place: USA... | reverse complement strand
GTGGGCTACGAATATTTCGTTGGCTACGCCAACTCGTTGACCGGGAATTCCAACTAGCGCGGTTCGAATCGCGCGCTGTGCTTGTGGGCGCGATCCAACAAATCTTTGGACGCGAGCGGCGGGGGCGTTTTTCTCAAATCATTCTGTGCGGCGAAGGGTGCTTTGATTCGCGCCGCCGCGTCAACTCAACCGTTGGGCGTCTTGAAACACACCTCATGGATCAGGTCGTAACAAATCATCGCTCATCATTCTGGCAACCCAAACGGACGGTGCTCCTCGCCTCCGCCGTCTTTTCCGTATTGATCGGACCGCTCATTATTCTTGCCGATGAAAATATGATTCCGACTCGGTCTATCAGATACGTTCTGATGATTGGCATTGCTCTACTTGTTCTGGCGTGGTGCTACTTTGACGCTTATGAACGGCATAAACCGTTCTATCCGTGGCTCCGCATAATCATTTTGTTGTTCGGGGTATTCGCTCTATTGATTTATCTTTTCAAGTCGCGCGGTCTGAAAAACGGCGCGCGCTCTGCTGGGTTGGCGATATTATTCTGCGTCGCCATGACGGTAATCGCGTTTGCGTCTGCGCTTGTGTTCGCCGCTATTTTTGGAGTTGAATGATCGAGACGCCCAAATCGTAGGACACGAGCGGAACCAGCGGGCTTGTCATCGATAACTTCTGTAACGTGGTTGACCGCCGCCGCGTCAACTCAGACGTTGGGCATCTTTTGGAACTGAATCGCAAGTAATGATGGACAGGCAACAAATCAGTTGGCTCATTGTTCGGGCGTTCGGCCTCTATTTCGCAATTCAAGCGGTCTTGCTCGTTCCTGAGTTGGTATCCAGTGTTTATGCTACTCGCGCGTTCAGCAACCTGATGTCATCAATGTCATCGGATAACAATAACCTGGCCTCGACTGCACGGCAGGCGACAACGATGTACCGAAACTTGTGGCTTGCGCCGCTCGTCAGGTTCGTCCTGTTTGCCATAACCGGAGTCTATTTACTTCGCGGCGGCGGGTTTCTGGTGCGGTTGTTACAACACGTTCCTGACGCGCCAAGGCATGACGCGAAGGCACAGCTAACTGAGCAAGAAGCTACTGAAATGACCGTCAAGGAACGGCTGTCGGCTGCTGGTTTGTTTGAACAGTTCGCCGATGCCTTGGAACGTCGTGACGTTCCAGAACTCGAAGGAATCTTGCGGCAAGTCTATCTGACGCCTGACGACATTCAGACTGTTATCGCACAGATGCTTGGAACATCACCTTGAGGACGCCCAACAGCCAATAGAGGCCGCCTCCTTTTTGGCGAAAGGGTTGGTAAAGCAAACGCAGTTTACTTCGTTCGCTTTCGGCCGCCTCTATTGATTATCAAATCGTTGGACGCGGGCGGCGGGGGCGTGTTTCTCAACTAGCTTGGTGCGGCGGAGTGTGCTTTGATTAGCGCCGCCCGCGTCAACTCAGACATTCGGCGGCTTGAATCTGCTTACCACTTTTGCTTTAGAGAAATTCAGAATCGAGGGCAGAGATGAACAAACGCGATTCGAAGAACAACCTTACCTTAATCACTTTGCTCCTGTTGTCTGTCGCCGTGCGCGCCCAGGTGTCTGAGCCTAAAGGCGAATTGCGGCTTTACAGTACGGCGACGCAAATCGGTACAACTGCGAATCGAGAGGTTAAAGATGGTAAAGGAAGGGTGGTCAAAGTTATCTACTACACAGGAGGTGGCGGCAGCGCTCAAGGCGGGTTCCGTGAAGAGTTATTGCGCGAGCAATCCATCACAACCTACACGTACAATGACCAGGACTGTCGTATCAAGAGCGAATTCTTCGAACCTGGCATGAAGCTAAGCCGCACGGCCAATGTGCTTTGTCATGACGGAACCGCGACACCCAGACTCACCGTTATCAGCGATGCGCGCGGCGTCAAACAAGCTGAAATCAGACACAAAGCGAACGGTAGCACGCAAACCGAACTACTCTTCGATAGCTTTGGCGACAAAGTCATCGCCATCAACGGCGAGGCGCCAACCGACGTTGACCTCTTGCACGGTTGGGGCAAAGAACTCGGCGGCTTTGCATGCGGCATCGCCGTCAACCGCGAAAGGGGCCGCCAGGAGGATTTGGAAGTACACGTCACAATCAAAAACATCAGTCACGATGCTAAAGGTATTGTTAACATTTCGCCCGTGCTGGTAGAACTCAAGGACATCACTGGGCGAGTAGTCGAGCGGAAAGCGGCTTATAGAAGAGCCGAAAACAAAACTCAATCTGAGGGGTGCCCCACTTACATGAACCAGGGCGCGCCTTCCGCCGGTCGGTCACAATCGCAGCCCGGTTACGGGCTCGGAGAGCAATACGATCGATTGGCTCCAGGCTCATACTCGATCACTATCTCGTACTGTGTGCCGGCAGAGCGAGGGCTACTCGTTTCTAATACGATTCTGCTCGAAGTGGAAGCGCACGAGAACCGGTAAAGGAGGATCGGGTCGCCAGCAAATGGCCTCCGAACAGATCGTTGAATCGGAGCGGATTCAGCGTGTCTCTCATTCGCAAGAACTTGAATGCTTGATACGTCGCTGCCGCCCGGCCAACGTTGGGATAAATGGCCCGGAAGGGCATCCATATGACACGACCAGAGATTTCCGGCATCTCACCCTTCTTCATCGTGCATGACGCAGCGGCGGCACTCTCGTTTTATCGCGACCAGCTTGGATTTGAGATCACCTTTCAGGAGCCCGCTGAGGATCCATTCTTTGGCATCGTGCGTAGGGGCGGCGCGATGATCATGCTCAAAGACGTCGGCATAGATCCGCTCCCTAACTACCAGCGAGAGGCCGCGGCCCGCTGGGACGCTTACCTTTATGTTCCAGACCCTGACGCGCTCGCGGCCGAATTTGCGTCGCGCAATGTCGAGTTTTCGAAACCAGTCAAAGACACTCATGACGGATTGCGTGGCTTCGAACTCAAGGACTGCGATGGCTACGTCTTGTTTTTCGGTCGCCCTCGGTCATGAGTGCCGGTTGAATCACATTACCGAACACGGAGACCCATGACTATGACCAGGACGAAGCCGCGGCTAACATCTTTCGCTTCACAGTTCCGGGTCGACTAGCTTGTCCGCTCGATCACCTACTACGAGACGCTCGGTTTTACATTCGGGGAGCCGCGCGACGGCGATCGTCGATTGTACTGATCTCATTGGCTGCGTTGAGATGGCTCGGTCACGATCGCTTTCGGCGATGACCCCAGGAGATTAAGGCAGCAGCCATGCTTGCGGGACTCTCGCCTTGCGCGCGTCATCCTCCAGGGTTCGCCAACGAGATTCCAGATCGGCTCGCCTCATCAGTAGATCATCCAGCTTGTCGTCCTGGTTGTTTGAGTTCCCATACACGGGTGGCGGGTATGGAGCGGGGTACGGTGAAATCACTTGAACGCCAAAATCAGGACGGCGTCGGGTGGAAATCTGCGGCCGCAGCGGTCCTGAACCCGTATTAATCCCGCCTCGATTCGGCGCAGCCACGGTCCCCAGATCCCTTGAGCGCCGTCTGTCATAAGGAGATGGGTATTGCCGACCGGTCGGATACCCATAAACATTCGGATAGGGACCATTATTCGGATAACCATAGACATTCGGGTAACCATTGTTCGGATACCCGTAAACATTCGGATAGCCATACACGTTCGGGTAACCGTTATTCGGGTACCCATAAACATTCGGGTACGAGTTGTAGATCGGACCCTGATTCTGGACCGAGCGTGAACGCAAATAATCTATCTGAGCGTCAACCGAATTGAAATCACCGCGCAGTTGGCTCGCGCGGTCGCGCCAGTAAGCCTCATTGCGAGCGTTCTCCGCGGCGCTCTGGCGAGCCAGAGCCAGCGTCTCTTCTTCTTCTGCCGCCCGTCGCTCGCGGGTTTCTTCGACCGTAGGGAGTCCCAGCTCGATCCGGCGCTTTTCATACTCCTGCTCACTTTCGATTCGCCGTTGCCGAATCGGTTCAAGATCGAGGTTGGTCAAAGTGCGAGCAGCGCGTTGGATTGGGGGCGCGGGTAAAGCAATCGCCGGCTCTTGTGAGTGTTTGAAGAAGCTTCCCGGCGTTTCAAGGTTGACCCGTTCCGTTGCCACTATGTCGATCATGGCCAACTGCACAGTCTTGTTGATTCCGGTAGCTAGTTCGTACGTGACCGTAGTGGTTCCCACCTCGAACACTGCAGGCACTTCGATGCGGTGCCCGTCCCGAAAAACGATCGTATAAGCACCGGCCGCGTTAGCCAGCGCAACTAATATCACCGTGACGAACAATAATCTGGTGAGCATTTCCAGACTTCGCGGAAAAGTCTTCGTTGCCATAATCACCTCCCAGGGTGCGAGCTACTAAATGAGGGGTAATGGGCGCCGGTCATAACACGAACCGACAAATGTCAAAACATTTTCACAAATCCTTCGGTCCGATCCCGATCACCGCCGACGATTATTGGGTTTCACCATCCAAGCCGAACCACTCGGCTGCGGCCTTGCCCGAAAAATCGATCCGGAGGTACACGAGGCGGTCAAGCTGGGAACGCGGACGTCTCGTCCGCATCCGATTGGAGGCGCCTTATTCCCGATATCGAAAACAACCAGCGTCTTTCGCGCTTCGCGCTCAGTGCTGACGGGACGTCCGCGTTCCCAGCAATCAATTATCTCGTTCTAACACGGGTCGCAGCCCGCCGACCAACTTTTTGGGTTAAGCCCTCGGCTGTCGACTACTTGGGTAGAGTCGTCGTCGACGATTTCATGTAACTGTCTCGCGCTTTCACGGCGAGGTCTGGTTGATGCACGCGCACCCGAATCTGACGACGCTCGCCACCTTCCTCAGTTGCTGCTTTAGGATAGTAGCCAATGCTGTATTGCCAACGCAGTTCCTGAGCAATCTTCGTGAACGATTCAGACAGTTGCGCCCGGTCCTTAGCCTGATAGAGGCGACCGCCGCTCTTGTCTGCCAGGGCGTGCAAATATTGATCGGCTCGGTCGTAATCAGCCTTGGTTGTCCCCGGAACCGGAACTCCTCCATTGATTGGAGGGCCAGAGATCGTTTGTGTGGTCGTCCGCGAGCCGAAGGGCCAATTACTGCTTCTGGTAACAATTGTGACGTTCCCGCTGCCGGCGTTTTGATATGCGCGCAGGTAATCAGTCGTGTCGTACTGAATTGGATAGATTAGTGCGTCCAGTTCTTCCGCTTCGTAAAGAGTGCTCTGATAGGTGGCGCTGAAGCTCCCCGTATCGACACCGTCGGTAAAAAGCACCATCGCTTTGCGCCCCGGAATCCGGTCCAACCGTTCCTTGACTGCCAGGTGGACAGCGTCGTAAAGCCGTGTTGAGTTGCCCTCCTTAACGTTCCCGAGAACAACCTGAGTAATCGTGCTGATGTCGTTTGTCGCTTCGGTCAGAAGCAGAACCTCATCGCTGAAGCTAATGATGAGCACACGGTCTTGCGGCCGGAGTTGTTTGGCAAAGGCGATGGCAGCTTCCTTGATCTCTGAAATATGAAATTGGGTTGAAGGCGACACATCAAGAAGGAGTGCCACCGTAAAAGGTCTTTCGGCGGTTTCGAAGTAGGCGATTGACTGCTCGGCCCCATTTTCGAGAACGCTAAAGTCTTCCCGTCTCAGGTTGGGAACGAAACGTCCTTGCCGATCAAGGACACTCACCGGGACCGTAACAAGTGTCGTGTCAACACGCACGACATCCCCTTCCGATACTTCTTCCGGCCCGGCTGCAGGCGCCTTCCTGTCACCAGACGAACTCTCTAACGAATCGGCAGATGTAGTTCCGGACAAAGTAGGTGGGCGCAGCGGTTGTGGCTCATCCGCTCCCGCTAAAGTTGGAGGTTCAATCTGCGTTTGGTTTGCGCTAACGCGGCGAGGTCGAGAATTCGACGCCAACACAGACGCGGGTTCGCCAGAGTCATTCTGTGATACCACGGACGTATTTGCCGGCTGCGCGGACTTATCCAGCGACCGAACAGATGTACGCGATAGCTGAGTAGGAACGTCATCTGTGGCTTTCGAGTTTCTCGCCGGCGCCCCTTTCGATGTCCTCGCAGATGTATCTGGCAGCGCCGCCGAGACTATTGCTGATGTCTGCGCGGATTCACTTTCATTCGTTGGCGCGTTACGGCTTGTCGGCAGCGAACTCTCATAATCGGTCTGTTTCTTGAGCAGATACGCACCGTGAGGGCAGACCGACGAAGTCGAATACCCCACAACGACGTAGCCCTGAGGTATCGCAAGGCCCTGACATATTTTCATCGTGTCATTGCCGGGCTTGCTAACCTCGTTCTTAGCTACTTTCCGACGCGCAGTTTGGTTCTGGGCAACGGTTCCCGTCAGAGCGAGAATCGTGACGACTAAGGGGACGACGAATGATTTCATAGTCGCTGTCCTCGATTCGTGGTATGGCTAGGGGTTAACGGGCGGCATTATATTCCCGAAACGGGCTCAAAGATCAAGTGCAGCGATGAAGTCCGCGGCCGAGGAGCCATCGAATCCACAGATTACGCAGCTTAAACAGATTCAATGGGAAGCTCACATACGAATCAGTAATCGCTCTCTCGAGTCCGTGTGTTTGCGAATCAACTGCGCGCATTAGCGCTTTTGCGTCTGTGTAATCTGCGTAATCTGTGGATGGTTCTTGGGGCGATAATTGAGAATTCCGGAAGCGCAAAGTTCACACTCTTAGCTGCATCATATAAACTGGAGACGCCTGATTTAAGTCATATGTCATTAATGAATAAAACAGCAGCGTTCACCGGGCTCGGCGCTTTGCGCAATCTCGTCTCGGATTCGATGGCTATCGACATGGGGTCCGGGTCAACCATTATCGATGTGCGCGGGCGCGGAGTGGTTGTGGACGAGCCATCACTGGTTGCCGTTAGTTCAACCACTGGTGAAGTAATTGCGATCGGGCTGGAAGCACAACAGATGTACGGCCGAGAGGCCCGCGATGTGACAGTGATTGCGCCTTTGCTGGACGGCGTAGTCGCGGACTTTGAAAGAACCAAGGTGATGTTGGCGCATTTTGTTCGTAAGGCGCGCAGTGGTAAATCCCATTTCAGCCGGCGCGCGATCATGAGTGTCTTGTCAGGCATCACGCAGGTTGAGCAGAGAGCGCTATTCAACGCCGCTGAACAAGCGGGCATTGGCCGCGTCTGCATGATAGAAAATGGCCTGGCCGCGGCCCTGGGTAGCGGTATCAAGATAGAAGACACTCGCGCCTCGGCGGTCGTCGACCTCGATGAGTCGACTACCAGTGTAGCCGTGGTCGCGAACGCTGCCATGGTTCACGCGCGGACCGAGCGAATCGGAAGCTGGGACATCAACAAAGCACTTATTGATCATGTGCGGCGCCACCGCGGACTCGTCATTGGCGAGCAAACGGCGGAGCGGCTTAAACTTGAACTGGCTTCAGCGACTTTGCCGGATGACCTGGCCCAGCAGATCACGATTAAGGGCCGCGATATCCTGACCAGCAGTCCGGGGGCAATCGAAATCACAGCCGGAGAAGTCTATCCCGTCGCTCACGAAGTCATTCGCAAAATAGTCGAAATCATATCGACTACCCTTGCCGAGCTTCCTGCCGAAGTAGCCGCAGACATATATGATCGCGGGATCATTTTGACGGGTGGCGGGGCTCTCCTGAGCGGGTTGGATAATTTTGTAAGGGACCAAACCCGGCTGTCGACCCGCATCGCTGATGAACCCAGATACGCAATCGTGCGCGGGCTCGAGCAGATGTTCGCTGAACCGCTTTGGCTGCGCCGCGTGATGCGCTGTAGATCTGATCAGTTTCTTAGTTTCGAGCGAGATATCTCGGCGCTTGAAACTTGAAAACTTCCAATGAATTGATCTTAGTGCCTAACAAGTGTCCCGGAGTTCGAGTAATGAAACTTGCAAACCCGGTCGCTACCGCTCTTCGGTGGCGGCGCGCTGCTGGCTTCGCTGGTAGAAGTAGGAAACCACGAGCAGGATAGCTCCGAGCATGATGAATGAGATGATCCGGTAGATGCGATCGAGCGAGGACAGATCCCAGAAGAACACCTTGAGCGTGGTCAATGAGAGTAGCGCAAGCCCCATCAGCCGCAACAATCGCATTTGGCGCGCCCGCCCGGCCAGGAGTAAACCGCTGGCATACAGTGCCCAGACAACCGAAAGCGAGAGCTGCTTCGCCAAATCGAGGTCGCGCAGCCGCAGTGCAAATTCGTTCGACCCGGCGGCTTCGCCTACGCGGCTCAATTCCCTTGCGATCTTTACGTCATAGTAGCCCGCGGCTTGCGCGCTCAGAGCAGTGATAGCGAGCAGGTTGGCAGCGACCGTCGCGACCGCGCGCACCGCCGGAGCCTCCTCGAAGGCCTCACCCGAACGAGAATAAGTTCGCACGATGAGCCAAAGGGCGACGATAAATATCGCGAACACCCCCGTCGTCCGATTGAAAACAGGCGCGTGCCACTGCGCGTCGTAGTAGATCAAACTCGACAAGACGAACGGGGTCGTCAGTGCCAGCAGCGCCAGCCCACCCCAGCGCCAAACGCGCGCGCTGCGCCACGCTCCGAACAGGAACAAACAGGTCGCGTATAACGTCCAAACGAGCGCGAGCGTGAACATCTTGCTTTCCTGAAACTGTCCCAGGATTTCTGTGCTCGCGCCTGTCAGCAGGCGGTCATAATAGCCAAAGACTTCAAGGCTGAGCGCCGCGAGGGCAAGCACGTTGGCCGCGATTAGGAACACGGGACGTATCACGGGCCGCTCTGGTTCGCCGGCGCCTGGTCCCCGTCCGTAGAGCCATGCGGCGAATGCGAGCACCGCCACGAGCAGTGCATAGGCGATGAAGGTCTGGTTGAAGATGGGCAGGTGCCACGACGCCGCGTAGTAGGTGGAGTCGAGGATTACGACTTTGCCGATTGCCGCCAGCAGCAAAAGTAGCCCGCCCCAGCGCAGCAGCGCTAATCGCCGCAGTACTCCCAGCGCCAAAGTGGTCGCCGCATAGAGCGTCCAAAGTACGGAGATCGAAAACTGCCTCGCGTTCTCGATTCGCTCGTACAGATCCGTCGGCGCAGCGCCGCTTTGCGAGAGACGCGCGGCGAAGTAGTCGTTCACGTCGAGCGACAAAAGCGTCAGCGCGACGGCGTTGCCGGTGAGCGCGAAGAAAGCCCTGACCGTCGAGCGCTCGTTTCTGTCGAGTTCGCCCGCGCGCCTGTAGAGCCAGGCGGCTGCTCCTATCATGCCGACAAGCACGAGGCATGAAAGAGCGCGCCGGTTCAGGAGCGGTGCGAACGAAGGATCCACGCCGTATGCGAACTCGCGCATGTCCCAGGTGAACCAGTGGACGACTGCTGCGCAGAAAACTGCAAGCGCGGCGTGGCGCGCGGCCCTTTCGTTGGAGCGCAAACCGATCCAGGTCAGCATGAGCGCCTCGACTGCCCAAACAATCGTCACCCAATGCAGCTCCAGCTGAATCGCCACCGCGGCCGTAAGAAACGTCACGGCTGCGCCCACATAACTATATCTGAGCAGGCGATCGTCGGGACTCCAGCGCCAGGTCGTGTAGAAAAGCTCTGCGAAGAAAATCGAGAGAAGGAGCGCCTGCGTTGCGGGCGTCGCGCGGTCGAAGCCAGCCTCTATGAGCAACAGATAACTGACGCCAAAGTAGAACGTGGCGTTTGCGACGGCGAGAGACACGTCGAACCAACGCGCGGGCCGGCCTGGTAATACATTGTGGAAGATAGCGAGCAGTGAGTAGAGCAGAAAAAAGATGCTGAGGAAGACGAGTGTCGTCCAAACCTTCTCATGGCTGAAGAACTTGAACGCCCAGCCAACCGTAATCGCCATGGTCCCGGCGAACGAGAGGAAGTCGAGGCTGCGCCAACGCTTGAAGTAAGCGAGGGCGAGCACGCCGGCGTCGAGCAGCGCAACGTAAGTGAAGAGGCCGACTTCGTTATCCACCCCCGTCGAGAGCAGCACGGGCGTCAGAAACCCGCCGACGAGTCCAAGGATAGCTATGGGCAGCGCGTTCAGACGCACCGACAACAGCACTGCCGTCGTCGTAACTACTGCCATCATCAGGAAGGCCGGCGTCTGCCCGATGAGGTGGTAGAGGTTGTACGCGGCAAAGTCCGAAAGATACAGTACGAGAATGCCGCCTCCCGATAGAACATAGGCGTAAGACTGCAGGCCGTGGCCGCGCAGGCGCTCGCCCATGTAAAGCAACGCAATGCCCAGGAGAGCGGAGAGACTGACGCGGGTGCCCGCGCCTACCCATTGTTTGTCGAAAGCAAACTTGAGGAAGAAGGCGACGCCGAACGTCACCGCTATGATTCCGATCCAGTTGAACCACCTGCCGCCGATAAGCGATTCCAGGTCGCGACGCTTTTCTTCGGGGACCGCTCCTGCGCGCGGGGCTTCATTCTCCGCCGCCGTGCTTTCAACCTGAATAGACGGGCGGGAAGGAGCAGCTGTTACGCTCGTCGCATAGTTGGGCGAGCCGGAAGGGTCGTTCATCCACGAGTGCGTCGCGGGTGTCTCGGCCGTCCGCGGTGATTGCGCCTCAGGCTGCGACCGCGTTTGCTCAGGAGGCTCGCCCGCCTGCGGCGCGGACGGCTTAGGTTGAGTTGCCTCCAAGGTCCTCAACTCTTGTGCTTCGACTTGAGACGTGGACGGATGCGTCTTGCCGTCCTCGCCCGCTAATGGTTGGTGCAGCGGTTGCTGCTGGCGGATTATCCTTAAGTGCTGCTCTATGAGGTGAAGCCGCGCGGTGGTCGTTCCCAGCACGCGCTCCAGAAGGTCGAGCCGTTCAATAAGTTGTTTGAGTATTTCTCGCGAGGGTAGATCTTCGGCCATAATTTCTCCTGACCCTCCAGTGAAACAGGCCCGAGGTTCTGGCGCCCCGGCGGCGCCTCACATGATAGGGTAGGTCGAAAGAAAGCGGAAGAGCCTTTGTAGCAGCCAAAATTCGGGCGAGGTTGAAAATCGGGTTCATGCCAGCCACTTGTCATCGTGAGTCCGCGTAGCAGCCAGTGCTACAGACCCGCTTGCGGTAGCAACCGGGTCACGGTTCAGCTTACGGCCCCGGCAAAAGCAAATTCATGTGCAGGGAATTTAGTTATTAACCCGCTTGCTACCGCGAGCGGTTCTGTACCCGCCTGCTTCGCGATGTAAATTGAGGATCACCTATTTACCGGCGCACTCGCCCGATTCCAATGGAACAAGATCGATGTAAACGGTGCCGCTCGAGCTCGCGGCAACCGGAGTGGTCGCGATGCCCGTTCCGGTCAATGTGATCCGACCCGCACCTGTATCAGCCCCTTCTATCGTGTATGTGCCGCCGCCGCCGCCGGACACCCCATTTTTATAAGAGTACGCCCACTGGCCGGCGGTCGCCGAGGACGGAGCAAACTCAAACTCCTGAATGAACGGGTTGTTATTTTTGATGATAAACCGTTGCTCTAAACTACAAACAATTCCGGAGCAAACGGTGTCACCGAATTTCCCGCTCGCCCTGTATCCGCAAGTCAAATGATTGATGATGTCACGGAGAACCTTAATCTGCGCGCCGTAGGCCTCGACCTCTTCCTGTGCCCGGTCAGCGCCGTGCATGCCAAGATAAGCCTTATAGCCGACACTGCGACACATGTTGCCGTGCACGTCTTCGTGCGCGCGCAATGCTTTTCCAATGCCGGCGCAGGCCGACGCCGCCACCGCCTTGTCGAATTCCACAGTGGCGGAATCTGACATGCTGCAGAGTTTCTCGTTAGGGAAGTTAAACGTTCGCTGGTTTTCGCCCCAGGGGGAATAATCGAACTCGGAGGGACCTTTGTAGTTGGGAATCGTTTCCAGGCCCCGGCGCGCCGCGCCCTGCGCGAAGCCCTTGAGCGCAATCTGAGCTGAGTCTCCATTCATCGTTCGCAGCTCAGGAATCTTGTCGTGAAAGGCCTGTTGCAGGCGCAACGCGTTACGCAGTTCGATCTGCAATTCCTTGAGATGGCTGCAGGTGCATTCGACCGGGACTGCGGCCGCCAGTCCGGCTGGTTGCCGAGGATGATTGGCTGCGGGAACTCCCGACAACAAGACGATCCCACTGATTGCCGAACCGGCGATTGATATCCACAGAGAATTCTTCATTGGTCCTCTCATCGAACGTGCGTGACCTTGAAAGAGCGGGGCAACTCTACGCCGGTAGCGAGTTTCACGGCGTGATACTTTCGTCACGGCGGGGTCGAAGGCGTTGGCGTTCAGCTTGTCAACAAACTGTTTCGCGGTCAAGGTCTATGGATATTGTTTTTGAAAAAGATGCGACTCACGCACGGAAATAAATGATTATTTCTCTTGTTCCTAAGTTTCAATTACAATCAGCCCCGCCTATCAGCAACTTCTTATCGTATTTTACGCTCAAGAAGGACAGTCAATGTCATCAAGGTTCGCACGCTTACTTTTTCCGACGATCGCGATCGCGATAGTGATGTTGTCGCTCCCACGACTAGTCTCCGCCCAATCCGATATCAGTGAACTTCAGCTCGGAAAAGTGATCGAGCGCGAACTGAAGGCGGGCGAGACGCATTCCTACGACGTTACGCTCAAGTCTGGCCAGTACTTGCACGTAATCGCCGAGCAAATAGGCATCGATGTGATCGTGAAAATCCTTGGACCAAGCCACGAACAAATTGCCGAGGTAAACAACTGGAAGTCACTAAGACATTCAGAACAACTCTCTTTGGTGGCCAAGGTTTCGGGGGACTACCATTTAGAGGTGCGCTCGCTTGAACCGGACGCGATCGCCGGTCGCTACAGGCTGAGCATCAAGACCCTGGCCGGCGCGACGGAGCAAGATAAGAAACACATTACGGCTTACAAACTGGTCATTGAGTCCGAGCGACTGCGCGCGCAGGATACGACAGAATCGCGCCGAAGGGCGATTGAGAAATACAACGAAGCTCTTTGGGTATGGCAAGCGTTGAATGACCGTAATGAAGAAGCTGAAACCCTCTACCAAATTGGGACCGTCTTCGGAGAGCAAGCCGACAATCGCAAATCGCTCGACTACTATGAACAAGCGTTAGCACTCATGCGCGCGACTGGTAACACGCGTATGGAGGCCCGCATACTTACTAGCCTCGGGGCAGTATTCCGTTTCCTGGGCGAGAATCAGAAAGCGCTTGAGTCATACACCATGGCTCTGTCTCTTCAGCGCGCTGCGAATGATCGGCAATACGAAGCCATTACGCTCAATTGCCTCGGCGAGTTCTATTACTACGTGGGCGATCAACTGAAAGCGCAGGAGTACTATGAAGAAGCGCTAAAGGCCTGCCAGTCTTTAGGTGACGTCAGCGGAGAAACTGAGGTTCTCGGTAACCTTGGCGTGACATATCGTGTCCTGGGCGAGCCGCAAAAGGCGCTGCAGTATTTCAGCCGGGCCTTGCCGACGACTACTCGTCTGGGGCGCTCTTATATACACCAGCACATGGCAAGGGTCTATTACGAAATGGGCGACTTCGAGAAAGCCCTTGACAGCTATGAGCACGCGCTTCAAATCAGGCAAGAGCTTGGTATTGCAGCAGAATGGACGCTTCTTGGAATCGGTACGGTCTATCGCTCTTTGGGGCAACCAGAGAAAGCGCTTGAATCGTATAACCAAGCTCTCTCAAGACTTCGCGTTACGGGAGATCGCCAGGGTGAAGCGCAAGCTTTGTACGGAATAGGAGAGGTCCACGCCTCTTCAGGTCAACCGCAGAAGGCGCTCGAATATTATGACAATGCACTTGCATTTCAGCGCGGCGTGGGTGATCGCCGGGGGCAGGCTGAAACACTCAACCACATCGGCGCGGCCTATCGAGCACTTGGTGAACGACAGAAGGCGTTCGAATATTACAGAGAGGCTCTCTCGATTCAGCGCGCCATCAACGATCGGATCGGCGAGGCGCAGACGCTCTATAATGTTGCTTACGCCCATCGTAATGGTGGCCAACTCAATGAAGCGCAAACGGAGATTGAGGCGGCCCTCAGTATTATTGAATCGCTACGCAGCAGAGTTGCCAACCAGCAACTTCGCGCCTCATATCTGGCTTCGAAGCAGGATTCTTATCAGTTCTACATTGATCTGTTGATGCGTCGCCATCTTCTTGATCCATCTGCCGGATACGCGGCGGCGGCGCTCCAGGCGAGCGAACGCGCCCGCGCCCGCAGTTTGTTGGAAGTCTTGAACGAGGGCCATGCCGACATTCGTCAAGGAGGTGATGCCAAATTAGTCGAACGAGAAGAGGCATTGCAACGGCTACTCAATGCGCAGTCGGAGCGGTTGATGCGTCTGGGCGGCAAGCCTGACGAAAAACAGGCAAGAGAGGTACTAGAATCCCTGTTGACTGAGTATCAGGAAATCGAGGCCCAGATACGTTCCAGTAGTCCGCGTTATGCGGCACTAACACAGCCGCTGCCGCTCAGCCTGGAAGCTATTCAAGGGAGGGTGCTCGACGACGAGACGTTGTTGTTGGAGTACTCATTGGGCGATGAGAAGAGTTTTCTCTTCGCCGTCACAAAGAATTCGATTAAGAGTTTCGAGCTGCCCAAACGGGCAACGATCGAAGATGCGGCCAGAAGGGTTTATGACTCGCTTACTGCGCGCAACAAGGTCGTGGCAAACGAGAAGCATGAGGAAAAGCTGTCGCGCATCGCGCGAAGCGATGTCGAGTATCTTCAATCCGCCACTACCCTTAGCCAGATCGTGCTCGGACCGGCGGCTTCGGAGTTGGGTCAGAAGCGTTTGCTGATTGTAAGCGAAGGCGCGTTGCAGTATGTGCCGTTTGGGGCGTTGCCGGCGCCAGGTTTAAAGTCCCAGGTTTCAAGTTTCAAGTTAGAAAGGCGATCCAACTCCGAACTCCGAACTCCAAACGGTGGAACTCCCCTAATCGTCGATCACGAAGTCGTGACTCTGCCTTCAGCTTCCGTGCTGGCGGCACTTCGGCAGGAAGTGGCAGGGCGCAAGCCGGCAAACAAGTCTGTAGCTGTCCTCGCCGATCCGGTCTTTGTCGCCGACGACCCTCGGGTCACCAATGTCGACAGTCCCGGAAACGGCGGAGCCAAAGGAAAGGGGATTGCGGTACCGACAACATCATCTGACGTCATCAGGTCGGCAGCTGAATCAGGAGTGGCGAACTTTGTTCGTCTGCGTTTTAGTCGCGAAGAAGCGGACGTAATTGCCAGGCTGGCGCCCGAGGGCGGAAAACTCGAAGCAGTTGATTTCATCGCTAATAGAGCAACTGCGACCAGCGCGGATCTCGGACAATATCGCATCGTACATTTTGCCACGCACGGTCTGATCAACAGCCAGCATCCGGACTTGTCTGGCGTTGTGCTGTCACTCGTTGACGAAAAGGGCCAACCACAAAATGGTTTCCTGCGCCTCTACGAAATCTACAATCTTAAGCTGAATGCAGACTTGGTCGTGCTCAGCGCTTGCCAGACCGCCCTCGGCAAAGAAATCAAAGGCGAAGGACTCATCGGGCTGACTCGCGGCTTCATGTACGCCGGCGCGCCGCGTGTGGTTGCGAGCCTTTGGCGCATCGATGACCGGGCGACGGCGGAGTTGATGAAGCGTTTCTACACGGGCATGCTCAGTAAGAATCTCGCTCCAGCGGCCGCACTGCGCGCCGCGCAGGTCTCGATGGCGAAAGACAAACGCTGGTCTACACCATACTACTGGGCGGCGTTTACGATACAAGGCGAGTGGAAGTAGAGACGATAGAATACTAACTCTCCGGTTCTAACACGGCGCGCCCCCGGCACTAAAAATTTCAATGCCAGCTTCCCCCAAGTGGATTTTAAGCCAGGAGGCTTTCGATCGGTTGCTTCACGCACTGGATCCTGATCGCGAGCATGCAGGTCAGCAGTATCAGGAAATCCGCCACAAGTTGACGAAACTATTCGAGTGGCGTGGCTGTCCATTTCCCGAAGATCATGCCGACGAAACCATCAATCGTGTCGCGCGCCGAATTGAAGAAGGCGAAGACGTTCGCGATGTGCGAAAGTATTTTTTTGGCGTGGCGCGCCTCGTTGTGCTTGAGATTCGGAAATTGCAAGCCCGAGATCACCGGGTACTCAACCGGCAGCCCGAGTTGCAAACTACTCTGGACAATATCTCGCAGCCGGACAGTCGAATTGATTTCCTTAATCAATGTCTTGAAACTCTTCTACCCGATCAAAGGGAGATTGTGCTCGCCTATTACCAGGGCGAGAAGAACGCCAAAATCCAAAATCGCCAAAAGCTTTCCGGCCGACTGAACGTCGCATTGAATACATTGCGAATGCGCGTACTCAGAATCAGGGATCAACTGGAAGCATGCGTGGAGGAGTGTTTGAAAAAGTCCGTTTCGAGGTGATGAACTCGGGCGAACGTCCACTATGAATGGGAGAGGTTAAGCGGCGACACGCGATGAAGCAACAGCCGGACGAACAATTACTCGCACGCTATTTGCTTGGCGACCTGCCTGAGGATGAGCAGACCAGGCTCGAAGACCGCGCTTTCTCAGAGCCGGAGTATTTGTTGACGCTCCAGGCAATCGAGAAGGACTTGATTGACGAATATGTACGTGGGGAATTGACTGGCTCTGAGCAGCGCAAGTTCGAGGAATATTTTCTGGCGTCAGATGGGCGCCGCCGAAAAGTAGAATTTGCGCGAGCACTGGCGCAAGTATCTGCTGAGTATTCAGCCGCCGCCGGGAGGGCGGCCAATGCCTCTCCGCGATCGGCGTGGGAGTCTTTGCCTGCCTTGTTGCGCCGTAGAAACCTGGCGCTCAGATTCTCTTTCGCGGCCCTGGTCCTGCTGTTGCTGGTTGCTGGTCTCTGGATAATCCGAGAACGGAGACAGTCACAAACTGAGCAGGCGCGGAATCCTCCCACGCCGAAAATTTCTCCGCCGGTGCAAGTAAACAAGGAGGTTCCCACACCTGAGGAATTCGCACACAATGTCGCGACGCCAACACCGGCGGCGAATAAACCAATCGCCAGTCCCGAGGAGTCGCGGGCCGTCATTGCCTCACTGTTACTCTTGCCCGGCACATCGCGCGGTTCTGAGAATCCGCCACAGCTATTTATTCCAGCGGCCGCAACGTCGGCGCAGTTGCGCATCGCCATTGAGAGCGGTGAGCCATACAAACACTTTCGTGTCGAGCTGCGCAGCTCCGCGGGCAAACCGATTAGCACTCATGCCAACCTGCAGGCAAATCCCTCTCGGACAGGGCGCATTATCTCCTGGATTATTCCCGCAAATCTTCTCGAGGATGGCCTATATGAACTCGCCCTCAGCGGCGTGAATGAACAAGGCCAACTCGAGGCGATTGGTTACTATTACTTCAAAGTAGTGAAACCTTAGACGCAGGACAGGCCAAGACTTACCGCGCTCGCTCAGTCGCAGATTTCTGCGGAGAACCCGAAAAACATACGCTTTCTCTTCCAGCCGACATGTCCCCGCATTTCCCGTCTCCCCGTGCCCCGGTCTCGTCAGTGTGATGTTTCTCGATCTCTGGTCACTATAAGGTGACAGGCAGACTTATCGCTTTCGATAGAGAACGCGAAGCGTGGCAGTTTTCAGACGGGTGAACTCTGTCCCAGTGAGTTGTTCGCAAGAAGAAAGGAATGAATTGTGTTTAGTCACACTTCAAGAAGAGCGAGTTGCTTGGTGTTTCTGCCAGTGGCGCTGATGCTTGCGGCCAGCGCGGCCTTCGCGCAGATAGCCCAGCCTGACAATCGTGTCGAGCAGACTGCCGGCCGGCCAACTTCTACTGTGACGGCGGCAGCCACCGCGGAGCGAGTGCGCATTACCGCTACCGCTTCGATCGTGCAGATGCACGTGGAAGTCTATGCCGCCAGTGGCGAGAAACTCTTCGATCAGGAAATCAGAGGTGGCAACGTCTTTGACTGGCACTTGCAGGACGGTCAGGCGCAGCGCCTGGCGCCGGGCGACTACGTCTGTGTGGTCACAGCCAAGAGCGTCTCCGGTAAGCTCACTCAGAAGATCGGCGCCGTGAGCATTGGAGAGAAATCGGTGAGCGTGCGGTCGGGGGCATCGCTCTCAGCTCCGCAGGCACAAACCATCGGGCCAGTGGAAGAGAACTCGTCCTGGATGGTTGCCGGAAACGACGAGCCGCAGACCACTACCGTGATCGCGCACGACGGCGCCGATGGACAGATGATTAGAGGCCGTGGCGCGCTTAGCTTTCGCATCGGCAATTTCTTTTCCGGCATTGATGCCGAGCAGATGCGCTTGAGTGAAGAAGGCAATCTGGGTATTGGCACCAGTAACCCTCGAGCAAAGCTGGATGTAGCCGGTACGATTCGCGCCGAGCGCTTTCTGATCGCAAAACCAAAACCGGTTGGCGCCGCCAAAACTGGGACCAATACTCTGGCGACAGACACCATGGATTTTCAGCCGCTGATCGCGGGGACCGGGAGCCAGGACCGGATAGCCAAGTGGACCGATAGCGGCGGCACGCTCGGTGATTCCGTCATGACCGAATCAGCCGGCAACATCGGCATCGGGACGCCGACAGCGACCCAGGCCTTAGAGATCGCGAATGGACGCATTTTGGCATCGGGCAGTCAAACAATATCGGGACCCGGAGGAATACTCGAGATTGGCACTACGGTGACGAATAATCACAACCAGGCTTCCGGGATCAGGATGCGGAATCTTTTTAGCGGCAATGCCAACCTTCAGCAGGCTCTGGATGTGGCGCCTACCTTCGCGCCGAGCGCCAGCATCGCACTGGCTCGAGGTTTTATCTCAGCAGCTTTTTTTGCTCCTAAATCAGGGGTCACCATCACCGATGCTTACGGAGGGGACGCCGTTAATCTTTACAATGACACTGGTGGCGCGGTTACCAACGGCACCGCATTCGCCATTAACTCACCCGTTGCGTTTGGTGCATTGAAGCCCATTAATCAGTTTGGTCTGCATATTAATAATCAGGGCATCGCTGGCACCAAAGTTACCTATGGATTGTTCGTAGATGCGCAGTCGGGATCTATTAGCAACTACAGTGCTATCTTTGCCGGCGGCAACGTCGGCATCGGCACGACGACTCCGGTCAGCGCGCTTCACGTTAAGGGTTCCAGTCCCGTTCGTATTTTGGGTGACCCGACAACTCTCTCCGGGACGGAGTATGTCGACTTCATGGCAAGGAGCTCTCAGTTCGCTTCGGATCTCGGCGGCATGAGAATTCAGAGACAAAGTTCGACTGGCAATATTGACACCCTGTTCTTGGCGGCTCCCAACGGAAATTCCGCAACTGAAATGATGAGAATAACGGGTAGCGGCAACGTCGGCATTGGTATGACCAACCCGACTGCGAAGCTTCATGTTCAGACGAGCGGCGCGGCAGGTCTCGAAGTCGATACCAGCGGTGATGGTGTCGGCGTTTATGGCCTTAGCGACAATGGTCGGGCCGTGGTTGGAACCAGCGCGAATGGCTACGGGTTAGCTGGCTACACCGCGAATGGTACCGGCGTGTTTGGTGACAACGGGAACAGCAACACGACGGGGTACGCGGGATATTTCAATGGCCGGGTTAATGTGAGTGGAAACCTGACGGCAAACAACCTGCCTGGGGTTACATTCAGCCAGTGTTCCAAAGTGTTAGGACCTCATGGTTCCGCCGCCTGTGACAAACTCGACCCCGGCCAGTCCAACGATTTTTTCGACAAGATCACTGTTAATGTCCCGGCCCCTGGCTTCCTCTTTATTACAGCCTCTATCGATCTAACTCATGACGATGGAACACATGGTGAAGGTTATGCGCAGTTCAACCTCTTTCAATGCGACAACGAACCATGTGGCGGTGGGGTCTACCTGATTAGAGCAGGCGGTGATCACGCGCTCCCCAGCAAATCCTTGGGTGACCAACCAGTAACAACAATATCATTTTCGTGGGTTCTTAGCGTGCCCACGCCAGGGCCGGTTACTCTTAAGACAAACGGAACAAATGATAACGCCAATGACGCGGTATATTCCTTCTACCACAATCTTACCGCCATCTATCTGCCTAAGTAATATCTTACGCTCGACAATCAAGGGCGCTTGTCGGCGATCCCGCGGCGTTTGTTTTGAGTAGCGACCAAAGCCAAAGCCTCGTCGCGTAACGACAGTTGAATGCAGTGTCCAAAAACACGCCGCAAGGCGCGTCAGGTTTTTCGCGCCTTCGCGTTCATTGGGGCCCGGTTGCATAGCTTTCCACTCTTTTTTCATCTCTTCGCAATCCTGCTAATCAGTATCAACTCTATCAACTGTCTCGATCTAGACAAGACTTTACAGCGATAAACCGATTCCGGATAATCCATCGACCAATTCGAATATAACTGTGAGCCTCGGCGCGGACCTTCATAATTACATTTGCTGAAGCGACGCTAGCACATCAAGTTCATTGAAGAAGATCCGGACGACTCGCCTCACCGTTTATCTCGATGGAGTGTCAGCAGAAGGGAATGGAGTTAACTTCTCTTTCGATCTCTTTTCTGACGAGAGGCGCGGCCGCTGGGGACATCGACATTCCTTAAGTGCTGGTGGTTGGAAACACCGCGACTCTAGTGCTGCGCATTTTACCGTGTCAAGTTAATGATTAATCATCCGGTTTTCGCCATAATGATGTTCGATGCCGAGCGGAGGTGAATAAACGAGCGCGAACGATCTCAATGGAAGCATTGGACCAGGACTAGAATTCCTGAGGCGCAGCCAATTGCCGTCGGGTGAGTTCAAGGTCTTCATGTCCCCCGACCTTAATCTTGAGCGAGACTGTGTTTTCGACAGTTCGCCCTTCCCTGCGGCGCTCATCGCCTACTCGCTCGGCTTTGCAGACCCGACGGAGGCCGGTGACATTCTGGACAAGGCTCTGCGCTTTTTGCGCGATGAGATGGATGGGCCAGGGCTCTGGCGTTATTGGCCGAAGCACCGTCAGTCGCCAGCGATGATTCCCCCGGACCTCGACGATACTTCTTGCGCCTCTTACGTGCTGCGCCGGCACGGCATTCGTTTCCCACCTAATGAAAGACTAATCTTTGCAAACCGCACACCCGAAGGTCTGTTCTACACCTGGATGACCACGCGTTGGCCATTGCCCCGTCTCCTTTCTTACTGGCGCGCAGTGTTACTTCGGCAGTGGTTGCATCCTCTCAGAATGCACTATTTTTGGAAGCTGGTTCCGGAAGCCTCGCGTTATGACGTGGACGCCGTAATCGAGGCGAACGTGCTTTTTTATCTCGGTGAACGACCTGAGACGCAGCCTATTATCGAATATTTTATTCGCGTTTTGCGGCGAGGCGAAGAGGACAGTTGTGACAGATGGTACTTGAACCGCTTCATGTTTTACTACGCCGTCTCGCGCAACTTCCACGCGGGCGTCGCGGCTTTCGCCGAAGTTCGTGAGGAGTCGATCGCGCGGATCGTCAGCGCCGCGAAGCCGGACGGATCGATCGGCCACAGCGTGCTAGACACCGCGCTGGCCGCCTGCGCGCTAATCTACTGGCGGAGTTCGCCGCCCGCGCTGGAATCTGCCGTCCGTTTTCTGCTGGCCGAACAGCGCACTGACGGCTCGTGGCCACGCGCGGCTCTCTACTACAGCGGGCCGAAAAAGCTGTACGGTTGGGGTTCGGAGGAGTTGATTACCGGCTTCTGTTTAGAGGCCCTGCTGCACTACCGCCTGACGTGTTCCTGATTTTCCCGGCGCGAAGGTTTACGCGGCGTGGGAAGTTTTTCGACGCGGGCAGTTTCAACCCCTGACTCGCATGATTAGAAGCTTGAACGCCTCTCCGAAAATCTTTATGTCTTTCACTGACTGAAGCGCGCGCCGCGGAAAGAGAAGGAGGTGTGGGGCGATAATCAGGGCATCAAGCGGGTATAGCTCTGACGACGAAAGCAGGAATGCCAGGGGGAAAAAGACTTCATAGTATTCCTGCATCGCGATGTAAGCTCTGGTCTCCGGCATGACGACGACGAGATTCACAGCCCAGATTCGATTCCGCAAGAATGCTAGCAGCGCGTAATAGCCGAGCAGGACAATGGCGAGGCGGCTGCCGGCGTGCCAGAGGATGAAGCAGAAGGCCGCAACCTCAGCCGGAAAGATGATGAAGTTGCCGAGCCCGCGGAGCAACGCTATTCTATGCCGCCCTGCAAATGTTCCAAGGCCGATCTTCTGATCGTAGTGCAGGTCGCTAAGCTGGTGCCACAGTATGCCGCGCACGCCGTAGCTCAGCGACCACACCGCCACCGAAGCGAACCAGATCGTGTCCGCCGAACCCGTGTGCCGACTATATATGAGGGCGACCGCCAGCAGGCTCGGGAAGAGGTGCGCGCCGGAAGCGTCCGCCAGCAGCCCGAAGACGCCGCGGCTTTTCAGCCTGACGGGGGGCAGCGAGTAGAGTGTGAAGACGATCCACGACGCCAGGTAGAGCGATAGCAATATTGGCTCGCCCCGCCAGTAGGTTGCCACGGCGGCGCCACACAAAATGCAACCCGCCAACACCGCCGTGATGAACGCCGGCGACTTCCCGACCAGTCGGTTCGCTTTACCGCACGCTTGGTCGTCTTTAAAATCGGTGAGGTCGTTAATAATGCCGACATAAGAGGCGCACGCCGTCATGGCGACAAGCAATAGGAGTAACAGCGGCCAGAAGGTTATGATCGAAAGCTTTAAAAGGAATGCGGTCGCGTAGGCGGTCGCGAAGATCGGCGAGAGTTTGAATTCCCACCATTCGGCGGCGCGCAAAGTTCTGAATATTTCGGACCACCGCCACTGAACTGGAAAGCGATTTCTTTTAATGACGCGCGATTCCAAAAGCAGTTTCCTTCATGCCATGATTTCAGAGCACCGCCCGCGCCGCTTCACCATCATAAGCACCTGCCCGGAGGCTTGGGGCGGAAGTGAAGAGCTGTGGTCGGGGGCCGCCTGCGTTCTTGCCGAGAGGGGTCACCGCGTCTCGGCCTTTAAGACGGCGTTAGACGAGACACACCCCAGAATTCATCAACTGAAATCTTTATCCTGTACTGTGCGAAACCTGAGACGGATCCCGGCCCTTCAACCGCTGATCACGCGAGTTCAATTGCTGTCACTGGCTGCGCGCCTGATGGCCCACCGTCCGGATTTAGTAGTTATCTCGCAGGGCGATAATTACGATGGGCTGCACTTCGGCTATGTCTGTCGAAAACTTAGAATACCTTACGCGCTCGTAAGCCAGAAGGCTGCCGATCATTTTTGGCCACCAGACAAGTCTCGTCAGTACAGGCGTGAAGTCTTCGAGGGGGCAGCCAGGTGCTTTTTCGTCTCGCAGCACAACCGCCGCTTGACTGAAGATCAGATCGGGGCCGCTTTAACGAACGCAGAAGTCGTCAGGAATCCGTACCTCGCACCAATCGACGGGCCACTACCGTGGCCGGGGCGCGAAGACGAATGTTTGCAGCTAGCCTGCGTTGCGCGCCTATACCTGCTGGACAAGGGTCAGGACATTCTGCTCAGGGTGCTGGCGCGGGAAAAGTGGAAGGGTCGGGCCTTGCATGTCTCATTCTTCGGACAGGGCATCAATGCGGAAAGCCTGGCGGACCTGGTCGCCAGGCTCGGCCTGCTCAAAGTATCGTTCGAAGGACAGACCGGGGACGTACCGGGCATCTGGAAAAATCACCACCTCCTGGTACTGCCTTCGCGCGCCGAAGGACTGCCGCTCTCACTGGTCGAAGCAATGATGTGCGGCCGGCCGTCCGTCGTCACGAAGGTGGGTGGCAATGCCGAGGTGGTCCAGGACGGCGTGACTGGCTTTCTAGCCGCACCGGACGAGGATTCGATCGACGCAGCGCTCGAACAGGCGTGGGCACGGCGCGGTGAACTGCGTCAGATGGGAGAGTGCGCCGCGCTGAGGATTCGTGAGTTAGTACCGGCGAACCCCGCTGAGGACTTCGCCGACGCCCTTTTAGACCTCGCTTGCGCGTCGGACTCGCGAACGGTCATCGGACTGGGGGTTTCAGGCGCATGATTAAAGGATTAGTGTCGATCATCATACCCACCTATGACCGTATGAACTACTTCGTCGAGGCGGTGCGCAGCGCACAAGCTCAGACCTACCCGCGCAAACAGATCATAGTTGTGGATGATGGATCGCGCGACGACACGGCGCGCCGCGTCGCCGAAATGCCTGACGTCGAATACCATTACCAGGCCCACCGCGGACAAGGGGCCGCACGGAACCACGGACTGCGAATCGCCGCAGGCGAATTTATTGCGTCGCTCGACTCTGACGACCTGTGGGACACAGACTTCCTGAGCCGCAGCGTTGAGTGCCTCGAAGCCCACCAACTCGATTTCGTCTTCACAAATTGGCTGAAAGTCCGGGGCGATCAAACTCTGCCAAGTGAGTGGCTGCGCGACGGCAAGTGGAGGCGGTACCAGACGGATCGTCGCGGCGAGTGGTGGCTGCTCGCACCCCCCCGGGTCAGAAAACTCTTCCTCGAAAGATGCCCGGCGCCTTCTTCGTCGCTGCTGCTGCGCCGCGACTCAATCGTGTCGGGCTGGGGAGAGCACATGCAAATCGCCGACGACTGGTATCTGATTCTTGAGACGGTATTGCATCGGCCCTGTCGTGCGGCATTCACACTCCGAACCCGATGGAGAAAACGGATAGACGGGAGGAACATCTACGACGGGCGGCCCTTTGCGGAAACTGCTAAGAAACTACACTTGCACGACTACCCTGCGTTCAGGCGAGACTTCCGCCCGCTGCTCAGCCGGCGCGAAAGACTTACTCTCGCAGGGCGCGAGGCCGGCTACCGCCTCCGGCTTCTTCTACACCAGTCGGCCAGTACTGAACTGGCCGGGCAACTAAAAATACCGGCTATCATTGCCAAGCTCCGCAGCCCCGCCGGGACTTTCATCAACAACCGCGCGAAGCCTGGCCGCGAGTTTGTAGGTGACGACTAGGCCGGCAGCATACCGTTTCTTTAAGTGAGGTAAATTCTTACCGCCCTTCATGCGGGGCAACTTTGTCTGAAGCTTTATGTTGGCCGGACGTGACATCATACTGATCTCCAGCATCGAGTGGGATTTCAACTGGCAGGGGCACCAGGAGATTGCCACCCGTCTCGCGCGCGCGGGCAACCGCGTCCTCTACGTCGAGAACATGGGTGTCCGCTCGCCCGGGTTGCACGACGTAGCGCGCGTTGCGCGAAGGTTTTCTCACTGGGCGGGCTCAGTGTTCGATGGCGGGGTGCGGCAGGTCTCGCCAAACCTCTACGTGTGTTCGCCCTTGATCTTACCCCCGTTCGGTTCGAGCATCCGGCACCAACTGAACAGGCGTCTACTGCTGCCCCTCATCCTGCGCGCCGTCAGGAGTCTGCGCTTTGACCCGGATATCATCTGGACGTTTCTGCCGACCGACACGGTAGCGGCGCTCGTGCGTATGCTCAGCAAGCCGCGCGGTGTGGTCGTCTATTACTGCATCGCCGATTTCGCCGAACTGACGCAGCACCGCACCGAAATCCTGAAGAGCGAGCGCGCGATCATCGAAATGAGCGACGTCATCTTCGCGCAAGGCCCGCAACTGGCCGAGCGTTGTTCGCGCAGCGGTAAGAAGGCTGAAATCTTCCCCTTCGGGGTCAACCTGAATCGGTTTACGAAGGAGAACAGCCAGGCGAACGGCTCGTCGGTAGAGAAGCCGACGACCGCTGGCAGGGCCGTCTCTGCGTCCGCGTTTATGTCCGTGCTACCGCACCCTGTCATCGGTTACGTGGGGGGCATTCACAGGTTCTTCGACTTAGAGATGCTGGCGGCGATGGCGCGGGCCAGACCTGACTGGTCGTGGGTGCTCGTCGGCCCGCTGCAAATCTCGCCGCGGAAATTGAAACAGATACCCAATGTCCACTTGGCCGGGCCGAAAGCCCACGAAGACTTGCCTGACTACATTAGCGGCTTCGATGTCGGCATCGTACCTTACTTATTCAACGACTATACGGCGACCGTCGTCCCCACCAAGATTAACGAGTACCTCGCGATGGGTAAGCCCGTGGTTTCGACTGACTTGCCCGAGGTCAAAACTTTTAACGATAAACACGGAGTAATAATTACTTCCCCGAACAGCCCTGCAGAGTTCGTCGCCTCCATCGAAAGAGCGCTCCTCTCATCCGGTGAGGACGCCGTCATCAATCGACGGCTGACGGTCGCAGCTTTCAACGACTGGGAGGGACGCTTCGAACGGATGAGCCATTTTATCGAGCGGGAACTGCGAAAAAAGGTTTAGTTTCAGGATCATTTAACCGTTTTGTAATCCGCACTCTAGACCCCCCACAAAAGTCTCCACAGTCGAATTCTGCTTGTCACCGTCACTGAGCCGCGACTTTTTTTGATCGGGCGGCCGTTCGTCGTGAGTCGTTGCTTTGATATTATGCCCGCCATGCAAAGCGAGTTAACCGAACAGGCGAAGAAGCTCAGCATCCCTCACCGAATCATCCTGGTAGAAGAAATTTGGGACACAATCGCCGAAGAGAATCAGGCCTTTGAGTTAACCGATGCTCAGAAGCGGGAACTCGATCGACGGCTGGATTCTGTCCGCGCCAATCCTGGACAAGGTCGAACTTGGGACGAGATCAAAGCTGAATTCATGAAGTCGCGCTAACCGCACATGATCATTCGGTTCACTCCCGGCGCGGATGCTGAACTTGCCGAGGCCCGCCAATGGTACGCCCACCAGCGCGCAGATTTGGACACCGAGTTCATGGAAAGGATCGACGAAGCTCTTTCGCGTATGGTCGGAATCCGCAGGTATATCCCACCGTCTACAGAACTCTCAGACGCGGTCGTTCGCCGTTTTCCGTTTCGCTGTGTTTTATGAAGTTACCGCGGATGAGATTCAGGCCGTCGCTGTTTTTCATTCGCGTCGCGATCCTGAAGTATGGAAGTCGAGAGTGGGATAGCTGAGATGTTAAGCTGCGACAGATTTGATCGGTCAGCATTTGTATTGTTCCGCTTTCGGCGTCGGGACTCGCTTGATGCGTTCATACTCTTTGCGTCGATCATATCTTCGCTCCTTGACGCTAAGTGGTAATCTGCCACATGCATAATGGTAGGTCTCTAAATCGAGTTCAAGTCCATTATTCTTGCCCTTTCCGATCGGGATTGTGTTTGACTAATTCGATGGTTTCGTAAGGCATGACAATGCCCGCCTTATCGAGGGCATTCTTGATCGCTTCGCGCAACTCCTCGCGGACTGGAATGTGGATGCGCGGGTCACGCAACCAAACCTTGAGCTCTATCTTGACGAAATAGTCCCCGAGTGTAATCACGACGACCTCAGGCGCCGGCTCCTTCAGAAACCTTTCGTCGCGGCGCACAATGTCCAGAATCACCTCGCGAGCTTCATCGATGCGCTCGTTGACGCCGATAGTGACATCGATATCCAACCGCAGGTGAGGAATCATGGTGTAACTTCTAATCTTGCTGTTAACAATCACGGAGTTTGGAATACTGACGAGCTTGCCATCGACGGTAACGATGCGAGTAGTACGCATCGTAATCTCTCGGACTTCACCGTACTCGTCGCTCACTTCGATCAGATCGCCGATTACAAACGGCTTGTCCCAAAACAGAAAGAACCCGGCGATGATATTTGAAAGCGTGTCCTTGGCCGCGAAACCGAGCGCTAACCCGACAATGCCCAAACCCTCCAGGATGGTGGTAACGTCGAGGCCGATTTCTTCAAGCGCCATTACCAACCCGACAATCAACACGACGTACCTGACCGCCATCAACAGAAACGTAGCGGCTGTCGGTTCGACCCGCGCACGCCGAGTCATGCGAGCAAGCAGGAAGTTCAGGACGCGGTAGAGCAGGTAGAAAAAAAGAAATACGATCAGCGCGATAACGAACCTGGGCGCGAAGTAAGCCACTGAGTTCGCGATGCGATCCGCGCTGAAGATTTCCTGCAGTCTTTGAAGGATTGAGCGCATGGGTGCCAGTCTGTTTCAGAATGTTTGGGACAATCTGGTTTTGAGCCTTAGCCGAGAGCCGGCATTGCTTGGGCGAGCGGGCGAATTATATCAGCAATTTCAGGAACCGGAGAGTAACGAAGAGGTTAAGCGCCAACGGTGCGATATATAGAAGCCTGGGCAGCGATTTAGACCGAGAAGTGAACCCAAAATTTGGATATAAAAATCTTTTCTTGTCAACGCATTGTAAGCGCCAACGGCGCGATACGTAGAAGCCTGGGCCAACGGCCCAGTAAAAGAATTTATTATTTGAGTAGTAAGCGCTGAAAACGCGCGATGATTCGTACATATTCGATAAAAACGGCGGGCGCACATTTTCGCCATCCGGTTATTCCGCGCCTTCAGCGCCCAAACACTTTTACGGACGTTGACTCTCGGCTCGACCCTTGAGTAAGTGCCAGGCGATTTTGTCTTTCCCGGTCGCGCGACCGACCAATCATCAAAGTAAATCGTGCGCACGTCGGCAAGCTGGCGCGAATCAACCGCATCAGATCGGAAGCAAACCAGAGTCCGATTCCGGCACTTAGACCTACGATCTTCGTCATACTTGGGCGACTCGTGGAGCCATGGCTGGGATCGACTGGTCACTCTCGCCGCGATGCTTGGACATTCGCGCATTCAGATGGTCTTACGCTACGTGCACCCGACCGAAGAACATCAATTCGATAACTGGGCTTATCCTCCTGGCTATGAGCCGCGCGTCTACTCAGGATCAATAACTACACACAACGGCCAGATCGTGCGTGTGAACGCTACTGGCGGCTTAACATTGGAATCTAGTCCGGCGGGAGACTATGGCGTTTATTTCTATTGTAACGATCGCTTAATCGCGAGCAATCTAACCACCTATGAAGTTGGCTTCGCCACCGGGCTTGCGGGAAAGCCGCACGCGGATATTTCACTCACTAGAGTTGTGGTTTCGTTAAACGGCGAAGCGCAGCTGATGCCTTGGAATAGCAGCAAGTCGGACATCAATACCTACGACGACGTATTTGTTTCACTACGTAATTGGTTAATTCAAGTTGTTAAGGACTATGCATCACTTTCTCGTCGGTTGAGCAAGTTCGAAGGAGGTTGGCCGAAGCATGTTTTCAAGTACAAGACAGGTACTTTTACCAAAGTAACCGTCGATGATTTCCCATCTGTTAATAGCTCGTATTTGCCCCCACTACCAGAATCCAGACCGAAGTACGCTCGAATGGTTGAATCTAAGAATCAGAAATTGGCAAACAGGAAACCTTGGGCAATTGGATTATTTGAAAGCGTTATCGCAGTGGACTGGATTCTCAAGCAAGACTTTCAGCAGAAAAATAGGATTGCATTAATACTATTGGATAGTACGCTTGAAATTGCCTTCAAGGAATACCTTTTGAATGAGTCAGGCCAAGCATACAGTCCTGCTAGATTCCAGACGCTTATGAGCAACAGAAGCGACGTACAAAGGGAAGTCGCGAGGTTCGCGAGCATAACCACGACCGATTGGGGGAAGATCGATCACTACTATAGGACGCGCAATCAACTAATCCACCTAAAATCTTCAATGGCAATTAGTGATCCCGAGACTGCCGATTTCCGAAAGACTGTTGAAAGAGTCCTCAGGAAACTTTTCGGACTGAAGTTTTAGTACTTCCACGCTCTCCAGCGGCTTGGCGCAACAAACTGAACTGAAGGCCTAGTGATGATTGCCAATACACTTAGACTCTTCGCAGTTGCGGCAGGCGCTGCTATTGCACCTCAAGTCGCGAACATACTTACAACGATGGGATTCGGAAGGCGAGGAACTCTCATCGGTGCTGGTCTCGTTGGCGTAGCTGTTTATTACGCATTGGAATCCATTCTAGTTCGGGTGCCATTTCGCTTCCGAAAGCTTCGCGTCCTCCTCGATCATCGAGCTCGCGTCGAGGGCACTTGGCTCCAAACGAAACATGGACCGCACGTACGACCATATAGCTTGGTCACAATCCATTGGAATCAAGACACTAAGGATTGGAGGATGGCCGGAGTGTCGACTACCGACAAAGGGGATATTGGCGCGCTCTGGCACAGTACGAAACTTACAGTAGACCTCGCGAATCTTCAGTTGAGTTACCTATTCCGTGCTGAACTATACTTTGGAAGCGCGGAGCAAGTGGTTGAAGGCTTCGGCATAATTACATTTGTGCCGAATAAACGCGGCGCGCTTAATCGCGCGACAGGATATTTTCTGGATGCGTCGTCGGGAAAGGATCGGCATGGGTTCAAGATGGATCGCCTAACTGCCAAGGATATCGAGGCGCTTATTTCCAAGGCCGATTTCGATTCGCATGAAGATATGCGCCAGCTAATTAATGCTTATCATGAGAAGCACACTGCCAGATTTTCGTCGGAAGGAGTTATAGTCGCGCCGCCTTTGGGCTAGGCGTTGTGTGCGCATAGCACACGCTTTGAACTGCACCCTTGACTGACACAAAAAGTTAAGCACATATCCCTACGGGGAAGGAGGCTTAACGATGACTAGGAAAGGCGCAGTGGCCGCCAAGACGGCGGTGCTCAAGCG
>Ga0137360_10000255_pt1 | contig 30594 bp, 21 predicted proteins | sample Mad1_60_16metaG_FD_104924 | JGI IMG/M metagenome (GOLD analysis project Ga0137360, IMG submission 104924) | Vadose zone soil microbial communities from Angelo Coast Range Reserve, California, USA - Mad1_60_16 metaG | ecosystem: Environmental > Terrestrial > Soil > Vadose zone | place: USA... | reverse complement strand
CTCTCCCCTCCATGGCTTTTCGACGGCCGCAGATCCCATGGTTCGCTCAGGTACCAATGGTCTTTTTTATTACAGCGGAATTGCGTTCAACCGCAGCACAAATCTGGGCGAAATATTTATCGCGAGATTCATGGACCTAAACAACAAGGAAAACGGCGACGCCAGCCAAAGCCTGGATCCGATCCAATACATAAACGCGGTGGTGATCGATGCCGGTACGTCGGGACAGTTCCTGGACAAGCCATGGATTGTGGTGGACGTTCCTCGCGGAACCGCCACGTGCACCATCCAAGTTCCGCAGGGAAAAACAACGGTGACCCAAACAGTTCCAGCCGGGAATATCTACGTCGTTTGGAGCCGATTCACGGGCAGCACCAGCACAAAGATCATGTTTTCGCGGTCGCAAAACTGCGGCGCAACCTGGAGCCAACCGGTCAAACTGAGCGAAAGCAATTCGATCAATCAAGGAACCACACTGGCGATCGACCCCAACACTGGCGCAATCTATGTGGCGTGGCGGCGATTTGTGACCAACAGCCAATCGGACGCCATCGTCAGTGTCAAGTCCACCGACTTTGGAAGCACGTTTACGAAATCCATCGACATTGTGGACTTGCCGGTCTTCAATTCCAATACCCCCAATGCTCCTTCCTTCTTCGATCAAGGCACGACACCTGGCTCGTTCCGGACAAGCGCTTATCCGACGTTAGGAGTGGACCCTAGAGGGACGGTGTATCTGGCGTGGTCACAGAGGGGACTCGCGGCGGGACTCCCGGACGCGCGAATTGCCATGTCTACGTCGCCCGATGGTCTGAATTGGTCCACGCCTTTCGCGGTGGACAACGGGGCATTGAGCGAGGGGAAGCAACCGGTCCTAGACAGTTTGGGTGACACACTCATCCGCGGGCACCAGCTCATGCCACAAATCACGGTTATCGCGGCAAAGCTGTTCGTACTTTACTACGATTTTCGCGAGGATCACACCACCGGCCGGTTCCTACCTCATAACCCGTTCCTCTCCGATGCTAGCGGCAATTTCTATGCGGAAGACCGGCTCCTCGAGGGAGAACTGCCTGGCGCTTCGGGACAGGTCTTTACTCCCTTCCTGACGGATTCCGGGCTAACGCAGAGACGGCATACGATTGATCTGGTTGTAGCGCAAGCCGATACCAGTCTAATTCCCATCGCATTCGGCACCGCGCGCGTCTCTCGTTACAATTTTGGCCTGCGAAATGACGCCGGCGATCTGGCCGGATTTCTCCAGCAACTGCAGGTTGATCCCCCGAACTTGCCATTGTTCGAGCAGGGCAACGATCCCTTCATGGGAGACTACATCGACATCGCGGGATTGACCTTCCTGCCTCCAGGCACGCCCGGGGGCTCTTGGACCTTCAACAATTCGGCGGCAAATACACCGGTGGTCTACGCAACATGGACAAGCAACCAGGACGTGCGTCCGCCCAAGGATGGAAACTGGCAGAACTACACTCCTGTGGGCGGGGGCGGGAACAGCATCTTCAGCCCTGGCACGACCACGCCGGCATGCCAAACCGGGCAGGAAGGCATGCGAAACCAGAATATCTATAGCAGCCGCATCACGCAGGGCTTGGCGGTGAGTGTTCCGCAGAACTCGAAGCCTCTCAGCACCACACTGCAACGCTCTTTCATCGGTCTTGTGCAGAACTTTACCAACCTGGACAAGTCCTTCCGTTTGACGATCGCCAACCAGCCCGCCGGAGGAATGGCCTCGTTCCTCCCTGTGCCTAATAATCCGGTTCCGCCACCACCTTTCTCGCCAACCACGACACTCGACGTGACCGTTGCCGCGCATTCGGGAGCGGTTCGCCCGATCTTTGTACTGTCGAGTGATGCGACCGCCAGCATCACTTTGAATGTCGCCGAGATCAGCGGCATCGGCGGCGCACCAATAGCGGGTGGTCTCACTGGGTTCGCGCTTCTGAACCCGGATCCGACGTCCCCTCCGCTGGTCAACCCTGACGGGAACACGGCCGGCAGTGTCTCGACCAGTGAGATTTATGATGCGAACATTTCGAATCCGAGCATTAATGCGAATATTTCCAACGCGAACATCTCCAACGCCAACATTTCGAATCCCAACGTCAACGCGAACATCTCCAACGCCAATATCTCCAACGCGAACATCTCCAATCCCAGCGTCAACGCGAACATCTCCAATGCCAATATCTCCAATCCCGACATCGCCAGCGCGAACATCTCCAACGCCAATATTTCGAACTCCACAATTTCCAATGCCAACATATCCAACGCAAACATCTCCAACGCCAATATTTCGAACGTGCCTGTTAGTGACGCCACCTATACGGTGACCAATGTCGGCAACACGACAGGTTCTTACGCCGTGAAACTCGCTGGGAACGCGCCCGCGAACGCCAATCTTCAATTGATCGTCAGCAAAACGTACCAGACGCCTACTAACTCGAACTGTCAGCTTGCGCTGGAGACGCAGATCGTCCCGGTGGTCAACGTGAATACTCCGCTGGCCCTGAGCTTTGGGAGCTTCAACTCGTCGAACCCAGACCCAGCGATCAGCGATCCCGCGATCCCCAACGCGACTCTTACTCTGGCGCCGGGCGAATCAGCGCTGGTGACCGTGAGGGGCAACCTGGACCCGACTGCCATGCAGAACGTTCCGACCCTCCTGGCGCCAGTGGTTGTTGCGCATGAAGCGAACACCAATTCGGACACAAGGAAATTTGTCATTGCGCTTTTCATCCCTTCGGCAACGCCTCCCGTCGGGACTGTAAATGCTCCCTACAACACAACGCTGCAGGCCATCGGAGCAGTTCCACCCTACACGTGGACGATTCCTACGCTCCCGGCCGGCCTGACGCTTAATTCAACGACCGGTGCAATCACTGGCACGCCCACAAGCGCGGGCACTTCCACTTTCACGGTGTCGGTCTCGGATTCGAGCTCACCAGCTATTGCTACCGACAGAGTTGTGACCCTGATCGTGCAGCAGGGCAGCACTACAACAACGATTGCTTCATCGGCAAATCCATCGGTCTACGGCCAGCAGGTAACCATTAGTGCGACCCTGGGAACTGGCCCGGTCTTTCCCACCGGGACGGTGACATTCAGCGATGCAACTGCGACATTGGGTACTGCAGCACTGAACAACGGTGTTGCCACTCTTCTGACTTCGGCGCTGGCTGTGGGGAGCCACTCCGTTGCGGCTACTTACGCAGGAGACGGGAATTTTACCGGCAGCGCTTCCCCCGCTCTCACCCAAACAGTAAATCAAGCCAGTTCCCACACGACTGTCTCTTCATCCGCCAGTTCCACGGTTTTTGGCCAGCCGCTGACCGTCACCGCTGCCGTCACAGCCCTTGCACCTGGCGCGGGGACCCCGACCGGCCTTGTGACCTTTCAGGACAATGCGAAGAGCCTTGGCACTGCGACTCTGAACAATGGCAGCGCGAGCTTCGCCATCTCCTCGCTCGCTGTTGGAAACCACTCCTTCACGGCGGGCTACGGAGGCGATGTTAATTTCCTGGCGAGCGGTCCATCTGGTGGGTTCGCTGAGACGATTAATCAGGCGAGGACGAGCACGACGGTTCTCTCAACGCAGAACGCCGCGGTCTTCGGCCAATCCGCGACGTTCACGGTAACTGTCAGTGCCGTCTCACCTGGGGTAGGAACACCGACAGGGCTTATAACGTTCGCAGATGGCGCGACGACGCTAGGCACAGATAACTTGAACAATGGCGCGGCCAGCTTCACCAGGTCGGCGCTCGCCGTCGGCAGCCATTCCATCACCGCAAGTTATGCCGGGGATAGCAGCTTCCTCGCCAGCGTATCGACGGCGCTGCCACAAGTCGTGAGCAAAGCCGGCACGTCAATGGGAGTTTCCTCCCTGACTAATCCGTCAGTTTTTGGCCAGCCGGTCTCTCTAACAGCGAGCGTCGGCACACTCGCGCCCGGAGCAGGAGTCCCAAGCGGGACTGTCACATTCATGGACGGCTCGTCAAGCGTTGGCACAGCAAGCCTGATCAGTGGCACTGCCAGCTTCACAAGTGGGGCGCTTGGAGCCGGCAGCCATTCGATCACAGCAACGTACGGAGGCAACGGCAACTTCCTGGCCAGTGCTTCTGGAGCACTAGCGCAGATCGTGAGCAAGGCAAACACCACGATCACGATTTCTTCCATCTCGCCAAACCCGGTCCTCGCGGGCCAGTTGGTGAAGGTCAGCTTCACTATCACCCCGAATGTGCCCGGCGGCGGCACGCCTACTGGCACAGTGACCGTCAGTGATGGCGCAGGAGCTAGTTGCATCGTAACTTTGCCGGGGACTAGCTGCTCGCTGACTTCTGCCAGTGTAGGCTTGAAGACGCTGACGGCGACATACACCGGCGATGCCAATTTCGTTGGAAGCTCGGGGACTTCAACACAGCAAGAGGTGGTCACCTACCTGTTCACGGGATTCTTCTCGCCGCTCTCACTTGCAAGCACGTTCTCCAATCCAACTAATTCGGGCACCGCGAAGCTAGGCAACGCCGTGCCGATCAAGTGGTCCCTGCAAGATGGGTCAGGCAACTACGTTTCAAACCTGAACACTGCGTCCCTAATAGAGGCGATTCCCAATCCGGGCTGTTCCGGGGCGCCTGCAGGGCAGGCGATTCTGCTTTACTCTCCGACGCTCGGCGCCAAAGGCGGCAGCACATTCCGATTCAGCACCAACCAGTTCGTCTTCAACTGGGACACCTCAACCGGCGTGACGAGCGGTTGCTACACTGTCGTGCTGCAACTCAATGACGGCTCGCCTCTGAAGGCGACCACGATTTTTTTAAAATAGAGTCTCGCCAGGCCAACGACAGTCTGCGTAGTTCCACGCTATTTGAGCCACGGACCAGGAGGGCAGTGCGTCAGCTCAGTGGATAGCAAGGCGGCGGCGGGCATCGATGAGGAGCGGATCGTCGTCGCCTTTTTCCCGGATGGCTAGGAAAGTCTTGAACGACTCGATCGCCGCAGGGGTCTTCAAGCCCTCCTGCGCTCGGCCCAAGTAGTAGTAAAGCGGCGGGAAGATGCGATAGGTGGGCTGCTCATCCAAGAAGGCAGAGGCTGCTTCGCCCCGCCGCTTCAGACAAAGCTCAAATTCAGAATCAGCCTCGGGGAAGGCCCCAGCGGTCAGGTATGCCAAGCCTGAGTCGAAGTGTCCCATCCAGGTGTCGGAAAATTTCTGCGCCTGTTGGAAAAGACCAATTGCCTCCAGGGTATTTCCTTTCTTGAGCGCGGCCTCGCCCTCGATCAATTTTGCATAAGCCTGGGGATCTGGTTGAAATTGGCTGGCGAGTTGTTTGGCTAGGGCGAGGGATTTGGATTCCTCACCGATCGCGGTGTAGATGCGAGACGCCCAAAAAAGCACGCTAATATCTTGGCTGCTCGCAACAGCCTTCTGCGCGGCCATTCGTGCGGCGGCAGAGTGACCGGCGGCAAGCTGACCGTGGCCCAGCATTGCGAACTTGTTCGCTGCAGCATCCAGATTCTTGTCTTTCAGATCTTCTGCAATCCCGTTATCCAAAATAGTCACCGCCTCCTTCGCGCGGTTCTCAAAGAGGGCCAGGTCAGCCAGGCCATCAGCGGCAATCGAAGCTCCTCGTGCATCCTTCTTCCCCATTTCCCCGTAAGTTTTTTTCGCATCCTCCACTTGTCCCTTTCCCAATTGGGACATAGCCAGCCCCACGTAAGCGAGCACGAAGGACGGATTCATTTGGAGTACGGCCTGCTGTTCACGGACCCCTGATTCAAAATCGCTATTATAAGTGGCAAACAGCCCCAGATTGTTACGTTGCGGCACGTTATGCGGCGAGATCTCCACGGCGCGCCGAGCTTCTTCGACCGCGCGCGGCAGGTCGTGGCTGAGTTCATAAGCGAGCGCTAAGTTGGCTACGCCGGCGGAATCGGCCGGGAATTGCTTCACCAGGGTGTTGTACTCCTCGGCGGCTTTGTGAGGTTCACGCATTAACAGGTAGTAACCGCCGCGCGTTCGATACTTTTCGCGATCGCTCATTCGGTCCAAGTGGGCCATCGCCGCTTGATAGTACTTCTGTGCTTCTCGTTGATGCCCGATGTTGGCGCTGACGGCCGCAAGGCCGGCATACGCCCGCCCGAAATTGGAGTCAGACTGTACCGCCTGCAAATAGCGCCGGATGGCAGCATCCCACTGGCCCTGCCATTGGAGGTTCTGCGCCAGGGCGTAATCATGCGCGGCTTCTAAAGATTGGGTTGTGAAGGTTTCCGCAGCCGCAATCTGTAAAGCCTCCGGTGTGGTGTCGCCGAGCGCTCGGCGCGTCTGAGCGGCAATCTTGTCTACCGCAGTGAGCACGCCCTTCTTGTCGCTGGCCTCTTCGTCCGCTTGCATCACAATCTTTCCGGTGGAGGTTTGCAGCGCCCTAGCCCGGATTTCATAGCCGCTCCCCTTCTTCGCAATAAGACCAGCGACGATGTAATTGATCCCTTCGCGATTTCCCACCAGCCTTGCAATTGTTTCTTCCATCGCGGTTGAGCCCGGCTGGATCTGCGCGCCAATTCTCTTGGCCTGCCCGCGGTTGAAGGAACTGATGAACGATGCGTCCTCGAGCGCAACGCCAAGAGGCGGCTCAAGAGTCTCGTCAAAGATGCTCTCACCAGTGGTGTTGGCGAAGTCTGCCACCAGGACTGAAACCGGAGCATGCGCGAGCGCAGGCTTGGATGGACCCCACAGTCGAAATGCAACCACAGCACCCACGAGCAACACGCCGAGGGCTGCCGAAGCCCACTTCCAGTAAGCCGGAGTTCGCGACGCGGGCAAAAAAATTGTTGAGCTCCCCGCGGACGGTCCCAACCAAATTTCCAATTGCTGCGCCATTTCCCGCGCACTCGACAATCGGTTCTCGGGTTCGATCTCGAGCGCGCTCATAACGATGTCGTTGAGGGGCTTAGGCACTGTGGAATCGATTTCTGCGGGAGGCTTCGCTTTTTCCTGCAGGCGCTTCCACAAGGTTCCTAACGGCGCGTCAGCGGGATAGGGTGACTTACCAGTGAGAAGTTCGTAGAAAATGACTCCGAGCGAGAAAAGATCGGAACGTTCAGTGAGTTTCTCGCCGCGAGCCTGTTCCGGCGACATATATTCCGGTGTGCCGATGAGCGCTCCCGTTTGCGTCATCCCTGGCAGGTACGCGGAACGCGCAATACCGAAGTCCATGACATAGACGCGCCCGCCTGGGCTCACCATGATGTTTTGCGGCTTCAAGTCGCGATGAATCACGCTCTCGGCGTGGGCCGCTTCCAGAGCGCGGCAAATCTGCAGCATGATGCGAGCCGCCTGCTCGGGGGGGAATTTGGCTCTTTCGAGCAGGAGCGCGCGAAGGTCTTGGCCCTCGACGAAATCCATGGTGATGAATTTGACCCCGTCAGATTGCCCAAGATCAAAAATCCGAATAACATTCTTGTGAGTGACCTGCCGGGCAAGAATTAGTTCCTGCTTGAAACGCCGCAGCATCTCCGGGTTTTTCGCGAGTTCCGGACGAATGAGTTTGAGGGCAACGATGCGGTCGAGTTCGATGTCACGCGCCTTGTAAACTGCGCCCATGCCGCCCCGTCCGAGCATCTGAAGGATTTGGTAACGCCTTGCTAAGACCGCTCCTACCTCTAAATCATCACTCGCCGCTGAGGTTCCGCCGGGCTGCGGTGTGACCACGGCGGACCAGGCTTCTGGCATTCCATTTTCATTGAGCGTTTCCTGATGTGCCGCAATGGGAAGCGGTGTGCGGCATTTTCCACACTGCGGGGAGGCGTCTGGGTTCTTAGTCGCGCAAACTGGACATTCCATGGGCTGGCGGATGGGGCTCCGAATGATCTCCATTATGACCCTAGCGGAGTCGAAAGCAAACAGTGTTCGGAGCCTCGGCTCCCGTCATCCCGTCTTGAGCCCGCATTACGGAGACCTGATCTCATCATTTGTGATTTGGTTTGGCGATAGAGTTTCTTGGACACGCAAAGAGTGAAAAGAGGAATTCCGCAGGGCTGCTGGGTCGGGGACTCAAACGCCGCCCCCTTCCCCAGACCCCAACCCTTGCTAGGAGATGCAAAGACGTTGAAATAAAGTCGGAGACTGTGCCCAAAGTCTTTGTGACACTTTAGGGGTTCACCCAAACGTGCGAACAAATTGTGACCAACATGCCGAACCCGCCAGCGTTCGAGCAATCCGACAAAGCGTGGTACTCACCGAGCAACGACCTAGTCGGAATGCCAGCACGCGGCCTCTTTCACTCATCGGAAGAATATTACGCCAGTGCATTTCACGAACTAGCTCACAGCACGGGACACGTAAAGCGCTTGCACCGGGAGAACTTCGACAACCCGGTTTCCTTTGGCTCTGAATCCTACTCGAAGGAGGAACTCATCGCGGAGATGACCGCCGCCATGCTCTGCCGCATCGCGGGAATCGAGCAGAAGACTCTTGAAAACTCAGCCGCCTATCTCAAGACGTGGATTGCACGGCTTAAGTCTGATTCGCGGTTACTTGTTTCCGCCGCATCGCAGGCCCAAAAAGCCGCCGACTTTATCCAAGGTAATCTCACGGCCAGGGAACTGCCGTGCGCGCGCCCGCAACTCTGCGGAATTAATCTCAGTCAGGGCTTTCAGCTCGATGAACTCCAATTGCATTTTGTCACCGCGCACTAGATGCTAGAGCTTGAACATCGAAACGCATCTATCTTATGTATGTGAAACGGAGACCAGCTCCAATCATTCGGCCTGGAGCCTCACCACATGATTAGACGTGCGGGAATTCGACGCCAGATTCGACGCGAAGCCGATTATGTTCTCAAGACAACCATCAAGACGCAGTACGGAACAATCGCCGATGTACTGTGTCGCATATATCTGCCGCGTAGCGTCATGGCGCGCCCGTACCTTCATTTTGAGCCGACACCGCTTGCTATTGAGGAAAATCCGCGCGTTCTTGAAAATGACCAGCCGATTCCATTCGAAACCCCGGAAAGACTTGAGGAAATCTTGCGTGGTTTCAAAATCTCCTATTGGTCCCGCCACAGCCAATCGTATTTTGATGAGCAAGTTCGCGGGGAGATTCCTACTGCCTGATCTTCGATCGTTCGTCGTCTCGCGGCCAGATGAGTGTTGAAGAATTTCATCGAATGCTTGACGCGATGGCGGAAGGGTCTGAAAGACTGCCAGATTTACCCACGGAAAGCTTTTCGCGGTGGGGCTTTTATTGAGACTGCCAGATGCCTGAGACGCGAAAGACTCCCTCCACTCTTGCTGCCATCGAGGGGGGCATATTCGCCAACGCGGTTCCCTCCGGTCGTCTCTGATTGCGGGCCTGGCTAGAGACCCGACTGTTCTCATGTACTTTGACAAAGACACACAATTAGTTGTATTTAGTGATTGTATATGAGAACAGCGAACCAACTCGTTTGCACGTACACCTAGGAAGACACACAAATAGTGAGTCTTAAGCAGTCTATATGAGAGCAATGGAGCCCAGAGTCTCGTTAACACAATTTGCCCAGTCCTCACCTCTTTTTACGCTTGAGGAGCTGGGCCATCGCTACGGCAAGAAGAAACCGACCCGCTCAGTCCGCAATATGCTTTATAGGCTCAAACGCCAAGGCCGAGTCCGACAGTTGACGAAGGGAGTTTATGCCGGGGCGCTTGCCACTGCATCGGTGAACAGGTACGGCGTGCCGAGCAAACTGCGAAAGGACGCTGTCGTTGCATTTCATTCTGCCCTTGAATTCCACGGCGTAGCGAACCAAGTGTTCCAGACTGTCTACTACCTCTCGGTTCGTCCACGGAAGGACGTGGCCTTTGACGGCGTGACTTACCATTGTGTTGCACCGCCCCGCCAACTAGTGCGTGCGCATCGATTGGATTTTCAAGTCGAGTGGAGCCGCGACACAGTCCGCGTCACGGGCAGAGAGCGATCTATAGTTGATTGCCTTGCGTTCCTTCCATACAGCGGCGGAGTAGAGGAGCTAGATCGTTCGGTCGCAATGCTTCCTTCCTTCGATTTTGACGTTGCTCTCGAATACCTCAGCCTTCTTCGCATGCCTTGGCTCTACGCACGACTAGGCTTCCTCTTGGACCGCCACGCCGAGAGACTCTTTTTCAAAGGCAAATCGCGGGATGCTTTTCTGAGAAGGCTTCCGCGAGGAGTCGCGTATTTAGACCGGAAGCGCCGAGGTAATCGCTGGGTTCCCACCTGGAATCTCATGGTGCCTGAAACGCTCGCCACGTCAGGCGACCAGGTGGTACGCACGTGAAATTGGACGCAGCCTACGTCAGGCGAATCGCGGACGCCACTGGTTTCGATGCTGTGCAACTGGAAAAGGTGATTCGTCTGAGGCAACTACTCATCGAATTTCGCAAACATCCTTTCCTGCGCGAACGATTGGTTCTGAAAGGCGGAACAGCCGTAAGCCTTTTCTATCTTGAGCTTGCCCGACTCTCCGTGGACATCGATCTGAATTACATCGGTCAACTGGACCGTGAAGAAATGCAGCGAGAGCGCCCGGAGATCGTCAAAGCAATAGAGCAAATAACTAAGGCGCTTGGATACAAAGTGCAGAGAAGTCCCGACGACTATGCTCTTAACGAATGGTTTCTCGGATACCAAAACCACATCGGAAGCCCTGATCAAATTCAAGTTGAGATCAACTTCTTGATGCGCGCATGTGCGCTAGAGCCCCAATTACGTCAAGCGATACCAATCGGCGATGAGCCAGCATGCGAGTTCCCCGTCCTGGCTATCGAGGAAGTGTTTGCAGGAAAAATTAGGGCAATGATTGACCGTAAGCACCCGCGCGATCTCTACGACCTATTCCGCTTTCGCAAAGCTGAATTAACCTGTGACTCTGACTTGATGCGCAAGCTCGCAGTGCTGTTCTGCAGCACCATGAACCGAGACCTTCGCAGCTACAGCATGTCGCGATTCGCTGACATTGACGAGGAGGCAATCAAGCGACTTCTCTATCCGCTATTGAAAGCCGGAGATCGGCCAACCGGAGCCGAAATGTTCGCAATCGCCGAACCAACTCTGGAAGGCGTTCTGGATCATGGGCGTGCGGGCAATTTCCTCGAAGCGATGGCAGCAGGGACATATCAACCCGAGCTCTTATTTCCCAAAGACGCTGCTACTGTAGGGCGAATCCGCAATCATCCCGCATTGCTATGGAAAGCTGAAAACGTCCGCCAGTATCTTTCAAAGCAAAAACTTTCCCAATAGATACTAAAGGGTCTTTTTCAACGCCAGGCTGGATTGTAGCCATCGCCAAACACGTGGGTAGATTCCCAGTATTTTGTATGAGACAAGTTCTTCTTTCCTGAAAACACGAAAGGTCTTGGCATGCGTTCCGCCGTGTACCCGGCGTGTACCTCAATCCGCGAAATCTGCCCATTCTGGCGTTTTTGGCGTGTAGTAGAATGAATAAGTTGCGTCACATCAATGGGGCTTAGGAGTTCGAATCCCACGCGCGCCTCCACCCTGCGAGCAACTATTCAGATGGACTCTCTTACGGAACACTGGGAAGCGAGAGCGAATCTCTCTGTCACGAGCGGGAGTCAGCACACGGACCTGGCCTTTCTTGGCCAACTTTCTTCCATTTTCCACGAATCCTCCAATAGGCCACCGAGGTAAGCAACAGAAATGGCACAAAAGCTGGAACCGTGTACTGCAACCCGGCGACGTAGAACGTGCTCAGAGCAATCCCCAAAAGAGCGGCAATGCCTAGCAGCGTCGAATAGGGATAAAGTCGCAGACGTATTGGAAGTCGGGCGACCCGCTGAGGTCCAAGTGCACGTCTAAAGCCAACATGCGTGATAAGGATGACTACCCAAACGAAGAACATCCCTGCCACCGCTACGCCGTAAAGCATCAAGAAAGCGCGGCTGGGTGCAAAGATCGCAAGCAAGACCGCGGCAAGCATACCGCCAGTGGAAACTGCCAGAGCGCGGTGCGGGACGCCGTTCTTGCTGAGGCGTCCCAGCCATGCCGGTGCGTAACTGCCGCGCGCCAAAGAAAAGAGCATACGCGTGGTGATGTAGAGATCCGTATTGGAGCTCGATAGGGCCGCGGTGATTACGACAATATTCATGATGCCGGATGCGTACGGAATGCCTGCCGCGGAAAACGCGGCCACAAACGGGCTGCCGGTAATGCCCGATCCCATTTGGTTCCAGGGCGTCATCGCCAACATGACGGTCATGGCCAGAACGTAGAACAGGATCAGCCGGAACACGATGGTCCGCATCGCGCGAGGAATGGTTTCCTCGGGCCGCTCCGCTTCGCCGGCAGTAACGGCGATGACCTCGACGCCCATGTAACTGGTTAGGGCAAGGGTCATTGCCAACCAAACACCCTTCCAACCAAAGGGCAGAAATCCTCCAGGCTGTGAAACCAGGTTCGACAAACCAACCGCCGGCTTCGGGCCCAGCCCAAAAATCAATCCCAATCCCACCACTATGAAAACAACAATTGCTAACACTTTGATCAGCGCAAACCAATACTCAAACTCGCCGAACCGGCTCACCTGCAAGGTATTGAGTGAAACCAAGCCAATCGAAACAGCGACGACCCAGGCCCATTGCGGCACGGAAGGAAACCAAAAAGCGAAATAAATGGCCACGGCAGTAATTTCAGCGCCTATCGCAATGATTTGCACGAATGCATAGGTGGCGCGAACTGTAAACCCGGCCCAAGGGCTGAGGTACGTTTCCGCATAGACGCCAAAGGAACCTGCGACCGGATGGACAACTGCCATCTCGGCGATCGAGTAAGCGACGATGAGAGCAACAATTGCGCTGAGAAGATAGGTAAGAATGACGCCGGGCCCGGCAAGCCGAATCGTGACCGTGCTTCCCAGAAACAGGCCAACGCCAATGGCGCCGCCGATGGCAATCATGCTTAGCTGCCGCTGGCTCAATCGGCGCTTCAGTTCTCGGGGAGCGCTGGAGGCGCCGCCGATCGGAAGGATCGGTATGCGCGCGTCGCCGATATCAGGATCCTCACTCATGTCGCGCCAGGTCACCCAGAACGTTCCCAAACTTGTGAATCTCGTCGATCGTATTGTAGTGAACCAAAGAAGCACGGACTGCGCCGGCATCCAGACTTAAGCCGAGCCGCCGCATCAACCGGGGAGAGTACATGTGACCATCACGAATGCCGATCCCCGCATTGGCCATAGTCGTAGTCACTCTTGCTGGGGAGATCTTTGCCAAATTGAAGCATAGCGTGGGCACTCGTTCGCCAACTCGTTGTTCTTGATCGATGCCGAAGAGAGTTGCGCCGCAATTGCGCAGCACACGCAGCATTTCGTGGGAAAGTGAGGCTTCGTAGTCACGAATCGCGTTCATGGCTCGCACAAGATTGGCGCGTCGCGAATGCGCTGCGCTGCGGGCATCATTGTTCGCCAGAATCTTTCCTAGTCCTTCCAGATAGCAAACCGCAGCCTCCATTCCGGCAACATTCTCGTAGATGAACGTGCCGGCTTCGATCTTTCCAGGCGGCTCGTCCGGGATGAAGTCTTCACGGAACGTCGGAAGCTTTTGCAGCAGTTCGCGGCGTCCCCACAGGAATCCCATATGAGGTGAGAATATTTTGTATCCAGAGCAGACCAAATAGTCGCAGTCAAATGCTTGCACGTCGATCAGTCCATGGGGTCCGTAATGCACACAGTCGAGAAAAATCTCGGCTCCGACGTCGTGTGCGAGCTTGGCTGCGGCCGCGACGTCCACGATCGAACCGGTCGCATTCGAAGTGACCGAGCATGCCACCAGGCGCGTTCTTGACGACAAGAGAGGTTTCAGATCCTCAGCGTGAAGATTCGCGTCTTCCCGCATCTTCCACCAGACAAACTTTGCTCCATTCCTTTCCAAGGCCAGCCAAGTGGCGATGTTGGCTTCATGATCCATATCGGTGATGATGATTTCGTTTCGTGGCTGCAGGGTTTGTCCGAGCGCTTCACTGACTAAGCGGATAAACGACGTCGCATTCATGCCGAATGCAATTTCGCTTGGGTCGCGAGCGTTCAGAAGGTCAGCAACGCTCTGACGGCCGCGAGCGATGGTTGCGTCCACCTCCTGGCTTTTCGCATAACGACCTCCCCGCTGAACGTTGCAGTCCAGGAGATGCCTGTTAACCGCATCAAAGACGATTTGTGGAATCTGAGCGCCCGCCGCGTTGTCAAAGAAGATAAACTCAGGCGTTCGGTGCAACGCCGGAAAGGAAGAACGAACGGTGTCGATAGGAAACAAAGTCAACGGGTTTGTGATTTGTTCGTGGTTTGGCAAGCGCTCTCCTGTCCGACATTTCTGGGATGCACGATAAGCTGAATAGTCGCCGGAAGGTACTATGCCACTATTTTGAATCGTCTATCTGGCGAAAGATGCTGATTGCATTTGGCGAATGAAGGCCACATGACACAACCTGTCGAAGACGTTTACTCCTCACTTAGGCGCGACTTCAAGGGAGATTTGTTGCGCCCACGTGAAAAGGGGTACGCCGAAGCGCGGAGCATTTGGAATGGGATGGTCGCTCGCAACCCCGGGCTGATCGCTCGATGTGATGGAGTCTCCGATGTTCAGGCTGCCATCCGAGCAGCAGACGCTGCGAATGTGCGCACCGCAGTTCGCTGCGGTGGCCACAGCCTGGCCGGCTTCAGCACTTGTGAAGGGGGTATGGTCATCGATCTTTCCCGAATGCGGTCAGCGAGCGTTAACCAGGAGAAGCGGCGCGGCCGCTTCGCTGGCGGATGTCTTCTCTCTAATGTCGATCAGGCTACCCAAACAGTGGGCCTTGTCTACCCTGCTGGGGTGGTCTCCCAAACGGGTGCATCCGGATTAATTTTGGGAGGAGGCTTCGGATGGCTGACCCGCCTGTATGGCTTGTCTTGCGATAACGTCGAAGCTTTCACGGTGGTAGTTGCAGACGGATCGGTGGTGCGCGCAAGCGCGACGGAGAATGCGGACCTATTTTGGGCACTCCGCGGCGGCGGGGGAAATTTCGGCGTGGTGACGGAATTTGAAGTTAAACTCCATCCGCTAACGTCAGTATTGTTCGGCACTGGGATGTGCTTGGGCGACGATATTCCCCAAGTCCTGCAATACTGGCGCGAGTTCATGCCTGAAGCAGCCTACAACTTGAAATGGAGTCTTTCGTTGCGATTAGCTCCGGACGACAAAACCGTTCCTTCGAATGTCCGTGGACAGCAAGTGGCGAGCGAATCCGTGCTATGGATCGGTGATCCCGACGAAGGGCGCCCTCACGTCGATCATGCTCTGTCCGTTTGTAATGCCACTGCCCTGACCAAGAATGTCTTTTCTTTCCTCAACCTGCAGACGATGGCGGATTGGGAGTTTCCGGCTGGACGGCGCTACTACACCAAGTCTGGCTACCTGAGTTCGCTCGACGACCATAGTATTCGCTGTATGGTCGAAGCATTGGCGACGATTCCATCCCCGATGACACAGATCGAGATCTCGTATCAGGGCGGCGCGTCGGCGCGCGTCGGCGCGGCAGAGACTGCGTTTGGCGATCGCAGCTCTCCGTTGATTGTTAATATTCTGGGAAGCTGGTCAAATCCAGCCGAAGATGAAGCGAACATTTCGTGGACGCGCAATTTGTTTGCGAAATTGCGCCCCTCCATGACGCCGGGTGTTTACGTGAATTTCATGAGCGGCGATGAACAGGACCGCGTTACCGAAGCGTATCGCGAGCGCTGGGAGCGTCTTGTCGCAGTCAAGACACGCTACGACCCCGACAACTTCTTCCGGTTGAACCAGAATATTCCACCCCAGAAGAAGCCGGAGAAAACTATTGAGGCACATCTTTGAGCATTTTTAGCACTGCGAGATTGTTAAGGAGCATTTGACTTGGAGGATACCGATGCCAGAAAACGTGCTAATGCAATTTGCGCAGGCTCTTGCCGGTGGGAAGATCCGGGTGATCGACCTGAGTCAACCATTGGATGCGAGCACCGCAATCATTCAGCTTCCGCCTGAATTCGGCAAATCCTGGCCGTTTCGTCTGGAGGAAATTTCTAAATACGACAATCGTGGGCCGGCCTGGTACTGGAACAATTTTTCGTGCGGTGAGCACACAGGCACGCATTTTGATGCGCCCATTCATTGGGTTACTGGCAGAGACCACCTGCACAACGCCACGGATACGATCGCCGTCGAAAAACTTCTTGCGCCGGCTTGTACGATTGACGTGTCTGGAGAGGTGGCCAGCAATCCTGATTTCCTCCTTACACCGCAGCATGTCGAGACGTGGGAAGGAAAACACGGACGCATTGAGCCCGGCTCCTGGGTGCTTATGCGTACCGACTGGTCCAAACGGAAGGACGCTGCCGCGTTCCTGAATATCAAGGAGGATGGCTCTCACGTACCGGGTCCACACCCCGATCTGGTGCCTTTCCTGGCGAAACACCGCGATGTGATTGGCTGGGGTTCGGAGGGAGTCGGCACGGATGCCGGGCAGGCCTTCCGGTTCAATCCACCGTTCCCGTGCCACAGCATCATGCATGGCAGCGGCAAGTTCGGGCTGGCCAGCTTAGCCAATCTCGATCAGCTACCGCCGAAAGGGTCGATCTTGATCACACCGCCGTTGAAGATCGTCAAGGGATCCGGCAGCCCGTGCCGAGTGCTGGCTTTGGTGGAAGGTTGAGGCGATCGGGAGGATAATTGACACGTCGAATTTTCAGACTTAAAGTCAAATGCAACCTAATGTTTGCAGTGCTTGGCGATGTGCATCTCCGGCGCTCTGACTTTTTGAAACCGCATCCTAGGCGGCCACAATGGCGGAACGGTTCTTTACGAACGAAGTTCAAAAACTTCACCTGGGCGCGGGTGAACTGTTCCGTGGTGAGGGTATTCTCGCCGTCACTAAGGCGTTATTGCAGTCCGGCGTTTCCTACGTGGCTGGTTATCAGGGAGCGCCGATTTCCCACCTGATGGATGTCCTGGCCGACGCGAATCCGATTCTGGAAAGTCTCGGCGTACGTTTCGAACACAGCGCTTCGGAGGCGACTGCCGCGGCTACCCTCGCTGCTTCGGTAAATTATCCGTTGCGCGGCGCGGTGACTTTCAAATCCACCGTCGGAACGAATGTGGCTTCCGACGCGCTTGCGAATCTTGCTTCAGGCGGTGTTACCGGCGGCGCATTGATTATCGTCGGCGAAGATTATGGCGAGGGTTCGAGCATTATGCAGGAGCGATCCCACGCATTTGCTATGAAGTCGCAGATGTGGCTACTGGACCCTCGTCCAAATCTACCTTCCATCGTGAACGCCGTGGAGCAAGGGTTCGCTCTCTCGGAAGCGAGCAATACGCCAGTGATGTTGGAACTGCGCATTCGTGCATGTCATGTTCACGGGCGCTTTATTGCGAAAGACAATGTACGACCCAAGTTCACCTTGAAGGATGCCATTGAAAATCCCTCTCGCGATCCGAGCCGGGTCGTTTTGCCGCCTGGTAGTTTCTTGCACGAACTCGAAAAAATACAGAAACGCTGGCCGGCGGCACAACGATACATTCAAGAGCATGGCTTGAACGAGTTTTTCTCGGACGACGCGCAGGATTTCGGAATCATCCTGCAGGGTGGCATGTATAACACGACCATCCGAGCTTTGGAGCTCCTGGGATTGTCCGATGCCTTCGGCGATACGAAAGTCCCTCTTTATGTTTTGAACGTCACGTATCCGCTGATCGATGAGGAGGTAAAGCGTTTTTGCAGCGGAAAGCGAGCTGTACTTGTCATCGAAGAAGGACAGCCTGATTTTATCGAGCAGAACTTGCACGCAATTCTGCGCAAGGCCAACCTTCCGACCGCGATTTGTGGCAAAGGCATGCTGCCCATGGCGGGAGAATATACGGCGGCGACGGTTATTCGAGGCGTTCTAAAATTCATTGAACAATATGCTTACCATCTCATAGATCACGAGAACTTGCCCGCCGTGGTGCGCCCAGCGCTTCAACCCGTAGATCTTCACAACATAGACAGCCAAGTGCATGTAAGACCGCCCTCATTCTGCACAGGTTGCCCTGAGCGGCCCATTTTCACGGCGATGAAGCTTGTCGAGCGCGAACTCGGCGCACATCACGTAAGCTGCGACATTGGTTGTCATCTTTTCTCGACGCTCCCGCCGTTTAACATCGGCGCTACGACGATGGGGTACGGTTTGGGATGGGCGAGTGCCGCCGCTTTCAATACCAAAGAAACTTCGAAGCGAACGATCAGCTTTATGGGTGACGGAGGATTTTGGCACAACGGTTTGACCAGTGGCGTCGGCAATGCTGTCTTTAATCAAAGCGACAGCGTTTTGATTGTGGTGGACAACAGCTACACTGCGGCCACGGGCGGGCAGGATATTTTGTCCTCTGCAAGCAGCAATCCACTTCGCACAACCAAACTATCGATCGCGGAAGCTGTGCGCGGTGTCGGCGTAAAGTGGGTGCGAACGATCACACGGACTTATGACCTCGTCGCAATGCGCGACGTATTGAAGGAAGCTCTCACAACGAAAGTAATGGGCCCGAAAGTCATCGTCGCACAGAGCGAATGTTCGTTAAACATGCAACGCCGAATAAAACCTATCGACATCAAGCGTGAGAAGGAAGGGAAGCGAGTGGTGCGCGAAAGATTCGGAGTTGACGCCGACACCTGCACCGGCGATCACTCCTGTATTCGGCTCTCGGGCTGTCCTTCTCTTACGATCGCACCTAATCCGGATCCGCTTCGAAAAGATCCCGTCGCCGCTGTCATCGAGAGCTGCGTAGGATGCGGGCTGTGCGGAGAAGTTGCGCACGCCGCGCGCTTGTGTCCGTCGTTCTTCCGGACGGAAATTATTTCCAATCCGACGGGCTGGGACCGTACCAAAGCAAATTTTCGAACCGCGGTCTTCCGATTCTTGCAGCGTCGCACCGATCGGCGGCTCGCCGGCATTATTGCTTGAGGATCTGGCAGAGACGTTGAATGGAGACAATGATCACTGCAAGTCCGCCTATGACGAAAACGAATCCCCGAAGAACACGCGCGATCACAATCGCCATCGTTGCGATGGGTGGAGAAGGCGGCGGAGTTTTGGCGGACTGGATCGTTGATCTGGCGGAAGACAATGGTTACCGCGCACAGACGACCTCGGTGCCTGGGGTCGCGCAACGCACCGGCTCGACAATCTATTACATCGAGCTGTTTCCCGGCGCGGTCGCAGACGCGGCAGGCAAAGATCCCGTGCTGGCGCTTATGCCCGTTCCCGGAGAGCTCGACATTGTGTTGGCCTCTGAACTGATGGAAGCAGGGCGTGCGATTCAACGAGGAATGGTGACACCCGATCGCACCACGCTGATCGCTTCGACTCATCGTGTGTATTCAATGACGGAAAAGACGGCTTTGGGCGATGGACAGGTCGATTCTCAAAAGCTATTGGATGCGAGTCGCGCAACCGCAAAATGCTTCGTGGGAAGAGACTTCGCACTTATAGCAGGTCAAACAAAAAGTGTAATGAGTGCGGCTCTCTTTGGAGCGCTCGCCAGCACGAGCGCCTTGCCGTTCGACCGCAACAAGTTTGAAGACGCGATCCAAAGAAGCGGCGTGGGGGTTGAATCAAGCCTTGCCGCTTTTGCGGCGGCGTATGGTGCCCCCGACCCGTTGGGCGCCGAGGCAACGAACCGCGGAAGCACTACGCAGCCCACAGTAGGCGCCCTCTTGCGGCCGCTTGCTTCTAATATCGAGAGTGATTTCCCCTCGTCGACTCACGCGATTCTTTTCGCCGGCGTCCAGCGCCTCGCTGACTATCAGGATGTGGCGTACGCCTCTGAATATTTGAAACATTTGCAACCCATGCGCGACGTGGAAATACAGAATGGCAACCAGTCTTGTGCCCTGCTCTGTGAAACGGCGCGCAATCTGGCTCTTTGGATGTCCTACGAGGATGCCATTCGCGTGGCGGACCTGAAGACCCGAAGCGCGCGTTTCAAGCGCGTCAATCAGGAATCTCGCGCCACCGTCTCACAGATGGTGCAGATCAGCGAGTTTCTTCACCCGGGCATTGAGGAATTCACAGATATACTGCCGGCATTCCTCGGGGCGTGGCTACGAGGATCTGGTTGGCCCGCAAAATTGATCGGACGGTTCACAAAGCGGGGACAGATCGTTCATACCACGACCTTGGCAGGTTTTCTCCAGCTTTACTCCCTGGCCGGTTTGCGCCGGTGGCGCCGCAAATCGCTGCGCTTTAAGGAAGAGCACGCGAGAATCCAAGAGTGGCTCTCTCAAGTTGCCCTCGTGGCGCAAGAGAACTATCCGCTGGCATTAGAACTCGCGGAATGCCCAAGCATCGTGAAGGGCTATGGCGATACTCACCTGCGCGGGCGTAAGAATTTCGATACGCTTATCAAAAATCTTCCGAAACTTCGTGGGATGAACGATGCTGCAACAAGTCTCAAGAAACTCCGTGAGGCGGCGCTGGCGGATGATACCAGTAAGAAATTTAACGAAGCATTGCTGAGATTGCTTCCATGAGGACGTTTCTCACCATAATTAAGAGCCCGTCCGCGGGGCGAGGATCCGCGCTATGAAGATCGTTTGCCTCGGCGGCGGTCCAGCGGGTCTCTATTTTTCAATCCTTGCCAAGAAGGCCAACCCTTCGTGGGACATCACCGTGGTCGAGCGCAACCGCCCCGACAGCACTTTCGGTTGGGGCGTCGTATTCTCGGACAAGACGATGGGTGGCTTTAAGGAAGCAGATCCGGAGACTCACGTTGCCATCACCGAGGCATTCCGGCATTGGGACAACATCGCGGTGTTTTGCAAGGGCCGCAAATTCAACTCGGGCGGCCACGGATTCTGTGGCGTCGCCCGCATGAAGCTCCTGCAAATATTGCAGGAACGTGCAGCCGGACTCGGCGTACATCTGGTTTTCCAAATCGAAGTCACCGATCCTGACGATTATGCGGCCTCACATGATTTGGTAATCGCATCCGACGGGGCGTCTTCCGTCACTCGCAAAAAGTATGAGAGCGTTTTCAAGCCCAACATTCAAGTCCGCAGGAATCGGTTCGTCTGGCTCGGAACCCGGAAAAAGCTGGATGCTTTTACTTTTGATTTTAAGGAAACCGAATGGGGCTGGTTTAACTTGCATGCGTACCGCTTCGACGCGGACTGGTCCACTTTCATTGTAGAAACGCCGGAAGAAAACTGGCTAAGAGCCGGCATCGACAAGATGGAGCAAGAAGAATCGATTGCGCTCTGCGCAAAGCTATTCGCCGAAAGGCTCGATGGCAATGGGCTCATCTCCAATGCCAAGCATCTCGGCGGATCGGCGGTATGGCTGAAATTTGCGCGTGTGTTATGTGAAAAGTGGCATCACAAAAATATCGTTCTCATCGGTGATGCGGCACACACCGCTCATTTCGGCATCGGATCTGGCACAAAATTGGCCATGGAAGATGCCATGACGTTGGCCCATGTCGTTTCTAGTCACAAAGGCGGCGTCTCCGAGGCGTTGCAGCTCTACCAGGACAACCGGGAGATCGAAGCTCTGAAGCTGCAGAGTGCAGCACGCAATCGCATGGAATGGTTTGAGCAGGTCGAGCGGTATGTCCATCTTGAGCCCGAACAGTTCACGTACAGCCTTCTCACTGGCAGTCAACGTATCGGCCACGAAAACTTAAAACTCCGCGACGCCAGCTACGTGCGCGATGTTGAGCGGTGGTTCGCAGCCCGCAGCGGCGTGGATCATGCCGTGCCTCCCATGTTCACTCCGTTTACGGTCCGCGGATTGTCGTTGAAGAATCGCGTGATCGTATCTCCGATGGCAACTTATATGGCCATGGATGGTGTTCCCAACGATTTTCATTTGGTTCACTTGGCCAGCCGCGCTATGGGAGGCGCTGCCATGGTGGGCACGGAGATGACCTGTGTCTCGCCAGATGCGCGCATCACTCCTTCGTGCCCCGGCATGTGGAACGAAGAACAGCAAAAGGCATGGCAACGCATCGTTGACTTTGTTCATTCGCACACCGATGCCAAGATCGCGCTGCAATTGGGACACTCCGGCCGTAAAGGTTCCACTCATCGCGGTTGGGAAGGGATCGATCTTCCGCTGGAATCACAAAACTGGCCCCTGGTATCCGCTTCGCCCATTCCGTACATTGAGGGTGTGTCGCAAACGCCGCGCGAAGCCACGCGCAGAGACATGGACCGCATCCTCGCTGATTTTGTGGCAGCCACAAAACGTGGTGTGGCTGCTGGTTTCGACTGGCTGGAATTTCACTGCGCCCACGGCTACCTGCTATCCAGCTTCATTTCTCCGCTGACCAACCAGCGCACCGACGAATACGGTGGGTCACTCGAAAACCGTTGCCGGTTTCCTCTGGAGGTTTTTCGGGCAATGCGAAGCGCCTGGCCCGCCGAAAAGCCGATGAGCGTGCGTATTTCAGCGCACGATTGGGTGCCGGGGGGCCTGGCGCCCGAAGACGCGACGGAAGTCGCGCGACTGTTCTGTGCGGCGGGCGCTGATGTAATTGATTGCTCGTCAGGTCAAGTCAGCAAGGCGGAGAAACCCATTTACGGCCGCATGTATCAGGTGCCATTTTCCGATCGCATTCGCAATGAAGTCGGGATTCCCACCATCGCTGTAGGAAACATTTTCGAAGGCGATCATGTCAACACCATCATCGCTGCAGGTCGAGCCGACCTCTGCGCCGTTGCACGTCCTCACCTCGCGGATCCCTCGTGGACGTTGCACGAAGCGGCGAAACAGGGATACACCGACATCTGGTGGCCGGATCAGTATCTAGCGGCCAAGCAACAATTAGAGCGAAACCTGGCGCGGGCTCAACTCTTGGTACAAGCGTGATACAACCCTCTCGCGCACATCTCGATCGCGTTCTGGCGGGAAAGCATGCGCTTGTCACCGGTGGCTCGCGCGGTATCGGCGCCGCAGTGGTCAGCCTCTTACTGGCACACGGCGCGCGCGTTACTGTCTTAAGCCGAAGCAAGCCCACCGGGAACGCAGATGTTGCACCCGAAACTTCAAGCGATTTTGAATATATCACTGCGGACGTCACAAATTATGAGGACGTCAACCGGGCGTTTGCCGAGGCCCGATCACGGTTTGGTTCCGTAAACATACTCGTCAACAACGCCGGGCAAGCCGTCTCCGCGTCTTTTCTGAAAACGGATTTAACGATCTGGCGTTCTATGTTCGACATCAATCTGGACGGAACGTTCTACTGCACCCATGCGGCTTTGCCAGATATGCTGGAGGCGCGCTGGGGCCGCATCGTTAATATGGCTAGCACTGCGGGACTCATCGGCTATGCCTACGTCTCGGCATACTGCGCCGCAAAACACGCACTCATCGGCTTAACGCGCTCGCTTGCGTTGGAGGTAGCATCCAAAGGCATTACGGTGAACGCTGTGTGTCCTGGCTATACAGAAACCGATATGTTAAAGGAGTCCCTAAACAAGATCGTTACGAAGACAGGCCGCAGTCGTGAGCAAGCCTTAGCCGACTTGGTAGCTCGCAATCCGCAGAAACGCTTGATCCAACCTGGAGAAGTCGCGAATGCTGTTGCTTGGTTAAGTTTGCCGGGCAGTGAAGCCATCAATGGACAAACCATCGCCGTCTCGGGTGGTGAAACGATTTGAGGGCACATGGGAACTCTATTAGCAGTGGAAAAGAACAGTTTGCGACTCCTCGGCAGTGCCGCCGTTCTCCTCGGCCTGGAGACGCAAGGCACTGAGGCGCTCATGAATCTAGTGGCGCATTCTGGAGCTTCGGGGCAACTAAATCCTGCGGCTAGGAGAAGGTAATGCGATACCTCCCTGGTGAGCCACATAAACTGCCGGTTCATCACACCTCTCTCGCGAACTACAAGAGCCGCCACTTCCGGTATGAAAGCAACGGCGGGATCGCAACGATTATTCTCAATCGTCCGGAGCGCAAGAATCCTCTGACGTTCGATTCGTATGCAGAGCTGCGTGATTTCTTTCGCTCGTTATGCGAAAGCACCGACATCAAGGCGGTTGTCCTAACGGGCGCTGGAGAAAACTTCTGCTCCGGGGGAGATGTCCACGAAATTATCGGGCCGCTCACCAAGCTGGATATGCCTGGTCTGTTGACCTTTACACGCTTGACGGGTGACCTCGTCAAGGCCATGCGTGCCTGTCCACAGCCTGTCATTGCTGCGATCGATGGCGTCTGCGCGGGGGCAGGGGCATTGCTTGCGCTAGCGTCGGATTTGCGCCTGGGAACTACGCGAACCAAGATTGCATTCTTATTCACACGCGTGGGCCTGGCGGGCTGCGACATGGGGGCCTGCGCACTTTTGCCGCGCGTCATCGGCCAGGGCCGCGCCGCCGAGCTTCTTCTTACCGGACGCACGATGAGCGGCGAAGAGGCCGAGCGGTGGGGTTTTCTCAATCGACTGTGCAATCCGCAAGAGCTTTTGTCGGCAGCTCAGAATCTCGCCGCAGAACTTGGTAGTGGTCCCACCTTCGCGCACGGTATGACCAAGAAAATGTTGCAGCAGGAGTGGAACATGGGTGTCGACGAGGCCATCGAAGCGGAAGCGCAAGCCCAGGCCATCTGTATGGCGACGAACGATTTTCATCGTGCCTATCATGCATTTGTGGACAAGCAAAAGCCCGAGTTCAAGGGAGATTGATGATGTCCGCGCATCCACATTTGGACTGGCCCTTCTTCGAGTCACATCACCAGGCTCTTGCCGCGGATTTGGACCTCTGGGCTAGTGCGGAGCTCAGCCCCGAAATCGGCGAAGATGTCGACAAAGTATGTCGCGGGTTAGTGCGTCAACTGGGTAAAGCGGGCTGGCTGAAGTATGCGGTTGGTGGAACTCAGTATGGGGCGGCCAGCGACTTTGTCGACACTCGCGCGATATGTTTGATCCGTGAAACCCTCGCTCGGCATTCTAGCTTGGCAGATTTTGCGTTTGCCATGCAAGGTCTTGGCTCAGGAGCGATTACCCTTTTTGGCACCACGCAACAGAGAGCTAAGTATTTGCCCCACGTAGTGCAGGGGAACGCGATTGCTGCCTTTGCCCTTTCGGAATCCGACGCGGGTTCCGATGTTGCAGCCATGCAATGTGAAGCGCGGCGCGATGGCGACGGCTACGTTCTCAATGGCGAAAAAACATGGATCTCAAACGGCAGGATCGCTGACTTCTATGTTGTGTTCGCTCGCACAGGCGAAGCAGAAGGTTCCCGCGGAATCACGGCGTTCATCGTGAACTCGACCGCTCCGGGACTGGCGATTGGCGAACGCATCGAAATCATCGCTCCTCATCCCCTGGCGCGTCTCACATTCAACAATTGTCGAATCTCGGCCGAACAGCGGCTGGGAGAGCCTGGCCGCGGATTTAAGGTGGCTATGGCAACCCTGGATGTCTTTCGGACTTCCGTGGCCGCCGCGGCTCTCGGATTGGCTCGTCGTGCCATGCAAGAAGCCTTGCGCCGTGCTACATCCCGCAAGTTGTTCGGCCAAGTGCTGTCAGATTTTCAATTGACACAGGCCAAGCTGGCGGGGATGGCGACAGACATTGATGCTGCGGCTCTGCTGACGTACCGGGCGGCTTGGTTGCGCGATCAGGGAAAATCCATAACAGTCGAGGCCGCCATGGCCAAAATGACCGCAACGGAAACTGCCCAGCGCGTCATCGATGCTGCTGTGCAGATTGCCGGCGCTTTGGGAGTGGTCAGCGAACAGATTGTGGAGCGTCTCTATCGTGAGATTCGCCCTCTGCGAATCTATGAAGGTGCGACGGAAGTGCAGCAAATGATTGTCGCCCGCGGCATCATTAAGGCATTTCAAGAGAGTGAGCCATCGCGTGCCTGACGCTCCGCGGAAAGCTCGTTCCTATCATACTCAAATCCCTGTCCGGTTCGCGGATTGCGATCCAGCCGGTATTGTCTTTTATCCGCGCTACCTGGAGATGTTCAACGGCTTGGTGGAAGATTGGTTCCGCGAAGAGCTGCACTCTTCCTTAACGGAAATCGTTACGAATCGCGGGTTTGGAATTCCCACCGTTCACCTGGAAGTGGATTTCGTAGCGCCGAGCCGCTTTGACGAAGTGCTATCTGCAACACTCACGGTGCGTAGGTTGGGCACAAGTTCGATGGGACTGGATATTATTTTTCGGGGACCGGACAGTGGGGATCGCGTTCGGGGCATGGTCGTGCTTGTCTTCATTGATCGGGCGTTGCACCGCCCAATATCTTGGCCGAATGATTTACGAGCGCGGATTCTAGAATTTCAAACAGACGCATTATCCTAGGGAATTTAGCTCAGATGAAGGGTACGGAAAACATGAAATCTCTGCAGCCTGCGCATTGGCAACGCCCGAAAGGTTACGCGAATGGCGTCGTTGCAAGCGGTCGCACTGTTTTCGTTAGCGGCATGATTGGTTCCGATATACAAGGAAACATAGTTTCCGGGGACTTCGTTAAACAAGCCCGCCAGACGCTGAACAACATTGTCGAAGTTCTCGCCGAAGCGGGGGCTAAACCCGAGCATATCGTACGCATGAACTGGTATCTTGTGGACAAGAATGAGTACCTAGATGCCCACAAACAACTCGGTGTGGCATATCGCGAAATTATCGGGCGTCACTACCCGGCGATGACGGCCGTTCAAGTCGCTGGCCTAGTTGAAGAAGCCGCCCGCCTAGAAATTGAGGTTACAGCTGTGATTCCCGACACCCAGTAAATACCTCTCGATTCGAGATTTTCGTAATACAACCACGGAATTGAGCCTTATGAAGAAGAGCAAGAAATCGTATCCGGCTGAAAGTAGCAGAGGATGACCTAGGATTCGCCGAAAGAGCCCTTATTGAGAAATACTTAGTTCCGTTGATCTCGGCGAGGACGATAAGGCATCTTCAAGTCGCCGGTGGTGGAGGCTTCCCAGACACGCTCTATCAGCCCGGGTGACTCTGGGGTGGCATTTGAAACGAGCCAACATCATGGCGGCTTACGACCTCTTCGCACCAACGGGAGAATTTGCTGCGGGCGCCTCCAACAACACGGGCACCGGCCACTGGACGAATGCACCGTCGGCAGGCGGCTTTACCTCTCTCAAAAACCGTCAGCAGGGCGCGAGATAAGATTGGTAATTGTGACCCACTTGGATTTGCGGCACATAAGATCAGAGAACTTGCAACTTAAGTTTTGTTGTCCACGTGGGCTCTGTGTTACGCCGCATCTTGATGGTGATTTTGGGCAGGCGTCGAAAGCTTCATTTTGGAGCCTCCAGGACCTGGACGTGATGATGCTCCAGCAGATCTCCGGTCGCATGATCCACTTGTGCGACAGCGAGTTGAAAATTCACTTGCGATTCAATCAGATTTAGCTCCGCTTGGGCGAGTTGGGTTTGCGCGTCCAGAACGAAGAAGATTTGTTCCGTCCCCAGTTCGTACTTTCGTTCGTCGGCATGAAGCGTCTCTTTCGCAAGATCCACAGCTACTTTGGCGGCTTCCATACCAAGCTTGGCTGCCTCCAGAGAGTGCACGGCAGTCGTAACCTCGAGCGAGATGCTTTGATTTGTCTCTCTTTCCTGATATTGGTCATGGCGGCGGCTGACGATCGAATCGGCCAGATTGGCCTCTGCGTTGTGATTTCTCACAGGCAGCCTCAATGAAAGACCCGCGCCATACGCCGGAAAGGTAAAATGGAAGGACTGGCTCAAGCTGTCACTGAGTCCCGTATTCCCAACGGCAGGGTCATTCCCGGCCAGCCCGTTGCCGGAATAGAAGCCGGAGAGTTCGAGGTCCGGTTTGAGACCATTGTGCGCAAGCCGAATGCTCAGTTCATCGACAGCGAGTTGCTGGTGCGCCGCTTCGAGTTCTGGCCTGTTCGCAATGGCGCGCGCTAGCGCAGAAGGTATATCCACGTTTGGCAGTTCACCCGAGGGCTCGGGGCGGTCGGTCATTTCTAGGTCGAGCACGCGAGTCGCGGGGTCAAGGTCCGCGCCGATGCCTCGGCGGAACAGATCTTCGGCCTGCTTGACTGCGTATTCTGCCTGAATTACACCGACACGCCGCGATGCCACTTGCGATTGGGAGCGATAGATGTCCAAGGGAGGCAGAGCCCCCAGGCTCAACGCCTTCTTGTCGTGCTCGTAGCTTTTCTGAGCCTCCTCCAGCGATTTTTGCTGTACCGCGAGTATTTCCCGAGCCAGCACGACGTTCCAGTAATTGCCCACAATCTGTTGAATGATATTGCTTGCTTCCGCAAGAAACGACGCGTGAGCCTGTTTCAGGTTGCGCTGCGCGATCAAAATCGGCGCGCGATTTGGAAAGAGTCCGCGGTTTCGCAAAAGCGGCTGCGTCACAGTGAATTGCAGCGTTGTCGCGATGGACGGATTCAGAAAATTGAAGGAGCTGTTGGTCGAACTCTTGTCCGCGATGAACGAACCCTGAAAATTTGTCCCTGTTTGCAATGTTTGCGAATAGCCGATCTGCGTCGACTGGGTCAACGTGTCTAGAATCGACGCCCCTTGGAGTTGGGTTGAGGTCGGCGTTTTGGTCCGTTGATCGCTGAAACTCGAGGTCAGCAACGGATCAAACGGCGCATACACACGGCGAAGGTTGTTCTCCGCGGTTTCAATCTGGTAGTGGTCCAGGTGGATGTCCGTGTTGTTGGATAAGGCCAGGCGAATACTGTCGTCCAAGGAAAGCACAAGTTTCCCGTCGACGATGTGATCCTGTAAACCCTGTGGCGGAAGCAACGGTACGGCGGGCCTATGCCTTCCGCCGATACCCAGCACCGTTTCCAGAGGGGAAGCGTTCTGAGCCCGCGTCGAAACTCCGCATCCGGCAAGTAATAAGATCGCAACACACAAAAAACGCACCACTCTCATCGATCACCCCCACTGGACCGTTTGAATGCACCCGCGATTATTCGTACCGAATGGCCTCGACCGGATCGAGCCGCGCCGCCTTTACCGCTGGATAAATCCCGAATATCAAGCCTACGGAAATGGAAACCAGGAATGCCAGAAGGATGGAGCTGACCGTAACCACGGTGGACCATCCGGCAAGCCAGGCAATCAGCCGCGACATAGCGAACCCGAACACCACGCCCAAGAGACCACCGGCGAAAGAAATGAGGGTCGCTTCGATCACAAATTGCCGAACGATGTCGGAGCGCCTCGCGCCAATTGCTCGGCGAACGCCAATTTCGCGGGTACGCTCCAATATGGCTGCCAGCATGATGTTCATGATTCCGATTCCGCCCACTAATAGTGAAATCGAAGCAATGGCCACCATCACGGTGTTGAAGAGTTGCTCCGTGCGTTTCTGCTGCGCCAGCAGCTCGGCAGGCACGATAACGCTGAAGTCGCCCGCATCGTGATGCGAAGAATTAAGAATCCCGCGCACCACTTCCGCATCCGTGACGCTCGTATCCACCGACGCAAGATGCAAGTACATCCCGTCGATTTCGTCCTTGAGCCAGCTTTGCGAGTCTTCCAAACGGAACAGCACCGAATTCAATGGTGCATACACCAGGTTGTTCATGTCTTCTGTGCGAACGCCGGATACGTCGGACTCAGGAGCGAGTTGCGGCCCGGCGATTCCAATGACATGGCACCACATTTCGTTGAGCTTTATGTATTCTCCAACCGCCTGAGACGCGCCAAACAAACTGTCTTTCGCCGCAGCGCCCAAGACGCACACCGGAGCAGAAGAAGCATTGTCGGAAGCGTCGAAAAACCGCCCTTCCGTTACGCGCAGATGCCCGATTTCCAGATAGCTCGGCTCCACGCCGTAAACGACAGGGGTGTCCTGCTGAGGCTTCGGAAGAATCTTCGTCGGTGTGAACCGCTTGCGCGGTGTCGCGTCCTGAATGCTCGGCATATTCTGCCGAATAATCTGGTAGTCGCTGAGCGTCAGGCCCGGCGAGTTTTTCCGGACCTTCTGAAGTTCCTGGCCGTTGCGCGCTTCCTTGGCTTCCACAATCAGGTTGCGCACACCCAACTGCTCAATGAACGCCATCACCTTCTGTTGCGCGCCTGCGCCGATCGAGAGCATCGCCACCACCGCCGCCACGCCGAAAATCATTCCCAGCATGGTCAGCAAGGAGCGCAGCTTATGGCTGGCCAGGTTTTCCAAGCCAAAAGCAAGATCAGGCAGCCATTGTTCCAGGGATCTCGGCTGAGCCATCGAAACAGGTTTCATCGCCGTCCCACTCGCTTCAATTTGAGCTCGTACCCAGGCTGGGAGTCGCGCTGCCGCTTTCTTTGGGCTTCCCCGAGCGTTTTTTGTCCGGATTCACTAGCGCGACAACTGTTCCGACCTTGACTCCTTCGAGGATCGCTCGTCCTTCGCTCAGGGCGCGGACCTTCACTTCTTGCATCTCGAATCCCCGTCCACGCTCGCAATACACAATCTTCTTGCCGTCGCGTTCAAAGACCGCTTCTGCTGGGAGGGACACGGCGCGCGTAAGATGATCGCCAAGAATGCTTAGTTGCGCCTCGAACCCTGGGCGCAGACGCGGATCCGCGCGATCCAGCTCGATGGCCACGTCGAATT
>Ga0137360_10000254_pt1 | contig 30634 bp, 28 predicted proteins | sample Mad1_60_16metaG_FD_104924 | JGI IMG/M metagenome (GOLD analysis project Ga0137360, IMG submission 104924) | Vadose zone soil microbial communities from Angelo Coast Range Reserve, California, USA - Mad1_60_16 metaG | ecosystem: Environmental > Terrestrial > Soil > Vadose zone | place: USA... | reverse complement strand
TCCGAGGAAGTACCAGGGTGCCTTCGCGGGGTTCATGGTCAGGTTGGGGTTCGCCGGTTCTTCCAGCGGGGCATTCAAAGTGATGGACCAAACCATCAGGATGATGGTGACGATGATGGCGGCGAGGAATTCCACGCGCAGCAGAAACGGCCAGACATGCACTTCTTTCGCCCATCCGGGCTTGAAGGGCCACGCTTTGCGGTGATGCGTCTTCGCCAGCGCGGCATTGCCTTCGAGCTCCGCAATGATCAGGTCATTGGCGTGCGCTTGTTTCCACGCGAGGTACATGTAGAAAGCCAGCAGCGGAATCATGGCGATGATTGGCACGTTGTCCGCGGCGGAGAGAATTTCCCACAGTTGCTTCCAATCCATGGCTACTTTTTCGCCTCCTTTACCTCGGAGTCGAGCACCACGGCAGCCGGGCCGGAGATGCCGCCATCCTTACGCACGCGCCAGAAGTGCAGCACCATGAAGATGGAAGCGATGATGGGAATGCCGATGCAGTGCCAGATGTAGGAGCGCAGGAGCGCGTTGGCGTCCACGATCGAGCCGCCCAGCAGGCCGAAGCGAACGTCGTTGTACGGCGTCATGCCTAACTGCGCGCCGAAGGGACCTTCGTGTCCGAGGAGAGGCGTGGCGCGCGCCATGTTGGTCCCCACGGTCACGGCCCAGAAGCCGAGTTGATCGTCGGGAAGCAGATAACCGGTGAAGGAGAGTAGCAGCGTCAGCACCAGCAGGATCACGCCCACGTTCCAATTGAACTCGCGCGGCTTCTTATACGACCCGGTGAGAAACACACGGAACATGTGCAGCTCGACGGCGATCACCATCAAGTGCGCAGCCCAGCGATGCATGTTGCGCAGCAATTTGCCGAACGGCACATCGTGTTCCAGGTACAGCACATCCCTAAACGCCTGCACTTTGCTGGGATGGTAGTAAAACATCAGCAGTACGCCGGTAAGGGTAAGCACGATGAACAAATAAAACGTGATGCCACCCATCCCCCACGTGTAGCTGTAGCGCACCGCGTCACGATTGATCTTGGCCGGATGCAGATGCAGGAAAACGTTGGAGAGCACGCCCAAGGCACGGTTGCGCGGCGTGTCGTCGTGCTTGTGCCGGAAGATTGACGTGAAAACCTGAGTCTTGCTGGGCTTCTTCAGCAGTTCGACCTGTTCTCTTGCTTTTGCAGGCAGGTCCGTCCTGAGGGACTCGAGGTCCTCCTTGACGCCCGCTTTGAGACGATCGACCAAGCCAACCGATTTGTCATTTTTTCCGTTCGTGGTTTTCTCTTCGGGCATCTTCTGCTCTCCGGTCCTATCGTGTCTCGATCCGTTCCTGCTTTTCCTTCACCTCCGGGCACGACCCCCACGACATCCTCAATCACACTTGCAAAAATGATCCCGGATCGCTGAAATGGCTCGGTTGTCCCTTGGGCCACTGGTAGAGCCGTGAGGTATCCACGATAATCTGTCCGTCTGGCGCCAGTTCCACGTGCGCGCGATCCATTGGACGCGGTGCCGGTCCTTCAAAGTTGACACCTTCGCTGTCGTATCCGCTCCCGTGGCAAGGGCACTTAAACTTGTTTTCGCCGGCCTTCCAATCGGGTGTGCAGCCCAAGTGAGTGCAGCGGGCGTAGATGACAAACACGCGGTCCGGCGTGCGGTCCACCCATATGCGGTACTTCTGCTGCCATTTGGTATCGACGCCGAGGGCGTAGTCCGAAGCGTAACCAATCTTGAACACGGTGGGAGGTTCGAAGAGCGTACGTGGCAGGAAAAAACGAAGAAAGGCGATGAACCAAGCGCCCAAAAATCCGGTGACGGCAGTCCACACCAGCCGCCGCCGCCGCTGGTTGATTTCACTCGGCTCGGGACCAACGGTGGCCAAACCGCCAGCCGCTGCCGCTTTGGACGTACCCACGGCAGGCGTACCAACATACCTGGTTGCATCTCCGCCACCGGCAGCGGATGATTTCGCTGCGTCTGGCTTTGGTTTGGCCGAATCAGTTTCCGGGCCCGCCATGCGATACCTCCTGGATTGCTGTCCTCGAAAATAATCGGCGGCCCCTGAAGGCGCCGCCCGTTCCCCCTCTGGTTATGAGCCCGGTGACCGCAGTCTGGCCGCGGTCAAAGATAGCCTGGACCGGGGTCCCACATGGTTTCAGAAATGACTTCGATTTGTCCGCGGTGAGGGGAGACGGCAGTCCCCAGGACTCAAAATGTTTTGCGGATGGACTGGACAAACTGCTGCGAGAGCGCGCCCTCACTGCGAGCGTGCGGGGCCCGTCGGATTGGGAAAGTGTGATACGAAAACATCGCGAGGTCCTCAACATTTCGCTGGACCCCCCAGAAACGAAACGGATATTACTCAAAACAAAAAATTTCGTCAATGCGTCTTTGCTGAAGTTGTCCGGAAAGGATTTGCAGCTCGTCCGGAGAAGTAGCTTCGTCAACAAAAAAGAGTCGACACAAGAACCCGTTTGCGCTCAGAAAAAGCTGTGATATATTCGCCACGGTTTGCGTTTTCCCACTACTCTGATCGCCGGGAATTCGCAGCGGGCCTCAGTGGGGAAGGGCAAGAATCCAACTCGGGGGGTTGTGCGGCATGGGCCTCGTTCTTCTGATCATTATCTGGCTGATCACCTTCGCCAGCACGTATTTCTTCATCGCCAAGACATGGTGGTTACCCGCCGGGGCCTCCGCCGCGGCCGCCGGAATCGATCATCACTTCACGACGACTTTCATCCTCATGGGCATTGTTTTCGTCGCTGCGCAGGTTTCCTTGGGTGCCCTTGTCTGGATTTACCGCGACCGCGGTTCTTCGTCTTCTAAGGTGACGTATTCCCACGGCAATACGAAATTGGAAATCGTCTGGACCTTGCTCACGACCATCCTCTTCGTGGGATTAAACCTGATGAGCAGTTCCATTTGGGCTTCGGAGCGTTTCCGTCCCGCGGAACCGGATGCCGTGCGTGTGGAAGTGACGGCGATGCAGTTCGCCTGGTATTTCCGCTATCCCGGGCCCGACGGCAAGTTTGGCGCGACAAATCCAGAACTTGAAGACGCCTCGGCCGGTGGCGAAGCAGCCCTGGGTCTCGATACCAAAGACGGCGCATCCAAAGACGATGTCGTGACGGGAACGATGGTAGTGCCGGTGAACCGCGAAATCGAAGTGATTTTGCGCGCCCACGACGTCATCCACAGCTTCTTTATTCCGACCATGCGCTTTAAGCAGGACGCTGTGCCTGGCCTCGCGATCCGCATGCATTTCACGCCCATACAAACCGGAGATTATGAAATTCTCTGTGCCGAGCTTTGCGGGCTCGGTCACTACAAGATGCACGGCATGTTGAGGGTCGTCAGTCAGGAGGAGTTTGACAAATGGCTGGCGGCACGGGAGGCCGAGAAGCAATAACATGGCTACTCACGAATTCGCGGCCCAGGAATCTCACGCGCACCCGGGCCCCCAGGGCTTCGTCCGCAAATGGGTCTTTAGTCTCGACCACAAAGTTATCGGCCTCCAGTATTACTTCCTTGCGCTGGCGGCGGTGTTTGTTGGCATGTTCCTCTCGCTGCTCATGCGCATCCACTTGATCTGGCCCACATTGGCTTTGCCGCTGCTGGGCGACATCAAGCCGGAAACGTATCTCACCTTGGTAACCATGCACGGCACCATCATGGTGTTCTTTGTGCTCACGACTGCACCACAGGGTGGCTTCGGCAATTACTTCTTGCCCATTCAGATCGGCGCACCGGACATGGCTTTCCCGGTGCTGAACATGCTTTCGTTCTGGACAACCTTGCTGGGCTTCATCGTAATGATCGCGGCTTTCTTCGTGGCCGGCGGGGCGCCACTGCATGGGTGGACCGGCTACGCGCCGTTGAGCGCCATGCAATCAACCGGGCCGGGCGAGGGGCTCGGCGCGGACTTGTGGATCATCAGTATCGCTATTTTCTGCATCGGTGCGCTGATGGGTGCGCTGAACTTCATCACCACGACACTCGATATGCGAGCCAAGGGCATGACCATGATGCGCCTGCCACTGACCGTTTGGGCATGGTTCGTCACCGCTATCCTGGGACTGCTCGCGTTCGGCGTGCTCCTCTCTGCCGGCATTCTCCTGCTGATGGATCGCAATCTGGGCACTAGCTTTTTCGTGCCGTTGGTCACCATCAACGGCCAGCTAACCGGGCATAAGGGTGGCTCGCCGCTTTTGTGGCAGCACCTGTTCTGGTTCTTCGGCCATCCGGAGGTTTACATCGCGATCTTGCCGGCCATGGGGATGTGCTCGCAGTTGCTCTCGGTGTTCTCGCGCAAACCGATCTTCGGTTACAAAGCCATGGTATACGCTATCCTGGGCATTGGTTTCCTGGGCTTCATGGTCTGGGGACATCACATGTTCATGAGCGGCATGAGCCCCTATACCGCCTTCGCTTTTTCCATCATGACCATGGGCATCGGGGTCCCTTCGGCCATAAAGACATTCAACTGGCTCGGCACGCTCATGCGCGGGCGGATCCGTTTTACTTCGCCCATGCTATTCGCCATCGGGTTCGTCTCGCTTTTCGTTTCCGGCGGGATCAGTGGCCCCTTCCTGGCGCAACCCGTGCTCGACATTCAGTTGCACGACACCTATTTCGTGCCGGCTCACTTTCACCTTATCATGGGCGTGGCCTCCATCTTCGGCATCTTTGCCGCAACCTATTATTGGTTTCCTAAGATGTTCGGACGCATGATGAACGAATCCATGGCGCGCTGGCACTTCTGGTTCAGTTTCATCGGGACGTACGCGATCTTCATGCCCATGCACTATCTCGGTATGGCGGGGATGCCGCGCCGCTATTCGCAGCTTACGGAGGTCACCTATCTCCACGGTCTGATTCCGCTGCAGAAGTTCATCACCTACGCGGCGTTCGTCACCATCGCGGGTCAATTGATCTTTCTGGTGAATCTCTTTTGGAGCATGTTCAAGGGGAAGCAGGCCAGCGACAATCCCTGGGAAGCGACCACCCTCGAGTGGACCACAGCGACGCCGCCTCCTCACGACAATTTCGGCGGGCACACGCCAGTGGTCCACAACGGTCCTTACGAGTACAGCGTGCCCGGGGCGCCCCGCGATTACGTGATGCAGAGCGATCCGGAAATCGGGCCGGCACACTGATCACCATATGGCAAGTTTCTCCACGACCGCGACGGTAGAAGATCCCAGAATCTCGTTGGGCGACGGTGGCATCCTGCCTCCCACCCGGGGCGGCGGTGGTGATGATTCCGGTCCGGGATTGCCGGATTACGCCTTGCGCCTGCGCCGGGCGCGTCTTGGGCTGCTGGTCGCGCTGACGCCCGTGCTGATGCTGTTTGTCTCCTTCACGAGCGCCTACATTGTGCGTCAGGGACTTCCCACCCTCGATCCGCGCACGAATACGCTGGTACGCGACTGGATCCCGGTAACACTTCCCAAGCTGCTGCTGATCAATACAGGCGTGCTGATCTTGAGCAGTGTGTTCATCGAGCTGGCGCGCCGCCAGAGTAAGGAGCAGGCAGCTCTTCGGGCGATCACAGCCCATCCAAGAGTCTCCGCCGGTGACCAAATGAGGATTCCCTGGTTGTCCATGACTCTGGTCCTTGGCCTCACTTTCCTTCTCGGTCAGTGGACGGCCTGGCGGCAACTGGCCGCCAATGGCTTCTATGTGGCGACCACCCCAAGCAGCTCTTTTGTCTATCTGCTGACCGGCACACACGCTATTCACTTGATGGGTGGTGTTCTCGCCCTGCTCGTCGCAGGCATCGCTTCGCTTCTGCGTCGCTCCGCGGCTACGCGGAGCATTGTGGTGGATTTGACCGCGTGGTACTGGCATTTCATGGCCGCGCTGTGGATTTACATTTTGTGTTTGCTGGAGTTTGCCAGCTAACCGTACGTTTCTGAGCAGGAGGCCGGACGCATGGCTGATTCCGCAGTGCACGATATCCAGTCGGTCTATGAACCGTCGCTGTTTGGCACTTACTCCAAGAAAATCGGGATGTGGCTATTCTTGCTCTCCGATTCACTGACATTTGGCGCATTGCTCTATGCCTACAGCTATGGGCGCATTTCGACTGAAGGCTGGCCCACGCCTTTCCATTCCGAGAGCATCGTCAACGCCACCATCATGACGGCGTTTCTTCTTACAAGTTCCTTGACGATGGTGCTGGCGGTGAGGGCTTCCGTCCATCGCGATGCCAAAGGGCAGCGCCTGTGGCTGCTTGCCACTATGCTCTGTGGCACGGGATTCATCGTTCTTCACGGCCGCGAGTGGAGCAACTTGATCGCGGAAGGTTTGACTCTGCCGATGTTCCCTAAAGTGCCGGGTCATGAAGCCGCCAGTGAGTTTGTTAACGTATCGAAAACCGTGCCGCAGTTTGGCGCGACTTTCTTCGGGCTGACGGGGATGCACATGCTGCATGTGACTCTGGGTGTGATTTATCTCGGCGTGGTCGCACTGCGGCGCAAATTCATCCCCATCCTGCTGGTCCTCTGGATGGTTGCTTGGTTGGCAACGCCGGCTTATAGCCCCTTTCACTATGGCGCGCACGTGCTCTTAATCAGCGCGATTGTCTGCTCGATCATTCTGTGGTTGAAGCCCAAGCTATACGACTCGTCCGACGTCGAAGTGGCCGGCTTGTACTGGCACTTCGTGGACCTCGTATGGATGTTCATCTTTCCTTTGGTCTATTTGATGTCCGCGAAAATTCTCTAGGAGCCGGAGGGATATGGATACCATTCAAATAGCTATCGCGGAACGGGTCGCCGAGCAGCACCGCCATCACGGCAAAGCGCTGTTCTTTTGGGTTTGGGGCGCGCTCCTGTTGATGACCGCCATCGAAGTCTATCTGACCTATCAGAATATGCAGCCCGGGAAAATGTTGACCATTTTGCTGGGCTTGTCGCTTGTGAAGGCCGCGCTGATCATTGGCTACTTCATGCACCTAAAGTACGAGGTATCGAGCATGAAGTGGCTTACAATGTGTTCGGTGGTCGCTTGTCTGATCCTGATGACCATCTTTTTCTTTCCGGATGCTTTTCGCATTCTCTATCTGGGAGTGAAATGACAGCTCGCGCCGCGCTTCTCGTCTTATCGTTCTTTTTGTGGGCTACCCCCGCGTTCAGCCAGGGTTGTGCCATGTGTCGCAGTTCCGCCGCGGCAACCTCCAAGGACGGCCAGAAGGCTATCAGCAAGGGTGTCCTCGTGCTGGTGGTCCCTCCCATTGGATTCATGACCCTCGGGGTCGGGCTGGCGTTTCGCTACGGAAGGAAGCGCGATCTCGAGAACTGCTGAATGCCGTGTTCCGAGAGAGCTGGCAATTAGGTGTTTGGACTGGGATTTCTCAGAAACGCAACCAGGAAATTCTGGTCGGCCCAAGCAGGTTCGTGTTCACCGCAGCAAAATGGCAGATGCTAAAGGTGCATCTGAAGTTTTCCCCAAACGGGGACACCAATAGCGGCCACGTTCGTTGAGCGGGGAGTCTTGGGACGGAGTAAACCCCACCGGCATCAGCGCAGGCTCAATTCCTGCGGCGGAACCCTCAGTTGAGCCAATCGCTATAGCCCAGAGAGATTGCCTTGGCGTTCCTGCCGGAAGTCCTCTGCAGGAACCAAATAGCTTTTACCCGACTCGTGAGCAGGGGAATCGCTTGCCAATTTTCGACTGATAATATCCCTCTTTGGAGGCGGCATTCATCAGTCCGTCGAAGACATCCGCAGGAACATTAAAAAACTGATACACCCCGCCGGGCTCGAATTTGATTTCGAGAGTTTCAGAGCGTTCCTGGTACCCAACCTGGGTAATTTCCTTGGAGGGAATGGGGATCCGTTGCATTTTTTTAGAGCTCCCTTTCTGGTGAGAGACGCTTCCATCAGGTGGCGGCGGGATTCGCCATCCTGTCACGGCCTTGGTGGTAGTGTGTCTATGGTCGAGATCCATTTTCCGCTTGGCCGTGGCCTTCTGTCGTCCCTCTTGGTAGTGGCTCAACGGCGCGATCTTAGCATCATAAAATTGATTCAAAGTTGCTCCTTAACAAAGGAAGCGATTGGTCAGGGCGCACGGATTTGAGCCGGGACCTCCCGTGCTCAAGGCCGTCCCAGAAAGTCTATCTTGTTGGCCCGTTTAGCTTTGTTCTGCCTCGCGGTAGACGGTTTTGGACCCAATTTAGCAGCATTTGGCCCCCAGCTTTTTCAAAGCACCGCTGGTCGTCGAGGCCTTTGGTGCACTGTGCGTGGCCCTCCACGGGGTTCGGGCTTGGTTCGATGACGCGCCCGTAGTCCTTGCCCACGACGTTCCAGCCCTTCCACGCGAGCCTGGCAGGCGGCCATGGGAAGATGAGCGGTCAGATTGGCCACCTCGAGCGCCAAAGCCTTCCTGACCGCCGCCTTTACCTGCCAGCTTCGCATGTGCTCCTGGCTTCGCTGAACTCGGAGCGGTTAGTTTGCTCCCGTCAAATCGGCAATGATCGCCATCTATTTCCTGGCAGTGATTGGCATCGGGATTTATCTGAAGCGCTTCACCTCAACCGGCGAAGACTTCTTCCTCGCGGCCGCAAAGACGGCGTGCGCACTCATCACAGCAACAAGCTTTATGGCGCGACCAAGTTTTTTGCGAAAAACATTCCATATATATTGCTTGTTGTTGTTGCTGGGTTCGTTTTGCTCCGGCGGGGCTAGGATTTTGGCGGCGTTGCAAATCGCGAAAACGGGAAAATTGCTGCTCGTACCCCCACGGATGATTTGTCTTTTGTCACCGAGCAACCTGGTCGTGGTAAGCTCTGTCCAAGACACGGAGGTGTTCCAATGTGGCGTAAAGCGGAAGACAGCAATCAAAAATCCTCGCGTGACGCTTGGCCTTCTCCTGTTTTCTCGGCGCAGCGTCCTGACACCGCGGCGCAGGATTCTCCGGGGACTCCAGCCGCCGTGAGTCAGGGGATCAAGATCGAAGGGGAAGTCTCCGGTAACGGTGATTTGTTCATGGATGGCGAGTTCGATGGAAAAATTCACCTCGGCAGTGGGACTTTCACAGTCGGCCAAAACGCGCGGGTCAGCGCGGAAATCGAGGCCCGTGAAGTAATCATTCGTGGCGAAGTGATTGGCACGCTCAAGGCTTGCGAGCGCGTCCACATCTGGAGCACCGGTAAATTCACGGGTTACTTGGAGACCCGCGGCATCGTGATTGAAGATGGCGCGGTGTTGCATAGCAACGTAGCCGTCCCTCAAGCCGCAGTCGTCGAAGTCGCAGTGCCCGATGTCTCGGTAAGCGAAACAGACCAGTCGTCCCAGCCTTCTAGCCCTGAGCCTAGCGCGCGCGCCAAAGGCGCCGCCGGTGCCCAGTAGCCGCGCCGAACCCGCACAATGAACGCTCGTGCGGTCAAGTTTCCGATGGGCATAAACCGGGAGTTGCGTTCCCGGCGCTTCGATGACACCGCGCAACCTAGTCCACGTCCGGCGCCGAGGCACATCGCTCAATGCGGCCTGGTGCGCTATCCGCTCCAAGTAGGGAGCTCGAGGGCGCGCTCAAAGGCGGCGCGGGTATGCACCGGCTCACCGTGCGAGACGATCACGTGCTCGAACGGAAGCTCCAGCAGCACGCGTAGGGCGGGCAACGCTCGTTCTTCATGGCACGGCGACGCCCAGACACGCAACTCACCTCTCGGCGCCGTCAGCGCGTCGGCGAAAACGAGGGTACGCTGCTCGGGCAGCCACAGTGGCGTTTCGTTGCGGCCGCGTCCGTCGTGGAGGGCGACGATCCCTCCCGGAAGCTGGCTGCCTGGCTCGATCCACTCCAGCTCGGTGTCAGGGATGTCGTTGCGAAAAAAGAGCCGCGGGCCGAACGCGCGAGCACCGTAGCGGCGTACGAACAGATCGACGTGCCGAACGTGATCCGGCTTGAGAATGACAACCGCAGTCGGCGGATGCGCTTCGAGCCGTTCCCACACTTCCGTCGCATCGGCGGGCGGAGCAAGTGGATCTAGAAGCAGTGTCTCGCCCCTTGACTCGACGCACGTCGAGGCCACGAGCGGCTCCCAGCCCTGACCCGGCTTCCAGGCAGGATGTTCGAGACGCCATATCCACAGACCCGCCGCCACATCCTTCATCTCCACCTGAAATTGGGGGTCCTGCTTCATCTGGCAAGCCTGGTCACGACGCTGTACATTTTGACTGCTTCGAAAACTCAAAAGTGACAGAAACCCAGATCGACTAATGTGCACGTGTGCCTCGCCGGGGGCCTTCCAACAGAAACATATGGAAGTCCGTGGCCAGAGGTTCGCCGCCAAGCTGCCGCATCATCAGTACGACTTGACCTCGATGGCAAGGCCATGGTTCGCCAGATGTTGCATTGACAAGACTCGATCAGCAAGCCATACGCCGATCCTCCGCCACTTTACGCTCTTCCCCCCATTCTGCGCGAGCTTTCTTCAGAAAAATGATGTAACCTCTGTTAGAGACATAACACTAGGTAGAAATGGATGTACGCACAGAGTCGAGCACGGCTTGGCTGCTGCTGACGTTCACGCTGCCCACCAAGCGAGCCAGTCAGCGGGTGGAGGTCTGGCGAAAGCTCCAACGCTACGGAACCGTGCCGCTTGGCAATTCAGGGTACCTGTTGCCCAGCAATCCCACGAACGAGGAGCGCTTTCAGTGGCTCGCAACGGCCATTCGCAAATACGGAGGCGACGCTTCCATTGTTCACGTGCGTTCCATCGACAACCTATCGACTCCCCAATTGATCGGGCGGTTTGCGGAGGCCCGCGCGCGCGAATACCAGGAGTTGATTCGCGAACTGCAGAAGTTTTCTTCCATGCCGGTACAGAAGCGGGCCGTTGGTCGTCTGAGCCGGCTACGGAGCCGTTTCCAGGAGATTGTTGAGGTCGATTTCTTCGTCAGTCCCTTGCAGAAGCGTGTCGGGGAACTGTTTGCGCGGGCCGACGAAGCGCGCGTGGCGACGCGGGTGCCCGAGACAACGCGAGTCAACCCCCGGGATTACAAGGGCAGAATCTGGGTCACCAGACCGAGGCCGGGCGTGGATCGCTCCGCGTCCGCGTGGCTGATTCGGAGCTTTATCGATCCCAGGGCACGATTTGCCTTTGCGCCGGAAGGACAAACACCGCCCTCAGCGGTGCCATTTGACATGTTCCGCGGTGGATTCGGGCACCGCGGCGACTACTGCACTTTCGAGGTCCTGCAAAAAGACTTTAGGATTCGCGACCGGAGGATGAAGGTTATTTCCGAGGTTATTCATGACGCGGACTTAGCCGATAACAAGTTCGGTCGCAAAGAGGGTTATGGGATCGACGAGGTACTCAAGGGTTGGGCACGACAAGGAATCCCGGACCAGGACCTTCTAGATCGCGGAATGCAGTTGATTGAGGGGCTCTATCACTCGCTCGCGTGAGTGGCCAGCTCGCCGAGAACGGAGTTTGTGAAAGGAGAGAGCAGATCGTGTTAACGAATTGTCGCACCTACCTCCGATGGATTGCGGTCACCCTGGTTATGTGTGTGCTAGTCGAGCCGACGATCCTGGCGCAAGCCGGTGGAGCGAGTAAGGCCCTTACGCTCGAACAGGCAGTTGATTTCTCTCTCAAGAACTACCCGGCTGTCCGCGCTTCGTTAGAGAGGGTCGGCGCGGCTCAGGCAGGCATTGGCTTGGCACAAACGAATTACCTCCCTCGCGCGGATGTGGTTTGGCAAATGAATCGTGCGACGGACAACAACATTACGGGACTTCTTCTACCGCAATCCATCATCGCGCCGATTTCCGGACCCGTTACGGTGTCACTCTCGAATCACAGCGCGTGGGGAAGCGCTGTGGGGCTGCTGTTTTCCTGGGAGCCGGTCGATTTTGGATACCGGGGAGCTCAGGTAGACGCCGCGCGTGCCGTTCGGGATCGAGTCACTGCGGAAGCTTCGCTGACACGCCTCGATGTGGCCGTCGCCACGGTGAATGCCTATTTGACGACGCTGGCTGCCCAGCAAACGGTGCACGCCGCCGAGGCGGACGTGCAACGGCGGGAGACCTTCGACAAGGCCGTCCGGGTGCTGGTCGATAACCAGCTTCGTGCGGGAGCGGATGCTTCCCGTGCGGATGCGGAATTAGCTCGCGCCAAAGTCAACTTGGCCCGTGCAAGGCAACTACAGAAAGTAAGCAGAGCCGCATTGGCCGACATCCTCGGATTGCCGGATACCTCGGTAGAGGTACAAGAGAGCTCTCTGCTTGGTCTGCCTCCCGACGGATCTCCACACACCACTCTGCTTAAGAACAATCCGATCGCGGAGGTGCAGCACGGGCGGGTGGAAGAAGCCCAGGCGCAGGTCCATATCTTGGACCGTTCCTACTATCCGAAGTTCTATCTTCAATCGTCGGTGTATGGACGCGGTAGCGGGTGGGACCCCACAGGCAAATTCGAGGGCGGAACGGCAGGCCTAGGCCCGGACCGTTCGAACTGGGCGGTTGGCTTGACCGTGACGTTTCCGGCATTCGACATCTTCGCGATCCGATCTCGAAAGGCGGTTGAATCGGCGAATCAGCGTGCTGAGGCAGCTCGCTACGATCAAGCCGTGCAGGACCTGACAGGTCAGTTGCGGAAGGCACAAGCCTCTCTCGAAGGGGCTCGCAGTGTCGCTGAGAATACGCCGCAGGAATTGGACGCGGCGCGCACAACCGAGAATCAAGTGCGAGCACGTTACCAGTCTGGTCTCGCTACGCTCGTCGATGTTGCGGACGCGCAGAGCCTCCTGGTGCAGGCGGAAACGGACGACGCTCTTGCCCGGCTTGCGGTCTGGCAGAATCTGGCAGCGGTCGCGGCGTCAGAAGGCGATCTTCAGCCGTTCCTGCAGTTTCTCCACGATAAGACCCAGGGAGGGACGTAACGCATGTGGCTGCTCCGCACCGCACTTCGCCGCCCGTTCACGGTCATCGCGGCGGTCATGGGCATAGCCCTTTGCTCGATCCTTGCTCTTACGCGAATGCCGATCGACATCTTCCCCAATCTAAACCTGCCTGTTGTTTACGTGGCGCAGCCGTTCGGCGGCATGTCCCCCTCGCAGATGGAAGGCTATCTCGTCTACTACTACGAATATCATTTCCTGTACATCACAGGGATTGAGTCCGTGGAATCGAAGTCCATTCAAAATGTCGGCCTGGTTAAGCTCACGTTTCACCCCGAAACAGATATGAGCCAGGCGTTGGCTCAGACCGTCGGCTACGTCGACCGCGCCCGCGCGTTCATGCCGCCGGGTACTGTTTCCCCATTCATTATGCGGTTCGACGCCGGCAGCGTGCCCGTCGGCTATCTGGTTTTTTCCAGTGCGACGCGGAGTGTCGCGGAGATCCAGGATCTTGCGCTGAACCGTGTGCGGCCGCTGTTTGCGACTTTGCCTGGAGTGTCCGCTCCCCCTCCCTTTGGTGGTGCCGCCCGAACGATTGTCGTCAGTGTTGACCCTGATCGCCTCCGTGCCTACCGCATGTCGCCCGAGGAAGTCATCCAGGCACTGAATACGGGAAACGCTATCGTGCCGGCGGGGAACGTACGCACCGGCGATTTGCTGCGACTCGCACCGATCAATTCCGTGGTTACGAATATTAAGGACCTGATGAATCTCCCAATTCGCACAGGTTCTGGCCCTACCGTCCTTCTCCGCGACGTGGGCACGATAGAGGATTCCAGCGACATCGTCACGGGTTATGCCGAGGTGAATGGGCGGCGGACCGTGTACATTCCCGTTACCAAGCGCGCCGATGCCTCGACGCTGAGCGTCGTAAACCAAGTCAAAGCGAATCTCGCGCAGTTCCAATCCGCCGTTCCGCCGGAGATCAAAATCGACTACGAATTTGACCAGTCTTCGTATGTGCGAAATTCTCTGTTGTCGGTTGTGCGAGAAGGCTTGCTCGGCGCTTTGCTGACCGGCATCGTGGTCCTTCTGTTCCTGCGCGACTGGCGTAGTGCGCTGATAGTCGTCGCCACCATCCCCTTTGCGTTGCTCACTGCCGTCGTGGCCCTCTGGGGTGCAGGACAGACCATCAACATAATGACGCTCGGCGGATTGGCACTGGCCGTCGGGATTCTGGTCGATGAATCCACGGTGGTGATGGAAAACATTCGTAGCCACTTGGGTCGAGGGCAAGGGCGGGCGGTCGCCGTGCTGGAGGCAAGCAAAGAAGTTCAGATTCCGCGCTTGCTCGCCATGCTGTGTGTGCTCGCTGTGTTCGTGCCGTCCTTCCTTATGGTCGGCGTCTCCCGCTCCCTATTTATTCCGCTCTCTCTGGCGGTCGGATTCGCGATGGCCGCTTCGTATCTATTGTCCAGCTCGCTAGTGCCGGTGCTCTCGACGTGGATTCTCCGCGCTCATGTCCCTGACGACGAAAAAGGTGCACCTTCAATCCTCGCCAGATTGCGCGAAAGGCTCGGAAGGATTCTAGAGAAATCGATGCGAAACCGCCGGATCGTTGTTTCGCTGTATGCGGTTGCCTCACTCGCAGTCATCGTCTTCGTAGGTCCGTATCTCGGAAGAGAACTTTTTCCGCGGGTCCCATCCGGCCAACTTTTGCTGCGCTTTCGAGCACCCATAGGAAGCCGCGTAGAAGCGACCGAGAGATTATCTCTCGACGTGCTCCGCTCCATCGAAAAGGCTGCTGGGCCCGGGAATGTGACGATCACTTTGGGGTATGTTGGTGCACCACCACCGAATTACCCCATCAACACGATTTATCTATGGACGAGCGGCCAGCACGAAGCGGTCTTGCGAGTTGCGCTGAATCCGGACTCAAAGATCCGTGTGGACGAGTTCGAGAATCAATTGCGAAAAACGCTTCCGTCACAATTTCCAGCGTGCCAGTTTTCTTTCGAAGCGGCGGACATTGTGACCCAGATCATGAATTTCGGTGCGCCTACCCCGGTGGAAATCAACGTAAGTGGACCAGACCTTGGCGCGAGCCGGGCGTTCGCTGAAAAGGTTCGTGGCGAACTCGCCCAGGTTCACGCACTCCGCGACCTTCAGTACGACGAGCCGTTGGACTATCCGAGCCTGGACGTCAGCATCGACCGGGAGCGTGCCGGGCAAATGGGAGTTACCGCGGCTAGCGTAGGCCGGTCTTTCCTGGCCGCAACGTCGTCGAGCCGGTTTGTGATTCCGAATTACTGGGCCGACCCGAAGTCCGGTGTCGGATATCAAGTCCAGGTGCAAGTTCCTCCGTCGAAGATGGCCTCCATCCAGGACGTTGAGCACATTCCCGTCACGCCGGGCACCGCTTCTCATCCGTTGTTGGGCGACGTGGCTCATGTGGACTACGGCACTGTCGTCGGGGAATATCACCGCCTAAACGGACAAAGGATGGTGACACTTACCGCGAACGTGTCGGGTGCGGACCTCGGTCGAGTATCGATACAGTTGGATGAAGCAATCAAACGCGCTGGAGTTCCACCTCGCGGCGTAAAGGTCAACGTGCGCGGGCAGATTGGCCCGATGAAGCAAACATTGTCGAGCTTGGGAGTGGGACTTCTGCTCGCGGTCCTGGTCATCTTCCTTTTGCTTGCGGCGAATTTCCAGTCGATGCGACTGGCATTCGTCGTCCTGTCCACCATTCCCGCCATCGTTTGCGGCGTGATTTTCATTCTTCTGATCACGCGGACCACTCTGAACGTGCAGTCTTTCATGGGTGCCATTATGGCCATCGGCGTGGCTGTCGCGAACGCCATTCTGCTTATCATTTTCGCCGAGGAGCACCGGCGTGCCGGGAACACCTCAAGTGTCGCCGCGATCCACGGCGCGCGAACTCGTATGAGACCCATCTTGATGACCAGTATGGCCATGATCGCAGGAATGATTCCCATGGCGCTGGGAATCGGGGAAGGGGCCCAACAAACGGCCCCTCTCGGACGGGCCGTCATCGGCGGGTTGTTGTTTGCCACCGCTGGGACTCTACTGATCCTGCCTCTGGTGTTTTCCATAATCCAGGAGCGAGCTGGAGTGAAATCGCCGTCACTGGACCCTGAGGATCCCCAAAGCGCGTTCGCCAGCGGGCAGCCGCGGAATCGGAATCCCTGGCAGGGAGAGGCTCTATGAGTCGAATTATGGTTCTATCTAGTCTGGTCCTCGCCGCTGGCGTTTGTTTGTGCAGTTCCTGCGGCTCGAACTCGGCCTCCTCCGCCAGCGCGCCGAATGCACAAGGGACTGCGTCCACTCCTACTGTAGAAGTTACAAAGGTCGTATCCAAGATCCTTGCCATCACCGCGCGCTTGCCAGGAGAACTGCAGCCGTATGAGGTTGTCGCCGTCTATCCCAAAGTTACCGCATTCGTTGATTCGATCAGCGTAGATCGCGGATCGGTTGTGAAAGCAGGACACCTCATGGCCCGTCTGGTGGCTCCTGAAATTGCCGCCCAGCGCGCCGAGGCGCAATCGAAACTCCAGGGAGCGGAGGCTCAACGGGGAGAAGCAGAAGCCAAGCTTGCCTCGGACGAAAGCACCTACCAACGACTGAAGGCGGCTTCCGCAACTCCAGGTGTTGTCGCCGGAAATGATTTGGAGGTTGCGCAAAAGGCAGTCGAGGCAGACCGTGCACGGCTCGAATCCGTCCGCGAAGGTGCCCAGGCGGCGCGGTCAGCATTGAAATCAGTTAGCGAAATAGAAGGGTATCTCCAGGTGCGGGCGCCCTTTGACGGTGTTGTGACAGAGAGGAACGTTCATCCTGGAGCGCTCGTGGGGCCGTCCAGCGGATCCGGTGTTGGAGTCCCCATCGTGCGGGTGGAAAAGATTTCACGATTGCGGCTCCTTGTTCCTGTCCCCGAAAAATATGTCGCCGGTATAAAGGAAGGAGCTAAAGTCCGATTCAGTGTCCCGGCCTTTCCGAATCAAGCTTTCTCTGGAAAAGTTGCGCGAATTGCTCATTCGGTGGATGTGAAAACGCGAACGATGCCCGTCGAGTTGGACGTTACGAATACGGATGGACGTCTGGCTTCGGGCATGTTTCCGGAAGTGCTTTGGCCTCTCAGTCGATCGCAATCCACTCTTTTCGTTCCAACATCCGCTGTGGTCCGAACCACAGAAGCTGTTTTCGTCGTTCGTATCCGGGGTGGCAGCGCAGAGTGGGTGAATGTCCAAACGGGCGAGGTCGACGGAAAGCTGACAGAGGTCTTCGGTGACTTGCGAGAGGGAGATGACGTTGCTGTGCGAGGCACCGACGAGTTGCGTGCTGGGACTCGAGTCGCTTCGAGACAGAGCTCGCCGGAGTCGAAAGGCTCAGAGAAGTAGCCTGAGAGCTATCTCGTCCAGCGTCGGCCCGCTCTACATGCGGCCCGCTCGAGGAGTTCCTGATGAAGTGGGTTACGAGAACAGACATTAAAGTGGGCCGCGTCGCCTGCCCTTGGCTCATTCGGCGATTCATTGACGCACACGGCGAGTTCCTGTTCGCGCCCGAAGACCGTCTTCTCGAAATCGCTCGCAGAGAAGGGGCCATCCCGTTTGACGCAGCCCGGTTCCCTGAAGTGCAGCTGAATCATCGGGGGGAATGCTGTGCGTTTGAGGCTATCCTCGAGGATTACAAACTCAATGATCCGGCACTTCGCTGTCTCGCATTCATGGTGCGAAGGGCAGATGTCAAAGGACAGGAACATATCGCTGCGGAGGGTTCTTGGATTGCGCGCCATCGCTCGGGGCTTCGCGCTTCCTGGGATAAGCGATGAAGAGCGTCTGCGAAGGAATACCCACTCTACGACGCGCTGTACGAATACGTCCGTCAGAAGTCCAACGAGCAGTAGCAAGACTAATTTCTGGATTTTCAAACTCGAACACTAGGAGGTTCGTCACATGGCTCGTTTGATCCAAAAAGGAATAGTGGTTTTATTCGGAAGTGTTTGTTTGCTGTTCTTCCGCCTGAGCGCTTTCGCCCAGGACGTGCCAAGCGATTATCAGGACGTTTTAAGATTTCTCGACCGGAAGGGTGATTTCAAGACGGGCGTGCTCAAGGTCAACATCCCGCGTAGTGACTTGAAGATCTCCATTCAGGGTTTCTCGACGCCGACGCCTTTTGGATTCGGTGGTTGGATTGCGCTGAGCAAAAGTACCGACGGTTCGGACGTGATGATGGGCGATCTGGTGCTCTTGGGGGAAGAAGTAAACCCGGTCATGTCCGCGCTGTTGGATAACGGAATCGATGTCACCGCGCTGCACAACCATTTCTTTTGGGACGATCCGCACGTCTACTTCATGCACGTCCACGGCCTTGGCAAGGCAGCTGACCTTGCCCGCCGAGTGAAGCCGGGATTGGATCTAATCGGCCATGTCGTTCCCTCGGCTGCTGCGCCTGCTTCTGGCACCGGTACTCCGCTCGACACAGAAAAACTAGCCACGCTCATTGGCCATCCTGGCGAGCAATCCGGCGCTGTCTATAAAATCACTATCGGACGTGACGACATCGCCATGAAAGATCATGGTGCGGCGATCAATACCCGCATGGGGCTGAACACGTGGGCCGCGTTTGTCGGTACCCAAGGCGACGCTGCGATCGCTGGCGACATAGCTATGCTTGAAAACGAAGTCACGCCGGTGCTGAAAGCGCTCCGCAAGAACGGTCTCACTGTAGTCGCAATTCACCACCACATGACCGAGGATCGGCCCGTCGTGATCTTTCTCCACTATTGGGGCAGAGGTCCGGCAGAAAAGCTAGCCACTGGCTTTAAAGCGGCTCTCGACGAACTCGGCAAGGGCGTCGCGGCGCACGCGATGGCGCGCTAGCAACAAAATTCTGAAGAGGTTACTGGGGGCTTTGTATGCAGAAACGAATTCCGATAGCCGGATTTATCGCCTTGTCCGGAGCTATGGCACTCGCGGCCACTCCGGATGGCCTTACTCTCAAGAAGGTGACTGAATTCGATTTGCCGGGACCGCCAGGCAAGCGCTTCGACTATCTCACCATTACGCCCGACGATCACTATTTGCTCTCAGCTCATCTCGCCGCAGGACAGACGTACGTCATCGATCTGCGCACAAACAGAATTGTGGCCACGGTGACCGACACGCCCGGTGCTGAAGGCGTTGAGTACGTCCCCGAATTAAAGAAGGCATACACTTCGAACGCTGGCGACAACACCATAGGCGTGCTGGACCTTCGTCAGATGAAAGTAGTCAAGAAAATTCCCACCGAAGCCAAACCGGACGGCAGCGCCTACGCTGCACCGTTCCACAAGCTCTACGTTTCCGATGAACGAGGCAAAGCGGAAGCCATCGTAGATGTCCGCACAGATAATATCGTTAAGACACTCCACTTCGACAGTGAAACGGGAATGCCGCAGTACGATCCCGTCGCCCAGAAGATTTACGTAAACCTCCAGGACAAAAATATCTTCGCGGTCATCGATCCAGCTACGGATGAAGTCGTAGGCCGCTATCCGGTGGGGCGGTGCCAAGGGAATCACGGGATGACCCTTGACCCAGAGCATCATCGTGCCTTCCTCGCCTGCGAAGGCAACGACCTGATGACGGTCTTTAATCTCGACACTCACCAACCCAGCGCATTCCTTCCGATGGCTGGTGGCCCGGATGTCATCAAATTTGATTCTGGACTCAGGCGAATCTACGTGGCCTGCTCGAGCGGAGCCATATCGGTATTCCAGATGGACGACCCCGATCACTACCGCAAGCTGGAGGATTTTCCGGTTCAAAAAAAGGTGCACACCCTGGCAGTGGACCCCGACACTCACCGTGTCTACGCGCCGGAGCAGGAAGCGGACGGCAAAGCCGTGGCGCGCATGGTCGTATACGACGCCGTAGTCAATCCGTAGCTGAAGGCATCTCTCGATGAGGCGCATGCTGGTTCCTTCGACGATCCGGAGCGGAGCCACCGAATTACGATGTTGACCATCGACGCAGCATCCAGCGCGCTCAAAGGACTGACGCGTGATGGATGGTTATTGTTCCTTACACGATTCATGCGCCTGTTCGCGTACGGGTCGTTATCCGTAGTTCTGGTCTTTTACCTAGTCGCCTTGGGACTCAGCGAATCGCAAACCGGTATACTTCTCACCCTCACGCTCGTCGGCGATGTTGTGGTTTCACTCTTTCTCACGACTCGGGCGGATCGGATTGGCCGGCGTCGCATGCTTATTGTTGGTGCCATTCTCATGGCGGCAGCAGGCCTAGCCTTTGCCAGCACCAAGAATCTTTTGCTCCTGATTATCGCCGGCACGATTGGCGTCATAAGTCCAAGCGGTAACGAAGTGGGCCCGTTTCTGTCGATTGAGCAGGCCGCGCTTTCTCATGTGGTTTCTCAGCGGACCAGGACGGAGGTATTTGCCTGGTACACGCTAACCGGATCGGTGGCCACGGCGATGGGAGCACTATTCGCCGGGACGGTCACGCATGCACTGCAAAGAACCACCTGGACGCCGGCGGGAACCTACCGCGTGGTGGTGGTTCTGTACTCGCTTCTGGGCGTTATCTTGGCGTATTCCTTTACTCGTCTCTCACCCGCGGCGGAAGTGAGTTTGTCGCAAGAAGGATCGGCTTTGCCCGGAACGATCGGGAGCTTCTTGGGGATCGGCCATTCCAGGCGAGTGGTTATGAAACTTTCGAGTTTGTTCGCCCTGGACTCGTTTGCCGGTGGTTTTGTGGTGCAGAGCTTTGCGGCGTTTTGGTTCTACCTGCGATTCGGTGTAAACCCGGGAACACTCGGCGTCATTTTCTTTTGGGCAAATATCTTTGCGGGGATTTCCGCACTATTGGCGTCCCGTCTGGCCTCGCGCTTGGGCCTCATCAACACGATGGTGGTTACGCACCTCCCTTCCAACGTCTTGCTCATCATTGTGCCACTAATGCCCAGCCTCTCGCTGGCGGTTTTGGTTCTTCTGGTGCGCTTTAGCATCAGTCAGATGGATGTTCCGACGAGGCAGTCGTACACGATGGCCGTGGTGCGCCCGGAAGAACGCTCGGCGGCCGCTGGAATCACTGGCGTCGCGCGAACGATGGGCGCTGCCATCAGCCCCTTGTTCGTGGGATTTATGTTTGCCCGGCCTTCTTGGATCAATGTGCCATTCTTCATCGCCGGCACACTAAAAATCATCTACGATCTGTTGCTTTATCAAGCATTCGTAGCAATTCGGCCGCCCGAGGAAGGGTAGCTGGGTGCGAACTGACGGCGCCGTTGCAGCTCATTCAACGAACTCCGGTGCCAGGTGTCTTTGGAACGAGCTCGTATGTCGGCGTATCGGCTCGGGATTGGAACCCGCGCGAATATGGAACTATGGAGTGCCGGAATCGAGTGTCAAAAGGCTAAGGCCCCGGCGGCTGATGAGGTTTCGGGACGATGGTTTCGGTCCGATGAGCCGTCGAGCAGGCTGGCAAATCCAGGTTCCATGAGCAACTTCTCCCGTAGCCAGCCTGGTTTAGTTTGCTGCCTTCTCAGTCTGTGTCTCTCGTTATTTCAACCATCTGGCGCGAACGCTGAAGCTCCATCCGCGAAGGGCGGGTCCGCGCGGATTAGTGCAGAAGCAACCCGCGTCAACCAAGCCCCAAAGCTCGACGGAACCATGAATGACTTGCTTTGGCAATTGGCGAACCCCATCACTGATTTTCGCCAGCGTGAGCCCCACGAAGGTGAGCCGCCAACTGAGAAAACGGAAGTACGTATTCTCTACACTCGGCATGCCGTGTATTTCGGAATTCATTGCTCTGACTCCGAGCCTTCGCGGATCATCGCTACGGAACTTCGCAGGGACGTAAGCCAAGACTTGGACGACCACTTCGAAATCCTGATCGATTCGAACCACGATCGCCGTGGAGCATACGTGTTCGAGGTCAACGCACTTGGCACGCAGAACGATGGTCTCATCGTGGAGGAGCAAGGCGGCACAGATAGAGGAGATTTCGACCCGGGTTGGGACGGAGTATGGACGTCAGAGGCGCGCATCACTCCTGACGGATGGACCGCTACAATAGAAATTCCATTCACAACCCTCAATTTCAATCACTCAAGCGATGTGGTCTGGGGTCTGAATTTGAAACGCTTCATCCGTAGAAAGAACGAAGAAGACCTCTGGAGTGCTTACCGGCGAACTTTTGGGATCACCAAGGTCTCCGAAGCAGGAGAGCTGCGGGGCATCCAGGACATCGGAAGTGGACGACTCTTCACCGTGAAACCATACGGCCTTGCCAGGTATGACAAGCAGACAGGGCAGGACTCCAAATTCCCGCTTACGGCCGGAGTCGATATTAAGTACGGCCTTACCTCAAACCTCGTCTTGAATCTCACGGGGAACACGGATTTTGCCGATACCGAGGTTGATCTCGAGCCTTTCAATCTGACGCCGTTCAAAGTCTTCATTCCGGAGAAGCGCCCGTTCTTCCTCGAAAACGCAGGGATCTTCAATTTCGATATCGGCGACCAGGATCAATTGTTCTTTAGCCGTCAGATTGGGATTGATCCAATAACCGGCCAACAGGTGCCCATCAATGGCGGAGCGAAACTGACCGGGACATTTGGTCGGATGGAGGTGGGTATAATGGACGTCAACACTCGTTCCAGTGGTCCAAATCCTTACGCAAACTATGCCGTCGCAAGACTGAAAGAGTCGCTATGGCTCGGTTCCTATATCGGTGTGATGGGCACAGAGAAACGATCAGGAAACGTACTTGACAGTTTCAACCAGACGGGAGGTGTTGACTCGCGACTGGTCTTCTTCAAAGACTGGTTTGTTGACGCTCATGTGGCCGGAACCCGATCACCTGGAGACCCTAGCGGGGCGAGCGATGTCGGGGCCTCGCTCTCGTATCGGTCAAACTGGCTGGACGGAATCGCAGCGCGGAGAAAAATCGGGCCAAATTTCAACCCGGAGGTTGGTTTCATCGAAAGAACCGACTCAAACGAAACGTACGGGAATTTTACCTTTAAGGTCAGGCCCCAGATCAGTGGCGTGCGCGAGTTGCAATTTGAGGGATTCATTCTCCATGCGCCCGATACGCGCAACGAAGTTTCGACGCAAGAATGGCAGGGCACGTTCCGGGCCGAGTTCAATAACGGGGCGTACACCGACAACGATATCGCGGACGTGTTCACGCAGCTGATTACAACACCCTTCCATATTTACAAGAACGTGTTCATTCCGAACGGCATCTACCACTTCGCCCGCCATCAGCTTACCTATGGATCCGGGCAGGATCGCCGATTTACATACAATTTCTTCGAACGCTTTGGCGGCTACTATGGTGGGACTCTGAATGAATTCCGTGTGCGGGCCAATTATCGCCCGACGGTCAAATTTTCGATCTCTGCTTCCGAGACCTGGAATAGATTTCGATTGCCTTTGCCCAACGGCAATTTTTCAGTAGTGCTGGCAAGCCTGCAGGCAAACTACTCCTTCACTCGTTTTCTGACATTCACCAGTCTTCTTCAGATGGATACGTCAAACACGCAGGCAGTTAGCGCCAATCTTCGCCTAAGGTACAACTATCGGCCGGACAGCGACCTCTACATCATCTACAACGTCGGAACGCAATTCGCCAGTATCGCTCCGGCGAATCCCCCGCAAGTCCGCGAGACCCGATTTGCGGTAAAATATACCTACTCTTTCGCCCCGTAGTAGAAACGCTACATTGAAAACAAACAAGCAAGTGGTTGGGGCGCTCGGATTTCGCGTGTCCCCATTGTTCGACTGGTTGTAGCTGGGCTGCGGCGAAAACGGAAAGCCGCCTGGCAACGTCACGATCGAGTTCACCGTCCAACCGCCTAACGCCGCATTCCCCAATCCCTCCAAACCACGAAGAAAACGCTTCCCGTGCCCAACTGGAAGCGCATAAGTTGCATTTAACAACCAACGTATCTGACGTCGAAAGTACCAAAGGCCCAATCCGACCGCAGGTTGAAGGGATGTGAAGCCCGAGCCGGTCCGCTTTTCGATGTGGTCGCATTGAGAGAGTCGCCGTCGTCGTCGTGAATTCCCGTGACGGCTTCCGCTGGAGAACGCGAAACCCAAAGAACAAGTGTAGGCAAGCGTTGCCTACGGCGATCGCGGCTTGAAATCGAGGGCCGCAAACAGCTTGTCTGGGACGAAACCGTTCTTGAGATTCTGGCCGCGGTGCTACAAATGCCCGAAGTACAAGTGGGACTTCACCCTCAAGAAGAAGTGGTGCGCCGGATGTGACACGTTGTTCTTGATCGCGTCGGATATGTCCTCCGATTCCGAGCTCGCCGAACTTTCAAATTCTGGGCCGGTGCCGCGACAGATTGGCAGCCAGAGGGAACTCTTTGTAATTTCACGGCGCCGATCGCAACGTTTGGCGCTCCGAGGAACTCTCGGGAACTCTTATTGCACCCTAATCGCGCATGAAGGGTGCGACAGCAGCTGAGATTAACTACGGGCCCCGTAAGTCAGAGCGTCACGGTCAGGTGCGAGGGAACCAGGCATCGAAGATGACGCGTCATTGCGTTGGGGTATTGTCAATACAGGGTGTGTTGGAGCAACCCAGCCAGAGCAAACTAGGACCAGTGAATTTGCAGAAGTTATGCCTCCTCGCATTTGGCGATGAAAGTGCCCTATTGATAATCGATGGTTAGGACGAGGGTGGGGGAGCGCACAAGTAAATGTCCACGACTCGTTTGTCGACGTCATTCATCGCATCTCCTAATTGGGTTGATGAGCGAGGTGTTTTCGACACGCCATACAGAGCATCAATGTTGTAATAACGCCCTGGTCAGGCTAACTTTCACTTACGGCCTGCGGCCCGCGAAACTTCATGAAAATCGCTCGGCGCTCATTACGTTAACTCCTTTGATTTCAGCACACCCTGATTTGGGACCCAGGGTCTTTCGACTGTGTGCTTTGTAATAGGGCATGATGGCGGAGACAGGACCGTCTTGGAGGTTGGCTACAATGCGGCTATCGCCCCAGATCCACGCCTCGTCGGGGAGGACGCAAAGGCATTTATGGCCTCGCATTTCCGAGCCGGCGGCAAGGATTCGCAGTAGCACAGGCCGTTGGGTGGTGAATGATGAACTCATGATTCGAAGTTCTATTTTCTGTGTAAGTCTCGCGTTTGCCGCCATGCTTCTCGCGGGAGAGGTCCAGCCTGCGCACGGTCAGGAAGGGCCCTCGGTCCAGCAGAGCATTGCTGCAGCACAGGCAGATCTGCGTCATCGGCGCTATTCGCAGGCGATACAAACACTGCAGGAAGCACTTAAACGATTTCCGGGGAATTCTCAGCTCCGGGTCGAACTGGGTAGGACTTATGTTTATGAGCGTCGAGACGGGCGGGCCCTGGAAATCTTCCGCGGGGTCCTGCGCGACGATCCCTCGAACCGAATGGCAAAGATCGAGCTGGCTCGCCTGCTGAGTTTTCGCGAGAAATACGAGCCGTCAAATCAACTTTTCCGCGAGGTGCTTGCAGCAGATCCAAACGATGAGGCCGCGGCTATCGGGCTGATACGAAATTTGCTACTTCAGAAAAAGAAAGACGAAGCCGGCAGCGAGCTGGAGCTGGCCCTGGCCCGCCATCCAAACAGCATTCGCCTGCAGGAGTACAAGGATGACCTACAAAAAAATCAATTACCGCTTCCGGTCGTCCATGAGATCAGCGCGCTAAACCGAGTGCAAGCGGATGCAAGCTACTTCAGCGATAGCGCAGGAAACCGTGTCTTGAGTGCTGGAGAGAGGTTGGATGTTGAGATCGGACGCCAAGTCACGAACAGTTTCCGCATCGATGAAAAATCTCTTTGGGTGAGCCAGGGCTCAAAAGCAAACATCTTTACCGTCAATGATGAAGGCCGGGTGCGGTTGGCGCGCTGGCTCTTCGTTGCAGGGGGAGCGGGGATCGTTCGCTTTGCTGACGATTCGAATCGGGCACTCTACCGCGGAACCTTGATTCTTCATCCGTTCCAGAGTGTTTGGCTGCAAGGAGGTTTCTCCCGGATTCCGATTACCCCAACTTTCCGGTCAACTCAGTTCGACGTGTTGGCGGAGGGTTGGTGGAGCCGGCTCGACTGGCAGCTGCGCTCCTGGCGGATCAGCGCCGATTTCTTCAAGCAGCACTTTTCCGACTCAAATCGGATCCAAAGAGAAGATGCTGAAGTGCTGCGGTGGATTGGAGTTTCGCATTTCGCTGTAGGACTGGGATACCAATACACGCATTCTTCATTCTTGCGGACATTTTCGCACGGCTATTTCAGTCCAAACCAATATCACAGTCACCTCGGACTGGGTGGATTCCGTTTTGCTGTAGGTAAAATCTACCGCGGCGAATTTATCGCGCAGTATGGTGCCGAATCTTTGTTGCAAGCCCCCTACCAGATTGCGTGGCAGACCACAGCGAAGAATCGCTTTATACTGGGAAGATGGGACTTGGGCGCCGACTATACCTACTTCCACCTGGCTCTGCCCACGGGAGCATTCCGGGCGCAGGCGGACCGCTTCAGTCTTGTGTACCATTTCTAGTCGGTCATCACGAGGAGAGTTGGCTCGTATGGAGACTACAGGAATTGGGGTAAGGGCATGGAGAAGCAACTCAAAATACTCGTGGTGGATGACGACAAATCCATTTGCCGCTGGTTGAATGCCGTTTTGACGGAGGAAGGCTACGTATGCTGCACCGCACGCAGTGTCGAGGAGGCCGAACCGCTCCTTCGTGAAAACCCGATCGATCTGGCGCTTCTGGATATTTATATTGGACAGGCCAATGGTCTCGAATTTCTTGAAAAACTGAAAACATTGCAGCCGGAGTGTAAGTGTGTGGTGATGACGGCACATGCCAGCGTCGAGACCGTGGCTCGCTCCGTTGCAGGCGGAGCACTCGAATATCTCAGCAAGCCCTTGCTGATTGACGAACTGCTCGCCCTGTTGCGCAAGTTGCGAGCGTCGCGACACACACCCGCCTTTGCGCCGAAGGATACCTTGTGTCTCAAGACGGCGATTGTGGGGCGGAGTCCGAAAATGCTGGAGGTATATCGGATCGTCGCGCGGGTCGCGCCCAGCACGGCCAACGTGCTCATTACCGGTGCGAGCGGGTCGGGAAAGGAACTTGTGGCGCGGGCCATTCATGAGCACAGCCCGCGCGCCAAGATGCCCTTCACACCAATCAACTGCGGGTCCTTCCCGGAGACAATCCTGGAAAGCGAGTTGTTTGGGCACGAAAAAGGTTCCTTCACCGGCGCCGACAGTCACCGCAGCGGGCTATTCGAGGCCACCAACGGCGGCACGATTTTCCTGGACGAGATCTCGGAGACCAGTCTGAGTTTTCAGGTGAAATTGCTTCGCGTTCTACAGGAGCAGAAGGTGCGACGCTTGGGGTCGAACACCCTTGTTCCTCTGGACGTCCGGATTGTGGCCGCCACGAACAAGGATCTGAGCGCGCTTATCCGGGCAGGGCAATTTCGCGAAGACCTTTATTATCGCCTCAGCGTCGTCACGATTCAACTTCCCTCGCTTGAAGAGCGTCCCGAGGACATTCCACTGCTCGTGCAGCATTTTCTGGAGCGCTTTAACCAGCGCAATGCGCGCCAAGTGAATATCAGCGAAGAGGCTGTTTCGCTGCTCGCTTCCATGAGCTGGCCCGGTAACGTGAGGGAGCTCGAAAACTTTATCGAGCGACTGGCTATTTTCGCTGCGACCGAGGGAATCTCGTGCGAGGGAGTAGAACGCGAGCGAGCGCGGCGAAGCAAGGCAACGTCGGTCCCAGAGAACTTGACATCAACGCTGACGGGCAAGCTGCAGGAAATGGAGCGGCAGGAAATCGTCCGTGTGTTGCGAGAATCACGTGGCAATAAGTCGCTGGCGGCGCGGAAGCTTGGAATTGAACGCAAAACCTTGTACGAAAAGGCGCGCCGCCTGGCAATCGACCTGCAATCAGAAAAAACATGAGCGATTCAGGAAAAGGCCGCCCGCACCAGGTGCGCCGCCAGCCGGTGCACTGGCTGTTGCTGAATGTCTTGCTTCTCTCCATGGTCGGTGTGCTCAGCCTCAGTTATCCGGTGGAAGAACTTAGCCGGCGCGCGGGAGACTTCTATTTCCGGCTAAGGGAGAATCAGGGCACTTCGCCGGACGTGGCGCTTGTCTTGATTGACGACGCCAGTCTTGAACGTTACGGGCGATGGCCCTGGAAACGCTCGCTGCTTGCAAGAGTAGTAAGGGCGGCAAGCGCCGAGCGGCCCAAGGCGTTGGGCTTGGACATTTTACTCTCGGAACCCGAGGACGAAAGCGATGATCGCGAATTGGCAACGGCGCTGGAAGACGCGGGGAACGCTGTTCTTGTCGGCAAGATCGGCAATTCACCTCAGGGGCGCCTCTGGGTCGAACCGATGCCACTGTTCGCGGAGAAAGCCATTGCCGTGGGGCACGCTCAAGCTGCTCTGGGACCCGACAGTATATGCCGTAGCGTCCCGGTGCGGGAATTATCTCTCGAGGGCCCTCGCTGGGCGTTTGCGTTGGAAGTGGCGCGCGTTGCTAGAGGGGCCCTCCTCGAAGATGACGGGCGCGAGGTGCGAGTCGGAGGGCGACGCATCCCTGCGGTGCAGACGTCTTCTCACGCCGCGATTGCCGGCGGCGACTCCGAATCGCCGCGTTTGCTGCTGATTGATTACCGTGGCCAAACAACTCCAGGCGAGATGTCGCCAGCATTCTCCGCGCTCTCCGTCGTGGACCTATTGGAAGGCAAGACAGGCGGGCAACTACAAAGGAAAGCCGTGTTGATTGGATTCGGCTCCACGGAAATAGGGGACCGCATCCCAACTCCAGTCAGTGGCAGACTGCCGATGCCCGGGGTGGAAATCCATGCCAATCTGGTCGATGCCATCCTTGCCGGAAGGAGCTTGCGCCCTCTGAATGGATGGCTAAGTCTTTTGCTTCTATGTATGTTTAGTTCCAGTTTCACCTGGGTAGTGCTGCGCTGGCCGGTCCGGAAGGGGCTGATCGCGCTCGCGGTATTACTCGCAAGTGGTCTCGTAGCGAGCTACTTGGCTTTTGCTTGGATGCATCTGCTGATCGGAGTGGGACCACTCTTGTGTGCAGGTCTGCTGGCCGGCCCGTTGGCGCAGTTGCAGAACCTCGTCGTGGTGGACCAAGGCCTTACGCAGGGCCTTCGGCAACTACAACTGACGCTGAAGACGCCCGGCTCGGCAACAAGAGAAAGTCTGGCGGCGGCCTTGCGCGCAGAAGCGAAATCCGCGGAGGGAGACTTGCATTGGAAGGTGCATCTGCTTCGGCACCTGCAAGCGGAGCTGAGTTCGCTGTATGCGTTTGATGAAACCCTTCTGGAAGCGATGCAAGAGGGCTTGGCCGTCTTCGCATCCGATGGGCGGCTCATATTTCGCAATCCACAGTGGCAAAGCTTCTGCGAAAAGCAAGGGTGGAGAGCGGACTCAAGTCTCGACAATTTCGTCGCAGGTCTCCGCGAGGCACCGTGGGGCGATATCCGCAAATCACTGGTCACTCCCGGTGTGTGGCTCGATGCTGAGGTGAACCTAGGTCAGGGACTCTGGCAGTTGCGGGCTGTGAAACTCAAATCCACGTCGGCTGCCGACCCATCGGAAGTAGTCATGGTGGTCGCGACTGACCAGACCGTCAGGTTGGAACGAGATCGTGCGCGCGCGGAAGCGCTTGGCTTCGTTACTCACGAACTTCGCACGCCGCTCGTCTCGATACAAGGCTTCGCGGAGTATCTGCTCCGGTATTCGAAGGAACCCGCCAGCAGTGAGGCGGCCGCCACTATTTTCCAGGAGTCAGGCCGGATGGTAGCAATGATCAATACATATCTCGATGTGCTGCGGCTTGAGGCGGGCGCGCGCTCCATGCGCAAAGAGACCTTCCAGATCGGCTGCACTATAGAGCAAGTGGCGCGAGTCGTTCAGCCTATCGCCGAGGCTTCTGAAATCAAGGTCCGAACTGAATTTGCTCGTTATTTACCGGCACTTCACGGCGATCCTCACTTGATCGAGGGCGCTTTACTGAATCTGGTAAGTAACGCCATCAAGTTCAGTGCACGGGGAAGCGAAGTGATGCTACGAGCCCAGATTGACGGAAACGGTGTCATACTGGAGGTGTGGAATCCGGGTCCCGTGATTCCGCCGCACGAACTGGTTCATCTTTTCGAACCTTTCTACCGCGGAAGTGAGCAGGAAAACACGCCACGCGGATGGGGACTCGGGTTGGCCTTCGTCAAACGGATCGCCGAACAACATGGAGGAAAAGTTGAGGCCCGCAGCGATGCTAGGGCAGGCACATCTTTTCTTATTCGTCTGCCGGCAACTCGAGAGTCTTACAGTGAGGTACTTCAATGAGACCTGTGGCAATTCGTTACATCCTATTTTGCCCTTTGATCTCCTGGTTGACTATCGCTATGGCCGTGGCCCAAGAGCAACACCCGAGGATGCCTGCCGCTGCCGCGATAGCTGGAGCCACGATTGCCGAGTGGAGGGGTAATGTTCGTCTGAGCCTTCCGGACCAGTCGCCTAGTAATCCGTTGCGTGGAGAGCAGCTTCCTCCTGGCACAATTCTTGACACAGGCAACGGCAGATTACTTCTTCGCCTGAGCGACGGCAGTGAGGTGATGCTCAGGGCGCACACAAGATTGCGGGTGCAAGAGCCTTCTTTGACTGATCCGAGTTACTTCCAATTGCTTCTCGGACGAATCCGTG
>Ga0137360_10000252_pt1 | contig 30786 bp, 22 predicted proteins | sample Mad1_60_16metaG_FD_104924 | JGI IMG/M metagenome (GOLD analysis project Ga0137360, IMG submission 104924) | Vadose zone soil microbial communities from Angelo Coast Range Reserve, California, USA - Mad1_60_16 metaG | ecosystem: Environmental > Terrestrial > Soil > Vadose zone | place: USA... | reverse complement strand
GGTTTGCGAAGGCGAGCGCGCGACGAAGGCGGGCGGCAATGGTTCTTCTACCTGTGGCCGCTCCAATTGATCCTCAAGCGAGCCGCGCTCACAAACAAACACGGCGCGGGCGACCGCGTGGAGCAGAATGCGATCAGCTTCGGGCATGTGATCCGCGCGCCGCATGTAAACGCCGCCCGGCTTGTCCTGAAGACCACCAAGCCCGCTGGTGCGAACCATCGTCTCCAGTTCCTTCTGTAGTGATTGCAAATAAGTAGTCGGATTGTCGTTTAGAATTACCAGATCGATTTTCAGTCCTTTGTAATGCAGGTATTCGTGGCCCCGCAGGATCATGCGCACCGTAGGCAGATCCTCAGCTTTATCAATCCGCACCACCAGGATCGGCAGGTCGCCACTGATTCCATAAGCCCACAAACTCGATTGCGCTTTCGTGTTCAGCGCGAGCACATGCGGGCGCGGCCTCAGCGACGGATCGGAATAAACAATGCGCGCGGCCAGACGTTGAAACAGGTGCGCCTCTTCCGCGTCGATGTTCAGGTGACTCATTTCCACCTGGGCCTTGGTCCATGCAAGCCGCAGCTCACGATCAAACGTATTCGGATCGTGATACTTGTCGGCCAGCGTTACTGCTTCTTCGCGCGACCGTGCCACGATGGTGCTGAACGAGCAACGCACAGTTTCATTTGGGCGCACGCGCACGCGACGGCGTAAACTGAAAACCGGATCGAGCACCGCGCCCACTGTGTTTGAAAGTGGACGGTCTTCCATGACGGCGATGGGATTGGCGGGCGTGTGGCCGCGGCCGAGAAAGCGGCCGCGGTCGGTTTCATATTGGGTGGTTCCTACCAGCTCGCCATCGGCCACCACGACGTGTACGCCCCAGATTGGTTCTTCATCACTAGAGCGGCGGCGGCGATGGGCCAGGATCGCATTTTCACCAGCAAAGAATTCAGTCTCAATGAAAAGATTACTGAACGCCGGATGGGCCAGGTCGGCTTGCGGCGAGGCCAGTACGACTTCCGCGTAGCTTGTAAGTTCAATCTCGCGCGTCCGCGTCGAATTGTTTGTTAACGAAACGCGGCGCACCTCGGCATTGTCTTCCGCTGAAACAACAATCTCCATGTGCGTGATCAGGCCGGCGTCGTTGCGCCAGAAGTCAGCCTTGTCTTCCGAGAAGGCGACTTCATACTTTTGCGGGCGCTTTTGAATGGGTTGATGACTGGCCGACCAAACGGCGCCGCTGCGCACGTCACGCAGATAAATAAATGTGCCCCAGTTGTCGCGCGTCACATCTTCGCGCCAACGGGTCACGGCATTCGGCCCACAACTGGAATAACCCGCGCCCGCCGTCGTCAGCATGACGTTGTAGGTGCCGTTTGAAAGTAGTTGCGTGCGCGGTGTTTCGAGATTGGCCGTGTCGTAAACACGCGTGATCATTCCCGGGAATGATTGAATGACATGGCCGGTCAATACTTCTTCCGCGCGCGGGTGCATGGCCGGCACGCCGACTGGCACGCGCTCCTGCAACAGCAATTCGGTCGCTTGCACCACCGGGTCGGCGTGAAAACGTCTTTCCATGCGGTCGTCCTGGATCACATTGCTCAATGAGATGAGGCTCATGCCCTGGTGATGCGTCATGAAGGCGCGAATCAAAACGTATGACTGTCCCTGTGGCAAGCGCTCGGCGGTGTAGTCGATCGATTCATAAAAACCAAAAGCGCCGAGCGCGCCCGTCTGCTCGAGCCGGCGCAGATTGTCCATGGCCGCGCGCGGATTAATCTCCGCAGCGAGCAAGGTTGCATAAGGCGAGACCACCAGGTCTTCAATAAGCCCGCGCTTTAAACCAAGGCCGGGAACGCCGAATGGTCCATATTGATAGTTCAGTTGCAAATCGCGGACATTGTAGGCCGCTTCAGAAATGCCCCAGGGGACGCCGCGCTCCTGACCATATTCGATTTGACGCTTTACTACGGTGCGATAAGTTTCGTCGAGCAGTGTGCCGTTGTAGTTGCGCATCACCAGCAACGGCATCAGGTATTCAAACATGGTGCCGGTCCAGGAAATGAGGGCGCGGCCGCCGTCAACAGAAGTAAGCTGGCGGCCCATGCGAAACCAATGTTCCTGCGACACGTCCCCCTTGGCAATCGCCACAAAACTGGCAACACGGGCCTCGGACGCAAGCAAATCGTAGAAGGAATTGTCAGCACGTTGTGCCGAGACGTTATAACCGATCGTGAAAACCTTGCGCTCGGGATCAAGAAGAAACTTGAAATCCATCTCCTCGATAACGCGATCGCAGTTTGCAGCCAGACGGCTGAGTCGCGAGAGAACGTCTCCAGCTACGGCTGCCGCTTGTTCCAGAGCCTGAATGAGTGGAGAAGCTTCCGCTGCATCTCCGTTACTGCGCAGAGCTGCAAGTTCAACGAGCGCGTTGTCGCAAAGCTCCGGTATGGCCCCCAGGGTCGGCACTCCCCTAAGCAGCATGGCGAGCGACTTGGCGTCACTGTTTTCATCTGCAAATTCCGCCGACATTTCAGGGGGTAACTGAGGGATAAAACTAGTCCAGCCGCAGAGCGTATCGGCATCGCGCCGGCAGGAACGGACCTGATGATCGAACGCAGCTAGCCACCAGCGCAGCTCTTTGAAGTTAATTTCTCCATGTTCGTGTGCCAGCGCATTAACAATGTCTTCAATCTCAGAAATCCGTCGCCGCAAAGCTTCAAACAGACTTGTCCAACTCGCCAAATCCCGGGTGGCATCGGTGACAAGTAGTTTGCGGCAAGCCTCGATCTCATCGCGCAACTGACTGACAGTGACCACGTCGGTGCGTTGCCGCACACTGCCCAGCTTGGTCGCTTCAAACGAAATTGCGTCAACGGTGTCGTGCAGGCCGGCAATGATGCGCTCATCGAAAAGTTTCGTGTCGGGCAGCTCGATACAGGCCTGCTTCACCGCGATTAGGTGGCCAGCCAGATTTCCGCTGTCGACCGTTGAGATGTATTGCGGGTGCAGCGGTTCAAGCGTTTTAGTGTCATACCAATTAAACAGATGACCGTGAAATTTGCCGAGTCTCGCGATGGTGCTAAACGTCAACTCCTGGCGCTCAACGAACTCGAGTGAACCGACGTAGCCAAGATCGTGCGCCGCTGAAGTTGTAAGTAACAGCAACCCTATGTTCGTCGGCGAAGTGCGATGCGCGATGACCGGAGTTGGATCTTCCTGAAAATTATCCGGCGGCAGCCAATGATCTTCCGGGCCGACAAAGGCTTCGAAGAAGCGCCAGGTGCGCCGCGCGATTGTGCGCGCGAGCTTCGTATCTTCGGCGTTTAGCAGCTTGCGTTCCTTCGGCCGCGGCTTGCTAAGCCACCAGGCAATGAGCGGCGCCGTGATCCAGGTGAGACCGACGGCGCCCGCAACCGGCAGCGCCGCCGGGTGAACAATCAAAGTCAGCGCGACAACCAGCAAAGTGAGCAGCTCAGCGGGCCACATGAAACGAAGCATTGAGCTGAGATCGTTACGCGCGCTTCTCTCTGCGTCAGCAGCGGTGACCCACTCGAGCAGTTTCTTTCGCGAAATGAGCTTTCGGTAAATCGTGCGCAGAATTGCATCGCTCATCAGGTAAGCCTGATGCGGCAGGAGCAGCGCCGACAGGAAAACTTGCGCAGTATTTGTGCGCACGTCGCCCCACACGCTCCAAAAGTGACTGGTCCAGGGAACGCCACGCGGGTGAATCAGCAGGCTGGTGGTGACATGAAGATAGACCGGGAAGGCGATTGTAACCAGCACGAATAGACTCCAGATCCACGCCGAGCCCGGAAAGATGGTCCAAGAGGCAAGCAGCCAGAGAAACAGCGAAGGCGCCACCAAACTGCGGCGCAGATTGTCGAGAATCTTCCAGCGCGAAATCAGCGGCAACGGGTTTCGCGTCTTGTGTCGCGTAGCATCGGGGACGGAGGGAAATAGCCAGCGAAGAATTTGCCAATCGCCGCGCGTCCAGCGATGCTGGCGTTTAGCATAGCTGTCATAAACTGCAGGGTAGTCGTCGAGCAATTCGATGTCAGTCGTCAGTGCCGCACGCGCGAAGAGAGACTCAAATAGATCGTGACTCAACAAAGAATTTTCCGGGACGCGGTCCGCGAGTGCGGCTTCAAACGCGTCCACGTCATACAGGCCTTTGCCGGTGAAGTTCCCTTCGCAAAAAAGATCCTGATAGACGTCCGAAACCGCTGTGGTGTAGGGATCGATTCCGGTGTTGCCGGAAAAAATGCGCGCAAACCGCGAACGTGAGGCGCTTTCGAGCGAGATGCTGACGCGTGGCTGAAGAATGGAGTAACCACGCGTAACTCTTCGGGTTTCTGGATCGAGCACCGGCCGGTTAAGCGGATGCACAGCCGCTCCGATCAGCTTGCGCGCCACATCGCGTGGCAGCTGAGTGTCGGAATCAAGCGTTATCACGTAGCGGACCTGCGACAGCAGCGCCTCATCCGCAGTTCTAACAATGAAACTCGTATCGCGCGCGCCGCGCAGCAGCCGGTTAAACTCTTGCAGCTTTCCGCGTTTACGTTCCCAGCCCATCCAGCGGTCTTCGCCTGGGTTCCAAACACGGCGGCGATGAAAAAGGTAGAAACGCGGCGATTCATCTGTGTGGTAGCGACGATTTAGTTCGTCAATACCGTTCCCGGCCGCTTCGAGCAGTAAAAGATCGGCTGGGGCTTGTTCAGAATCAGCGTCCGGGAAATCACCGAGCAACGCGAAATAAATATGCGGGTCCTCGTTGGCGAGGTAGTGCACTTCAAGTCGTCCGAGCAGCTCTTTAACCTGCGCTTCGGTTGAAAAGATGGTGGGCACTACGACCATCGTTGTGGCTTCAGCGGGAATGCCTAACGACGTTTCCATCTTTCCAAGCAGGCGAGGCTCAAAAAGGTGAGTAACGTCCCAGTTGATAACTGTAAGGGCAATATCGCTGGCCGGAATCAAAGCGATGAGGGTCGCAATTATGAGTAGCAGCCAGCCGGCGCCGGCCATGCTGAGCGTCGCGACGAGCACAGTCAGGATTAGGCCTGTTAATAAGAACAACGTGCCGAGGTAAGCGCTAGTCGCGTGGCGCAGCACGTATCGTCGCAGCCCTTCAGCCGGTCCCGGACGATAGGAAAATTGGGCCTCGAGCTGTGGCAGTCCCTCATCGACAAGGTAATAGCCAACATGCGATGCAGGCGAGACGACTTCATCGGCCTCGCCAATGCGCGTCCTGGCTGCCAGTTTCACCGCTGCGCGCGCCACTACCAGCTCGTCCGCAAGCGCGCTTTTGCTGATCCGCTCAATCACATGGCGATAACGATCGCGCGCGGCAAAATCCATTTTCAAATATGCGCCGGCCGGATCCTGGCCCAGCAACGGTTCGATTAAACTGACGCTTTCAAAAAAGTCGCGCCAGTCCAACGTCGACAGCAGGCGCATGCTGGTGATGATGTTGCCTACGGTCACCTGCGTGGCCGCCTGCCGTTGATGCTCGGCATGAATGACCTGCTCGATGTTGGTGTTCCACCGCGCCAGTTGTGATTCCAGCCATTCGGTCACGGGCATCACGGCCGGGTCCTGCTCGCGCAACCGTTGCGTGATTTGGACCACGAACGTATGTGGGATTTTTTCGCGCTTACCTAATCGTTCAGCGATTAACGGCACCAGCGCGTCAGGCTGGCGCGCCGCAGTCTCCAACAGGCGATCGGCGAGTTTGTCGGCGCGCTCGCGCTCTTCACGGGCACCCACGATCATCGTGGCAAGCCGGCGCAGGTTCTCGACCAGCGCCAGACGCAAAGTGATGGCGACGGCCCACAATTCACCGATAGATAACGGATCGACTGACTGATAAGCGGCGATGAAGCGGCGCAGCGTGTTGGTATCGAGCCGGCAATCAGTGTGCGCGATCAGCGCGACGGCAACCGCATAGATGCGCGGATAATTTTTCAGTTCACCGGCGGCGAGCTTTGGTAGTTCGTAGTAATAACTCTTCGGCAGGTCTTCGCGGATCTCGCGCAGTTGCTCTTCTACGATATGAAAATTATCGACTAACCATTCTGCTGCCGGTGAGATGCCGCGGCCTTTGCCAATGGCTTCAACCAGCGAACGATAGGCGGCCACCAGCTTGCGTCCGTTATCTTCCAGCCGCGGCAGCAGTTGCGCTCGCCCCTTCTTCCGGATCGTCTTATGTTCTGTGGCGAGAACCTTCGCATATTGTTCCAGGCGCTCGACGCTGAAAATCTCCGCGCTTAACGGTTGCTCATCCTCATAGCGAGAGGCTTTCGCAATCCTTTCAGAAAGTGATCCCAGGAATTCACTCATCGGTGTTTGAAAACACTACCTGCCATTCTCGGCGGCCCCCATCGGCCCCAAAACACAGCATTCAAAGACTGGCGATTTGAAGACCCTCAGAATATCACGATTTTGAAGGCGTGCTTTAGGCGCGGGACAAACATCAACGCAAACTAACAGTTTGCACTACGCGGGCGGTGATATGCGGCCTCTGGCACGTGTAGTATTCTCTGTCGCACATCAATGCCAACCGCGCGAAAATCTAACCCAAAACAACCCGTTCGCCCGTCTGCCCGATGGCGCGCCCTGGCGCTGCTATCTTTCGCAGAACTGTTGGGGATGTCGCTATGGTTCAGCGCCTCGGCGGTGATACCGGCCCTGCGCAATGAATGGCATTTGGGCGAGACCGCCGCGAGTTGGTTGACGATTTCAGTACAACTCGGATTTGTGTTTGGCACACTGCTGAGCGCCTTCCTCAACCTGCCAGACCTTATTAGTGTTCGTTACGTGTTTGCTGTTTCCGCTTTAGGCGGCGCGCTCGGGAATGCTGCCTTCGGCGCTTACGCGCATGGCCCACAGATGGGAATAGGGCTGCGCTTTCTGACAGGAATGTTTCTCGCCGGTGTCTACCCGCCCGGAATGAAAATCATGGCTACCTGGTTCCAACGTGGCCGCGGCATGGCGCTGGGCGTGCTGGTTGGCGCTTTAACGTTAGGCAAAGCTACGCCATATCTGGTGAACGGGCTTGGCAGTGCGGATTGGCGCGTCAACGTCTTCTTCATTTCGTTACTCGCCATCTTTGGCGGTTTGATAGTTCTCCTTTTCGTTGAGGATGGACCATATGCGCCACCGCCTGCACAATTCGATTGGAAACAAGCTTTTGCGATCTTCAGCAATCGCGGTGTTCGTTTGGCGAGCTTGGGTTACTTCGGCCACATGTGGGAACTGTACGCGATGTGGGCCTGGATACCGGTGATGATTCGTGCCAGTCTCGCTGCGCGAAATACTCCGATGGCGTTTGCCGGGCAAACCACATCGGAGCTTGCCGAGTTTTCATCGTTTCTGATTATCGGCTGCGGCGCGCTGGGCTGTGTTGGCGGCGGGCTGCTCGCGGATCGAGTGGGTCGAACGGCGGTGACTTCCTGGGCCATGGCAATCAGCGGCACGTGTTGTTTGTTGGTTGGGTTTCTTTTCGGCGCAAACCCGTTTCTGCTGTTAGCTGTCTCTGCTATTTGGGGCGTGACTGTGATTGCCGACTCGCCACAGTTTTCCGCCTGCATTACCGAACTGGGCGATCGCCAATACATCGGCACGGCTTTGACTATTCAAACCAGTTTGGGTTTTCTGCTTACCAGCTTTTCGATTCAATTGGTTCCCTTCTTTGTAAAGCTCGTCGGCTGGCGTTATGCGTTCGCAATACTCGCGCCGGGACCATTTCTGGGTATGCTGGCGATGCTTAGATTGCGCGGTTTACCTGAAGCTGTGAAGATTGCGCATGGGAAGAGATGAATTTGGCCGCGGATGAACGCGGATAGTCGCGGATCAAATCAGAAAACAAAGAGGGTCAGTCAAGAAGTAGTTTTTCTCAGATTCGTGTTATCCGCGTTAATCCGCGGCCAAAAAAATGCTTACAGAACTCAAGGCAAGAACCCGCAAGATCATTCGCCTGCTAAAGAAGGCTTACCCGGACGCGAAGTGTTCACTGAATCACTCGAATGCTTTCGAGTTGTTGATTGCGACGATCCTGTCGGCGCAATGCACAGACGCGCGGGTGAATATTGTTACGCAGGATCTCTTTCGCAAGCACCGCAAGCCGGAGGACTATTTGAAAGCTTCCGAAAAGGAACTCCAGCGCGACATACGCACTACCGGTTTTTTTCGCAATAAGACAAAGTCGATTCAGGGCACAGCAAAAGTTTTAACTGAACAGTACGGCGGAAACGTTCCTCATACGATTGAGGAGTTGCTTGAACTGCCGGGCGTGGCGCGGAAGACTGCAAACGTCGTGTTGGGCAATGCATTCGGCATCAGCTCGGGCGTGGTTGTCGATACACATGTGACGAGGCTGTCACACCGGCTGGGGTTGTCGAATGAAAAGACCGCGGAAAAAATTGAAAACGATCTGATCGTGCTGGTACCGAAAAAAGATTGGGTCATCTTTTCTCATCTACTAATCGCGCACGGACGAACAATTTGCAAAGCGCGCAATCCTTTATGCGACCAGTGCGTGATCGAAAAACTTTGTCCTTCGTCTTATCTAAAGACTGGCGTCATGCCGGGTAACTAGCCTCTTTGACTCCTCGTCTGGCAGATAGTCGCATTCGCCGTTAGAATGAGCGCCGTTCCCTGATTCTGAAGCCTCGGACAACTTCTACCGCCACGCATGCCAGCCACGAACCGGTTGCCGCTAGTCTTGCGAAGTCTCAACTTTTTCGGCCAAAAACGGCCGATTTATAGGGGGAAGTGCGCGTGAGCTATCGTTTCCCCTGGTATCGTCTGTCTGACGAGCATCTGCTCGATCTGCGCATCTGCGACCTGGCCCTCAAGATCAAGGGCTCGTTTCTCGAGCCTCACATCAAGCGACTCTACAGCGAACTCAACGATCGCGGCATTCGCTTCAAGCCACACGTTTGGCTGTCCGAAGAATGGTTTTCGCCGGACGGCGTTCCCGGAATCGCCATCCCCTTTTATCTGGCCCATCCGCGGCTGATGAAACTCGAGCGCAAACAGATGCTGGAAGCCGAGGGGGGAACGGACAACGAGTGCCTGCGCATTTTACGTCATGAAGCCGGTCATGCACTCGATACCGCATTTCGGCTTCACTTCAAAGGGCGCTGGCGTGAATTGTTCGGATCGTTTGCGCAACGCTATCCCGACTTCTACAAACCAAAACCCAAAAGTCGAAACTATGTGCTGCACCTGCGCGCCTGGTATGCGCAGGCGCATCCAGCGGAAGACTTCGCAGAAACGTTTGCCGTGTGGCTGACTCCACGTTCGCGCTGGCGCCGCCGCTACAAGGGATGGCCGGCCCTGCACAAACTCGAATACATCGACGATCTGATGACCGAACTCGCCGGTACGAAACCACGCAATCGAGCGCGCACAAAGGTAGAACCTCTTTCAGAAATACGCATCACCCTGCGTGAACACTACCGGCGCAAGCGTGAACGTTACGATTTTGATTGGCCCGCCGTTTACGATCGTGATTTGCGGCGGATTTTTTCAGACGATCCGCGACATCGTGCAAAACCAACCGCCGCCAGTTTTATCCGTAGCGTGCGCCGGGAAGTGCGGCAAATCGTTGCCGATGGCACCGGAGTGCATCAGTACACCATTGATCACGTAATCGAAAACATGATCGATCGCTGTAAAGATTTGAAGCTGCGTGTCGCTATACCGGCCCGCGAAGCGCGCCGCCGTTTGATGATTGTCTTGACAGTTCAGGTCATGAACGTCCTGCATTCGGGTTATCATCGCATCGCCGTATGACTTCTAAATCTAAAAAGAAGAAGGATATCTTCGAGCCGAAGAAGAAGCTGCGCATAATTGTCCTGGTCCATCAGGACCTGGTGCCGCCTGATTCTCTAGATGGACTGAACGATAAAGAAAGGATCGAGATCAAAACCGAGTACGACGTAATCTCGACGCTGAAGAAGATGGGGCACGAAGTTTATCCGGTCGGCCTCTACAATCAGCTAAACGCAATTGGCGATGCGTTGCTCGAGCACAAGCCTCATATTGCTTTCAATTTGCTTGAAGAGTTTCATGGCTATCCGCTTTACGATCAGCATGTGGTTAGTTATCTCGAGCTGATGAAACAAGCCTACACCGGTTGCAACCCGCGCGGTTTGACCTTGGCCCACGACAAAGCCCTCACTAAAATGATTCTTAGTTATCACCGCATTCAGGTGCCGAATTTTGCGGTGTTTCCCATGAATCGAAAAGTCCGGCGGCCAAAGCGTCTGAAGTTTCCCCTGCTGGTAAAGTCGATCAGCGAGGAGGGGTCGGTGGGCATCGCGCAGGCTTCTGTTGTTCACGACGATGACAAACTGACGCAACGCGTCGAGTTTATCCATCGCCAAAACAAGACCGCGGCCATCGCCGAGCAATACATAAAAGGGCGCGAGATTTATGTAGGCGTTATCGGGAACACGAACATCCAGACCTACTCGCCCTGGGAGTTGGTGATGGAAAAGCTGCCCGAGGGCGCGGAAAACATTGCCACTTTGAAAGTGAAGTGGGATCCCGCTTACCAGGAACGCGTGGGAGTTGCCACGCGCGCCGCCGAACTCACGCCCGAGCAACACAAGGTGCTCGAACGTTTGTCCAAACGCATCTACCGTTACATGTTTTTGAGCGGTTATGCCCGGCTGGATTATCGTCTTACTGAAGAAGGCCAGTTCTATCTGCTGGAGGCCAATCCCAATCCGCAAATTGCCGAAAACGAAGACTTCGCCGATTCAGCCGCGCACAGCGGGCTTCCTTACGATCAATTGCTCCAGAAGATCATGACCGTGGGAATGAATTACCAGGCAGCCACTCAGCCGACATAGCGTAAAGCAAACTGTTAGTTTGCGGTGGTTGGCTTGCAATCTCGCCTCGCGCTTTGCGGAACTCGCCCTCAATTCATCCTCTTTTTAAATTATCAAATCCCAACGACAACGCAAATTAACAGTTGCGTTACGTTACGATCGAGCAGGAGCTTGTCCCATTGACGCTCGCACTCACACTATTATTCGCGCTTAATCTTCGCCGAATGATCTCGCGTGTCTCGTGAGAATGGTTCACATTGACTGATTGTGTTCTTCGATCAGACAAATACAACCCAATCACTTGCACATCGCCTCGTTGCTAAAATATTTTTCTGCCTTCTTTTGGGTCGCAGTGTTACGTGCGTTTGTGATTCGTCACGAAACAGTCACATTGCCGCTTGTTCAATCATTTTCGGCCCACTATTATGCTTTTGCCCTCCCGAAGTAGCTCCTCAGCAGAGAAGTTGCGGCAATAATAATTTAAGGAGAAGTTCCCCTTTGTTTTCTAAACGACTGTTCCCCTATGCGCTAGCGGCCTGCTTTACGCTCGGCATGGTTGCCCAAACCGCTTTCGCACAAAATGCAGACATCCGCCTGCAACAGCTAGCCAGAGCAAATGACATCTCAACTCTTCCCGTTGCCGACGACGAGCCCCTAATTATTTCGCAGGCGTCCGCTGAGGACATCAAGGCTTCACTGCCGGCTGCGTCGCCCATAGGAAATCGCTTTCAGCAGTTGATGACTGCCGCGATAGATGAGCGGCTCGGTGCTCGCTATCTTTGGGGAGCTACTGGTCCCTCAGCCTTCGATTGTTCGGGTTTTGTCTGGAGCATCTTCAAGTCAGCGGGCGTCGATTTTGAGCGCGGCAGCGCACGCACCCTGTGGAGTCGTTTCACGGCGCCGGCGCCGGCCGATCAATATAAATTCGGCACGCTCGTCTTTTTCAGTAACCTCGCGCACGTCGGTGTGGTCGCTGATGAGCATGGCTTCTATCACGCGTCGCGTCACCACGGCGTTGTTTATTCTCCTTTTAATGATTACTGGCTAGCGCGCATCGACGGCTTCCGCCAGGTACCGATGCTTGTTACTGCCACTACTGATTAATAAAACCACTTGGTCTCAACGAAAACGCCGGCGACCCCTTCTCGGGTGCCGGCGTTTTTGATTGACTAGTCTCCGCGAACTTACTTCTCGGCGCTAGAGGAAACAAAGCCTGCCCGGTGTTCATCTTCTCGGGCTTCCCAAACGACCACAATCTTATCTATTGCTACGAAACATATCTTTCCGTCGTTGTCCTTGAGATGAAGCACGCCATCTTCAACTTTCAATACCTCACCACGCAGACTCGACGCGCCGCCGCAATAGACATCCAGCTTCTTTCCGATAAAACCAGCTAAAAACCGTTCCACGTCTTTCTTCTTTCTTCAAAAAAAGACAGGCTGGGACGCCTGTCCTACCTGGAGTCGCATTATTTTCCGTTGCCGTTTTTGAAAGTAATCTTCACGAGCGGCAGCACATCAGGATCGTCCTGCTGCGCGCGTTCAAACTTCAGCAGATCGTAGTAGGCGCAACGCGCGGTGGTGGGAAACTCGCGACAGGTGCCGGGTCGCGCATGATAGATGGTGCATTTGCGCGTCTCCTGATCCAGAAACATGCAGGCCTGGCCAAACATCTTATCCGCGCGGCGGCGAAGTATTCGTTCCTTGTTCCACATCTTGGTAAAGCGGGTAGTTGCTACTTCCGGAGTAACGCCAAAGTGCGCTGCCAAGCGTCTCACGTCGCGAGGCGTTACCTTAACGCGATCATAGATTGAACAGCAGTAGGCGACGCATTTATCGCAATCGTAATATTTTGGTTTCTGGCCAGTGACCGGTGTTAGACCCATGTTCGCTTAGTGCCCCTGTCTGCGGAGATTTGTCGGATTAGTGCGAAAGCGCCTAATGCTTTTTTTGTTCAACGACCGCCTCAACGACGCTTTGATTTCTGGTATTCGGAAAGCAGTAAATCCATAAACTCCTGACGTCGTTCATAGAGTCGCCTTGGCTCGCGCGCATCGTGCGTTGCCAAAGCATAAGCCGTAATGATCGGAAGCGCTACCGTGGAATCGACATAACAAACAACTGCATCGGGCAATCGATCGGGATCAACCTTGCCCCACGATACGGCTTCGCCCGGCGTCGCTCCCGAGAGTCCGCCGGTGTCGGGCCGCGCGTCGGTGACTTGGAGAAAAAAATCATGACCGCGTTCATCGATGCCCAGCACCTCCTGAATCTGCGGTTCAGTTTGCAAGAGAAAATTCTTTGGCGAACCCCCGCCGAGAATAAAAACCGCCGATTGTCCCGGCTTTTTCTTGCCGCGACCGGCTTTTTTACCACCATTCCGCTTTGTCGCCAGCACGATGGCCGCGGTCTCATTCACGTCTAGCGATGGGTCGAACGCCAGTTTGTTTCCCTGAAGTGCTTTGGCAGCGACGTTCATGCCGATGGAAGAATCACCCGGCGAGGATGTGTAGATGGGCACAGCATATTCGTACGCGACTGCCAACAGCGATTTATCTTTCAAGCCCAGCTTTCGCTCTCGCTCGTTCACATAACGGCCGGCCAGATAATGAAACTCGGCGGTGGACATTGTCTTCTGAAACTCTTTGCCGGTGATCGTCTTGCGAAAGAAAGCGTCGGTGTCCAGCAAGACTGAGTAATCAAAAAAGATGTCATAGATGCGCACGACTTCTTCGGCGCGCAGCACGATGTCTGAAATTTGCGCGTTACCCTGGTGCATCGCCAGGCCAATGCCGAAATGAGTGTCATGGTAGAGATTGGCGCCCGTCGAAATTATCCAATCGATAAAGCCCGCTTTGATCAAGGGAATTAGCGCCGACGTTCCCAGGCCCGCGGGCGTCAAAGCGCCGGTGATTGAAAGTCCGACCGTGACCTCCGGCTCCAGCATTTTCTGCGTGAATAATTGGCAAGCTTCGCGCAGGCGCGCGCCGTTGTAAGCTAAAAACGATTCGTCAACCAGTTGGTTGATGGTGGTTCGTTTCGTTATCGGCGCCGGATCGATTTTCCTTCCCGCGAGAAATTTGCTTTGCTTTTTAGGCATTTGTCCCTTGTGCTTCTCCCGCATCTTCCGCTGCCGAACGCTTCACCAGCAGCCGGCCTATGCGCCGCTCATCTGCCTCCAACACCTCGACGTCCAATCCGCGGAAGGTCAGATGTTCACCCGGTTGCGGGACCTTTCCCGAATGATTGATTACGAGTCCTGCTATGGTTGTAAAGTCGTCCGCCTCGATCTCCATGTCGAACAGCCGTTCAATTTTCCCGATTTGCGTCGAACCCAGCACCTCATAACAACCGTCCTGTTGTTCAACTATATCTTCCAGGTCCTCGTGACCGATGTCTTCGTCTTCAATTTCACCGACGATCTCTTCGAGGATGTCTTCGACGGTTACCAACCCGCACACGCCGCCGTATTCGTCGATGACCATTGAAAGCTGCACATGTGCTTTCTGCATTTCCTCAAGCAATTCGGCAACCGGTTTCGTTTCGGGAACAAAATAAACATCGCGCTTGAGTGATGCGATACTTCCTTCTTCGTCGCCGTCGGCCCAGCGCTGCAACAGGTCGCGCACATAGATAATGCCTTCGACGTTATCGATCTGCTCGCGATAGACGGGCAGCCGCGAATACTTTGATTCGAGCATTACGTCGCGCGCCTCACGAACGGTGGCCTCAGCCGGCACCGCGACGATATCGGGCCGCGGCGTCATTACTTCGCTGACGCGCGTGTCGCCAAACTCGATTATCGAATGGATTAGTTCGCCTTCTTCTTCTTCCAGAATGCCTTCAGCTTCACCTACATCGATCAGCGCCTGGATGTCGTCGGTCGCGTATTCATCTTCGTCCTGCTCATCGATGGCCAGTTCCTGTTCCTTCGTGCGCGACCGGTCAAACAGTTTGTGAAAAGGATCGGCGGCAAACGCCATCAGCGGCAGAAACGGACGAATCACCGGCAGCAGAAACAGCAGCGTTCCTTCCGGGTCCCGGGTAGAAATAAACAGCGGGACAAGCTGGCGAAAGATACCGGCCAAAATCAGACCAGCGAGAAGTCCAACTAATACAAAGCGTGGGTTGTCGAACAGACTCAAGGAAATCGAGGTGATAAGGACAGCAACAACTACCAGCAGGATCTGAATGGTTGCCGAAATGGCAAAGCTGAAGCGCGGCCGGTTTTCCAGGACTTGTTTAAGAAACGCCGCCGAACGATCGTTGGCGCGCTCTTCGGCTTCCGTGATCAGCCGGCGCAGGCCCACGTCACTCAACTGGCCAAAGGCCATGTCTACGGTCGCAAGCGTACACAGCACGAACAGCAGCAGCGAAGCCAGCGCTAGTATGATCTCAATCTGCATTTTCGGTCGAGTAAATAGTAAATCGGAAATGGTGAATAGTTAAGCAGCCGCGCGGTAAGTGGTGAAACAGCTAACTAACGCGACGTCATCAAGCCGATTTTCCATTTTCCATTTCTCATTTATCATTTTCCATTTTTCATTTTGAAAACCATGCTGGATCCCTAAAACCCCAATGCATTTTCCGCAAATGGCAAATGAGAAATGAAAAATGGAAACTCTATTCTTTTCTCAAATGCCGAGCCTTTTTCTCAACTGAAGCTCCAATCGATTCATCTCACCTTTGTCAGTAGCATGATCATAGCCGCAAAGATGCAATAGCCCATGAAGAATAAGCTGCGCGATCTCAGCATTAAGACTCAACTTGTTTTCTTTGGCCTGGCGCGCAGCTTGCTCAACTGAAATCACGACGTCACCCAAATTCAGTCCTTCGGACTTTTCAAACTTGTCCTGCGCCGCCGGAAACGAGAGCACGTCCGTGGTTCCGCGCCTGCCGCGCCAACGACGATTGAGTTCGGCCATCGCGCGATCCGAAACAAACACCACCGTTGCGCCTGCGTTCTTAACCGGCAAGAGTTTCAATGCCTTCGCCGCAAATGTTTTCCAACGCGCGGCGGCGATCGGAAACTTGCGCTGGCGGTTAACGATTTCGATCATGTTTTATCCGCAGATTACACAGATTAGGCAGATGGCAAGAGCAAATCAGTCACGCACTTCCATATTCCTCTACGGTTTCGTTGCAGCTTGAATCTGTGAAATCTGCGTAATCTGCGGATGACAATCTACATGTCGCGCTTCCGGGAGTGTTCGTCGTAGGCTTTGATAATCATCTGCACCAGCTTATGGCGCACGACGTCTTTCTCGGTGAAATAGATGAACTCGATTCCATCCAGATTTTCCAGCACGCGCTCAGCTTCAATTAGTCCGCTGCGTTTTCCCGCCGGCAGATCCACTTGCGTGACGTCGCCGGTAATCACGGCCTTCGAGCCAAAGCCAATACGCGTCAGAAACATCTTCATCTGTTCGCTGGTGGTGTTTTGCGCTTCATCGAGAATAATGAAAGCGTCGGACAGCGTGCGGCCGCGCATGAAGGCAAGCGGCGCCACCTCAATTACCTGCTTCTCGAGCAGTTTGGTCACGCGCTCGTAATCGATCAAATCAAACAGCGCGTCGTAAAGCGGACGTAGATAGGGATCAACTTTCTCCTGCAAGTCACCCGGTAGAAAGCCAAGTTTCTCGCCGGCTTCCACTGCGGGACGCGCCAGCACGATGCGGTTGACCTGCTTTTGCATCAGCGCCTGCACGGCCAGCGCAACTGCAAGATAGGTTTTCCCGGTGCCGGCTACGCCAATGCCGAAAACAACATCACGCTCCTGAATCGCCTGAATGTATTTGCGTTGCGTTGCCGATTTGGGCGCTACCTGTTTCTTGCCCGCGGGATTGAAGCGCGCCTTGGTGAAGTAATCGCGCAAACTAAACGCGCGGTCCTCAGCAATCTGAGCGAAAGCCTCGCGCAGTTCTTTGTCGGTGAAGGAGCGACCTTCTCTGAAGAGTTCGGAGAAATCTTCGAGAATGCGCTCGGCCGTAGCCACATCGTCCGGGTCGCCATCAATGGAAACGTCCTGACCGCGCGCGTCAATGCGGACATCGAGCAGCGATTCAAGATATTTGATGTTCTGATCGTGAACGCCGAAAAGCGTTTCGAGGCCGCGAGGTGGAAGTTCGATCTGCTTCAAAACCGGGGACGATCTCCTTCTGCAGAACGGATTTGGTTCAGTTTGTTTTCAGGGGTGTGAGCTAAGAAAAGAATTGCAGGCATATCTTGGATGACTGCGACGCTACTACAGGCATCAAATGGTGTCAAATGAACTGCCAAAACGCCGCGCTGCAAGCCCTCCGCTTGCTTGACACTCCATATTGCGATCCCTATACTCCGTTTTTTGCGCATTGGCGCTAGTCAGGTAAACTGATTCAAATCGTTTTAAAAACCGCATTATTATTTGCGGTGGATAGTTGGAGAAGTTGATGCCCAATCATAAGTCAGCAGAAAAGAGAATGCGGCAGAGCGAGCGACGCCGTAAGCTCAATCGCGGCAATCGCAGCCGTTTAAGAACTTCGCTTAAGAACCTGCGCAGTGCCCTCGAAGGTGATGCAAAGCAGGCGAGTGATATTTTGCCGGAAACGATTTCAACCATTGATCGAGCGGTGCAAAAAGGTGTGCTGCACAAGAACGCTGCCGCGCGATACAAATCGCGACTAACGGCGCGCGTGAATGCAGCCGCGGCAAAATAACACCTTTCAAATTCTTTATGAGATGAGGCGGATCGAGTTAATCGGTCCGCCTTGTTTTTCGTAGTAGGACAGACATTCCTGTCTGTCCTTTCTTTTGAAGCTGGAAAGCGAACGTGGTGTCTCGTTTAGGTAACGAAGATGACAGTTCCATATCAAACGGAGGCCGAAATCGAAAGTGTCGTGCAAGGTTTGGAGTCCTGCACAACCGGCAAAGACGACTTTCCGCATCGCAAACATTTAACCGTCGCCGTCTGGTACCTGCGCGACGCGAACGCCGAGCAGGCTTTCGAGAAGATGCGCTCGAGCCTGCTGCGCTTTCTTGATCATCATGGCATTGACCGGGAGAAATATAAGGAGGAGCTTACGCGCGCCTGGATTGATCTGGTCCAAAGCGAACTGGAAAAGCTGGATCCGAATCTGTCACTGGTTACGGTCACGAATGCGGTAATCGACCGGCTTAGCGATATGAACGCAGTTTTTGATCGTTATCCTGACAATCTTCCGCTGCAACGGGAGAGAAAGATAATTGGGAAGTGAGTGTTATTCGGCGGCCTTCCTGCCGCTAACAAGCAACGCCTGTGACGGAAAACTCATGCTACCGCTTTTGAAATAAACAGCCGCCGCCTTCTGAACCTCGTCTCGCACCGCCATCAGTTCATCCGCTGCAAGCTTTGCGATTTTTGTCCTAAAAGTGTCTGACATTTCCGTGCGCAGCTCCCAAAATTGAGCAACATCGATCGGCGCGTCCGTATCAAACTTCAGCGTGCGCTCATTCACCGAGACAGCGCCCGCTTCTTCCAGCAGCTTTGCAAGCTTTCCCGGCCGCGCAAAACGAAAAGCGGCCGGTGCGTCCTCGTCTTCCGGTTCAGCGGGCACAAATTGATTCAGAGTTTCTGTGATCACGCTAAAGAATGGATTGAGTTCCCGGTCAGCCCACACGAGAAACGCGACGCAACCACCAGGTTTCACTACGCGCAATATCTGTCGCAGCGCGGGGAAAACATCGGAAAAAAACATGGCCGAGAGGCGTCCCACTGCGACGTCAAAAGAACTGTTTGCGAAAGGAAGTTTTTCGGCGGGGTGCTGATGAAACTCGAGGTTGCTTAAGCCGCGGCGCTCGGATTCTTCTCGTGCGGCCTTGACCATGCCTGCAGTCGGATCGGTATAGGTCACATGTCCGGAAAGGCCCACAACACGGGCGATAGTTAACGACGGTTCGCCTGCGCCTCCTCCAATATCGAGCACAGATTGGCCCGCGACAATCTGCGCCTCCTCGATCAGAGCGCGCGTCAACGGCGCGTACATCTTTTCAATCAGCGCCTGATGCTTGTTCCAATACTGCGAAGAAGTCTCCCACGCCGCCAGCACCTGGTGTGCGTTTTCACTCGCCATCTTGTTTGGCTCCTTCTTTGGATTCGAGCGGAAGGCCGGCCTTTTCCCAAGCCTCTAATCCGCCAAACAGAGGATGAACATTCTTATAACCGTGGGCGGTGAGTTCCTGCGCCACCCGGGCGCTTGATGCTTCGTGCGGTCAAGTGCAGTAGGTGATTACTGTGCGGTCATGCGGAATTTCGGCCAGATGTTTTTCAACTTCGTCGGCGGGCACGCGCACCGCGCCGGGGAACTTGGTTTTGGCTGCGCCCCAAGCCGTCGGATTGCGCGTGTCGACAAGAGTAAACTGCTCGCCGCGATCCATCCGTTCTTTCACTTCATCAACTGTGACTCGCGTTGCTTCCATCTGCGACCTTCCTTTCGTTCTTTAAGAACCGTCAGGCCAAATCAAATAACAATAATTCTGATGGCTCGCGGGCGACGATGCTCAATTGATCTTCCTGACTTATCGCGGCGCCGTCGCCGTGTTTAAGCTGAGTGCCGTTTAGCTCGACTGCGCCGCCGGCAACTTGCAGCCACGCGTGCCGGCCAGTTGGTATCTCATGATTTACTGACTTTCCCTCATCAAGCACGCTCGCGTAAATCCTGGCGTCCTGATGAATGCGCACTGCTCCTTTATCTCCATTGGGCGAAACGATCAGGCGCAGTCTGTTTCGCTTCTCTTCGTCCGCAAACTTCTTTTCTTCGTATTCGGGCTGCTGCCCCTCTCGCTCCGGCATGATCCAGATTTGCAACAAATGGACCGGCTCATCTTTTGAAGGATTAGACTCGCTGTGTCTGACGCCTGTGCCCGCGCTCATTCGCTGCGCATCGCCGGGCCGGATGATCGAGCCACTGCCCATGCTGTCGCGATGCTCGAGCGCGCCCGAGATAATGTAGGTGACGATTTCCATATCGCGGTGGCCATGCGTGGGAAAGCCACGTCCTGGCGCCACCACATCTTCATTGATCACGCGCAACGAGCGAAATGCCATGTGCGATGGATCGTAGTAATCGCCAAACGAAAACGTGTGATACGTGTCGAGCCAGCCAAAATCAAAGTGGCCGCGCGCTTCAGCCTTGCGAATCTTGATCATTGGTTTCTTGGTAGTTCAGAGTACAACCTTTAGGTTGCGGTTCTCGGACCTCGGCAAGCTAAAGCTTGAACTCTGAACCGCTTGAGCTTTGAACGGCTTGAATGAAAATCTCTGCCAACTCATTCAAACCTCGAGCGTCTTCGTCGTCAAATCTGGCGAACGATGGACTATCGAGATCGAGAACCCCGATCAATCGCTTGTCTTTTACCAATGGCACCACGATCTCGGAATTCGCGGCACTGTCACAGGCGATGTGGCCCGGAAACTCGTGAACATTTTCGACTACGACAGTTTGTCTTAGCTCAGCGGCCGTGCCGCATACCCCTTTGCCGATCGTTATACGAACACAGGCCGGATTTCCCTGGAACGGACCCAAAACCAGCTCGCCTTCTTTGTACAAATAGAAGCCGGTCCAATTCACGTCCGGCAACGAATGATAAAGCAGCGCCGCGAAGTTTGCCGCGTTGGCAATTAAGTCGTGTTCACCTTCGAGCAAACTTCGTAATTGCTTGGCCAGGTGGACATACAACTCCGCCTTGGAGTCGGTTTCTGCTTTGGCGATTTGAATGGTCATGCTATTGAATTCGTTCTTCTGCTGACGGTCGAATACTGATCACCACCGATTTCGAAACCGGCGTATTGCTTTTTTCCGCCACGCTGCGCACCGGAACCAGCACGTTAGTCTCGGGAAAATAGGTTGCCGCACAGTGTCGCGGAATACTGTAAGGCACGACCACAAAGTTGCGCGCGATGCGCTCTTCCCCTTCAAAGTGGCTAACAAGATCGACCATCTGCCCTTTCGTCAAACGCAATAAAGCCATGTCGTCCTGATTCAGGAAGACCACGCGCCGGCCGCCCGAAATGCCGCGATAGCGATCGTCCAAACCATAAATTGAAGTGTTGAATTGATCGTGACTACGAATCGTCATCATCAACAACTGATCCGGCTTTAAATCGTGCTTAGGCAAAGCATGAACAGTAAAACGCGCCCGGCCAGTTGGAGTCTTGAACACGCGCTGGCTCACCGGATTTGGCAGATGGAAACCGCCGGGATGCCGTACACGGTTGTTGTAGTCATCGAATCCCGGAACCACTCGTTCAATGTGATCGCGAATGCGATCGTAGTCGGTGGCCATCTCCTGCCAGTTGATCGCGGACCGTTGACCCAAAGTAGCAGTCGCTAACCGCGCAACAATGGCCGGTTCGCTCAGCAACTCGGCGGAAGCCGGCGGCAGAAACCCACGCGACGCTTGCACCACCGCCATAGAGTTTTCCGTAGTTACAAACTGCTGACCGCTCGCTTGCATATCTGTCTCGGTGCGTCCCAGGCAAGGCAGGATCAACGCTTCTTCGCCGGTAATTACGTGAGCGCGGTTGAGCTTAGTTGAGACATGCGCAGTCAGGTGACAACGCCGCAGAGCGTCCGCGGAGTACTCAGTATCAGGCGTGGCCGATAGAAAGTTTCCACCCAGGGCAAAGAAAACTTTGGCAGACCCGGCATGCATGGCCTGAATAGCACGAACGGTGTCATGACCATGCTCGCGCGGCGGCTCGAAATTAAATTCGGCTCCAAGCTTGTCGAGAAACGCGTCGGTGGGCCGTTCCCAAATTCCCATGGTGCGATCGCCCTGCACATTGCTGTGTCCCCGAACCGGGCAGAGACCTGCCCCAGGTTTTCCGATTTGCCCGCGCAACAGCATCAAATTGACGATCTCCTGAATGTTGGCCACCGCGTTCTTGTGCTGTGTCAAGCCCATGGCCCAGCAAAAGATGGTCCGGTCCGATTCAATGAAGATTTTCGCAGCGTCTTCGATATGCGCTTTTGAAACTCCGCTTTGCTCGAGCAAGTCACCCCAGTGCGCGTGCTTAATCGACTCAGCAAACTCTGCAAAACCGTCCGTGTAATTTGCAATGAAGTCCTGGTCCAACACCTCGCCGGGATGATGCTCTTCCGCGGCCAGCACTTCCTTCATGATCCCTTTAAGCAGGGCCACATCGCCATTGATGCGCACCTGAAGAAACAGGTCGGCGAGCGTTGTTCCACTTCCGAACCAATGCAGCACGTCCTGGGGATGCTTAAAGCGCGTCATACCAACTTCCGGCAATGGATTGATGTGGACCAGACGGGTGCCATTTCGTTTGGCTTTTTGCAGCGCAGTCAGCATGCGTGGATGATTCGTGCCGGGATTTTGTCCGATGACGAAGATGGCCTGCGCGAGATCGAAATCTTCCAACGTCACCGTTCCCTTCCCAACGCCAATTGCTTCCCCGAGCGCCGACCCGCTCGATTCATGACACATGTTTGAGCAGTCAGGAAGATTGTTAGTGCCAAACTGCCTGACGAATAGTTGATACAGAAATGCGGCTTCGTTGCTGGTGCGCCCCGAAGTGTAAAAAATTGCTTCGTCCGGATGGTTCAAAGAGTTCAGCTGGCGGGCCAGCAAAGCAAAGGCTTCGTCCCAACTTATTTTTTCGTAATGAGTGGCGCCGCTGCGCAGCACCATGGGACTGGTAAGGCGGCCCTGCTGGCCGAGCCAGTGGTCTGATTGCTCCGCCAGATCGGCAACGCTCCAGCGCGCAAAAAATTCCGGCGTTACACGCTTCGTCGTCGCTTCATCAGCAACGTGCCTGGCGCCGTTTTCGCAAAACTCAGCATGCGAGCGTTCGTCGTCAGGTTCGGGCCAGGCGCAACCGGGACAATCAAATCCTGTTTTTTGATTGAGCTTCAACAGCGTGCGCACGCCGCGCGCAACTCCCATTTCGTTCCAGGTGGTTTTTGCTGTGGCGAGGATTGCAGGAATGCCGCCGGCTACCTTGCTCGGCTTTTCGATCTGCACGAGCGACGGATCTTCAGGCGATCGAGCGCGCCTATCAGGTTCTGTTGGTTTCCCCTCTGACATTAGCTAACCACCGATGATTTGTTTGTAATGATTGTATTTCGTGAGGAGCGGTTTAGGAAATGCGACCGCCGCAAAGATTTGGCCGCGGATCCCGAGAAGAATTAGCCGCGGATTTACGCAGATGAACGCGGATCAGAATTTGACTTAGAAGAAATGAACCGCCGCCGTGCTTGTCGACTTGGTCTAATCCGCGTTTATCCGCGTAAATCCGCGGCCAATTTCTGATACTGGGGCTTATTCATCGCCATTGAGCAACTCTACTTTTTGACCAACACGGAGCGCCCCAGCGCGCAGAACACGCGCGTAAACTCGCGACCAACCCGGATGGGCTTTCTGCGAAATGCGTTGATATTGGCCATCAGCAAAGGAAGCGGGAATGGTATTGCAGGGCGAAGTGTAGCTGGTTATTTCGAGCAATACTTCCTCGCCAAGTGCTAACTGCGCGCCAGGAACTACCTGCTGCCAATCGATGCCGGCAATCGTGATGTTCTCGCCAACCGCACCGGGAAAGATCGGATGCCCTTCGGCTTGAAGTTCCAGGATTCGTTCCAATGAAAAAAGGCACAAAGCGCGTTCCGGGCCGCCATGGATGTCGAGAAAGCGATGCTCATCGCCGACCATACCGAGTTCGTTAACCTCGCCTTCGCGAACGGCCAGCTTGGGAACACCACCTGCAGAAATGTTGAGTTGAAAAATTTGTCCAGTCATTAATGAAAACAAAAAGGCAGGCTACTGCGTTAAAAGCTTCGCAGTCATTGTAGCCCAAAATGAAAAGTTTGACTTGGCGCGGTCTTTAGCTTAAAAGCATCTTCTCCCTCTTCGATTGGAAGCAAACCTTTTTCTTATTGTCCGAGGAAGCCTATGACTCAATTACTCCGTCGCTGGTTCACACTCTGTCTGATGCTCTTTTGCGGCGCGCTCACGCTACAGGCGCAGGTCAAGCCCGGACGCGATCCCAATCAACCAATCGACGAGGAATACACAAAGAAGATTCGCGAGTACACGACTGAACCATTCTTCAACTCGCCGTTGACCGATTATTTGCCGGCGTCCGCCAAAGTACCGACGCCGAAAGTGGTAATCGGCGATGTCGCCGGCGCACCAGGCAAGTTGCCATACGTCGAAGAAGTGCATCGCTACATGCGCATGCTGGAGAAGGCGAGCCCGCGGGTGCGAGTCTTTACCATCGGCACGAGCGAAGAGGGCCGCGAGATGATCGCCGTGGCTGTCGCTTCCGAAACTTTGTTAGCAAAGCTCGATGAGAACCGCGCTCGTGTGAGCAAACTTGCTGATCCGCGCGTGATCAACCTCGATGACAATGAAGCTGACAAATTGGTCGCAGCTTCTTTTCCGATTTACTACATCACCGGCTCGATCCATTCAACTGAAACCGGCTCGCCGACTGCGCTTATGGAACTAGCTTATCGTTTGGCAGTCGATGAAAGCCCCTATATCAAATCCATCCGCGACAATGTTGTCACTTTGATTACGCCGGTAGTTGAACCCGACGGCCGCGATCGCATGGTCGATATTTACAACTGGCACCTGGCCCATCCGCACGAGAATTACCCGCCACTTATTTACTGGGGCCACTACGTCGCGCACGACAACAATCGCGATGCCATTGGTCTCTCGCTAAATCTTACTCGCAATGTACTTAACACTTACGTGGGCTGGAAGGCGCAGGTGCTGCACGATCTGCACGAATCAGTTGCCTACCTTTACGACGATACGATCGGCGACGGTCCATACAATGCCTGGCTCGATCCGATTCTGACTGACGAGTGGCAGATGATCGGCTGGAACAATGTTTCTGAGATGACGAAGTTTGGCATGCCCGGTGTTTTCGCGCATGGTGATTTTGACACCTGGTCGCCGGGCTATCTTTATTCTATTGCTGCAACTCATAATGGTATCGCTCGTCTCTACGAAACTTTTGGCAACGCCGGCGCTGACACGATGGAGCGAACCCTTTTGCCAAATGAATACTCACGCACCTGGTATCGACAGAATCCGCCGCTGCCGAAAGCGAAGTGGTCACAGCGCAACAATAATAATTATCAGGAGAGCGCGTTGCTGACTTCCCTTTATTACTTCGGCAACAACAGCAAGCTCTTTCTCAAGAACTTTTACTTGAAGAGCAAACGCTCGGTCCTGAAACCGAAGAATGAAGGGCCCGCCGCTTACGTTTTGCCGGGCGATGATCCGCGTCCGGGCAATCAAGCTGAGTTACTGCGAACGCTGCAAGCGCAGGGCGTTGAGATCAGCCGCGCTAGTGCGCCGTTCACGGTTGCGGTGAAAGCCGATAAAGCCGCCGGCGAGAAGAAGTCAGAACCACCTGCGTTAGCCGGTGGTACGCTGTCCGCCACGGCGAGCAAGGAACCCATTGCGGCTACAACTAAAACTGATGCGGTGCCTCGAGCGTCGGCGAGTCCTTCTCCAACGCCCAGTCCACAACCAACACCAGCGAAATTTGTGCAACGCACCTTCCCTGCCGGCAGTTACATCGTGCGCATGGACCAACCGTACAGCCGCATCGCCGACGCTTTGCTCGACTATCAATATTGGGCGCCCAACGATCCGCAGACGCAAATTTATGACGACACCGCGTGGACCATGGGCGAGCTGGCGAACGTTGAAGTGGTTAGGGTGGTGGACCAAAAGGTTCTGAACGCGCCAATGGACCGTGTGTCCGGCGAAGTGCACGCTGGTGCCGCAGTCACCGGCGCCGGCTCAGTTTTTCTTATAAATCACAACGCCGACAATGCGCTCGTCACTTTGCGCTATCGCTTGACGGACGCGACCTTCGTTGCCGCCGAAGAGCCGTTTGAAGCAGCCGGACACAAGTTCAATCGGGGCTCTTTTATTGTACGCAAAGTTTCGCGCGCGGATCTTGAACGCGTTGCCACTGAACTCGGCGTTCAGGCATACGCGGTAGCTGACGCGCCGCGAGTCAAAACTCACGTTGTCAAAGCTGCGCGCGTCGCGATCATGCACACCTGGGTCGATACGCAAAATGAAGGTTGGTGGCGCCTGGCGTTTGATAAGTTGCAAGTGCCCTATGGCTACATCAGTACGCAGGACGTTGCGAAGGATGCTGATCTGCATGCGAAGTATGACGTGATTGTTTTTGCGCCGGTGAGTGTTGATGCCGCCTTGATTATCAATGGCTTGCCGATGTACGGCAATGCCTTGCCGTGGAAGACGACGCCGCTAACGCCAAACCTCGGCAAGATTGATTCGACTGATGACATACGGCCGGGGCTTGGTTGGTCGGGCCTTCAGAACCTGCAAAAGTTTGTGCAAAACGGTGGCGTATTCTTAACCGCTATGGATACGTCGGAATTGGCGGTGAACTATACCTTCGTTCCGGGAGTATCAATTGCTCGCGCGCAAAAATTGCGAGCGATCGGCGACATTTTGAAAATAAAGACCGTTGATGCGGCCAGCCCGATCGCTTATGGTTACGGCGATTCGCTTTCGATGTACTCATCCAATGGTCCGATCTTCAACCTCAGCAACATTGCGGGCGGCAGCCGCAGTAGCTCGCGCCCGCAACGCGTGACTGGCCGCGGCACACCGGACGATCCCGACACGGTGCAGGGTCGTCCGCCTGCCGAGATTCCCGAGCCACCCAAAGCAGAAGTTTGGGAAGCCTTGCCGCTGACTGACGAACAACGCCGCAATAATGTCGGAATAATTCCACCGGATCAGCGTCCGCGCGTAGTGTTGCGTTATGCGGACAGCGGCGATCTGTTTGTTTCCGGATTGCTGGACGGTGGCGACGAGATTGCGCAACACGCCGCTGTTATCGATTCGCCGCTGGGACGCGGTCACGTGGTGCTCTTCTCAACTAACCCATTCTGGCGTGGGCAAACGAAAGGCAGTTATTTCCTGGTCTTCAATGCGATCTTGAATTTCGATAACTTAAATGCCGGCAGGAAACTCGACGAGAAATAGACAAAACCTAGTCACCGGCGAAGTCCTCCGCCACGGGCAAAGGTTTGAAAGCCCGACTTTCGAGTAAAGCCAGTTGAGGCAGGGTTTCATCAAACTGCTGCAAAAGCGTTTTGACTGTACCGATCGGCACACCCACCTGAGTGCCCGCAAAAGCTAAGGCTCTCAAAGAAAAAGGATGGTCATATGTACCCGCTCGGGCCAATTCCTGAATTAAGCCTTTCCTGATGTCTGGGATCCACGCAGCTAGCCGTTGCGCGGCGAGCGGTAGCATTACAGTCGGCAACTCGCCTTTTGAGAGGCCGTTGGCAAAGTAGTCACAAATGGCATTTGACTTCTCGCTACTCGGAAACATCGTACCCAGTTGATAAGCCGACCATATTATTTTTCCACTAGGGCCGTTTAAGTATTCCAAGTACCACTCTTCGAGCTCACGCCAAGTCTCCAAATCTCGAAACAAGCGTGCTAAGTGATCTGAACCATGCGGAAGTCGGTTTGCGGTTTGTATGAACCCTTCTATCTCAATATCGAGATCATATCTACGCATTCTACTGGTAATAAATCGGATCGTTGTTCGCGAAGAATTGGCGGGATCAGCGAGGACAAGGCCGACCAATTCCTCTAACGGACCAGAATCATCAAATAGCAAGCCAAAATCTGCCGCGCTGTGTTCGTACTCACGTACCGCCGCACGCAACTCATCCTCTTCTCTCAATTGAGTTTTCCCGCCATTCAAATGAAGCGAGACGTCCCACAAGCATTTTTGTAGAGCTAACTGAACTTCTCTGAGAGCGGACCACTCATCAGAGAAGATCCAAATGTCGTCCATCCAGCGGCAGAAAGTTATCTGGCCAGCGTTGAGACCGTGGGCTTTCTCTGATCGAAGCGCGAGAACGTCATCCACAGGTTGAAGATAAAATTGAGCTAGGACAAATGACGCCAAACAGCGTTGCGGCAATCCACCGCGAGAGGGAATGGCATCCCAAGAACGCAGATAGTCGAACAAACGTTCAATTACCGAATTACGCTCAACCTTTTGACAGACTTCTTGCTCGAGTCGTTCTATGGACACACTTTGAAAAAAAGAAGTTATGTCAGTTGCGAGGCCATATTGATGCGAATCCCCGAAGTCCAGCAGTGCATCGCGAAATCCCTGCCATTGAGATGAATTCCGAGCGTAAAAACCCTTCGTTGGATTCCTAAAAGGAAGTCTCCAACCGAAAACGAAATCCCTCATTGAACCAATCAGATCATTACTCAACGAATCAACGAGCGCTTGGTAGGCAATGCGATCTATAGGATCCAGCAGGGTCGCCGGTCGTAGAATAAAATTTTCTTTCGGAACATCGATGGGGAGCGCCCGCTTCGCACCTCGATTATTTAACCTCGCAGTTAGAATATGAGGTGCCTTAGTAGCGACCCACTCGTTTTCCCCAGCCCCAAGGGTCTCGGTACCAGTCCCCGAAAGAATCACTACGGACGTTCTTCGCTGCCTGCTCAAAAGATGTTGCAACCGCCCAATCGATCATTTGTTCAAGTATCTAGCACGATGTGAAGTCTGAATTTCAATGTTGAAGTGAATTGGGGAATAAGACGAACACTACAAGGTCGTCAATAAAGCTATCGCGGATGGCAGAGAATTGAGATATCAGGCCGCTTGCGACAGCGCGCGCTCGATCTCCTGCGGCAGATCCAGGAACATGAAGTACTTGGCCGGATAGAGGTAATCTTCGCCTTCATTGTCTATCACTCGGACATAATGAGATTTGGCGGCGCTCTCATCAGGTAGCACCTGATAGATCATGCGAGGCGTGAGTAAGTCCGCATCATCGCTTTGAATGCAGACGGCAAACTTTAGTTCGGTCTTTCGTTGTTTTGACATGGCCTAATCGAGGTAACGCTTAATTCTCATTTTTCTTTTGCCAATCCCGTGAGCCTCGAACCAGTGGATCTCCGCCAGGCGAATCGTACCATCATCCAGCCGCACACTGGCAACCCCTTTTAGCTTTCGCCAGCGTCCTTTGCCGTATCGCTTTTGCAGCAAGGGAAGAATGCGGATGCTGCGATTCACGGCGATCGGTTCAATCTTCGAAATTGTGCCGACAATTTCAAAGTGCATTTTTTAATAACCTCAGTTTCGAGCGGCTCTGAGATTATAATCGGGAACTCCGCCGAAGTCTCGATTCTTTTCGATGCGAGCGGATCATAAAACTTTTTACAAAATCTGCGCGGCGTGTTGGTCGGCATTTCAGGCCGTAAAGCATGCAGCTTAGTCCCTTTCGTCACCAAATCTTTGATTCGTAGTCTTATTCGAGTATGCTCCGCTGCTATTTAGTTTTGACGCTATCGTCGTAGGACAGACTTTCCAGCCTGTCCATTAACACGATTCGAAAAAGGGACAGACAGGAATGTCTGTCCTACTAAACCCTCTGAGGAGAAACCACCATGCTAAAGAAATGCCCACAGATTCTGTTCCTGATTTTGATTACGGCCTTCGCAGTCAAGGCCCAAACCACAAAAGTAAGTCTGAATGGCCCCGCAAAAGCAGAAGATGCTAGCGTGGCCGCCAGCAAGATTCCAGTTAGCACCACCTCTGATGAGGCGAAAAAGGAATACCTGTTGGGGCGCGACCTGGCCGAGAAATTGCTCATTCAGGATTCCATACAACACTATGACAAGGCGATTGCGCTTGATTCGGGCTTCGCGCTCGCCGAACTGAATCGCGCCACCTCGAGTCCCACCGCAAGAGAGTTCTTCGAGCATCTGAACAAAGCGGTGAGTCTCGCGGAGCACGCGACGCCCGGCGAACGCTTGTTAATTCTCGCTACCGAAGCAGGCGCCAACGGCAATGTTACTAAACAGAAGGAATACCTGGAGCAGTTGGTCGCGCAATATCCAAACGATGAACGCGCCCACTTCAATCTGGGCGGTTACTATTTTGGCCAGCAGGACTATCCGAACGCCATCGAACATTACAAGAAAGCTACCGAGCTGAATCCGAACTACTCGACTGCCTTCAATATTCTCGGCTACGCCTACCGGCAAAGTGAGGACTTCGCCAATTCCGAGCGGGCGTTCAAGCAATACATCGTGCTCATTCCCAATGATCCGAACCCCTACGACTCTTACGCTGAATTGTTGTTAAAGATGGGTCGTTTCAATGAATCGATTGTTCAATATCAGAAAGCCGTGGCCATCGATCGCAACTTCGTGAACTCGCACTTTGGCATCGCGTCTGCCTTGATGTATCAGGGCAAAGCGGCTGCCGCCATCACGGAGTTAGAGAAGATCACAGCCAAGGCGAGAAGCGACGGCGAACGGCGCACGGCCATGTTCGGGAAGACCGTCGTCTATGTTGACAGTGGGCAAATGGCAAAAGCGCTTGCGGAAGTTGACAACCAGTACGCGCTCGGACAAAAGACGAACGACGTGCCCGCGATGGCGGGCGATCTGCAACTCAAAGGTAACATCCTTTTGGAGATGGGCCGCTATGATGAAGCAATGGACCACTTCGCGCGCGCTTTGAAGATGACTGAAGACTCAAACTTGTCTGATGCCATCAAGAACAATACGCGCCGCTTTGACCATTACAACCGCACTCGCGTGGCGTTGGGCAAGAAGGACGCGGCTACGGCGAAGGCAGAAGCGCAGGAATTTTGGAAGCTTGCCGAAGCTTCGGGTAATCCGTTGCAACTGAAACTGGCGCACGAGCTCAGCGGCATGATTGCGCTTGACGAGAAGAACTACGACAAAGCGATCAGCGAGCTCGAGCAGTCGAATATGCAAAATCCGCAGGACCTCTACCGGCTCTGCTGGGCTTATCGCGGTAAGGGCAATAATGCAAAGGCGAAAGAGTATTGCACCAGGGCCACACGGTTTAATTCGTTGCCGCTAATTAATTTGGCGTTCGTGCGCGCGAAGGCAGC
>Ga0137360_10000251_pt1 | contig 30797 bp, 26 predicted proteins | sample Mad1_60_16metaG_FD_104924 | JGI IMG/M metagenome (GOLD analysis project Ga0137360, IMG submission 104924) | Vadose zone soil microbial communities from Angelo Coast Range Reserve, California, USA - Mad1_60_16 metaG | ecosystem: Environmental > Terrestrial > Soil > Vadose zone | place: USA... | reverse complement strand
GCGTTACACCAAATCCGATCGCATCATGTCCATTGAAGCGCACGCGTACGTCGTAATTTTCCGCTCCCAGCTCCGCGCGGCCCACGTCCTTCACCCGTACGAGCGTGCCGTCCGTCCCCGTCTTCAAAATAATATTCTCGAACTCCGCCGGACTCGTCAGCCGCCCCACGGCTCTTACGCTAATCTGAAACGCTTGCTCCCCCGCGTTGGGTGGCTGTCCGATCTGCCCAGCCGCGACTTGCACGTTCTGCTCTTGCAACGCGCTGATCACATTTGTCGCCGTCAGGGCCCTCTCCGCCATTCGCGACGGGTCGAGCCACACGCGCATCGCATACTTCCGCTCCCCGAAAATGAACGCATCATTCACGCCGGGCACGCGCTTCAGCGCATCGCGCACGTACACGTCAATGTAGTTGCTTAGAAAAAGGCTGTCGTATTCCCCGTGTTCTGAATAAACGCCCGCGCCAAACACGAATCCGCTAGCCTGCTTCGTGATAATTACGCCGGTATTTTTCACTTCATTTGGCAAACGCCCTAGCGCCTGGCTCACGCGGTTCTGCACATCCACCGAGGCCAAATCCACGTCGCGCGTCACGTCAAACGTCACAGTAATCGTGCTCACGCCGCTGTTGCTGCTCGTCGACTGGATGTACTTCATGCTCGGCACGCCGTTGATCGCTTGTTCCAGAGGAATCGTCACCGCCGATTCCACCGTTTGCGCGTTCGCACCGATGTACACGCTCGTCACCACGACCTGCGGCGGAGCCAGATTCGGAAATTGCGCAATCGGTAAGGAAGGAATGGAGATCGCGCCCGCCAGAATAATCATCAGCGCGCAAACCGTCGCAAACACCGGCCGCCGTATAAAGAAATCAACGAACAAGGCCGGGTTCCACCTTTATTGGGATTGAGAGGGAGCCGCTCATCGGGTTCACGGCGCCTAACGCGTCGCGGCGCTCTTGCCGTCGCCCGGCTTCGCGTCTTTTTGAATCTGCTCCAGCACGGGAGCACCATCCTGCAGGAATTGCGTCCCGGAAAGAATGATGTGGTCGCCGGCCTTCAGCCCATCCAGCACCGTGTAGTTGTCGCCAGTCGTGTCGCCCAGTTTCAAAAGCTTCTGCCGCGCCACTGTTCCTTTTCCTTCGTTCACGGCCACAAACACAAACGCTTGTCCATTGATCCTCAATACTGCAATCACTGGCACAACCGGCCCGTCGTGAGTGCCCCACGTCACTTGCGTCCGCACCTGTTGCGCGATGCGCAGCTTGGCTCGCGCATTCTCGACCGCCGCCTTCGCCAGCACCGTTTGCGTATCCGTCTCCACCTGCGGCGAGACAAACGTAATGTGTGTATCGGATACCGTCTCGCCGGTTTCGCCCAGCAATCGCACCGGTAATCCTAGCCTCAAATCCTTCGCCCGGTCCGCAGGAACATAAATATATGCTTCGAGCGCTCCCGGCAGGTTCACTGTCGTCAAAAGCGTCGTAACCGTCACGCGATCGCCCACATGCACAGGAATGTCCCCCACAATGCCATCCGCCGGCGCGCTCACTTTGTAATAGTGCAGTTCCACCTTCTGCTGCTCCACTTGCTGCTCCAGCGCTTTCACCTGTGCAGCAATCGCGTCGTAGTTGGACTGCGCGTTATCAAAATCCTGTTTGCTGGTAACTCCTGCCGCGTAGAGCTTTTGCGCCCGCTCCAGCGAAATCTTCGCTAGCCGCAGATTGGCCTCCTGCGATGCCAGCGTCGCCGCCTGGCTGTTCAGCGTGGCTTCCTGCTTCAGAGGATCGATCTGCAGCAGCGGCGTCCCCGCATTCACCAGGTCGCCGGACTTCACAAATATCTTTGTAATCTGCCCCTCGACCTGTGGGTTGATCACCGCCGATTGCCGCGACTTCAGCACCGACAAATACTCGGTCGTATCCGGGATTCGCACCGACTGCGCCACCTGCACCTGTACAGGCATCGCCGGCAGCCCGCCGCCTCCAGGACCGCCCGCCGAGGTCTTTTGGCCGCAGCCCATCGCCCAGACGCCCGCGCTCGCCATGAGAATCAGCGCAGACTTTCGCCACTTATTCGTCCTTCTTTGTAAAGCAGACATGGTGACCGCATCTCTCCCGGGGCGCAACCGCAAATTTTACGACACCTTCGCGTGTCCACCAAGGCGCAAAACAGAGCGTGCCAGTTAGACGCCTACAAAATAGGACGGTTACATTGCAGGAGGGGGCCTATCTCAGTAAAAATCGCTAGGGTCAATCCGCTTACCGGAGAGGCCCAGCTGCAGCACTTCCATCTGGTTTTGCCGGTCAAACACCTTGCCGGGGAAGAATCTCTTCGTCACCACGCGCACGCCGCCAAACGCAATACCCAATACCACCGCCGCCACCATGAAAACGCCTGTCCCAATAAAAATCTTCACCATAATGCTTGTAATCGGAGGGTCCGTGGCCGTTTGGCTCGCTTCGTTCCACGTCACCTGCGTTTCGTAGTCAACCGCTTCTCTCAGGTTTTTCGCATATTCCACCGAACTCGGCGACAGCACCACGGAAAGCAGTGATCCCTTCCGTTCAATCACCGTCCCCGCTTCCTCGGCCCCCGCGGGAAGCATTTCCTCCAAATGATGAATATGCTGCTCGGCAAGCTGCGGCGTCGGATATTCGACGAGCACTAAAACTCCGCCACTCTTGCCCTGGTTTGCGTACCGCGCAAGCATCACTTCAGCGCCCGAAGTAAATCCAATCGCGTCCGTCAACACGGCAAAGTCGCTCTTGCCAAGCGTCTCAAGCGCCCTACGAAACGCGTCCGGCCCTAACGCGTACCGCTCCGTTCCAAGCGCGCGCCCGGTTCCCGCCAGATACGTCCGAATCGGCGGAAGCGGCCCCTTCTCGCTGCTCGCTTCAATGGCCTTCACAAGCGCGCCTAGATCGTCCTTCGATACATTCGCCGTCGACGACAAAACAAGGCTGCCTTCCAAAATGACCACACCGTCTTTGTCGAAGGCGGCCACCTGCCCAAGATTGGTGGGGACCATTCCGCCTCTCAGTCGGCTTGTATAAACCTCAAACGCACTGCTTGGGTCGTGATATCGCCCAACCCAAATACCAATGACGCTGTCTCCTGACTTGTACCGACACATACTGAATTCCCGCTCACCCGCTTCTTTCCCAAACTCAAATTCTGGGGGCTTCGCGGAGCAGCTTGCCTGCTGCCAGTTGAGGAATTGCTTCGGTAGTGAAACTTCTTGAGCAAAAACCGGCGTCGCGCTGAGTAGCGCAATACCGCAAACGGAGAGTAATAGTCGGCGCATCCCTAGCTCTCGCTTAGACACCAACAGACTACCTTTGGTTCCGGGATTGTTCAACTTGAGTCGTCACCCCGGGTCGGGTTGAGGGACCTTTGCCAGGCAGATTCAGGGTCATGCTGTTCAAGCTCTGGAGGTAACTCGCCACGCCCTGGTAAAGACCTTCCGCCACGCGCTGCCGGTATTCCGGCTGCTTCAGCAGTTTCTCGTCCGCCGGATTACTGAGGAATGAAATCTCCGTGAGGATCGAAGGCATATCGGCCCCAATCAACACGACAAACGGCGCCTTACGCACCCCGCGGTTCTTCACCGTCTTGCTGGTCTTCTGCATTCTCTTCGCCAGCGAATCCTGAATATCTTCCGCAAATTCCTTCGACTCATCAATTTTTTCGTTCCGCGCAATCTTCTTCACCAAATCCTCAAGGTCATGCACACCCTGCCCTGAGGATGCATTCTCTCTCGCCGCCACTTCCATCGCCTCCGCGGACCCCTTCAAGTTCAAGTAGTACGTCTCAACGCCCCGCGCTGCGTGATCCTGGCTCGAATTCGCGTGAATCGAAATAAAGAGATCCGCCTTCGCCTCGTTCGCGATGTTTGTCCGCTCTTCCAGCGGAATAAACGTGTCGTCCGAGCGCGTGTACACGATATCCGCCCCAGGCAAGCGCTGCTGAATAATCTTTCCCAGCCGCAAAGCCACATCCAGGCACAAATCCTTTTCCATCAACCCGGTTGGCCCGATCGTCCCGGTATCATGCCCGCCATGCCCCGGGTCGATCACGATGCGCCCAATCTTCAGCCCTAGCGCGCGTGTCAGCGTCGACTGCCCGTCCCGCGTGGGCTGCGGCGTGCTGCTCGGCCGAATCAAATCCGGCTTCGCATTCGTATCCGAATTCTTGCTCGACGAACTTAGTTGCTTACCACGAGAGTTCTTTCCGCCAAGCCCCGTACTTCGCGTGACCGCATTCGAAGGTGAAGCGTCCGGGCTCGAATCAACGCCCGAATTTTTTTCAGAAACACTCTTCACGTTCCCAGAATCGTCCGAACCGCCTCTGGCGTCCTCTCTAGCATCGCTCGCGGGACTCTGCGGTTTTGCGCTTTTTGTTTTCGCGGCCCGCATCGTCGGACCGCCGCGATAATTCGCGTACAGGAAAATCACAAGCTGCGGTGGATTGCTCACCAGCGACGCCGCGTAATCTTTCACTCCGTTCACGTCCAGCACTACGCGAACCACGCCCGCCTGATTTTGTGCCACCCTCACGGCGGTCAAAAGATTCCCCGTGACCTGCACGTTCCCACGCGCCACTTCCGGTGTCAGGCGCGCCGAATGCAAATCAAAAAATATGCGGTCAGGATTAGCGATCCGCGCCGAGCTGTACTGCACGGTGTCTTCGAGGTCGATCGTTATTCGCGTGGCGTCGGCATTTGCGTTTGCGGTGATTCTCCGGATGCGTGGCACGCCGGCGGAGCCACTTCGCCTCGTCGCCTCAACACCTCCATGAACTGGTCCCGCAACTTCCTCCTCCGCGGGCGCGGCAGCCTCAGGCGATGCGGCAGACGGGGCATTCTCCACTGCCTCCGGCGCATCGTTGTGCCGCAGCAGCGCTAACTCCGCCAGCGCTTCCTGCGCCTCCCGCTTGCGCGGCGAGTGCGGATACTTCTTCAGGAACTCTTCGTAAGTCTTTGCTGCCTGAGCGCTATCGCCCAGTTGATCTCTCTGCAGCTTGCCAATGCGCAGCAAGGCATCCTGGCTGTACTTGCTTCCTGGATATTCATGTACGAGAAACTGGTAGGAGTCCACTGCCGACTGGTAATAACTCCGCCCGAAGCGATCGCCCATCTCCGTGTAGAGTTCCGCCACGGACAGCAGGGAATCAGCCACTTCGGCCGCTCGCGGCGTAATCAAATACACCCGGCGGTAGCTGGCAACAACCGTTTTGTACTCCGCCAGTGTCCGCTTCTCGGCGGGCTTCCCATTCAGATTCGCACGCTGCTCTTCCGCCCGCGCAAACTGCGCTCCCGCAGCCTCGCGCCTCACCGCGGTGTTCGTTGTCTTGTCCGCAACCTTTGCATCTGTCGCGGACGGATTTCCACACACCGCGGCCACCGTAATCCCCAGCGCTGCAAAAACTGGCGAAAGCCGGGCGAATCTCCTGTTGAAATTTTTTCGGACCCCCAACATGCGCGCCCTACATTCTGGGAATGAAACTCGCCGGCCCCCCCGGGCCTTCACTGTCAGGATCGCGATGCGATCACTCTGACTGCCCGCCGCAGCGCGGCCGGGCGAGCCAATCACATGCGAATCAATCGTTCTTGAAAATGATGCGTCCGGAGGGATCGACTTCTCTGTGGATGGCGCGCGGATTGGAAAACGCGCTCTCAAGACGACCCGATCCAGGCCTAAAATACGCATCCTGTACCTTTTGCACGTAGTTCCGAGTTTCTCGGAACGCAGGGATGCCGTGAGCCCGATCAACAGCCCCCTCACCCGCATTGTACGCCGCCAAGGCCAATTCCAGGTTGCCATTGTATCGTTCCAGCAACCCCTTTAGATGTCTAACCCCGGCGTCGATATTCTGTTGCGGATTGAACACGTCGTTTGCACCGTACCGTTGTGCCGTCGTCGGAATCAACTGCATCAGTCCGCCTGCTCCCTTGCGAGAGTACGCCGACGGATTCCAGTTCGATTCCGTCTCTATCACCGCGCGGACCAATGCTGGGTCCACGTTGTGCCGCTCTGCCGCTACCCTTACGAGCTTTTCGGCCCCGTCCCGGTCGATACTCACGGCGGGACGGCTTTCGCCCATAAAGGTAGATTCCCCAGGGAGGTAGATGGTTTTGCGCGGCTTCGCGGCTGCCAGTCTGGCTACAATAGGCGGATCGGCGTTTACAAACATTTCCCGCCCAGCAGTGTCAACAGTTCTGGCGATTTGGGCGCTCGCTCCAGGCGCGTAAGAAGCCGCGCATAAAGCGAATGCTCCCAAATAGATGCTAGCCGTCATTGCCGTGCTTTTACCCATGCGTTTCGTCATCTGGCCTCAGGGAAGGCTATGCAACGGTCACGCCACATTTTTACACCGATACGATAGTCGTGTTCGGGGCAGCCCCACCGTTTCGCACAACAGATCGAAGACGGACTCGAGGCTGACTCGTCTTGCTAACTACGAAGCCGTGTCCTTTGAGGGAGATAACGAGGCCTAACAGCAGCCGCGCAAGCGTCTCCCGCCGGACACGCTTCTGGCGCTAGACGACATCATAGCAAGCGTTCCAGCAGCGCAGGGATGGTACTTAGGGCACTTTTTAGGGCTGATGTGTCTTTTCCGCCAGCCTCCGCCAAATCCGGCCTTCCGCCCCCAGAACCACCCACCATCTTCGCCAGTGCCTGTATCAGCTTGCCAGCATGGACTTTAGCGGTCAGGTCCTTGGTCACCCCGGCGACCAGGGCCACCTTCCCATCGTCCGCAGTCCCCAGCGCCACCACGCCCGACCCAATTTTTTGTCTGAGAGAGTCCACCAATTGCCTAAGACTTTCCTTATCCGTCCCGGAGACTTCCGCTGCAATCAACTTAACTCCTTTGATTGTTTGGACTTGGGCGGCTAGTTGGTCGAGCTGCCCAAGCGCCCCTTTGCGCTTCTGCCCCTCCAGCTCTTTCTCTAACTGCTTGACGGTATTGGACATCTTCTCAACGGCGGCCAGCACGCTATCCTCACCCACTTTAAGCTGGTTGGCGACCTGCGCCAGCACTTTCGATTGCTGCTCGTAATGCTCGAGGGCCCCGATTCCGGTGACGGCCTCGATGCGCCGCACCCCGGCCGCTACCGACCCTTCGCTGACAATCTTTAGTACGCCAATGCCGCCGATTCGGTGGACGTGGGTACCACCGCATAACTCTTTTGAATAGAACCCTCTAGGCGACCGCTCGTCGGGAATCGTCACCACCCGGACGTTGGCCTCCGGGTACTTGTCGCCGAAGAAGGCCAGCGCTCCAGAGGCGAGCGCGTTGTCTAGCGAGGTGATTTCGGTTTCTACCTGGGCGTTGTGGCGGATCTCGTCGTTCACCTGCTGCTCGATGTCCTTTAACTCCTCCGCATCCACATGCGCAAAGTGGGAAAAGTCGAAACGCAGGCGTTCCGGCGCGTTCAGCGAACCTGCCTGCTTCACGTGTGCTCCCAATATATTACGCAGGGCCGCGTGCACCAGGTGCGTCCCCGAATGGTTGCGAATGATCCGCGCCCGCCGCTCTGCATCCGCCACGACCGCCACGCGGTCGCCGACGTGGAAGGTTTCCTTCGCCACAACTCGATGCGCCGCAAGTCCCGCGACGGGGTAGTACGCGCCAGTCACTTCCGCTAGAAGTTGCGACTCCGAGTTGTCGTAGAAAGCTCCCGTATCCGCCATCTGCCCGCCCGATTCGGCGTAAATCACGGTGCGGTCGAGCACCACTTCGCCCGTTTCGCCAGCCTTCAACTCACTGACCGGCCCATTCCTTCCAATGATCGCTTCGATCCGAGCATCTTTCGCCGAAGTCGCCTGGTAAAAATCCTTCTCCGTCTTAAACGTCTCCGCAATCTTCGCGTACGCCGGGTTCGCCGCTTCTTTCCCTCCGCCCCCTCTCCACGACGCCCTCGCCCGCTTCCGCTGTTCCTCCATCGCCTTTTCAAACCCTTCGGCCGGAAAGGGGAGGTTCACGTCCCTGTAGGCATCCTCAATGAAGTCTCGGGGCAGTCCATACGTGTCGTAGAGAATGAATGCCTCGAACCCGGACTCGAACGGTCCAATCACGGGTCCCTCAGTTGCTAGAGATCTGGCTCTTTGGACAGCCTCCGGAGTCCAATGGGCTAAATGAGCCTCCAATTTCTTGACACCGGCATCCAGCGTGCGACCGAACCGCGTTTCCTCAGACAAAACAATGTCCGGCACGCGATCAGCGGCGGGCTCGACTAGCTCGGGATAAGCCTCACCCATTAAACCGCGGACCGTGATAACCAATTCGGAGAGGAACGGTTTTGTTGCGCCGAGGAGGCGGCCATGACGAATAGCGCGGCGGATGATTTTACGGAGGACGTAGCCGCGCCCTTCGTTAGACGGAACAACGCCGTCGGTAATGAGGATGGTGGTTGCGCGGACATGATCAGCGATGACACGCAGCGAAGCAGCGCCGCCTTTGCCTTCTTCGAGTTTCTCTTCGCGGTTGAAATCGACACCGCAGAGCTCGGCAGCGCGCTTCATCAGAGGAAGGAAGAGATCCGTGTCGTAGTTAGAGATGACACCTTGCAGAACCGCAGCGACCCGCTCGAGTCCCATGCCGGTATCTACAGATGGCTTCGGAAGCGGCTTCATGCGCAGACAATCGGGTCCGTGCTTATGTTTTGCGTCTAATTTCGCTACGCCTTCCGCGACTTGAGGATTCAAATACGGCGGGACACCTTCGTCGAGCGAGGGACCACCCTCTTCTCGGGAACAATAGCGATTGAATTGCATGAAGACGAGATTCCAGATTTCTACGTAGCGGCCGCAGTCGCAGGGGAATTTGCAATCGGGGTGGCCTTCTTCGGAGGCTTCTGGACCCATGTCGTAGAAAATTTCGCTGCAGGGGCCGCAGGGGCCGGTGTCGCCCATGGCCCAGAAATTGTCTTTGAGGCCGGGGACTGGGACGATTCGTTCGGTCGGAACATTTTGCTCCAGCCAAATCTTGCGCGCTTCTTCGTCAACGCCTAGCGTTGTGCCGGGGGCCACTTCCGCGCCGCCAAAAACCGTCACGTAGAGCTTGTCCTTCGCTACGCCGTACCAGTCCGGGGATGTCACCAGCTCCCACGCGTACGGAATGGCTTTCTCTTTGAAATAATCGCCGAAGGAGAAGTTGCCGAGCATCTCGAAAAACGTGTGGTGGCGCTTGGTGAAACCGACATTTTCAAGGTCGTTGTGTTTGCCGCCGGCGCGGACGCATTTCTGCGCTGTGGTGGCTTTGTTGTAATCGCGCTTCTCTAGCCCTAGAAAGACGTCTTTGAATTGGTTCATTCCTGCATTGGTGAAGAGCAGCGTTGGGTCGCCATGAGGGACTAGCGACGAGCTGCGGACGCGGCGGTGGCCTTTGCTTTCAAAGAAGCGCAGGAACATCTCGCGGATGTCGTTGCCGCTCATTTTCGTGTTTTCAGAACCCGTCATGGCTTCGGAGAATCCTCACAGGCCAGAAAATTGTCCTTTCGGGCGGCAATGAAAGCGAAAGGGTACGCCCACCCCCGGTGTTTTCTGTAAGAGTGGCAAACAGAGAACTTATGCTTGACGCGACTCGTAAGAGTGGCAAATACAGAACTTAAAGTTGTTGTGTTTTCAGGCACTTACACGATGTCGGTAAGAGCGGCAAACAAAGCAGTTACAGGGGGGTATTTTTTTGCGGCGCGATGCGCGTCTGGTGAGTCCGGCGGGATAGGAACTTACGCGATAAGTCTTTTGCAACCCATGTTTGCGCTGAATACCCAAGAGCCAAAAAACATAGAAGACTAAGCAATCTTGGCTGCCCCGTGCAGCGTTGGCGACTGCGACGCAGAATATCAGGAGACACCTAAACGCGGCGTTCGCGAAATGAGCTGTAGGTGACGTTCAGGAATGCCGCGGCGAGACTCGAATACAGACCCCACTTCACGAGGATTCGGCCTAGTTCGAGGGTATGGTCAGCGGCGTAGAATTCGTTTTGGATGGGGATGGTCCAGAAGTGACTTCCAAGGTCAAACGTCCATGAGCCAACAACAAAAACCAAGCTGAACAATAAATAGAGCCACAAAAGAATCTTGGAGCTGTCGCGGCCGAACCTGCGGTTGAACCGTGTCTGCCAAAGACCGAACGCGGCGGTCATACAAGCGAGGAAGAAATACACGAGCGTGGGAGAAGAGTCCGAGTACTCTACCCACCTTTGAGGAATTACAGGCCAAGGCAGCCCGGGATGACGGTGAAGATAAATTCTTGGATAGATGGCCCAGGCGATGGCCAGCGCCAGAAGCAGTCCAACAACTATCCACAAAACTATTTCGTCATGACCCCTCGATTTGGGAGGAATCTCGGAGGATGGCATGTCGGCATCCTACACCAGCGAAAGATTGCGGTCGCCGTAAATGCTTGAAACCCCGCCTAAATTGCAGCCATCTCACATGCCGGGGGCCATAATCACCAAGTCCTTGAGCTGCATGGAGGTTCCAATGCGTCCTCGCCTGAGCTTGCTCCCTTCGCTGGTTCTCCTCCTTACTTGCCTAACTTTTGCGGAAGGCAAGAAAAAGCCGACGCTGCCTGCGTCCGTTCTGAAAGCCCACACTGTTATTGTGCTCATCGATCCTGACGCCGGCATTCCCGTGAATGCTCCTCTAGCAAATACCACCGCACAGGAGGACGTCGAGAAGGCGATCACCAAATGGGGACGGCTTAGCCTTGCGCAGACTGTGGGAACGGCAGATCTGGTGATCACCGTTCGCAAAGGCAACGGGAAAATTGTGCAGCCGACAATTGGCGGCGTGCCGACCAATGATCGTCCAGTGGTTGTACAGCCGAGCGAGAGCGGCATCCATATCGGCGCGCAGCAAGGGCATCCTCCAGATATTAACCAGCCACAATCGGGAAACACCGCCCCTGCCCCGAAAACAGAGGTCGGACCCTCCGAGGACATGTTCGTTGTCTATGAAGGACTCGACCGCGAGGGCAATCCCATCGAGCGCGCTCCCGCGTGGCGCTATCAAGCGAAGAACGCGTTGCATTCGCCGGATGTTCCGGTTGTGGATGTGTTCCGCAAAGCCATCGAGGAGGCAGAAAAGCAGCAGCAAAAGACGACCAAGCCGTAGAGAGCGATCGGCGGAGATTGCAGAGGGGCATGATGTATCGAGGGCCGCGACGGATCGGAGGACACGAAGAATCGTGCCTCTACAGATGCGCGGGGGTCGGCTTAGTCTCCAATGTTGCGGGTTAGTAGGGCGTCAGAGTTGGAGCGCTCTCGCGCCACCTTCGTTTCGCCCGATGAGAACATCATGCGTACCAATCCATTTTCCCGCAACTTGCTGCCATAGAAAGGCACAAGCAAAATGCCGCGCAACACGTCCTTAAAGAGTGCTCGCTGCTGACTGAAGTTGAACAGCGCGCGCCAGCCGAGCTTGCCGAGGAGAGAAAGCCGCAAGCGCGCGAGATGGAACGCCATCTTTGACAAAGATGCGGCGATGTCCTCCTCGCGGTGGTGTTCGTAGTAGCCGAAATTCATCGACACGCCGGACTGGACTTTGATGAAGTTCGGCAAAGTACGGTTCTTCGGATTGGCAGCTACCTCGCGAATCAGCTCTTGCAACTTCATAGAATCCGCTTCGAGTGTTTCGAGGCTGGCGAACCAGTTGATTAGTTTCACTCCCAGCGGATCCCACAGGTAATCGTTTATGACCAGGGGAAGCGCTAGGTGAAAGAGTTTGGTGACTGCCAAATGCACGCGCAGATGGCATTGGTAAGCATCACCCATGCACGTGTAGAGGCGCGTTGTATCGCGTGTCACGCCGCGTTGAAATGTGGCGATGACGGTATCGAGATCTTTCGTGAACTCGGTTGTGTCGCAGCCATCCAGGTCTCGTTGAATAACGGCGGCGATCTGGCGGATTTGCAGCGTCGAGAGAGCCAGCCCCACGCTGTATAGCGGATCAACTGTATCGCTGGCGTCGCCGATGATGTACCAGCGGTCCGGTGAATAGCGTTGGCGGCATTCCCACATGTAAGCACCATAATAATTCGTGTCCACGACCGTGCCGCTGCGCGTCAGCTCGACGACGACAGGGTGCTCCCGGCCCACGCAGTCGAGGAACTGCTCCATCGTGCGCACTTCGCCGTGAGGATAGATATCCTTGCGGTAAGTGATGCCAATGCTGATGAGCGGGTCGTTATCCGGCGAACGCATCGGAATGCACCAGATCCAGTTGCCTTTGCCGAAAAAATGATGCGTGGCGTAGTACGGAACGTACGAGCGGTTTGGTTTTTTAAGAGCCCGGATTTGGCTCAGAATTTCAGGATTGAAATTCTTCAGGCGGAACCAGTAAACGTTTTTCTGCTCCCTTACCGTTTCCTGAAGCTGCAACTGTTTCTGCAGCACGCGGCTCCGGCCAGTGGCATCGATGAGCCAGCGCGCGCTCATTGTGTGGCGTGCGCCAGCCGCGTCCTTCACGGTCACCTCGTGCAGCCCGTCGCTGCTTTTGACAGCTACTCCCGCTATGGTGGCGTCGATCAAGTCCACACCGTTTTGCGCGTTGCGGTCGCGTACTTCGCGATCGAAAGTGAAGCGGTTGATCTGAAAAGAGAGAATCGGCGGCGCGGTGGGAATTTCGTCGACGACATACGTGCGATCGGCGGGATTGTCGAGATCGGGTTTGAAATAATAGGTGAGGCCGTATTTCGGATAGTGCTTTTCCACGAGGTAAGCGCCCATGCCGAGTTCGAGAAGGAAATCGACGCTGACCTCGACCAGCGACTCGCCCACGATCGGGCGGTTCTTGTGCGGGCCCTCGACGACGGCCATCTTCAGCTTGGGAAAGCGCTTCTGAAAGTACGCGGCGGCAAGCTGGCCCGTCCCTCCGCCTCCCATTACTAAAACGTCGGTGGTCATCGGCATCGTCATCGGGGTTTCAACTCTGCGAATTCGTTGATTTTACGTGTCATGGGGAAATTGCGCGAGCCGCGGGCGATGGAATCCTAACATATCAAAAAGAAATGTGGGCAACACTGCTTGCGCGATCTTAGAGATCGGAGTACCCCGTCTTGCCAATTGACCGCCATCACTTATCATTGAGAGTTCGCAACAAAGCGCGCGTGGCTGTTGCTAAAATTACTTTCGCGGAATTTGTGGAAAGCAGATTGCGCCACTAAGCTTTGCACGCACGCCAGAACGAGGGGGACATGGCCGTTCTCAAGTTCAAGTACGACGTTCCGCTGGAACAGACCATGGCGTTTGAATCGGTCCATCATCCAAATTTGCAGCTCGATCTTTACGACAAGCGGGAAATCTGGGAGACGCCTGGCGCATTTTTTGTCTGGATGTTTGTGGATGGACAAATCGCAGGCGAATCCTACGGCATCCCGCTCGCCAGCCCCTCGGAATTCCTGGAAAACCTTTTAGTTCTGCCGGCCAGTGAAAAAGAAAAAGCAGTCTGCTGCTATTCCAACACGATTCTTCCGCGATTTCAGAAGCAGGGCCATGGAAGCGTCCTAAAAGCCCATTGGCTGGGACTCGCTGCGGGCAAGGGGTTCGACGTGGTTTACGGGCATGCTCGTCCCGGGGGCAGCCAGGCGCTGAATGCCAAATTTGGCGCGGTGTTCCTGGAAGACCTTCCGAATTGGTTTGGGTCCGGTGAAGACTACCGAAAATACCGGCTTGTCCTCAGCGCAAGCGCGAGTTCCTGAAGTATTATTCGTTGCGGTCCCGCTTCAATTCATCCGCCATGGCGAACGCTCAGGCCATTGGCGGAGCGCTTCAGTGGCCCAAGCTGTGGTCTTATCCGTGTGGCAGCTCGTGCAGGGATTGGGGATCTTGTATTTGTCGGTCATCGAGGGAGTGATGAAATCGAACGTGTGGGCGCTAACGAACACGCCGGGGATTGTCGCTTCGATTTTCGGCATGTGACACGCGACGCACTGGCTTCCCGTTGAGCCCGCTTTGTGGTGCGTGTGTTCTTCGAGAGTTGCTGTCCGCGGACCGTTGCGTGAGCCGGGCTCGTGGCAGTCCAGGCAAATCTTGTCGACGGGCTTGCGGAGTTGCGCGTAGTTGTCGGTGCCGTGGAGGTCGTGGCAATCGAAGCAGGTCACTGCGCGGCGGTACATGACGCCTTGGACGAAATCGTTGCCTTGCATGCGGTTTTTGTGCGCGGTGCCGTCTGCGAAATGTGTAAAGCTTTGTTCGCCGAGCTTGTGGTCTTCGAGTTGCCAGTAATCGCGCAGATTTTGGCCAACGTGATAGCCAACGGGCCAGTCGTAGTAACCACCCTCGATCGGACTCGTCAGCGGCGGTCCTTGTGAATGGCATTGGACGCAGGTGTCGTTGGCGGCGACGTAGTCCATGCGCGAGGGATTCAGGATATTGCCGCGTGTGGCATGCTCGACGTGCTCGCTCCCTGGGCCGTGGCACTTCTCGCAACCTACGTTCCACTCCGCTACTTTCTTGGTCTGAATGTTGTAGTCCACCGAGTGGCAACCGTCGCATGTCGGCCCGGTTGGGCGCTTCATGTTGTCGGGCGGATAAAACGGCTCCCACCAATCGGTGCCCTTCGCAACGAAATACGGCTTCCATACGTGGTTGGTCACGTCCCACTACGCGGGCTCCGGAAAATAATCGTCGCCGATTTTTGTAAAGTAGCGCTGCTTCCAGACGCTGCCATAGACCAACGCAATATCCTCTTTCGTGAATTTCTTGCTGACATTGTTCGTGGCGAGATCGGGAATGATGGCTTCGGGATGCTCGCGGGGATCGCGGACCACGTTGGCCATCGGAGTTCTTTTCCAGTGGTCGTAGATTTGCTCGTGGCATTTCCCGCAAGCCTGCGAACCAACATAGTGCGCGGACTTTGTGCGGCGGTTTGTTGCGACTGCTCCTGCGGTGCCAGCCCAGCGATGCTTCGAACGAACAAGACGAGTTTCCAGGCGTCGGTGTCGTCTTGTTCGACGTGCGGATTCCCCCAGGCGGGCATGCCCGTGAGGCGAACTCCATTCTTGATGATGTAGTGGATTGCGCCGTCAGTCAGATTCTGCGTGGCGGGCATTCGGAGATCGGGCGCTTTCGGATAAAGATTTCGCCCAATGTTCGAATCGCCGTTTCCGTTGCTGCCATGACAGTTTGCGCAGCGGTCGGCGAAACGCTCCCTGGTTTCCGCCAAGACTTGCGGGGCAGCCGATAGAGGATTCTTCTCGTTCCGTGCGCGGCTCGGAATTCCGATATTTCGCACGGCGCGCGCCATGACGCGCTCCAAGCCTGACGGTTGGTCCGCAGCGCTGAATCCGCGCTGAATTACGGCCACACCGTACACAAGCGCCACCAACGCCACGAAAACCAGAACGATAGCGATCCATCGTTTCATCTCGCTCTGCGACTCCAGCACGAAGTAGTGACTGGGTAAGGCAGGATATCAAAACAAGAGGTCTTCGGGGCGGTGCTGATTGACGATGACTAAGAAATTTAGAAATTATTGAGGTTTCCAGAGACGACGCGGGAGCAAATAGGTGAAACCTATGAATGCCTCCCAACGTGTGGATGTGCCGGTTAGGCCGTGATTGAAACCTGTATCAAGGACCAAGTTTTTGCGCGCTGTATAGCTAAGCGCCCAAAGATTGCCGACAGCGTTGCTTCGCAAGAAAGGCTGCGTGAAGTGCCATATTTCTCCGGACAGCGTGAACCGCTTGAGGAAGGGATGGGAAATGGTCAAGGATTGACCGAATTGGCCTCGGCGCGCCGGTCCTTGCTCCATTTCGGTGAAAAAGGCGTTGGCGTCATAGTGAAATCCCTTCACATCGGCGCTTGCCAGGATCAGAAATGAGTTGGTGGGGCTGCCGTAGTCGAACTCAGGAGCGCCGCCATCATAGGCACGATGAAAATAACTGACGGCTAGTGTTGGTTTCGCGCCTTCTCCGTGGTAAAGCACAGCTTGCGCGCCTAGAAAAATATCCGCCACCCGGTTGGCGCTAGTCGCGCCAGCGGTGAAGTGCGCTATGGGTTCAGTTACAGCCAAAAATTCGAGACGCGGCGAGACGGCAAGCTTTATGACTTCGTCGAGACCGAAGCGCGACGAAAACTCGGGCGAATGATGGGCAGGCACAAAACCCGTTTCAAACTGGAGATATCCGACCGGCGTGAGCGTTGCTGGAGTGGAGACCGTGGGGCGGCCGGGATTTGCTTCGGGTTCATCAACAACCGCTGACTGCGCCATGGTGAGCTGGTGAGTGAGGGTCAGGAATAGGACGGAAGCGACTAAGATGAACCTCAATTGTGCCCCCGGGGCGAATAGCGGATCGAAAAACTTAAACAGACCTCTTTGCCGATTAACGAAGCGCGTTTATGCCGCGCGGCAGGTGAGGCGAGACGAGGGATCTTGCCGTTTCGTCTGCTCATAAAACTGCGCGACCTATTATTTTATTCCTCGGCCTGCGACTCCGTCTCCGGAACATCCTCGCGCGTTATGGCTTTCAGTTCGCGGCGGACGACGTCGGCGGAAAAACCCGCACGCAGGAGGCTGCGGTACATCGAGGCCATTTTGTTCTCGTTGATTTCGCCGCGGAAGGAACGGAGTTTGCGCTCGAGACGCTGGCGGACGATCGCGGCTTCGTCGGTTTCCTTGGCGGTTTCGGCGAGAGCGGCTTCGATGTGGCGGTCGGGGACTCCCCTTGCCCGCAGGTCGCGCGCGATGCGGAATTTGCCTTGACGGCGGATTTCTGTGCGCTGTCTGGCGAACTGTTTCGCAAATCGCTTGTCGTCAATCATCTTGGCACGCTTCAGGCGGTCCATCACGGTTTTTAGCAGGTTGTCGTCTTCGGTTCGCCGGCCGAGAAGTTGCTTCATTTCGTAGACGGAATATGCCCGGCGCATCAGCGCCCGCACCGCAGCCTCGTACAATTCCGTTTCGGTCTCTACTTGGCGCGGCTTACCGAACATGGAGGAAGCATAGAGGAAAGATAGTTGACAGTCGACAGCGACTTGTTCAACTCGCGAGCTCTTAGGCGGCGCTCAATTGGGATTGGACGCGGCTTGGAGGGACTGGGTGCGCTGTTCGAGCTTGGCGGCTTCGTCGTTGCGGCCGAGTTTGCGGAGGGCTTGGGCCTCGGCGGTCAGGTCGCGGACGAGATAGGGGCTCTCGGCGCCGAACTGTCTTTCCTCGAGGGAGACCATACGGGCGTGGCACGCGGCGGCTTTTTCTGTTTGGCCGGACGCATCGTAGGCTTGACAAAGGCCGGAAACTGGAAGCACAAGACGATAGTCATTTTCGCCGTACATGGTTTCAAAGATTTTTAGCGAGCGATGCATTAGCGACTCAGTTTTGGCAAAGTCTTTCTGAGTGAAGTAAATGCGCGCCAGGCCGCTGAGCGAAGTGGCGGTCTCATTGCTGTTTTCGCCGTAGGCTTTTAGATTGAGTTCGAGCCCGCGTTTGAAGTGAGCTTCCGCGGTGGCGAAATCGTTTTGAGAAAATGCGAGCATGGCCATGGATTGCAGGGCGGTCACAAGCATGGGCGATTCGGGGCCGTAGAGTTTTTGGGTTAAGGCGAGTTGGCGTTTGTAGGCGTCTTCGGCGTCCTTGTACTGCGCGCGCCAGGCATAAACGTTGCCGAGCTGCCCCACGGCCTCGGGGAGACGGCCATCCTGCGGCTGGAGGTTTTCGGCGATGGCTACGGCTTCCTTGGCGGAGGTTTCGGCGTCGTCGAAGCTCTTTTCGGTTGCCGCTTGCTTACTGCTTTGCATCGCGGCGTGAAATTTTTCATTAAGATTTGGTGCAGCGATTTTTTCCTTCAGTCGAGCTTGCAGGGCATTTGCTTCGGAAGATTTGCCGCTGGCGCGCAGGTCGGATAGATGCTGCTGGAAGCGCCGCTGGGCGTTCCTGTACTGGTTCTGAGCGTCAAAATAGGGCTCAGCGATTCCGTTCGCCTTTGGCGGAGCTTCGTCGATGGTGGCCTGATGGAAGTTCTGGAGTGCGGCAATCCAGTCGCCAGTTTTTTCGAGAGCCAGAGCGAGATCTAGTCGAGCCTGGAGTTGCTTGGGGGAGAGATTGGCAGCCTCTTGGTATTCAGCAATAGCGGCTTTGCGATCGCCTGAGCCTTCGAGCGCCTCGCCGAGAAGAACGTGGTTGTACCAAGTCGCGGGATCGACTTCTGCCGCGTGTTGGAACTCGGTGACAGCGGCAGCAAAATCCTTTTTCGCCATGAGGATGCGGCCGGCTCCGGCGAAGGCGTAGGCATCCGTGTTGTCAAGCTTCTCAGCCTTGCGGTAGGCCGCGAGAGCCTCATCGAATTTATTTTGGGCTTCGTAGTTCCTTCCCAGACCGTTGAGCGGACCTGGCGAAGCGGGGTCCTGCTTGATAGCGATGGCAAGTTCCTTTTCGGCCTCTTCGAATCTTCCGGTTTCCGATAGGGCATTGCCCAGGCATTGGTGACAGAGAGGCCAGTCCGGAGCAATGGCAGTGAGCTCGCGCAGCTCGGTAATCGCCGCGCCGGGATCGATTTTCATGAGGGCCGAGGAGAGATTCTGGCGAGCTTCGAGCCTGTTAGGATCGATGCGCTTGACTTCGCGGTATTCGCGGATCGACGAGACGTAATCGCCTTTACCGTCGTATGCAACTCCGAGGTTATAGCGCGCGAGGCTGTTATCGGGTTCGAGGACAAGCGCCTTTTTGTACTGCGCAATGGCGCCATCGAAATCCTTGAGGTCATCCAGCAAGCTACCGAAGTTGATATAAGCCAATACGTAGTCCGGCTTGCAATGAATGGCCTTCTGGTATTCCTGTTTGGAGGCGTCGAAATGTTGCAAAGCCTGTAGCGACACGGCTGCGTTCAGGTGAGCGACGGGGTTGTTGGGATTTTCCGCCATTGCTGCTTTCGCCTGTCGAAGCGCTTCCTCCGAATCACCGGTTTGATAGTAGGTCATGCTCAATCTGGCGTGCAGTTCGGGGAAGCCGGGATCCTCGGAGAGAATTTGAGAATAGATTGCTCCGGCTTCCGGATAGCGCTCTCGCCTGATCAAAACCAATCCCATGACAAAGCCGATTTCAGATTTGGCGCTGCTGCGGGACAGCGCGTCTGTGAGTTCGTCGCCGGCGTCATCTAATTTGGCGGATTTGATCAGGGCTCCGACGTGGCTGAGATGCTGAAGGAGCTGGGCCTCGGACGCGCTGCTTGCCTCACTCGGCGTGGTCTTCGCGGCGGTAATCGCGGCAAATACTTTGGCGTCGGCTCCAGCGGATTTCAACAGCGACTTATAGGAAGCATCGGGAACGAAATCGAGCCCGCGCACCTGGATATCGAACGCGACGTTTTCTGGAAGGATGTCGCCGGCAACTAGCGCCAAGAGTTCAGCTTTGCTGAGCGGGCGAGGACTGCTGCGGGCGATCGGCTGCCAAGCTGAGAGTATCCCGGCGAGGCAGATGAGGAAGGTGAGAGTGGTCTTCCTTTGCATGCGACCCCCCGTTTAGGCTGAGTTTCTAATACACCCTTATTTGCGGGCAAAGCGCTCGAAGTCGGCCATTTGGCGCTCCATTTCCTCGCGGGCGGAGTCGGCGGCGGAGCGGATGCCTTGGATGCGCAATTGGAATTCGTCTGGGTTCGTGGAGCGGAGCAGGGCTTCTTCGAGGGTGATGAGCTGTTTGGTGTAGAGGTCGAAGAGCGACTGGTCGAAAGTCTGCATGCCGTATTGGCTGGTGCCGGCCGCGATGGCGTCGTGGATGAGACGAGTCTTGTCGGCGTTGATGATGCAATCGCGGATGTAGGCGGTGGCGATCATGACTTCGACGGCGGGGACGCGGCCTTTGTCGTCAGCGCGGCGGACCAGGCGCTGAGAGACGATGGCTTTGAGCGTGGCGGCAAGCTGAAGGCGAATCTGTTTCTGCTCGGGTGGAGGAAAAACCGCGATGATGCGCTGAATAGTTTCCGTGGCGTCGAGAGTGTGCAATGTGGAGAAAACCATGTGGCCGGTTTCGGCGGCCAGCAGGGCGGTGGAAATGGTTTCGAGGTCGCGCATTTCGCCGACCAGAATTACGTCGGGGTCTTGACGAAGAGCAGCGCGCAGGGCCGTAGAAAAGTTTGCGGTGTCGACCTCGACTTCGCGCTGATTGATGAAGCTGCGCTTGTCGCGGTGCAAGAACTCGATGGGATCTTCGATGGTGATGAGGTGATCGGATCGGTTCGCGTTGATGCGGTCGATCATCGCGGCTAGCGTGGTGGACTTACCGGAACCGGTGGTTCCAGTTACGAGAACCAGGCCGCGCTGTTCTTCGCAGATTTTACCGATAACCGCGGGAAGATTCAGTTCCTCGATCGTGCGGATTTTGGTCGGAATGACGCGGAGGACCATGCCGACGTTGCCGCGCTGCTGGAAAACGTTGACGCGGAAGCGGCCGAGGCCGGCGACGCCGTACGCCATATCGAGTTCGGCGGTTTCCTTGAACTTTTGTTTCTGGCGGTTGGTCATCATGCTGAAGGCCATGGAGAGCATTTCTTCCGGCGTGATGCGGGGGACGTCGGTGATGGGGTTGAGAATGCCGTCGACGCGGAGATACGGGTGGTTGCCAACTTTTAGATGGAGGTCCGAGGCTTTGTTTTCGACGGCGCGTCGGAGAAGATCGTCAATGCTGATAGCCATGTCGGTGTGAGCTCCGCGAGAATACGACCAATGTGCGACGTTAGCACTGGAATTACAGGCGGGCAAGAGAGCCGCCGTGTCCGGTTGCGCGGTAGTCACCTGAACGAAAGGACAGTTTTGGTTGCTGGAATTCGGTGTTCCGTTTTCTCGCGGAGGGATGAGGACAAACGGGGAGGGATACAGAAAAAAGCCGGCCTGAACAGTACGCCCGGACAAGGTCGGATGCGGCCCTTCAATTCAGCCTAAACGTGCCGAGCCCCCACGAAGGATTCGGAGGCTCGGCGAATTGCGGGGGAGGAACCCTGTTAGGCCTTTTTTAGGAATAGGGAGTCGTAGAGGAAGCCGGCGAGGAATCCGCCGGCTAGCGGGCCGACCCAGTAAGCGCCTTGATTCTGCCAGTGGGATGATGCCAGCGCAGGTCCGAAAGCGCGAGCGGGATTGAGGGCTCCGCCGGTGAAAGGACCAGCCACCATGATGCCCAGCACGATACTGAGGCCGATAGCGAATCCGGCGACGGGGCGGAACGAAGAGCGCTCATCGACGGCGGTGGCGAAAACAGTCAGCACGAGAAAGAAAGTAGTGATGCCTTCGAGGATCATGCCGTTCAGCCGCGTAAAATCGTGCGCAAACATGGGCGTGCCAAGCGCGACGGCATGCCAAGTGTCCTCCGGGATAATCGCCTTGAGGAGAAAAGCCGCAACTGTAGCTCCTGCGAGTTGCGCGGCCCAATACGCAACGGTGTCGAGCGTATTCAGGCGCTTGGTGACCCAGAAGCCGATGGTGATGGCGGGATTGAAATGGCCGCCGGAGATATGGCCGAGCGCGCAGACCATGATGGCAATGGCGAGGCCGTGGGCCAGGGCAATGCCGAGAAGTCCGAGCGCGTTCGATGAGTGGGGATACCAATCCACGCAGACGGCGCCTTCGCCAAAAAAGACCAAAGCAAACGCGCCGATGAATTCAGCCGTGAGCTTCTGCCCAAGGTTGTACATCAAGGTTCCTCCCGGCCGGGGAACGAGCCGTGTCCGCTGCGACCGGGAAGGATTCTATCCGGAACGCAAACGGAAACGCCAGCCTTACCGAAAGACCTTTGCGCGAAACCTTACCGAGACACGGCAGCGACCGGGGCGTTAACGGGGGTGAGCCAGTTGTGGCGATCGGTTTTGCTGCCGCTGGTCAGTGCGAGAAATTCCTCCTGGAGCTTGCGCGTGATGGGGCCAGCGACGCCTTTGCCGACTTGGATTTTGTCGACCGAACGGATGGGTGTGATTTCGACGGCTGTGCCTGCGAAAAAGACTTCGTCGACGATGTACAGCATTTCGCGGGGGATGACTTGTTCCTTCACGGGGATGTGCAGATCTTCCGCGAGCGTGATGACGGTGTTGCGTGTGATACCCGGCAGAATGCTGGTGGCGAGTGGTGGCGTGTAGAGCGTGCCGTCGTGAACGAGGAAGACGTTCATGCCCGATCCTTCGCTTACGTGGCCGCCCGAATCGAGCGCGATGCCTTCGGCGTAGCCGTTGAAGGAGGCTTCCATGCGGATAAGCTGTGAATTCATGTAGTTCGCGGCGGCTTTGGACATGGCCGGGAGAGTGTTTGGCGCAATGCGCGCCCAGGAGCTGACGCCCACATCTACACCTTTGGTGAGCGCTTCCGGGCCGAGATAGGCGCCCCAGAACCAGCAGGCCATATAAATGTCGATGGGAGAGTTGAGCGGATTTACGCCGACTTCGCCATAGCCGCGGAGGACGATGGGCTTGACGTAGCAGGAATTCATTTTGTTGACGCGAACCAGTTCGCTTGCGGTGTTGCAAAAATCGTCGAGGGAAACGGGCAATTCCATGCGGTAAATTTTCGCGGAGTTGATCAGGCGCTGCATGTGTTCGCGGAGGCGGAAAATGGCAGGGCCCTGCTTGGTTTCGTAGCAGCGGATGCCCTCAAAGACCGCGGAGCCGTAGCTGACGACGTGAGAGAGGACGTGGAGGGTAGCGTCGTCCCAGTTAATCCACTTTCCGTTGTGCCAGATTTTCTCGGTTTTTTGGATGGGCATGATGGTGTCCTTTTTACGTCGCCACTCCCGGCGAAGGCTTAAAATGCAGAATACGGTACACAGCGGGGAGCGTCAATAAACCAACTGCAAAAAAGCTGCGCACGCCCAAACCAAATTGGCGTGTGCCCTGACTATTAGCGTCCGTCGGGAGAGGAGGAAGCGCCGGGAGACGCTTTAGGCTTTTCGCCGACGGGGGAATCCGGCGGACGCATGGGAGCCGTTAGCGAAATGAAAGCGTCTTTTGCTTCGCGCAGGACGCGATCCGATCGATTCTCGATGATGCCGAGAAGGAGGAAGGGAATTGCCGTGGCTGCTACGAGCAGCTTGGCCTTGCGAGGAATCCTAGCTTCAGGCTCCCAGCGGAAAAGCTGGGCAGAAAGAAAGAAGGTGAGGCAGGCCCAACACGCGAGAGAGAGAAGTTCGACGTAGCGGCTCGAGGGGGAGGCGGAATTCACGATGGCTTGCTGGAGTCCATTGACCAAATAGGTGGCAGGAAGAAAAAGGCCAAAGCGCTGCACCGTAACGGGAAGAAAGGCCAGCGGAAACGTAGCGCCGGAGAGAAAAATGAGTGGCAGCCAAAGAAGCTGGTTGAGAACCTGCGTTTCCTGCATGGTGTTTGTGACGCTGGCGACTACCAATCCGAGCGAGCCGAAGGAGAGAATGCCGACCGAGGCGAGAAGGAAAAGCGTGAGGAGGTCGCCAAGGTTGGGGACGTGAAAAATGAACTTCGCGAAGACCAGTTCGCAGATGAGGGTGGGAAGAGTCATGACGTAATTGGCGGCGACGCTCGAGGCGAGCAGATCACTGGCACGGACGGGAGCAACGTGAAAACGGCGAAGTATGCCTTGCTCGCGGAACATGACCAGTGTGGCGCTGAGCCCCCAGAAGCTGCCCATCACGTTAAAAGAGAGCACGGGGCCGAGATAGAAGCCAACGGTGCGCGGAACGCTTTTGGCAAAGACACCGGCATATAGGAAGAAAAATGCGAGCGGCATGAGGATGACGAAAAAAAAGAACATGCGGTTGCGAAAAGCGAGCTGAACGCGCATGCGCGTGAGGGTAAGGAAGTTCGTCAATCGCGTAGCCTCCTTCCGGTGAGTTCGATGAAGACATCCTCGAGCGAAGGCGAGGCGATCTCCATGCTGATGAGTTCGTTGTTTTCGGCTTCGAGACGCTTCACGAGGTCGACAATGGTTTTCGGCGGACGCTGGGAGTGAAGGACATAGGTGCCGTCGAGTTCGCGGGCGTCCATGACGCCCTCGAGAGTCTTGAGAGCGCCATCGGAAGCAGGCTTCGAGAGGCGGACCTCGATGCGGGTGGTGTTCGCAGAACGGCTTTTCAGCTCGCGAGGGCTTCCAAGAGCGATGACTTTGCCGTGGTCGACGATGGCGACGCGATCGCAGAGGCGCTCGGCTTCTTCGATGTAGTGGGTGGTCATGACGATAGTTTTCTTTTCGCGTTTGAGCTCTTCGATGATGTCGTAAATTTCGCGGCGCACTTGGGGATCGAGGCCGGCCGTAGGCTCATCGAAGAAGAGAACTTTGGGATCGTTGACGAGGGCCATGGCGAGTGCGAGGCGCTGTTTTTGGCCGCCGGAAAGTTGGCTGTAGAACGTGTTGCGTTTTTCTTCGAGGCCGAAACGCTTGAGAAGCTCTTCGGGATTGCGGCGGCGTTTGTAGAAACCGGAGAAGAGCCGGAGCGCTTCCATGACGCGAAGTTTATCGGGAAGGGATGTGGATTGCAGAGCCGCGCCGATTTCGTGTTTCAGCGCTTGGGAATCGCACTGCGGATCGAGACCGCAGACAGAGACGCGGCCAGCATCCAGGTCGCGGAGGCCTTCGAGAATTTCCACGGTCGTGGTTTTTCCGGCGCCGTTCGGACCGAGAAGGCCGAAGACTTCGCCTTCTTCTACGGAAAAGCTTACGCCGCGAACGGCTTGCACGTCGCCGTAGCTCTTGACCAGGTTTTCGACTTGCAGGATGGGATTTCCCATGGGCTTTGACTGCTACGTGCTCTACACAAAGGTTCTACGCAAATGCGGCCCTTAGGATAACGCAAGTACTCGCTTTCCCCGCAATACTGGGACTCATGGTTATAGCTTATTTCGGGGCGTAGAAAAGATAGTCGGCGGAATAAGGCACGCGGAGCTCCTGGCCAGCGTGTGAGGCGTCGCAGCCGGTCGCGGGGGCTTTGCCACCTTTGGTGTTGATGCGCTGGATGGTTGCAGTGCGGGAGAGAGCGCCGGTGCCTTCGCGGCTCACGATGTTGACGAGAAGCCAGGGAATGGAATCGGCGTCCGGCGAAGGAGTGTTGGCGACGGCTTTGCCGGTGACGCGGCTACCGTCATTCGCTTGCCAAGAAGGTCCCGCGAAATGTTTGCCGAAGGGTTTGCCGTCTTTGTCGAAGAGCTGGGCGTCGGGAGCTTTCAGTGTCCAACTAAATTGCGCGGCGTCTTCTTTGCAGGTGTAGATCTGGTCTCCTTTGGCATGAACCTGGAGAAGAAGTTCTTCACTGGCGGGCGGCCTGAGTTGCTGCGGGACTTGTTGCGCAGCCAGGGTAGAAGAAAAAATAGCGGACGCGGCGAGCACGGTGGAGAACGCTAATACGCGAATTCGATTGCGCATGGAACGAGTCCTCCTGTGAGGGCATCGGTCAGTTCGGCGACGTGACATACTTCAAGCACCATTACATCATAGACCGATTCCAGGCGCGGATTCGCGGAATCCATCGCGGAACATTCTTGCAGTATTCTTTGTAGGGCTCGCCGAACATCTTTCGCAGGATTGGCTCTTCGTAGAGCCGCACGAACAGGGCAACCGCCGCCACGGCTACGAGTGCCACTGTGAGAGCTGTCTGGCTCGCCCGTCCAAAGACCACCCACAGTCCCGACCAGCCAATGAAGAAGCCCACATACATCGGGTTTCGTACATATCGATAGAATCCCACCACCACTAGCTTCTGAGGCGGAGCAAATGGCGCAGGCGTTCCGTGGCCCGTCCATCCGAAATCCCAAATGCACCGAAGCGCCACGGCAAAGCCGAACACGGAAGGCACGGCCGCAATCCAGCGCCAGCGCATCGCACCAACCGTATCAACATGGAAGCCCAACCAGGGCGGCAACAACCAGAACCACAGCGCAAAGAATGCAGCGCCCACGGATAGTGAGGCAACTGTTGCCAGCCAATGCGCACCGTGGTCTGAATGACGCCTGATTTCAGCATGTCCGCTCGTCATAAGAGCCTCCCCGTCGCCGAGGTTGAATTCTATTGGTTACACCTATCAATACGAGATTCAGCGAGCAGAGGTTACAGGAATGAAACCACTGGACAGAGCGAACGTCCACGGCTTCGCTTTTGGCGAGAATCTCGATAAGAGTTTGTTGGTCGCGCACAGCCCCGACAAGCCGGGACATGCGCCCGGTCCAATCCGTGATTGCGCTAGCGCATGGAACAATTCCGTCTTTTAGAGTATAGATTTTCGCGTCAAGCGTGACACAACTCACTCACCGAGGGGTGATGGATCGGCTGGTTTTCTTGGTGGCCGAAGTCGTTCTTCGTGGCGGAGACCAGAGATGTTTTTTCACGTTGATGCGGGATTCCACGACGCTCACGCCTTCGGATTCGAGGAGCTTTTTTTGGAGGGAGGCGTAGGGCTCGCGGATCAGGATTTTTCCGTTGGCGCCGAGGACGCGATGCCAAGGGATGCCTTTGCCCTTCGGAGTGGCGCCCATGGCGCGGCCTGCGGTGCGTGCGCCGCCGGGGAGCCGCAAGGCTCTAGCAATGGCTCCATAGGTTAGAACCCGGCCGCGGGGAATTAGTTTCACAAGCTGGTAGACAGGATCGAAAGACACGGCAAATCGGCTCCTAGCAACGAATTTATCAGCGGCTCCTGCGCGAGTTGCTGTAAATACGCGCCAGTCATCGTAAAAGGAGTCGGGAAACGCAACAAGAGAAATAATGGCGGCTACAGTGTTCTATGGAGTGAGGCGTTTTATCGGGTGAGCGGCGGCGAGCAGGTAGGCTGACAAACGGTGAGTGGGTAGCCTAACCAATCGCGAGTGAGTAGCCTATCAATCAAAGTGCCGCGACGCGCATCTAACAGAGTAAGAGAAGGCAAGATAAGAAGAGCAACAACGATGCATGGAACCGATGACACAAAGCGAAAAAAGTAATGGAAGATTATGGAGGAAACCCGCTAGGTTGTACGCATTACCGAATGCAAAGCAATCCTTTGGGCTAGTACGTAACGTTCATTGACGGCGTAGTGGAACACAAGTACACTACAAGCACGGTCGATGACTCGAGGTGATGTGATGGCTTTTGTCCGTCGGAAAGGGAATTCGTTCTATTTGGTGCACAATGTGCGCCACGGCGGAAAAGTGCAGCAGTTGCATCTTGCGCGGCTCGGGGAACGCGCGCGAATAACGGATGAAGTGGTACGCGAAGTTTCCAAGAAACATCCCTTCGTGGAGCTGAATTGGCGGGCTCTGCGCGAACAGATGAACAATCGAGTGAATCTCGCGGATGGAAGTTCGCCCGTGATTCAAAAGCTCGTCTCCAGCCTGCGAGCGCTCAATCTCGAACTGGCGGACCTCTTTCCGCCGCTTCTCCGGATTTCTGAAACGCCCACGGTGGCGCGAGAGCTGTTAGTGCAACTGCGGCTTTTGCAGTCCACACTTCAGGTAAAACTCAACCAGTTTGACCGGAAGCGCGGGCGCTTCAGCAATGCAACCTTGCGGATGCAAGGCCGTTAGGAGGAGACCATGAGCTCCCAAACACTGCCACTCGATCCAAATCTACGCAGCAACACGACGATTGAATTTGATACGGCTTTGCGGTCGAAGATCGTGGGGCAAGCGGAAGGCGTGCAGGCGCTCGTGGACCTGTATCAGGTCTTCTGCGCGGGATTGAACTCACCGGGGCGGCCGGTGGGGAATCTCCTTTTATTGGGGCCAACAGGCTCGGGCAAGACGCGGATTGTGGAAGCTGCCTCGGAGATTCTTTTTGGCGATGCGCGCGCGGTGATTAAGGTGGACTGCGCGGAATTCCAGCATTCTCATGAAATTGCCAAGCTGATTGGCTCGCCCCCGGGATATTTGGGCCACCGGGAAACCCATCCCTTGATCACGCAAGAGGAGCTGGCTAAGAGCCATACCGAAAAGCTGAAGCTGAGTTTCTTGCTGTTTGACGAAATCGAGAAGGCGTCGGATGCCTTGTGGCAGCTGCTGCTAGGCATGTTGGACAAGGCGACGCTGACCCTGGGAGACAACCGGCGGGTGGATTTATCGCATACGGTGATCTTCCTGACGTCGAACCTGGGCGGCGGAGAGATCACGGAATTGATGGAAGGAGGGATGGGGTTCGTCCAGCCGATTGACAAGCCGATCACGGGATTGGACGAAAAGGTTGAGCGGACAGCGATGGAAGCGGCGAGAAGGAAGTTTTCGCCGGAATTTATGAACCGGTTGGACAAAGTGGTGGTATTCCATCCCTTGAAGCGCGAACAACTTGAAGAAGTACTTGAGATTGAACTTGGGCAGGTACAGCAGAGGGTGCTCGAAACGGCGAAAGGGCAGTTTCTGTTCCGGGTGACGCCTGCTGGAAGAGATTTCTTGTTGCAGGAAGGGACAGACCAGCGGTATGGAGCGCGGCATCTGAAGAGGGCGATTGAGCGATATGTCGTGTATCCGCTTGCGAATCTGTTGGCTACGGAGCAAGTGCACTTAGGAGACCTGGTGTGCATCGATTGGGATGGCAAACACAAGGAACTGACATTCGCTCGCGAGGGTGAAGGCGCTCTGGTGACTCCTTCAACGACCCAAGTTGGCCAGCTTGCGGCAGCGGCTGAAGCAAGAGATGGCAAGACGGCCGATCCACCGGCGGAAGCCGTGATGGGAGAGAGAAAGCTTCGTGCCGCGCAGCCATCGACGTCACCCGCAGCGGCTCCACAAGGGCGGAAGAAAACGGATCGTTAGGGAAAAGAAAGATTTCGAAGGATTTAGGGGGGCGCCCGACAGGATGCGCCCCTTTTTGTCGTTTAAGGACTGACAGAAACTGTTTCATCCTCTCACTTTGAACCGGGATGGTACACAGTCTCATCGGATGAGACGGTTTCCATAATTGCAACACTCGTATGTCATTGAGTTTGTGCCCGTTTGTACAGACAGGGCCGAGTGCCCAGATTGGCAGTTCTCATGCTCTACTTCTTGCAAGCGCATGGCTGAGACGCTTGGAGCGTCTTGGCAGGTGGACGCGGAAGGGAATGATGCCATGAAAGCCGCCGCTCGACAGCAACTGGATCCAACAATCCGCAGCACGGATACCCGAGATTTTGAAGGAGCGCTGCGGTCGAAGATCGTCGGACAGGCGGAAGGAGTGCAGGCGCTGGTGGACCTGTATCAGGTCTTCTGCGCGGGATTGAACTCACCGGGGCGGCCTGTGGGAAACCTTTTGTTCCTTGGCCCAACCGGTTCGGGAAAGACCCGAATCGTGGAAGCGGCCGCCGAGATTCTGTTTGGAGATGCGCGCACGGTGATTAAGGTGGATTGTGCGGAATTCCAGCATTCTCATGAGATTGCGAAACTGATTGGTTCGCCTCCGGGGTATTTGGGTCATCGGGAGACTCATCCTTTGATCACCCAGGAAGCTTTGGCGGCCAGCCATACCGAGAAGCTGAAGCTGAGTTTTTTGCTGTTTGACGAGATCGAGAAGGCGTCGGACGCCTTGTGGCAGTTGCTGTTGGGAATGTTGGATAAGGCAACTTTGACCTTGGGTGACAACCGCCGAGTGGATTTGTCGCAGACGGTGATTTTCCTGACTTCGAACCTGGGCGGTGGAGAGATCACGGAGTTGATGAACGGCGGTATGGGCTTTGTCCAGCCGAAGGACAAACCAGCCGCGGGACTTGACCAAAAAGTCGAACGGACGGCAGTGGAAGCGGCGAGAAGGAAGTTTTCGCCGGAATTTATGAACCGGCTGGACAAAGTGGTGGTGTTTCATCCCTTGCGCCGAGAACAACTTGAAGAAGTGCTGGAGATCGAGCTTGGACAGGTGCAGCAGAGAGTTTTGGAGACAGCGAAAGGGCAGTTTCTGTTCCGAGTTACGCCGGCCGGAAGAGAGTTCTTGTTGCAGGAAGGAACCGACCAGCGCTACGGAGCGCGTCACCTGAAGAGGGCGATCGAGAGGCACGTGGTTTATCCGCTGGCGAATCTGCTGGCTACCGAGCAGGTGCATTTGGGTGACCTGGTGTGCATCGATTGGAGCAAGGGCAATGAAGGTTTGAGCTTTGTGCGCGAAGGGGAGAATCTGGCGATACCAGCGAGGCGGCCGGAGCCAGTCGTCACCGCGCGTGCTACGCAGGCTCGGAGCGGTAAGAGTGTCGAAGCCCCGTCGACCGCCATGGGACCTGAACCGACGCCAAGGATGGCGCGTTAAGAGAATTTCCAAACTTACATACTGAAACGGCCCGGGACGCCTTGCCCCCGGGCTTTTTCTTTTCCGCGTGCGTCGGTGTAAAGTTATCAATATGGGTTCGTCTTGGCTGCGTGTTCCGGCGACACTTCTCGTGTTGCTGTGTCTTGTGCTTGCGCCGTGCACGCTCGCACAGCGGACACAGTTCAAGGCGGGATGGAATTTCTATTCGCCGCAGGAGGATATCAAGCTGGGCAAGCAGGTCGCGGTGGACGCGGAGAAACAGTTGCCATCGTGCAACGCGCCGAAGGTGGACGCTTACTTGACGGAACTTGGCAAGGAGCTGATTGCGAAACTGCCGACGGGCGGAGTGGAGTATCCGTTTGAGTTTCATTGCGTGAATGACAAGGCGATCAACGCGTTTGCGTTGCCGGGCGGATATGTGTTCGTGAACCGCGGAGCTATCGAAGCGGCGGACAATGAGGGACAGCTTGCCGGAGTGATCGCGCATGAGCTTTCGCATGTGGCATTGCGGCACGGCACAGCCGAAGCGACAAAAGCGCAGGCCGCGCAGGCGGGCGTGGGAATCATTGGAGCCATTTTTGGAGGAAATGCCGGCGGGGCTTTGTTGACGGAACTCGGGAGATTCAGCGCAGGTGGCGTGCTGCTGCGGTATTCGCGTACGGCGGAGACGCAAGCGGATG
>Ga0137360_10000236_pt1 | contig 31923 bp, 24 predicted proteins | sample Mad1_60_16metaG_FD_104924 | JGI IMG/M metagenome (GOLD analysis project Ga0137360, IMG submission 104924) | Vadose zone soil microbial communities from Angelo Coast Range Reserve, California, USA - Mad1_60_16 metaG | ecosystem: Environmental > Terrestrial > Soil > Vadose zone | place: USA... | reverse complement strand
CGCAGGCCGCCTCCCAGCTGCCCCCGGAGGTCGTGTCGCAGGGCGTGACCGTGAAGAAGTCCACCACGAGCCCCCTCGCCCTGTTCGTGCTCACCTCGCCCAAGGGCACCTACGACCAGCTCTTCCTCAGCAACTACGCGTACGTCAACATCAACGATCCCATGACGCGCGTCCCCGGGGTGGGTCAGGTGATCATCTTCGGTGCGGCCCAGTACGCCGTCCGTCTCTGGGTGCGCCCCGATACTCTGGCCAAGCTCGACATCACGACGAGCGAGGTCATCAACGCCCTCCAGTCCCAGAACACGGTCAACCCGGCCGGCCAGGTGGGCGGGGCTCCGGTGCCGCCGGGCCAGGAATACACGTACACGGTGCGGGCGCAGGGGCGCCTGCAGAGCGTGGAGGACTTCGAGAAGGTGGTGGTCAAGGCCACCGCCGACGGCTCCATCATCCGGGTGAGAGACGTCGCGCGGGTCGAGCTCGGCGCGCAGAACTACACCTATGAAGGACGGCTCAACGGCCGCCCCGGCGCCATCATCGCCATCTACCAGCTCCCAGGCTCCAACGCCATCGACACCGTGAAGGCCGCGACCAAGCTCATGGACGAGGCCAAGGCGCGGTTTCCCAACGATCTCGACTACGTGGTCGCCCTCGACACCACCCTGGCGGTGAGCGAGGGCATCACGGAAATCCTCCACACCCTCGTCGAGGCCCTGATCCTGGTGGTGATCGTGGTCTTCATCTTCCTCCAGGGCTTCCGGTCGACCCTCATCCCGCTGCTCGCGGTGCCCGTCTCCCTGGTGGGCACCTTCATGCTCTTCCCCCTGCTCGGCTTCTCCATCAACACCCTGTCGCTCTTCGGCCTCGTGCTGGCCATCGGCCTCGTCGTGGACGACGCCATCGTGGTGGTGGAGGCGGTGGAGCACCACATGGAGCAGGGGCTATCTCCGCACGACGCCGCCTTGAAGGCCATGGAAGAGGTGTCGGGTCCGGTGGTGGCCATCGCCCTCATCCTGTCCGCCGTCTTCATCCCCACCGCGTTCATCCCCGGCATCACGGGCCGGATGTACCAGCAGTTCGCGGTAACCATCGCCGTCTCCGTGCTCATCTCGGCCTTCAACGCGCTGTCCCTGAGCCCCGCGCTCGCGGCGCTCCTGCTGCGACCCAAGCGCGACGCGCGCGGTCCGCTGGGGTGGTTCTTTCGGGGATTCAACCGCGTGTTCGGGCGAATTACCGACGGCTATGTCCGCACCTGCGGCCACCTCATTCGCAAGCTGGCCTTCGCCCTCCTTGTGCTCCTGGGCTTCACGGTGGCCACGGGGCTCATCAGCTCACGGCTGCCCGGTGGCTTCGTCCCCAACGAGGACCAGGGGTACTTCTATCTCAATGTGCAACTCCCTCTGGCGGCCTCGCTCCAGCGCACGTCGGCCGTCAACGACAAGCTCGACGCGATCCTGAAGGCGACACCCGGCGTCAAATACTACACGGGGGTGGCCGGGTTCAGCCTGCTCAGCAGCGTGAACACGACCTACAGCTCGTTCTACTTCGTTACTCTCGAGGGCTGGCATGAGCGCGACAAGAAGGGGCTCACCGCCGACGTGATCATACGGGGGCTGAACCAGCGGCTCGCGGCCTTTCCCGACGCGATCGCCTTCGGATTCGCGCCCCCCTCCATTCCCGGCGTCGGCACCTCCGGAGGTGTGACCTTCGTGCTGCAGGATCGGGTGGGCAAGGACCCCACCTTCCTCGCCGAGCAGACGGCGAAATTCCTCGCGGAGGCGCGCAAGCGCCCCGAGTTCAGCCTGCTCTTCACCACGCTGCTCCCGAGCGTGCCGCAGATCTTCGCCGACGTGGACCGTGACAAGGTGCTCCGGCAGGGCATCAGCCTCTCCTCGGTGTACCAGACGCTGCAGGCCTTCATGGGCGGCGCCTTCGTGAACTACTTCAACCGCTTCGGCCGTGTGTGGCAGGTCTACGTGCAGGCCGAGGGCGAGTTCCGCACGAAGGCCGAGAACGTGGGGCAGTTCTACGTCCGCAACGCCACCGGGCAGCCGGTGCCTCTGTCCACGCTGGTCTCGATGAAGGAGGTCAACGGGCCGGAGTTCACCATCCGGTTCAACGAGTTCCGGTCGGCGCAGATCAACGGGACCCTCGCCCCCGGCTACAGCACCCAGCAGGGCATGAAGGCGCTCGAGGAAGTCTATGCCCAGAGCATGCCGCGGGACATGGGCTACGACTACATGGGCATGTCCTTCCAGGAGAGGGCCGCCGCCCAGGGCGTTCCACCCACGGCCGTCTTCGGCTTCTCGGTGCTCGTGGTCTTCCTCCTCCTCGCCGCGCAGTACGAGAGCTGGACCCTGCCCTTCGGCGTGCTCCTCGGTACGCCCATCGCCATGTTCGGATCGGTGGGCGCGCTCTACCTCCTTCGCTTCCAGATGGACGTGTTCTCCCAGATCGGCCTCGTCATGGTGATCGGGCTGGCCGCGAAGAATGCCATCCTCATCGTCGAGTTCTGCAAGGAAGAATACGAGAAGGGCAAATCGCTCTACGACGCCGCTCTGGCCGGAGCAAAGATCAGGCTCCGGCCCATCCTCATGACCGCCTTCGCCTTCATCTTGGGCGTGCTGCCCCTCGTGATCGCCACTGGCGCAGGGTCCAACTCCCGGCGCATCCTTGGCTCCACCGTCATGGGCGGCATGCTCACGGCGACCCTCATCGCCATCTTCATCATTCCGGTCACCTTCTATGTCGCCGAGCGGTTCGCCCCCAAGCCAAAGCCGGTGGCGCCTCCGACCGACGTGGTCCCGGCGCCGATACACGGGGGGGTTGGTGACCACGATGAGCAGGAGAGGAACAAGACATGAAGCCCGTCGGGGGCCGGGGGATCGCCCTCAGTATCCTCGCCGCGGGATGTCTCACCGGCTGTGCGCTCGGTCCCGACTACAAGCGGCCGCCCGTCAGCCCGCCCGAGACGTTTCGCTTCCAGACCACCCCGGGGGAGACTGCCTCGCTCGCGGATGCGCCGTGGTGGGAAGCCTTCGGCGATCCCGCCCTCAAGGCGCTGATCCAGGAGGCGCTGACCGGTAACTACAACGTGCGCATCGCCGCGGCCCGCGTGCAGCAGGCGCGCGCCCAGGCGGCGGGTGCGAAGTCGCCCTTCTACCCGCAGCTCGGCTACCAGGCGACGGCCGTGCAATCGAAGGGACTGGCGAACATCCTCGGGCTCTCTTCCACGAACGCATCGGCGGTGTCGACCCTCTACCTCGGTGGCATCTCCATGAACTGGGAGATCGACCTGTGGGGGAAGATCCGTCGCTCGAGCGAAGCCGCGAATGCCCAGCTCCTCGCCTCCGAAGAGGGGCGCCGGGCCGTGCTTCTCAGCCTGGTGAGCGATGTGGCGCAGGCGTACTTCGAGCTGCTCGAGCTGGACGCCCGGCTCGCCATCGCGAACTCGTCGACGGAGGCCTACCAGGGCACTTACAAGCTCTTTCAGGACCGGCTCGAGTTCGGGGTCGCTTCGCAGCTGCAGACGGCGCGAGCGGAGGGCAATCTCGCCCAGGCGGCCGCCACGGTCCCGGAGATCCAGAGCCAGATCGCGGCCAAGGAGAATCAGATCAGCACGCTCCTCGGCCGCAATCCCGGGTCCATTCAACGCGGCCGGCCGTTGTTCGACCAGGAGGTGACGCCCAGCGTTCCCGCCGGGTTGCCCTCCGCCCTTCTCGAGCGGCGCCCGGATCTCCGTCGTGTCGAGCAGGAGCTGGTGGCCGCCAATGCCCAGATCGGGGCGGCCAAGGCACTCTTCTTCCCGCAGCTCTCCCTCACCGGTCTTCTCGGCAAGGCGAGCCCCGAGCTGTCCGCGCTTACCGCGGGCACCTCCACCATCTGGCAGGCGGGCGGCATGATCACGGGGCCCATCTTCCAGGGGGGCAGGATCTATCAGAACTTCAAGGCAACGGAAGCCGCCGCGGAAGAGGCGAAGTGGCGGTACGAGCAGGCGGTGATCCAGGCCTTCCAGGAGGTTTCCACGAGTCTGGCCGCACTGGAAAAGCTGGCGGGGGCCGAGACGGATCAGGCGCGCTCCGTGAGAGCGCTCGAGAAGTCCGTCCAGATCTCCAACGACCGCTACCTCTACGGGCTCTCCAGCTATTTCGAGATTCTCGAAGCGCAGCAGCGGCTGTACCCCGCCCAGTACACGCAGGCGCAGATCCGTCTGAACCGCCTTCTCGCCTACGTGCAGCTCTACAAGGCGCTCGGGGGTGGCTGGAACCTCAAGGACCCGCAGGAGCCGCCCGCCACGGCGGCCGCCACGGGGAGCGCGCCCTGCACCGAGAAGTGCTGAGAGCCTGAAGTTGCTAGAGATGGGCCGGGACATCACCGGCGAATTCGATTCCGCCGAATCGCGTGAATGGCTGTGCACCAACGGGATCGGTGGCTTCGCCTCCGGCACGATCGCCGGCTCTCTCGCCCGCCGCTACCACGGTCTCCTCGTGGCAGCCCTCGCCCCACCTCTCGGCCGCACCCTGGTCGCGACCAAGCTCGAGGAGGTGGTGAGCTACGGCGGCGTTACGTGGGAGCTCGGAGCCAACCGCTGGCAGAGTGGAGTCGTCGCGCCCGACGGTCACCGCCTCATCGAGCGCTTCCGTCTCGAAGGCGGTGTGCCGATCTGGACCTATGCCTGCGCCGACGCCCTCCTCGAGAAGCGCGTGTGGATGGAGCAGGGAGCGAACACCACATACGTCCAGTACCGGCTACTCGGGGCTCTCGAGCCCGCCGGTCTCGTCATCAAGGCGCTCGTCAACTACCGCGACTACCACTCCACCACGCGGGCCGACGGATGGTGCATGCGCGTGGAGCAGGCGCCCCACGGGCTTATGGTGACCGCCTTCGACGGCGCGCGGCCTCTCCGGGTTCTCGCCTCGGCCGCCACCGCGGAGCCCGCCCACGATTGGTATCGGGGCTTCGAGCTCCTGCGCGAGACGGAGCGCGGGCTCGACCACCACGACGACCATCTCCACGCGGGCACCCTCCACGCCACGCTACGGCCGGGGGAATCCCTCACCGTCGTCCTCTCCACCGAGCCTGAGCCGTCTCTTGACGGCGAATCGCCGGGCCCGGGCGGAGCGAGGCACGCAGAAGAGATACTGGCGCGCTGGGAGAAGGGGCAGCCCGAAGCTCTGCGCGCGCCCGCCTGGGTGAGGCAGCTGGTCGTCGCGGCGAGCCAGTTCGTCGTGAAGCGGCCTCTCCCGGACGTGCCAGACGGGCTCTCGGTCATCGCGGGCTATCCGTGGTTCGCGGACTGGGGACGCGACACGATGATCTCGCTCCCGGGGCTCGCTTTGGCCACCGGCCGCCCCGAGGTGGCGGAGCGCGTGCTCGCCACCTTCGCGCGCTTCATCGACCAGGGCATGCTGCCGAATCGTTTCCCCGACGGCGTGCAGGCACCCGAGTACAACACGGTGGACGCCGCCCTCTGGTTTGTGGAGGCCGTCCGCGCCTATCACGTCGCGACGGGCAACGACGCCCTGCTCGCCCAGCTCTACCCGGCGCTCACCGACATCATCGGCTGGTACCGGAAGGGCACGCGATACGGGATCGGCCAGGATGAGGCGGACGGGCTTCTGCGCTCCGGGGAAGCGGGAGTGCAGCTGACCTGGATGGATGCGCGGGTGGGAGACCGGGTGGTAACCCCTCGCACCGGCAAGGCCGTCGAGATCAACGCGCTCTGGCACAATGCGCTCCGCGCCATGGCCGGCTTCGCGCGTACGCTCGCACGTCCCGCGAGCGAGTGGCAGGCCCAGGCCGATCGCGTGGCCACCAGCTTTGATCGATTCTGGAACTCTGCGGAGCACTGCTGCTTCGACGTCCTGGACACCCCATCGGGCAACGACCAGTCGATCAGGCCGAACCAGATCTTCGCCGTCTCGCTGGTCGCGAGCCCGCTCCCGCCGGAGCGCCAGCGCGGGGTCGTCGAGATGTGCGCGCGGCGTCTGTTCACGTCCTTCGGGCTGCGCAGCCTCGATCCGCGCCATCCCGACTACAGCGGGCGATACCACGGTGGCCCGCGGGAGCGCGACGGCACGTATCACCAGGGGACGGCGTGGGGGTGGCTGCTCGGCCCCTTCGCCCTCGCGTACTTCAAGGTGTACGGCGACGCCGCCCGGGCTCGGGCTCTTCTCGATCCCCTGGGGCTTCAGCTCGCCGCCTATTGCGTCGGCACTCTCGGCGAGGTCTTCGACGGTGATCCCCCTCACTGGCCCGGGGGTTGTCCCGCTCAGGCCTGGAGCGTGGCCGAGACGCTGCGTGCCTGGACCGAACTCGCGCGTCGCCCCCGGGGGCGGGCGAGGTAAGATCGCGCCATGGACGCGCGGCCCCCGCGTACCGCTCTCTGCATCATGGCCAAGACGCCGGCGTCCGGGCACGTCAAGACCAGGTTCTGCCCACCGCTCTCGCTCGAGGCCGGCGGCGGACAAGGGCCGGTAACACGCGACGCCAGCCACGGAACCTTTGTCTCAGGTCGAGGCGTCTAAGTGGCTATTAGTCCTGAGAATCAACGCCTGCTGGAGGCGGAGGCTAAAACCGCACACTGGCGGCGCTGGGGCCCGTATCTCTCCGAGCGCCAGTGGGGTACGGTTCGCGAGGACTATAGCCCCTACGGGACGGCCTGGGACTATTTCCCTCACGATCACGCGCGCTCTCGAGCGTATCGGTGGGGCGAGGATGGGATCGGCGGCATTTGTGACAATCACCAGCGGCTCTGCCTGGCCCTGGCTCTATGGAACGGACGCGACCCGATCCTCAAGGAGCGCCTCTTCGGCCTGACCGGGCCCCAGGGCAATCACGGCGAGGACGTCAAGGAGTACTACTTCTACCTCGACTCGACGCCGACGCATTCCTATATGAAGTTCCTCTACAAGTATCCGCAGGCCGCCTTTCCCTATGAGCGACTCGTCGAGGAAAATGCCCGGCGGGGCAGACAGGACTCCGAATTCGAGTTGGTCGACACCGGCGTCTTCGACGCGAGCCGCTACTTCGACGTGACCGTCGAGTACGCCAAGGCGAACTTCGACGACGTGCTCGTCCGCATCAGCGCCGTCAACCGAGGCCCGGAGGCGGCCGAGCTCCACCTCTTGCCCACGCTCTGGTTCCGCAATACCTGGGACTGGGACGTGGGCGCGCCCAAGCCGCGCCTGAGCTCGCCCGAGGGCGTGGCCGGGGCGGCGACCATAGCCGTCGAGCATCCGAGCCTGGGCTTCTACCGGCTCGCCGCCGAGGGGGCGCCCACGCTCCTCTTCTGCGAGAACGTGACCAATTTCCCGCGCGTCTTCGGCTCCCCCGCGACTACTCCGTTCCCGAAGGACGGCATCAACGACCACGTGGTCGGCGGGCGGGCGGGCACGGTGAATCCCGCGAAGGAAGGCACGAAGGCCGCCGCGCACTATCGCCTGTCCCTCGCGCCCGGGGAGACCGCCACCGTCAGGCTTCGGCTCTCCGCCTCTGCCCCGGGGACAGGACCCGGACCATTCGGACCGGCCTTCGAGGAGACGATGGGCCTTCGCCTCGGGGAGGCGGACGACTTCTACCGTCTCGTCATCCCGCGCAAGCTGTCGAGCGAGGGACGCCTCGTGATGCGCCAGGCCCTCGGCGGCATGCTCTGGAACAGGCAGTTCTATCACTACGACGTCAAGCGGTGGCTCAATGGCGACCCGACCCAGCCGCCCCCGCCGCCGGAGCGGCACTACGGCCGGAACTCCGAGTGGACGCACCTCTACAACGAGGACGTCATCTCGATGCCGGACAAGTGGGAGTACCCGTGGTACGCGGCGTGGGACCACGCGTTTCACATGATCCCCATGGCCCTCGTGGATCCCGAGTTCGCCAAGAGCCAGCTTGTCCTCCTCCTGCGCGAATGGTACATGCACCCGAACGGCCAGATCCCCGCCTACGAGTGGGCGTTCGGCGACGTCAATCCACCCGTGCAGGCGTGGGCCGCCTGGCGCGTCTACAAGATCGACCGGCGCATACGAGGCGTGGCGGATCGGGCCTTTCTCGAAAAGATCTTCCACAAGCACCTGCTCAACTTCACGTGGTGGGTGAATCGCAAAGATCCGGCGGGCCGCAACGTCTTCCAGGGCGGCTTCCTCGGCCTCGACAATATCGGGGTCTTCGATCGCTCGGCGCCCCTGCCCACGGGCGGCTATATCGAGCAGTCGGACGGCACGAGCTGGATGGGCATGTACTGCCTCAACATGCTGGTGATGGCCCTGGAGCTCGCCCGCGAGGACCCGGCCTACGAGGACGTGGCGAGCAAATTCTTCGAGCACTTCGTGTTCATCGCCCACGCGACCCATCACGTGGCGGGCATGGACATGAGCCTGTGGGACGAGACGGACGGCTTCTACTACGACGTCCTCGCCTTGCCCGACGGCCGGCGCGAGCGCCTCAAGGTGCGCTCGCTCGTCGGTCTCATCCCCCTCTTTGCCGTGGAGACCTTCGACACCGGTCTGACCGAGCGCCTCCAGGGTTTCAACCGCCGGGCGCGCTGGTTCATGGACAACAATCCCGAGTTCCGCGAGCATGTCGCGATCAAGGCGCTCCCCGAAGGCGGGCGTCGCTTCCTCCTGTCCATCGTGACCTGCGAGCAGCTCCCTCGGGTCCTCCGCTACATGCTCGACGAAGACGAATTCCTCTCGCCCCACGGCATTCGCGCGCTGTCGCGCCACCACCGGGAGCAACCGTTCGTGCTCGCGGTGAAGGGTGTCGACCACCGGGTGGACTACGAGCCCGCCGAGTCCACCACGGGCCTCTTCGGCGGCAACTCGAACTGGCGGGGGCCGGTATGGTTTCCCGTCAACTATCTCCTCGTCGAGTCGCTGCAGAAGTACCATCATTTTTTCGGCGACGATCTCAAGGTGCCCTGCCCCTCCCGCTCCGATCGCCTCGTGGATCTCTGGCAGGTCAGTACGGACATCTCGCGGCGGCTCTCCCACATCTTCTTGCCCGGCCCGGATGGCCGGCGACCCGTGTTCGGGGGCACGGAGATGTTTCAGCGCGATCCGCACTGGCGGGAGCTCTTGCTCTTCTACGAGTATTTTCACGGCGACAACGGTGCCGGCATGGGCGCCAGCCACCAGACGGGCTGGACGGGCATCGTGGCCAAGCTCCTCCAGCAGAGCGGCGACCGGCCATGATCCTCGCGGGCGACGTGGGAGGCACCAAGACGGTCCTCGCCGTGCTCGAGCCGGGCGCGGGCAAGGCCTCGAGCATGTCGATCATCCGCGAAGCGACGCTGCCGAGCCGCGAGATCGACAGCCTCGAAGGCGCGGTCGAAGCCTTTCTCCTCGGCGCGCCGCGGCTCACCGTGAGCGCCGGATGCGTGGGCGTAGCGGGGCCGGTGGTCGACGGCCGCTGCGTCGCGACCAATCTGCCGTGGGAAGTCCACGAGCGCCGGCTCGCCGCCGCCACCCACGCCCCCACCCGGCTCGTCAATGACCTCGAGGCGGCGGCCCACGGCATGCTCACCCTCGCCCCCGAGAAATTCCTCACGCTCCAGGAGGGCCAGTCCAAACCCGGCGCCAACATCGCGCTCATCGCCGCGGGCACGGGGCTGGGCCAGGCGCTCATGGTCGCGGAAGGGGAGGACTATCGCGTGGTGCCGTCGGAAGGTGGGCACGCGGACTTCGCTCCCCGGGACGAGACCCAGATCGACCTGCTCCGCTTCCTCCGCGCCGAGTTCGGGCACGTGAGCTGGGAGCGGGTGCTATCGGGACCCGGCCTCCACGGCGTCTATACCTTCCTGCAGATGCGGGCGGGACACGCCGCGCCGGAATGGCTGCGCGACCGTCTGCAGCGCGAGGACCCCGGCGCGGTGGTCGGCGAGGTGGGGCTGGCGGGCCGCGATCCCGTGTGCGTGGACGCCCTCGACCTGTTCGCCACCGTGTACGGCGCCCAGGCCGGCAATTTCGCCCTCGAGGGGCTGGCTCTCGGCGGTGTCATCGTGGGCGGGGGCATCGCGCCGAAGATCCAGGCCAAGCTCGCCGATGGCAGCTTCATGAAGGCTTTCCGGGCCAAAGGACGTCTCGACACTCTGCTCGCGTCCATGTCCGTCCGCGTGGCCCTCGATCCGCGCGCTCCGTTGTGGGGCGCCGCGCGTCTGGCCGCGCTCATGCACACTTCGTGAGCACCGCGAGCGTCGTGCTTGACACCCCGCGCGAGGCGTACCTAGACTGCGAAGCGAAACCCATGCCGCAACTCTACGGTGAAGCGCATCTGGTCGATCGCCTCAGGGCAGGCGAAGCGCAACGGGTGAACGGAGGACTCCGATGAACTGCCGGGAGGCCATGGCCGTGATCGCCGAATTCCTCGAGCAGAGCCTGAGTCCCGAGACCCTGAAAACGCGCCCGCGGAGCCTGCTCGTGGAGGAGCTGCGCCGGGGACGGGCATCGTCATGAGCGCGCCCGGGCTCAGGCCGGCGCCGCCCTGTGCGTTCGTCATCTTCGGCGCGGCCGGAGACCTGACCAAGCGCAAGCTCCTGCCCGCGCTGTACAACCTCAAAGCAGCCGGCCTCCTCCCGCCCCAGCTCGCCATCGTGGGGGTGGCCCGCAAGGAAAAGAGCCACGAGCAGTTCCGCGAGGAGCAGTCGAAGGACATCCGCGAGTTCGCTACCCAGCCGGTGGACGAAGCCTTGTGGGTTGACGTGCGCTCCGCGCTCTACTACCAGGCGGGTGAGTTCAGCAATCCCGAGACGTACACGAAGCTCAAGACGCTCCTCGACGAAGCGGCCAAGACTCATCACACCATGGGCAATGCCCTCTTCTACCTCGCCACCCCGCCGGAATTCTTCGGCGAGATCGTCAAGCGGCTGGGCGAGGCGGGGCTCGTCCAGCGCGGGCAGGCGGGATGGCGCCGGGTGGTCATCGAGAAGCCCTTCGGACGCGATCTGGACTCGGCACGCGAGCTCAACACCGAGCTCGGCCGGGTGCTCGACGAGAGCCAGATCTACCGCATCGATCACTACCTCGGCAAGGAGACGGTGCAGAACATCATGGTCTTCCGCTTCGCCAACGGACTCTTCGAGCCCGTGTGGAACCGGCGCTACGTCGACCACGTGCAGATCATGGTGGCGGAGACGGTGGGGGTCGAGGACCGCGGTAACTATTACGACAAGGCCGGGGTCGTGCGCGACATGGTGCAGAACCACATGTTCCAGCTCATGGCACTCGTGGCCATGGAGCCGCCCACCTCCTTCGAGGCGAATGCCGTGCGCGACGAGCGCGTCAAGGTCCTGAAGGCCATCCGCAGCTGGAAGCCGGAGGACGTGCTGGGGCGCGCGGTCCGGGGACAGTACGGGCCGGGCGAGGTGAATGGGCAGCCCGTCCCCGGCTATCGCGGCGAGGCCAAGGTGAACCCGAACTCGAATACGGAAACCTATGCCGCGCTCCGACTCCAGGTCGAGAATTGGCGCTGGGCGGGCGTGCCCTTTTATCTGCGCTCGGGCAAGCGGCTGCCCCGGCGCGACACCGAGATCATGATCCAGTTCCGGCGACCCCCGCTCTTGCTGTTCGACGAAAGCGAAGAGCAGGTCGATCCCAATCGGCTCGTGCTCCACATCCAGCCCGACGAGGGCATCGAGATTCGCATCAAGGCCAAGCATCCGGGGCCGGCCATGGAGCTCAACACCGTCAAGCTCGATTTCAGCTACAAGCAGTTCGGCGAGACGAGCGCGGCCACGGGCTACGAGCGGCTGCTCTACGACAGCATGGTGGGCGACTCCACGCTCTTCCACCGGGCCGACATGGTCGAGGAGGCCTGGCGCATCGCCACGCCCATCGTGGATGTGTGGGCGTCCCTACCCGCCCGCGACTTCCCCAACTATGCCGCGGGCTCCTGGGGCCCTCAGGCCGCCGACACGCTCATTCAGCGCGACGGCCGCTACTGGTGGCTGCCTCACTGAGGTCCGCCCGCTCCCAGGTCGCGTAGCAGCTGGGCGGTGGTCCGCACCCCCTGGAACAGATGATCCAGCCGCAGGTGCTCGTTGGGGCTGTGCTGCCGATTGTTGGCATTGGCATAGGGCACGAGGATGGTCGGCAGCTTCAAGATGTCCGTGAAGGCCCAGATCGGGACGCTGCCTCCCATGGTCGGCATGACCACCGCCTGCTGCCCGCCGTGCGCGCGCTCGATGGCGGCCACGATCTCCGCGCAGACGGGCAGATCCGCGGCCGTCTTGGCGGGATCATAGCCGCCCTTGTCCGCCACGCGCACGGCCCGCTCGCGCAGGTGATCGGGCAGGGGAGCCTCCGCGCCCTCGATCACCTCGAAGCCCTGGGCCCGGATGTGATCCAGCACGCGCTGGTAGACGGTCTCGAGCTTCTGGTTCTTGACCATGCGAATGTCGATGGCCACGATGGAGCGGTGGGGAATGATGGTGTTCGCCTCGGCCCCCACGAAGCCGCTCTGCAAGCCGCGGATGGTGAGCGTCGAATGGAACATGATCCTCTCGAGGTAGTTCTTGGGCAGCGTCACGCCCAGGTCGCGCTCGAGGGCGGGCAGGTCGAGGGGAAAGCGGGCCATGAGCTCTCGCTCCGCCTGGGTGGGCGGGACCACGCCGTCCTCGAACCCTTCGATGAGGGGCGTGCCGTCGGGCGCGGCCATGCTCGAAAGCAGCCCGGCCAGCCGCCAGTTGGGATTGGGCGCGGTGAAGTTTCCCGAGTGGAGATCGCGGCGGGCGCCTTCGATGGTGAGCTCGAACTTCAAGACGCCGCGCGCCCCGAAGGCGATGGTGGGTCGCCCGCTGCCGTGCTTGGGTCCGTCGGTGACGATCACCACGTCGGCCGCGAGCAGGTCCTGGTTTGCCTCGGTGAAAGGGCCGAAGAAGGGGCTGCCGATCTCTTCCTCTCCGTCGAAGATGAACTTGACGTTGACGGCGGGGGGCAGGCCCAGCTCGTCCATGAGGGCGAGGGCCTCCAGGTGAGACCAGATCGGCCCCTTGTCGTCGGAGGCGCCGCGGGCATAGACGCGCCAGTCGAGAAGGTCCTCCTCGGCCAGGCGCTCGAAGGGGACGGGTGTGGCGTCGTCGGCGTCACCCAGAGTGCGGAAGACGGGCTCGAAGGGCGAGGGCTGGAACCACTCCTGGGTCGGAGCGGGGTTGGTGTCGTAGTGGCAATAGATGAGGACGGTACGGGCGGCTCCGGGCACGCGGCGCTCGCCGAACACGGCGGGGCCGCCGCCCGTCTCGAGCACGCGCGCGTCGAGCCCGCGGCTTTCCATGAGAGCGGCCAGCCACTCTCCGCCGGCCCGCACCCCGTGGGGATTCTGACTCACGGTGTTCCGCCGCAACAGCTCGAGGAAGCCCGTCACGATGCTCTGCCGCTTCGCTATCAGCCGCTGGTCGAACGTGGCCCAGTGGGTCATGGCGGATACGATAACCCGGCGGGCCATCCCGCGTCGCCCGAGCGCGTCTGGCAAATTGACGTCCGGCTTCGCCGCGTGCTAGCGTCCGCCGGGTGAGTGGCGGCGGCGGGATGCCGGCCGGAGTGATCGTGCTCAAGCTCGTCGTCACGCCGCTCCTGATCGCCGTGGCCACCCTCGTGGCCCGCCGCTGGGGACACGGCGTGGGAGGATGGCTCGCCGGCTTTCCCCTCACCTCGGCCCCCGTCTCGGTATTCCTCGCGCTCGAGCAGGGGCCGTCCTTCGCCACGGGCGCCGCCGTGGGTACGCTTCTCGGACTGGCCGCCATGGGAATCTCTTGTCTCGTCTACGGCCGCGTGGCGCGGCACGCGGGTTGGATGGGGAGCACGGCGGCGGGCCTCGGCGCCTTCGTGGTCTGTCTCGCCGCGCTGAGCCGCCTCACACCCTCGCTTCTCGGCGCCTTCATCCTCGTCTGCGCGACGCTGGTGGTGGCCGCTCTCGCTTTGCCACTGAGCTCGCGCGGCGGTACCGGCGTCGCCGCGCCGGCGTGGGATGTGCCGGCACGCATGGTCGTGGCCACCGGCGTGGTCTTGACCCTGACCACCGCCGCCACCTATCTGGGGCCGACGCTCAGCGGGCTCTTCACTCCGATTCCAGTCTTCCTGTTCCTCCTCGCCATCTTCGCCCAGCGCGCGGAGGGGGCCGATGCGAGCATTCGCGTGCTGCGCGGCGGCGTCATCGGCTCCTTCGCCTTCGCCGCGTTCTTCCTCGTGGTGGGCATGGGGCTGGGGCGGCTGGGCATCACTGTCACCTACGCGCTCGCATCGGTGAGCGCGATCGCCATCAACGGAGCGGTCCTCTCCACGGCACGTGGGCTGCTTCGATAGGGACGGGCCTTTTCCTTGTCTTTCGCGACGGGGCGCCCCTATCATGGCTCGAGGAGGATGCGCATGGGCATTCCGTTCCTGATCTTCCTGGCCGCACGGACTCTGGAATCGCGAGGCCACGGTGAAGCGCAGCTGAGCCGCGGGCTCTTCGCACTGGCCGAGTCGTATCCCGACCTCAAGGCGAGCGCAGGTTTCCAGTCGCGGCAGGCCTCTTTCGAGGAGATCGGGGAATCCATTCAGAGCGCGTCCCGGTACTTCAACGATGTGGTGCGCGACCTCAACACGGTCATCCAGGCCTGCCCGTCCAACCTCGTGGCCGGCTTCTTCCGGTTCCGCCCTCACGCGTACTTCGAGTTGGACGGTCCAGACGAACGGCAGGTGCCGACGGTCTCCGCCCGGAGCTAGGCGTATCACGCACGTTCTTCTCGCTCTGGTCCTCCTCGCCGCGCTCGTGCCGCGGGCGGATGCCCAGCCCCGTTCGTTGGCCATAGAGCGCTTCGCCGTCACCCTCGAGGTCGACGCCGATGCCACCCTGCGCGTGCGGGAGGCGATTACCGTCGACTTTCGGGGAAGCCACCAAATCTTCTTCCGCACTATTCCCCTGCGTTACGAGCGGCGCGGCGGGGATTTTGCCCTACGAGTGGACGAGATTCACGTCTTCGACGAGAGCGTGACCCCCCTCCGGACGGAGGTGTCAAACCTCGGTCGCGCCATCCGGATCAGGGCCGCGGTTCCCGGCGCACAGAATGCGACGAGGACGGTCATCATCACGTACCGCGTGCGGCGTGCCCTCATCGACGTGGACGGCCGCGACGAGCTCTACTGGAACGTCACGGGCAGCGACTGGGACGTGCCGATACGTCAGGTGGAAGCGATTGTCTCCTCGCCGCCGGGCATCTCGCTGGATCGGATCGACTCGACCGCCTACACGGGGTTGCCCGGCGCCGCGGGCTCGGACTACACGGAAGAGCGCGCCGACAGCTTCCTGACCTTCAGGACCATACGTCCCTTGCGGCCGCGCGAAGGACTGATCATCGCCGTCGGCTGGCCTCCCGGCGCGATCCGCGGACCGGGGCTGGTCCAGCGGGCGTGGTGGCTTCTCGGTGACGACTGGCCGCTCGGCCTGCCCCTCCTCGCCCTGATTGGTCTCCTGCTCGTCGGGCGTCTTTACGGCCACGACCGGGACGGGTCACCGACCATCGAGCCCGAACATCAGCCACCCGCGGGCATGATGCCCGCCGCGGGGGGCATCCTTGTGTCGGAGAAGGCCGCGCCCCGTGACGTCGTGGCGACCCTCGTCGATTTGGCGGTGCGTGGCTCAATCCGCATCGAGGAGATCGTGCCCGCCTTCGGGGAGACGGACTGTGTCCTCCGCCGTCTCAGGCCGCTCGCAGACGATCCGCAGCTCAGGCCGCTCGAACGATCGCTGCTGAGCCGTCTCTTCGGCGGCGATGGGAGTCTCGGCGAGCGTCGGCTCTCCGAGATCAGACGCGACGACGACAGTGTCTTCCCGCCGATCCGCGACGAGATCTATCGCGGCATGGTCGGGGACGGCCTCCTGCCCTCGTCGCCGGAACGCGTGCGGTCGCTCTGGCTTCTCTCGGGCCTCGGCCTCATCGGGGTGGCCGGTTTCATCCTCGCGGGCGGCGCCGGGCGCCTCGTGAGGTCGCCCCTGGTCCTCGGCGTGGGGCTTGGTCTGGCCGGGCTCATCGTGGCGGCTTTCTCGCCGCAGATGCCGCGGAAGACCCTGCGCGGAGTGGAAGCGACGGCCCGCGTAAAAGGCTTCCGCGAGTTTCTCGAGCGGGCGAGCAAGGACGAGCTCCGTCGTCTTCCCCCCGACACCATGCACAAGTGGCTGGGGTGGGCGATCGCCCTCGGCGTCAGCGAGCGCTGGATCCACAGGTTCGACGGCCTGACCGTCACCGAGCCCATCTGGTTCACGGGACCCGGTGGCTTTGATCTCGGCGGCTTCGACCGCCGTCTCGACCGGTTTGCCTCGAGCGTCGAGCGGGCGATCCTGAATTCCCGGCGCGGCCGCGGTGGGACCTCCTAGGCGTCGCGGGGAGGGGAAGGGGAGCCGGAGGGGGGCGCGTTCTAGCTGTCTGGGTTCCCCCGTCTCCTGCTAGACTCACAGGATCTCCATGCGACGGCCAGCCGCGCGAAAGAGCATTGCTGTCCTGCTCGTCCTCTTCACCCTGCTGGCGGCGCTCCCGGTTTCCGCCCAACAGTCGGAAGCGGATGTCTTCGTAGCGCAAGCCATCCTCGCCTACGAGGACAAGCACTACGACGAGGCATTGACCCATCTGCGCGAGGCGCTGGCGCAGGACCCCAAGAATGTCGAAGCGCTCTACTACACGGGTCTCGTCTATGTCGCGCAGCAGCGCCTCGATCTGGCCACCCAGGTGCTCGAGCAGGCGCGGCAGCTGGCGCCGGACGATTTCTCAGTGCGATTTCTCCTGGGCGTCTCCTACTTCGCTCAGGAGCGCTATGACCTGGCCGAGCCGATCCTGACCCAGTGCTTCAAGGAGCGCCCGCAGACGGACGGGCTCGGCTACTACGTGGGCTTCATGCGCTACCGCAACAAGAACTACGCGGGCGCGCTCGACGCCTTCAAGGCCGAGACCTCTCCCGACCCGGCCATCAAGCAGCTGACGCACTTCTACTCGGGGCTGGCCCTGGCCGTCATGGGGCTGCCGGAGCGGGCGGCCACCGAGCTCGACGCGGCGACGCGGGGCGACACGCCCACCGCCCTCACCGGCGCGGCCGAGCGACTGCGCGACAGCTTCGCGGCGGGCGGGGGCGCGGGCAATCGCTTCCACGCCGAAGTGCGGCTGGGCTTCACGTACGACAGCAACGTCAAGGTCCTCCCCCAGCCCAGCAACGACCCGCTGTCCAACGCCATCCGCTTCGCGGACACGACCTCGCCCGGCGAGTTCGCCTCGGTGACGCTGTCGTACGACTGGCTGCGCTACGGCAACTGGGAGTCGACCATCGGCTACCAGTTCTTCCAGACCTACGTCAACAACTTCCACGATTTCGACGTGCAGGACCAGGTGGGAACCCTCGGCGCCACCTATCGCAGCGCCATCGAGAGCGGCCGGCTCGCGGGCACGCGCTTCCTCGTGGGCGGGCAGTACGTCTTCGACAATCAGACGCTCGGCGGCGAGCAGTTCCTCCAGCGCAATACGGGCACGCTGTTCGGCACCTTCCAGTGGAATTCCGCCGGCGACAGCTTCTGGCGCCCCACCCACGTCACCACGCCCATCCTCCGTTTTCAGGGGAAGAACTTCACCAATTTCACGGACTTCCCAGTGCCGGCCTCGGACAACCGCGACGCCAACAATTACATGGTCGGCTTCAGCCACACCCTCTACTGGTCGGGCGATCGCCACTGGTTCCGCGTCGGCTACCAGTGGGATACCGACGTGGCGCAGGGGCGGAACTGGAACTATCGCGGGGACCGCGTGCTCGCGGGATTCCAGTACACCCTGCCGTGGTGGTCAACGCGCACGAGCTATAGCATGGACGTGCACTTCGCGAACTATCTCCACGCCAACACGCTGTTCCCCATCATCAATCCCGGCACCGTCAAGCGCTCGGACATCGAGCAGGTCCACATCTTCGCGGTGGAGCAGCCGCTGCCCTTTCTGCTCCGGCGGGAGGGCGGCGCCACACGGGCGCCGTTGACGCTGCGCACGGAGTATCAGGTGGGCGTGACGAGCTCCGACATCGCGCTCTACAAGTACAATCGCAACGTCGTCTCGATTTCTATCAGCTACCAGTACTAGACGCGGCCAGCGACCAGTACCAGGCGCGGGGCGCCCCGGCTACCTGGGGCCGACGGTCACCTTGCTGTTGGCCCCGCTCACCGAGAGGAGCGCGGTGCTGGGCGAAGCCAGCTTGATGCTGCCGAGCCCGGGATTCTGGATCGCCCCCGCGCCGATCGAGACATTGCCGGCGGTGGCGCCATTCATGAGCGCCACGGGGATGCCGCCGATCAGGAGGCAGGCGCCGCCGCAGAGGCTGTTGGACAGGGACAGGAGATTCCCGCCGGCTCCGCCGAAAGCCACCAGCCCGCCGCCGATGCTCGCCAGCGATCCGCCGCTGACGGAGAGGAGCGGCCCATTGAACAGAGACACGGTGCTGCCATTGCGCAGGCTCAACAAGTCTCCCGCGACGCTGAGCACGCTGCCGCCTGCGACGTTGACGAGCGCGCCCATGGCCACGGCGAGGCGGCTCGCGTCGACCGCCACCAGCGTGGACCCGGCGCGGAGACGGCTCGTCCCACTGAGGGTGATCGCGTCCGCCGCGCTCGTCAGCACGCTGCCGTTCTTGAGATGCAGGAGGGGCGCCGTCGCCTCCAGGAGCGCGGTGTCCACGCGGAGCGCCTGCCGGGTGGTCACGGTGGCGGCGTCCGCCTCGAAGAGCGAGCCCCCGGTGGTGAGCGGGGCATCCGTGGCGAGAAGGCGCCCGCTGTCCACGTCAATGGCCGTGCCGCGTCCGGCGAGGTCGAACATGGCCACATCGGTCCCGAGGGCATGCGTGCCGCCCGCTATCGTGACGAGCGGCTCGTCCGTGGAAGAGGTGAGGCGGCCACCAGGTAGCACGGAGAGAAGGCTCACGGGCACGGTGAGGCTGGCGTCGGTGGCGCGGAGCAGCGGACCCGCGAGGCTCACGCTCGAGCCGGAGGCCACGATCATCGCGGAGTCGAACGTGACGGAGCCACCCGTGTACTCGACGAGGGGATCGGGGCTCGTGCGCGTCAGCGTCTTTCCGCCCTGCACGAGGTAGAGCGGCGGGTCTTCCGGTATCGACACGCCATCGATGAGGACACCCGACGAGAAGTTGCTGTCGCCGGCGTCGCCGATCTCGAAGAGGAGCGAAGCAATGCCCGACTCCGGCGCCAGCCAGGAGAAGGCCACCTGCTTGAAGCCTGTATAGCCCCACCCACAGGTCTGGCATCCGCCACCCGCGCTGAAACCGGCGGCACTCACGCCCTGCTGGGAGACCTGGCTCGAGGTGAAGGCCGTGTTCACGCTCTCGATCGCCACCTGGGTGGTCTGGCCGCCCGGCCCCTTGACCTTGATGTCGAAGGTGTCGTTGAAGGGGCTGTTGCCACCGTAGACACCGACCCAGTACGGGTACTCGTTGCTCACGAAGTTATAGGTCGCCTTGATCGTGTAGAGCGTGCCGCCCGTGACTTGGAAAGGCTGCGACAGCGTGGTGAACTGGCTGAAGCGCCCAGTGGGATCGGGAACCGATCCCGGACCCGTGGAGAGGAAGCCCATGAACTGACCGGCTGGTGGCGTGAAGCCTCCCAGGGCCTGGAGCACGGTGCCCGTCCCGGAAAGGTTCCATCCGGGCGGGAACAGACCCGTCTCGAACCCGCCGTTGATGATCTTCGCAACCGGAGTATTCGCCTTCGGCTCGGGGGCGCCCGTCTGAGGAACGATGCTGGGCAGATTGATCGGGCTCTTGTTGTCCGAGCTCGGGTCGTCCGGCAAGAGCGAGGCAGCGAGCGCCGCGAGCTTGTTCTGCTCCTTGAGACTCATGGCTTGCCACGTCGCCTGATTGAGCCCGAACTTCGAAGAGGCCGCGAAGCCGGAAAGGAGCTGGTTCATCTCCGGCTGGGTCAGGGTGCGCACCTGGCCCAGATTGGGACCGAGGAGGCCGACCGACTTGAACGCGGTGAGGAGCGCCGCATTGGCCGGATTGTTGGAGGGGGTGACTTCCACGGCGCCCGTCACGGAGGTGACCTGCGTGGCCGCTCCGAGATTGCCGCCTCCCGCCTGGGCGCCCTGACGCGATACCTCGACGACGAAGACCGTGCCCCGTACCGCCGCCACCGCGTTCGGGGTGTGGACCTCGAGCTTCTCCCCCGGCTTCATCCGCTGCTTGGCCACGGACACCGCGATCTTGCCGGATTCCAGATTGATGGTGGTGTGGCCGACGTCCTCGGTAATCGTGAGCACGGACAGCTCGCGCACCGTGACCACGGCCCGGCCGCCCATCAGCACCTTCACGATGGAATTCTCGGCGGTGTTGATGCGATCGCGCTCGAAGATGCTGTCCTTGAATTTGAGTTGGGCGGCCGCGGTGCTCGCAACATGGGTGACGGTAGCCTGGCCCTGCAGCGTGGTCACGATGCCGACGGCGCCCGGGCTCTGCGCTTGCGCAGAGAGCGGCGCGAGCATTCCCACCAGCACAGTGAAGAGCGAAATCCAGCGGACCATGAACAGTGATGATAGGTGCGCATCGGCTCGCGCGCAAGAAAGAACTCATTTTCTCGACGTGAAAAGCGTCAGCAGATGGACGCGGGCGAGCGCAAAGCGGGCTCAGTGTCGCTCGCTCTTACGATCATGCTCGCGCTGGTGTCATCGCATTGACGCAACTCCGAAGGCGCGAGGTTCGAGGGGTGGTATGATCTGGGTCCGTCATGTTCGACATCGGCCTCCAGGAACTGATCCTCATTTTCGTGATTGCTCTTCTTGTCTTCGGCCCCAAGAACCTGCCGCAGCTCGGTCGTTCCCTCGGCCGCGCCATGCGCGAGTTCAAGAAGGCGAGTGCTGAGTTCGAATCTACTATCAGGACCAACCTGCAGATCGACGAGATCGACCAGCCGCCTGCGCCGACTCCGGATCCCGCCCCTCTCGAGCCTTCCGTGGGAACGGCCGCCGCCCACGCCCTGCCCGACGCGGTCCTCGACCCCCTTGCTCCCGTGGAAACCGCAGTCACTGAAGCTCCTCCGGGCGAAGCCTTCGTGGCCCAGCGAGGGGCCCGGCTCTTCCACACACGGGACTGCGGCTGGGTGAGGCGTATCAGTGAGCCGGAACGGGTCTATTTCAAGCGAGTATCCGAGGCGAGGGAGGCTTCGCTGCAGGCCTGTCCGGCCTGTGAGCCCTGGGAGCCGGCCTGATTTTTTTTGCTTGGCAAACTCAACGGGTGTTGACTAGTATGGTGTTGAGTACAAGACCGGCTCGTGGACCACTCCCGTACCCAATCGAGGGGACAGCCATTGAAAGACATGACGCAGAGGCAGCGCGAGGTGCTCGGCTTCATGCGTAGCTTCGCCGAGAAGCACGGCGCTCCGCCGACCGTGAGAGAGATCGCCGAGCGCTTCCAGTTCACCCCACGCGCAGCCTTCGATCATCTCCGCGCCCTCGAACGCAAGGGCATGCTCCATCGGCGGGTCACGGACAAGCGCGCGTCGCGCACGCTCACTCTCGCGGACCGCGGCTCGGAGCGCCGCCGCGACAAGGACATTCCCATCCTCGGCAAGATCGCCGCCGGTTCTCCCATCTTCGCGGTCGAGCAGCGGGAGGACGTGATTCCCGTGCGCCCCGAGTGGCTGGCCGCCAAGGGTGGCGACGTCTTCGCTCTTCGCGTTTCCGGCGACAGCATGATCGAGGCGCACATCGCCGACGGAGATCTGGTGCTCGTGCGCAAGCAGGCTTCCGCGGTCGCGGGGGACATCGTGGCCGCCCTCGTGGACGACGAGGCGACGGTCAAGCGCTTCGCCGTCGAGTCAGGCACCATCCTCCTCAAGCCGGAACATCCCACCATGAAGCCCATCGTGGTGGATCCGCAACGGGCGGACTTCCGCATCCTGGGCAAGGTCATCGGACTCATACGGGAGATGTAAGGAGAGAGGTCATGCGTACAGCACAGAGGACATCGAGGCAATCGCGACCGCGTCGGACGCCGGGGCGCGCGCGTCGTCGAGTCTATGTCGGGAGTGCGGTGACGCGCCGGGCGTCGTCGCGAGTTTTTTTTACCCGAACGACTCAACAGATGGCGGCCAGAACAGTGCTGGCCGATTGGCTCGGCGGCGCATTCATGGTGTGCGGCTTCATCGGCTGGGGAGCGCTGGTCGTCTTCTTCGCCTCCTGAGTCCGGCTTGACCCCTCGCGCGGCGCGCCGATAGACTACCGACCCTATGACGGCACGAGCCTCGACGGGGATAGACAGGCTGGACGAGATGCTGGGCGGTGGACTGCTGCCCGGCACGCTGTGCGTGGTCTACGGAGCGACGGGAATAGGCAAGACACACCTGGGGCTGCACTTCGCGCATGCCGGCGAGGCGACCGAGGGAAGTCCGGGGATATTCTTCGACATGAACTCGCGCGGCGACTCGCAGCAGCATTCCGAGTACGCGGAGCGGCTCTACGAGTGGCAGCTCAAACGCTGGACCCACACGGTCACGCCGATGAGCGAGCCCTTTCCTCCGGCCGACCAGATGGACGCCTGCTACTGCGATGCTCTTCCGTGGGTGGGCAAGCTTCGGGACTATCAGGTGCCGACGCCGGACGGTAGCCTTGAGCTCGATTGGAACTGGAAGGCGGAATACAACCACGCCCTGTACACGGTGCGGCCGTTCATCTACTTCCAGCTGGGGGCGGGGTGCCGTCGCGTGGTGGTCGACGGCATCGAGCCGATGGACGTGCCGGGCGACTACATCCAGCCCTTCCTCTTCGACGAGCTGTACCGGAAGACCATCCACCGTGACAGCGAGACGCTGGGGATGGAGATCTGCCTCCCCGTGTGGAAGCACCGGGAATTCATCGATAGCCACCGCTACGACCACGCGACGGTGACCACCATGCTCCTCGTGACCACGGAGGAGACCCAGCTCGAGCACCTGATCGCGCGCAAGGTCGCCTCGGGGGATATCGGCGCCGTCGCCAATACCATCGTGGTCATGGGCAGCGAGCGCGTGGAGAACCGGATCGGCCGCTTCCTCTGCGTGGTGAAGCACCGGGGGAGCGCCAAGAGCGACGACATCGCCGAGTTTCGGATGACGGAGCGCGGCCTGGAGTTCGTGTAGCCGCCCATGGAGGCGCGGGCGCTCGAAGCGAAGCGCGCGCGGAGCTTCCGTCATCTACCAACTCGGCGCATCCGCTCCGAGCGCGCGGCGGTCGCCTTCGTGGATGCGGTTGGCGTGTGCTCGACCTTCTACCGCTTTCCCGAGGGCGTGGCCTGCCTCTGGGAGGGCGTGGTGGGGCGCGAGCGGCCGCGCTGGCCCCGGCACTCACACCACGATGACGGCATCGGACGGACCTGGGAGTTGAAGGACTCGCTGCCCGCCCGCCGCCGCTGCTATTACGGGAAGCTCTTGAAGGGCCGCCCCGTCCTCGTCGCTCTTGATCTCTTCCCGGCCTTTTACGCGCTCGTGCGCGGCGGCCAGCGCGCGCGGGACTTCGCCGCGGAATACCGGGCGGGACGGATGTCGGCCACGGCCAAGCGGCTCATGGACAGCTTTTTCCGCGAGAGCCCGCAGTATACGCGCGGCCTCCGCGCCGACACCTTCATGCTCGAGCCGTCGAAGACCCGCGAGTTCGAGCGGGCCATGGCCGAGCTGCAGCAAGGGCTGTGGATCGTCAAGACCGAGGAGCGCTACGAGCCGAGCTTTTCCTATCGCTGGGACCTTCTCGAACGCTGGCTGCCCGACCAGGTCGCGGAAGGCCGGGAGCTCACGCGGCCGGCCGCGCTCGACAGGCTGCTCGCCCGCTATCTGGGAGGGGCCGTCTACTCCACGCCCCCCCGCATGGCGAGGGTGTTCGGCCTGGGGGCGAAGGAGACGGCGCAGGCCGTGGCCCGTCTCGCGCGAGCGGGCCGAGTCCGCGCGGACGTCGTGGTGCCGGGCTGGCCGGGCTCCTGGGTGGTGAGCCCCTGATGGAGGCGCCGCCCGGCTTTCGTTACATCGACATCCACACGCACCTCCATCCCGAGCGGCTGGGGCGCGCCATCCGTCGGTGGTTTGCCGAGCGCTCGACCTGGAAGCTCGAGTACCCCTCCGAGCCCGAGGCGGTGGCGGCCTTTCTCGCCGAGCGCCGAGTGGAGCGATTCGTCTATTTCTCGTATGCGCACAAGGCGGGCATCGCCCGGGACATCAACGCCTGGCTGCACGGGGTGCGGCCGCGCGTACCTGCGGGCATTCCGCTGGGCACCGTGCATCCCGACGACCCGGACATGATGGACGTGGCGGAGCACGCCCTTGTCCGCTTCGGCTTTCCCGGCTTCAAAGTCCACATCAACGTGCAGCGTTTTTTTCCCGACGATCCCCGGATGCTCCCGATCTATGAGCGGCTGCTCGCTCTCGATCGCTTCCTGCTTATTCACGTCGGCTCGGCGCCCTGGCCCAACGAATACGACGGCTTTCCCCGCTTCGAGCGGGTGATGGAGATGTTCCCGACGCTCAAGGTCGTGGTCGCCCACATGGGCTCCTTCGAGACGCGGCAATTCATGGGGCTGATGGCGCGCTGCCCGAATCTCTATCTCGACACGACCATGGCCTTCGCCCCCATCCACCACGAGTACCGGAAGATCGACACGCGGCTCAACCGCATCTCCGTCACCAACGACGATCTCGTGCGCTGGCAGGACCGAATCCTCTTTGGCAGCGATTTCCCGGTCCTCCCCTATCCCTACGAGGAGGAGCGGGAGGCGCTGTGGCTTCGCGACCTGCCACGGCCCGTCTACCAAAAGATCTTTCACGACAATGCCGCTTTCCTCCTGAGCCTCGCGTGACCGCCTCCGCGCGGGTCACCCTCGATGCGCTCGGCGCGGGCGCGCGCGAGCTGCTCCGGGCCCTCGGCGAGGCGCAGGGTCCCGGGCGGTCGGCGTGGATCGTGGGTGGCGCGGTGCGCGATGCGCTGAGCGGCTCGATGGCCCGCGATCTCGACCTGACCGTCCCGTCGGGAGCCATAGCCTTGGCGCGCGAGCTGGCAGGCCGCCTCGGCGCCGCCTTTCTCATCCTCGACGAGGCGCGGGGCGCCGCCCGCATGATAGGCGCGAGCGGCTATGCGTGGCGAGGACCCCAGGTCGATTTTGCGGACTTCCGGGCGGCGGACCTCGCGGGGGACTTGCGCGGGCGCGACTTCACCGTCAATGCCCTCGCGGTGCCGGCCGCTGAGCTTCTCCGCTCAGGAGAGGCGGCCGTCGAAGACCCCACAGGGGGTCTCGACGATTTGCGCGCGCGACTGGTCAGGCTCTGCGCGCCGGACTCGCTGGAAGATGATCCGGTCCGCGTGCTTCGCGCTGCGCGTCTGGCCATCGGGCCGGGATGGGCGCTCGGAGGCGGGATCGAGGAAGCGGCCAAGCGCGCGGCGCCCGGCCTATCGAGAGTCTCCGCGGAGCGCGCGCGCGACGAGCTGCTGGGCATTTTCGGCGAGCCTGCCTCCGCCGAGGGGCTCCGTCTGCTCGATGGCTGGGGCGCCTTGGCCATCATGCTGCCAGAGCTGAATCCGATGAAGGGAACGGCCCAGTCCGACCCGCATCGCTTCGATGTCTGGGAGCACAGCCTGCGCGCCGTGGAAGGCGCGGATTTCCTTTGCCTCCGTGTTCGCGAGCTCGAGCCATGGGGCGACGCCTTCGCGACACACCTCGACGAGTCTCTCGGCCAAGGCGTCACTCGTCGGGGGACCCTCAAGCTGGCCGCGCTCCTCCACGACATCGCCAAGCCCGAGACTCGCACCATGGAGGAAGGGCGGGCGCGATTCCTCGGCCACGATGTCCGTGGCGCCGAGCGCGTAGGCGAGATCGCGGCCAGATGGAGGCTGTCGGGCCGGCTCGCCGCCGTGCTGGAGCGCCTGGTGCGCCAACATCTCCGCCCCATGCACCTGGCCATAGCCGGCGCGGTGACGCGCCGGGCCCGCTATCGCTTCTTCCGCGATCTCGGCGACGAGGCGCTCGATCTCCTGCTTCTGTCTTTGGCCGACGCGGCGGCGCTGCGCGGCGATTCGCCGGTGAGCATATGGCAGGGGTCCGGCGGGCGCATCGTGCGCGAGCTGATGGCCGGTCACACCGACGAGGCCCGAGCGATTGCCGCGCCGCCGCTGCTCGACGGCCGCGACGCGATGGAAGCGCTCGGGCTGGGGCCGGGGCCCGAGCTCGGCAGGCTCCTGGGTCTCCTTCGCGAGGCCCAGGCCCTGGGGGCCGTCGCCACGCGAGAGGCGGCCATCGCCTACCTGCGCCGGCTGCAGTCCGGAAACCTTGACACCCCCGAAGCCACCCCATAAAGTAAGCGCTGCTCCTCGCATCGAATCGGCCCGCTCTTCAAGGAGGAACACATGGTGTGGACACGTCTCTGCGCGGCGCTCGCCGTCGCGCTCGGCGCCCTCGCGTCGCCCGTATCGGGCTGGGCCGCTCCTGAAGGCAAGGTGGTGATCGCCCAGGGCGTGGATCCCTCTTCGCTCGACGCCATGAACCAGCAGGAGACGCCGGCCTCGGTGGTAGCGACACACATCTACGACACCTTGGTCGAGCGGGACCAGAGCCTCAAGCTGGTTCCCGCGCTGGCCGCCGAGCTGCCGAAGCTCCTCGCCCCCACGGTGTGGGAGATCAAGCTCCGCAAGGGCGTCAAGTTTCACAACGGAGAGGACTTCAACGCGGACGCCGTGAAGTACAGCCTGGAGCGCGTGAAGGAGCCGTCGATGCGCGGCAGCTCCAACTTCAAGCCCATCGACCGCGTGGAGATCGTGGACCCCTATACCGTGAAGGTGCACACGAGCAAGCCGTGGCCGATCTTCGTGGTGGCCCTGACCCAGCGCCAAGCCTCCATGTATCCTCCCAAGGCCTACGCGGGCAAGGACTCGCCCTTCATCTCGAAGAATCCCATCGGCACCGGTCCCTACCGCCTCGTGCGCTGGAGCAAGGACGAAGAGATCGTGCTGGAGGCGTGGCCGCAGTACTGGCGGGGAGCGGCGAAGATCAAGAACGTCGTCTTCCGTCCCATTCCCGACGACGCCGTGCGCGTGGCCGCGCTGCAGAACGGCGAGGTGGACGTGGCCGTGAACATTCCGCCCCACATGGCCAATATCATCGCGAATCACCCGAAGATCTATCTCACCACCGCGCCGAGCATCCGGACCATCCAGCTCATGTTCTACACCGCGCAGTTCGACACGCAGAACAAGCTGGTCGGGGTGTATCAGGGTCCCACCGCGGACAAGCGCGTGCGTCAGGCCATCACCCTCGCCCTCGACGCGGACGAGATCATCAAGGGCGTGCTCGACGGGAAGGCCCAGCGCGTGGCCACCATGCTTCCCAGCATGCACTTCGGCTACGATCCCTCGCTCAAGCCCGTCAAGCAGGACGTGGCCAAGGCGAAGAAGCTCCTGGCCGAGGCGGGCTTCCCCAATGGCGTCGAGATCCAGCTCAACTCTCCGCAGGGCCGCTACGTGCGCGACAAGGAAGTGGCGGAGGCGGCGGCCGGGCAGCTGACCAAGGCGGGCATCAAGACCACCCTGAAGACCTTCGAGTTTGTGAACTACCTGAACAACATGGTCTACGTGCACAAGGCCGGCCCCGTCTGGCTCATCGGCTGGGGCCAGCCCATGATGGACGCCGAGGGCATCTACGTCCCGCTCTTCCATACGGGCAGCCTGCTCAGCAACTACCACAACCCGGATTTCGACGGAATGGTCGACCAGGCGCAGACGATGATGGACGAGAAGCAGCGGCAGGCCCAATACTTCCGCATCAACAAGCTCTGGCTCGACGATCAGCCGGCCGCGCCACTCTACCAGCAGATCGATCTCTACGGCGCGAGCAAGCGGGTCAACTGGAAGGCCCGGAGCGATGAGCTGATCAAAGCCTACGATATGTCGCTCAAGTAAGATCGGGCAGGCGCCCCGGGCCGTCGTCGCGCAGCCCCGGGGCGTGCCGGCCACCGCAACGTCGCGCGAGAGTGGAAGCCCTCAGGAGGAGATCTCCATGACCTGGACTCGCATCGCACTCGTCGCCGCGCTCGTCACCGCGCTCCCCCTCGCGGCCTCGGCCGTCCCCCAGGGCAAGGTGGTCATCGCCCAAGGTGTCGACCCGACGACCCTCGATCCCATGAACCACCAGGAGTCGCCGGCGGGGAATGTTTGCCGGAACATCTTCGACACCCTCCTCGAGCGCGACCCCGAGCTCAAGATGCAGCCCGCCCTCGCGCGCGAGATGCCCAAGCTGGTGGCCCCCACGGTGTGGGAGTTTAAGCTCCGGCCCGGCGTGAAGTTCCATAACGGCGAGTTGGTAGACGCGGAAGCGATCAAATTCAGCCTCGAGCGCCTCGTCGACCCCAAGAACAAGATGCGCGGCGCTCCGCCCTTCGCTCCCCTCAGCCACGTGGAGATCGTGGACCCGCTCACCGTGCGCATCCACACCAAAGCGCCCTGGCCCATCCTCGACACGCTCATGAACGCGGGGGGGGCCTCGATCGTGCCGCCCAAGTACTATCGCGACAAGGACACCGTCGCGGTGTCCCGCGCGCCGGTGGGGTCTGGCCCGTACCGGTTCGTTCGGTGGATCAAAGACGACCGTATCGAGCTCGAGGCCAATGAGCAGTACTGGCGGGGAACGCCCAGGGTCAAGACGCTCGTGTTTCGCCCCATTCCCGACGACGCGGTCCGGGTGGCCGCCCTTCAGAACGGCGAAGTCGACGTGGCCGTGAACATTCCCCCGCACATGGCCAACATCATCGCCAATCACCCCAAGCTCTTCCTGACCACGGCCCCGAGCGTCCGGACCATCCAGCTCATGTACTACACGCACCAGTACGACGCCCAACACAAGCTGGTCGGCCCCTACCCGGGCCCGACCGCCGACAAGCGGGTGCGCTGGGCCATGAACTATGCCGTGGACGTGGACGACATCATCAAGAACGTGCTCGACGGCAAGGCCCAGCGCGTGGGACTGATGCTGACCGACCGCCACTTCGGCTTCGATCCCGCCATCAAGCCCATCAAGCAGGATCTGGCCAAGAGCAAGCAGCTCCTCGCCGAGGCGGGATTCCCGGGCGGCCTCGAGATCACCCTCAACTCGCCCCAGGGGCGCTACGTGCGCGACAAGGAAGTGGCCGAGGCCATCGCGGGGCAGCTGGGCAAGGCGGGGATCCGCACCACCGTGCGGACCCACGAGTGGGTGCACTACTTCGGGAACCTCGCCTACAATCACAAGACGCCGCCCGTGTGGCTCATCGGGTGGGGCACGGCAACCTACGATGCCGAGACCGTCTACGTGCCCCTCTTCCGCTCCGGGCGCTTTCTCAGCAACTACTACAACGCCGACTTCGAGGGCATGATCGAGCAGGCGCAATCGACCATGGACGCGAAGAAGCGCTACGAGCTGTACCAGCGCATCAACCGTCTCTGGGTCGACGACGCCGCGGCCATGCCGCTCTATCAGCAGCTCGATCTCTACGGTGCGACCAAGCGCATGGTGTGGAAGGCGCGCGGCGACGAGGCCATCAAGGGCTACGACATGGGTCTCAAGTAGCGCGCATGTGGCGGGACTCGGAGTGCCAGGACCATTTCGGGGACCCCGCCGCCGAAAAGATGGGCTAGAATAACTTCCGGATGTGGTGGCAGAATCGCTTCGACTCTGCCGTATACAACTTTGCTGTATACAAAGGCTCGATGCGGGCGTAGCCGAGTGGTAAGGCGTCAGCTTCCCAAGCTGAAGACCACGGGTTCGATCCCCGTCGCCCGCTCCAGAAACGAAGACCCCCGGGATGGTGCCTCGGGGGTCTTCCACTTTGAGGGGAGGCAGCCACATGCCGAAGCCCGAGCTCGAGTTCTTCAAGCCCGATCACATCGCCTGGGAGCCGGTGACCGGCTCGGCCACCGGCGGCGCGGGCGGAACCGGGGTGAGTCAGAAGATCCTCAGCAAGAGTGAGGATGGCGACGTGACGCGCCTCCTCCAGTTCGATGCCGGGGTCGAGACCTCGGAGACGATCACTCACGATTTCTGGGAGGAAGTCTGGATCCTCGAGGGTGAGCTGATCGACCTCGGCAAGCGTCAGACCTTCACCGCAGGCATGTATGCGTGCCGGCCCCCCGGCATGGTGCACGGGCCGTACCGGGTGCCGAAGAGATGCGTGACGTTCGAAGTGCGCTACTTCAAGCGCTGAGACTCAGACGGGTCCGAAGCCGAGGGCCGTCTCCTCTCCCTTGACGAGCGGCCGGAAGCGCACGGGCAGGCCGGAGCGAAGCGCGTCGAACGGAATGTCCACGATGCGCCCGAGCAGGGAGACGCCTTCGTCCAGCCGCACCACCGCCACCGCATAGGGGGCCTCGTCCGCCCGCCCCCGCGGCGCGACGCGGATGACGGTGAACGACGTGATGGCGCCCTTACCCGCGAGCGGCACGGGTGTCCAGTTTCGTTCCTGACACCCGGGGCAGAACTGCTTGGGCGGGATGGAGAGCTCGCTGCACTTGCCGCAGCGGATGCCGGTGAGCCGGCCGGCGCGGGCCTCTTCGAAGAAGTGCTTCAGGGTCAGCCCGTTCTCAGTCACGGCCGAAGAGGCTCACGAGCACGGTGGCGGTGTTGCCCCCGAGCGTGTGGGTGAGGCCCGTGCGGGCGCCTTCCACCTGACGCGCTCCGGCCTCTCCACGGAGCTGGTTGACGATCTCCGCGATCTGGGCGGCGCCCGTGGCGCCGATGGGATGGCCCTTGGCCTTGAGACCACCGGAGGGATTGACGGGAATCTTGCCCCCGAGGCTCGTCCATCCTTTCTCCGCGGCCACGCCTCCCGCGCCGGGCTCGAAGAAGCCCAGTCCTTCGGTGGCCACGATCTCAGCGATGGTGAAGCAGTCGTGAAGCTCGACCACGTCTACGTCGGCCGGCGTCTTTCCCGCCTGGCGGTACGCGGCGACCGCGGCCCGCTCGGTGGCCATCACGCGCGCGAGATCGCGCTTCTCGTGCATGAACATGGTGTCGGTGGCCGCCTGGCTGGCGAGGGCCCACACCGCGCGCGGCCGCTTGCGTGCCACCTCCTCGGCGGCGAGGACGAGGGCCGCGCCGCCGTCCGTGAAGGGGCAGCAGTCGAAGAGCTTGAGGGGGTCGGCGACATAGGCGCTCTTGAGCACGGTCTCGAGCGTGATCTCCTTCCGGAACTGGGCCTTGGGATTGAGGACGCCGTGACGGTGGTTCTTCACCGCGACGTGGGCCATCTGCTCCTCGCTGGTGCCGTACTTCTCCATATGGGCGCGCGCGATCAGCGCGAAGACGCCGGGAAAGGTCAGGCCCGCCGTCTGCTCCATGGAGGCGTCCGAGCAATACGCGAAATACTCCGTGGCCGCGTCGGTCGGGATATTGAGCACGCGCTCGGCGCCACCCACGAGGACCACGTCGGAGATGCCGGAGGCCACTTCCATCATGGCGTGCCGAAACGCGGCGTGGCTGGTGGCGCAGGCATTTTCGAAGCGGGTGGTGGGGATCGTGGGCAGTCCGAGCAGCGTGGCGGCGAGCGGCCCCATGTGCAGCTGCTTCTCACCTTCGCCGCCCGTGACGTTGCCGTAGTAGAGAGCCTGGATGGCCGCCGGGGACACATCGGCGTCGCCGATCGCATCGGCGGCGGCCTCGGCGAAGAGCTCGGCGCTCGTGCGATCGTGCTTCCCGAATTTGGTGACGCCCACTCCGATGACGGCGACGCGGCGCATTGACCCTCCAAGGCACTGGATTGATGTCTCGACGCATCATGATACCCGGGCGCGAGAGGAGTCAAGTGCTACTGGCCGGGCTCCCGGACACCGTGATAGGGTTCGTGGTCATGAAGGGAGTGCCGGCGTGACCCTCGAGGAAGGACTGTTGGCGCTCCTCGCGGCGGCGGCCGGCATCCTCCTCTTCGTGGGTCTGGCCCAAGCCCTCGGGT
>Ga0137360_10000229_pt1 | contig 32617 bp, 32 predicted proteins | sample Mad1_60_16metaG_FD_104924 | JGI IMG/M metagenome (GOLD analysis project Ga0137360, IMG submission 104924) | Vadose zone soil microbial communities from Angelo Coast Range Reserve, California, USA - Mad1_60_16 metaG | ecosystem: Environmental > Terrestrial > Soil > Vadose zone | place: USA... | reverse complement strand
GTTCCATGACGAGTCGTTACCTTCACGCCATGCCTCGTAGGGTAGTGCTGATGGGACAGCACGTCTGATGAATTGATCCTTTCTACAGACAATCATCTCAGCAACTTTCAGGTCACAGCGATAAAGCTCTAACCTCATCCGGACACAGACGCAGGGTGCAGGCAGACCCCTAAAGCTACTTGGAGGTGACCTCTGCTGGGGGAGGAAGGTTGCGATGTTTTAGCCACTCCATGCTAATGTTCTGGTTTCTGGTGTTCTTTGGAAGATTATCTAGATCGGGCATGAAGATTTGCAAGCCAGCTTCGGGAGTCATGCGGGTGTAGCCGTTCACCAATTGATTTTGATAGTTGTTGAGATCTAGATCAAACCACGCGTCATTCGACAGATCCACCATGGTGAGATCCACGTGATGCATGGTGAGTTTTCCGAAGTCGATCGTGCCATCGTTTAGCCGTAGAAAATTCCTCCATTGTTCGACGCGGGTCACATCCTGTTCGGCATTTCCGTAAACTTCTTCGATATCAGGAGTGACCACGCGCACCTTGGTCAATTGTCCATGGATATGAGGCGGCGGCAGCAGTTTGAGGGTGTCGAAAAAGATGTCGTTGCCGGAGACTTCAACGCCCGAGATGCCCTTGGGATGAAAAAGGTCTGAGACGCTGATCTGCAATCCACCGAGGAGTCCCTTTAGCGGAATTTTCAGAATGGAGAGCTTTGTGACGTGTACTTGAATTCGATGGTCGGGGCTTGCGGCGACGCTGCCGACCAATTCGACCGGCATTGAAATGAGCTTGTGCAAAGTTGCGTTGAGCTTGATATGGTCGCCGTCGGCACGAAGCGTGATGTTTCTTAGCGGCGAGTTCGCTACACCTCCCGCATTGAGGAAGTTGCCGATATCTCCGATATTGGCGCGAATCACCCCGGTTTTGATTTCAAGAAGAAAAGACTCGGGATCATCGAACGTTGGATTCACGTCGCGACGAGTGCGGACCATATTTCCGCGCAGCCATCGGACGTAGATGCGAAAGTCTGGCCCTTTTCGCAGCATCAGGTTATGTGCAGACACCGCGGTAGGAGCCGACTCAGGAGTGGCGGAGACTGTGGTCCCCGCGGACGATGTACCGGTGGAGGTCGCAGAAACTCGCGGTTGGCTTAGGAGTCTCGTGGATCGAAGATGCCAGACCACGAACCCCAGCAAGAGAATGCAAACAGATACGAGAACCGCGAGGCGAGCACGCATACGGTAATTCTATGGGAACGGTAGTCTCACGAGGAATGGTCCGATTCGCTGGGATGCGCCCACCGAGCAGGTCTGAGCCAGCAAGAGAACACAATTGCTGCTGCTGACCGAAGCAGCCAAATCCCGCGCAGCCGGCTACCAGGGAAGTGATCGCAAACTGCCTGGACTGCGGATTTGTCCGCAATCCGGCTGGTCAGGCGATCACCAATCGGCTCCCGAGAGGTGGGGACGCCTCAGACTCAAAACCCTAGGTTCGCTTATGGGGCTCTCAGGTCGATCTGGATGATGAGACAATCTTTCCGTTTCGTAAGGTCTCTAGGCAGAGCACAGCGACGGATAGCGCCGATGTGCCTTGCGATACCATAATTTGCAAAGGCTTGTTGTGCCGGCAGTGGGAATTGCATGATTGAACGCAACCCTTAGGAAACGCAAATGGACTTTAAGACTCTGCTCGACACACCTCCCTGGGACTGGCCAGCGGACGCCGGGAGTATGTTTCAGAAGATTCTGGTTGATCGGCGAGCCAAGGAATCCGACCGACTGTTGGCCGCCGAGCTAGCCGGCGATTTTACCGTCGTCAACGACGACTTAGCCGATACCTTATTGATGGTTGCATGTAGTGCCGACGAGCCTGAGCAACTGCGCGCCCGGGCGGCGATCTCCCTTGGGCCGGTTCTGGAACAGGCGAACACGGATGGATTCGAGGATCCGGATGATGTACCCATCACTGAACGCACGTTTCATAACATCCAGGGTTTGCTCGAGAAAGTGTACCTCGATACCAGCGCTCCCAAGGAAGTACGGCGGCGAAGTTTGGAGGCCTCGGTGCGCGCCGCCAAGCCATGGCACCAGGAAGCGATCAGGTCTGCGTATTCCAGCGGAGACAAACAGTGGATGCTGACGGCTGTGTTTTCGATGCGCTGGGTTCGCGGTTTTGACGATCAAATCCTGCGAGCGTTGAAAAGCGACGATCCGGAGATCCATTACGAGGCAGTCATCGCCGCCGGCAACTGGGAACTGGACGCGGCCTGGCCCCACCTCGTCGAACTGGTCAATGACGCTCACTCGCCAAAGCCCTTGCTGCTTGCCGCCATCGGCGCCCTCGGCAGTATCCGTCCCGCGGAGGCGCTGGATGTCCTCGTGGACCTGGCCGAATCCGACGACGAGGAAATAGCGGAGGCCGTCAGCGAGGTCAGGGCGGCGGCTGAGGTGCTTTCAGACGAGGAAGACGACGAGGAGGATGAGTGGATCAATTGAGCGGCAGTACCCGAAACACTCTATAATGATCCTTATTCACAACAACATAGGCAAAACCGCATCGTTTCGTATCGGCAGCTCACCTGCTTCAGACCCGCTCGAGCTGTTCCAATCCTTAGTTTTTCCAGCGTTTACTCTGTCTCGGAGGCGCTATGCGCAGACTCGTTGGGTTTCTGTTCCTGTGTGTCATCATGACCTTCGCCGCCGAAAAATCGGTTTACGATTTCACTCTCAATTCCATTGACGGTCAACCCACCTCCCTCGGGGCCTACAAAGGGAAGGTCCTGCTGGTGGTGAACGTCGCCAGCCGTTGCGGCTTCACCCCCCAATACGCCGCGCTGGAATCGGTTTACGAGAAGTACAAGGACCGGGGCCTGGTCATCGTCGGAGTTCCCGCCAACAACTTCGGTGCCCAGGAGCCTGGCAGCAACCAGGAGATCAAGACCTTCTGCACCCGCAAGTACAACGTACAGTTTCCCATGATGTCGAAAGTCTCGGTGAAGGGCTCCGACACCACGCCCCTCTATCAATACCTCACCGATCTGTCTCTCAATCCGAAGACTGGCGGCGAGATCAAGTGGAACTTCACCAAGTTTCTGTTCGACCGCAACGGGAATATCGTGGCCCGCTTTGAGCCCGAAGTCACGCCTGACTCTGCGCCGGTGGTGAGTGCGATCGAGAAAACGCTCGCGCAGTAACGGATCGCTGCCCCAGCCACCGGGAAGATGGTGGGCCTTGAACGGCTCACCATTTTTCATCCAGCGGTCAGGCTAACCCTTTTTCGCACCTCGCAATTCCCGCCGCATTCTTCCAGAGTCCCGCAGTGGCAGCGCCGGGCCATTTTTTGCAACAGGCCGCGCATGGTTCGGATTCTGGACATGGCCATGTCCAGCTCTGCCAGCTTGCGCCGGGAAAGTGCGTCCCAGCGCTTCGATGCCGGTGTCCCTGGACCGAATCCGAAAAACAGTCCGCGGATTACGAACGAATTGGCATTCTGGTACCGGCGGAGCGGGTGAGCGGACAAAGCTACGACGCCACCGTCCTTCAGCGACTCGCCGTAATCCAGCGTGCACGGCAAACCGGATTCACGTGGTCGATGAATGAGTGAACCGGCTGGAGACGATGCTGGAGGGGGCTGCCAATGCGATGGCAGCCGACAAGTATCGGTTTGCCCCCACGGGGAGGGCGAATTCAAGGGCGTCCGCACGTTTGCGCAGCAGGTGAAGCACACGGCGGCCACCCACTACATTTTGGGCGCGGCCATTGTTGGAGTGGCTCCCCCGCCGGATGCCGGGGATGAAACCGGCCCCCCTGCTGCAAGGACCAAGCCCGAGATCCAGGAATATTTGAAGGGCTCTTTCGCATATTTGTACCCAGGCGGTGGCCACCATGGACGACCAAAATGCGGTCGTTTCAAGCACTCCGATCTCTCCGCTGGGAAGCGGGACCACTCGCCTCGGACTGGCAATCGAGGCGATCGCGCATCTCAGTAACCACTACGGACAGATGGTGGAATATCTCCGCACGAACGGCGTGGTGCCGCCGGCAAGCAGGTAACAGAGTTCTGATTTCAATCCCGATGGATCGGCAGGGGGGAAACATGGTTCACGACAATCCGTGGGTCTGCAACTTGTCGGGCGCAGAACTGCAACAACGCAAGGGCACGCTCCACGCTGAGTTCAAGTCGGCCTGCGTGTCGACAGAAGAACTGCCGGACGGCCATCAGTTTCGCCTTGCCGGAGACCGGAAGGCCCTGGCCTTGATCGCGGACCTGACCGGGGTGGAACGTGAGTGCTGTCGGTTTCTGACTTTTCAACGGAACGTCGAACCGAGCCTCGGACCCATCAGCTTGCGAGTGACCGGTCCCACAGGTGCGAAGGAATTCCTGAAATCGACTCTGGCGTGATCGCTCTCGGTCCGCGCGCGGTTTTCCACTGTGGGTGCACCATCCCCGTTGCAGTATTCACTCAGATTCCCTCACGGCCCTCTTTGCGCTTGCCTCCCATGGCCGCGTTCCGCATAATAGGCTCAGCAGCACCGTATATACCCGTGTACCGATACAGGCGAGAAGATTTGCTTCGCATCTTGCGGCTCACGGCGCGTCAGTTGGCGAGTTGGGAAAAGGCCGGACTGGTTGCCGCCGCTGAGACTTACTCCTTCTTCGACCTTTTGCAAATCAAAAAAGTGCGTGACCTGTGTGCGCGCAAAGTGCGCCCGGCGGTGATTCGCCAATCGCTCGAGGCCATGCAGAAGCAAGTCGCTGGCATGGAGAATCCGTTGCTCGAAGCGGGAGCGTTCTCCACCGGACACCGCGTCACGTTCCGCCATGAAGGGAAATTACTCGAGCCCATCGCCGGCCAGTTCGTGTTCGATTTTGCACTGGCGCAGCAGAAGGTTGTGTCCAGCGCACCGGTCACGCCGATGCGCCCCGAGCCTGCCGAGGGGGATGTCGCGGAATTGTTCTCGCGTGGCATAACCCTTGAGGAAGACCCGCAAACCCACAGTGAAGCGATCGCAACCTACTTGAAAGTGATTGAGCGGGAGCCCACGCATGCCGCCGCCCACATTAACGTGGGCACGCTCTACTACAACCGGCAAGAGTACGGGCTGGCTGAGAAGCACTACCGGGCCGCCATTGAATCCGATACGCGGTACGCGCTTGCCTACTTCGATCTGGGAAACGTGCTCGACGAAACCGGGCGCGTGCAGGAAGCCATCCAGACCTACAAAACCGCGCTGCAGCTGGCGCCCACCTACGCCGACGCCCATTACAATCTGGCGCTCGCCTACGAAAAGACGAGGCAGCCGCGCAAAGCCCTGTTCCACTGGCGCTCCTACGTTAAGCTCGACACCGCCAGCCCCTGGGCCATCCACGCCCGCAACCAGATTCAGCGCATTCTGCAGAGTGACGGCTTGAAGCTGGTGTTCAGCAAGAATCGTACCTGATCGCTATTCCTAGTCCTGCAGGCGAACCCTGCGCACACCAAACGCAAGAATCCTGGCAGGGATATCTCGTAACCCCGGAATCCGAAAGAACAGCCGCACCAACCACGGGATCGTCTGCGGAGCCTGCGCCTTGAGCGCGCTCGCGATCACTCTCTGCTGCACCGCGGACTGAATCGCCTGGATCACCCGCGTCGGCCACTCGCGCTGCCGCTGCACCTCGGCCAGATCCTGCACCCGCACCCGCCCGGCGATCAGCGGCCTGGTCAACACGTTCGCAGCCACCACTGCGTCCTGCACCGCGTAGTTGATCCCCACGCCGCCCACCGGAGACATCACGTGGGCCGCATCCCCGATCAGCAGGAGTCCTGGCTTGTACCAGATGGGACAGCGGCTCGATTCCACCGAAAGCAGGGAACACTGCTGCCAATCGGTCAGCGCTTCGACGTGCTTGGCGAATTGGGGCTCAATCTCGACGATCGACCGCCGGAACGCCTCCATTCCCTCGGCGCGCACGGCCTGGTAATGTCCTTTGGGAATGATGTAGCCAACTTGCCAATGGTCCAACCGGTCGAACACCGCGAGGACCCGGCCCCCGGCAAACCCGCCCCGCACGCGATCCGAACTCTCGTCGCCCGGTAGGCGCGGCAGTTGGAACCACAGAATGTCCATCGGGGGAGACGTTTTGATCGGCTCGAAGCCCACCAGGTGACGCACCTTCGAAAATCTTCCATCCGCACCCACGACGAGTTGGGCGCGCACCTCATGCCAGCCCTCGGTGCTCTGATACCGCACTCCGCTCACGCCTCCTGCACTCTCGATCAACTCCGCCACGTTCGCCACCATGCGCAACCGGAAGTTGGGATACTGGTTCGCTTCTGCGGCCAGAAACTCCAGGAATCTGGTTTGGGGAATCAGCATGATGTAGGGAAACCGCGTCTTCAGCCGCCGAAAATCTACCGGCGCGAATTTGCCGCCCGCCACCTGCAGCGTGGGTCCGTAGATCTTGTTGTGGCGAAGCTGATGGAGGGGCTCGGCCAATCCGATCTGGTCGAGGATTTCCAGAATGGACGGATGCACGGTGTCGCCCCGGAACTCACGGTCAAAATCCTTGTGTGCCTCAAGCAGCGTGACCGGCACGCCCCGCCGCGCCAACAAAAGGGCCAGCATCATGCCGCCGGGCCCTCCGCCTACAATGCAACAGGTGGTCTGCTGGGCTTCTTCGCTTTGCCCGACCCGGGCGAGCTTTTCGTCAGGTAGTGTCTCGGTTGCCATAGCCAGATCCGTCGATCGCAATTGGGTGAGAGTTCGCGCAGTATACGCTCGGAGGGTCCGCCTCGTCGATTCGATGCGGCGGGGCGAGCGCCGCAGTCCGCAATGGAGATCTCCCGGCGGGAGAACGACCTCCCCCGATGCTAGAATCATCAGTCTGCCATTCTTCTTCTGAAGGTATCTGTATGCCGGAAGCGATCGCTCCCACCGCCAACCCCGCGCCCCTCACCACCCTGACCGAAGACGAGATCCTGTTCCGCGACAACATCCGCCAGTTCGCCGAAGAGCGCGTTCGTCCGCTCGCCAGGGAAATGGACGAGAAGGGCGTTTTTGACAAGGATCTGATCCACCAGTTCTTTCAGCTCGGCTTGATGGGCATCGAGGTTCCCGAGCAATACGGTGGCGGCGGCGGCAAATTCTTCGAAGCGATTCTCGCCGTGGAGGAGCTCTCCCGCGCCGATGCCTCCGCCGGTGTTGTCGTGGACGTGCAGAATACGCTCGTCAACAACGCGCTCCTGCGCTGGACCACCGAAGAGCAGCGCAAGCGCTACCTGCCGCGCATGGTCGCCGACACCGTGGGGGCTTATGCGCTCAGCGAGGCCGGCTCCGGCTCCGACGCGTTTGCCCTGCAGACCAGGGCCGAACTCAAGGGCGGCGCCTATGTGCTCAACGGCCGCAAGCTCTGGATCACCAACGGCAAGGAAGCGGGCGTCTTTATTCTCTTCGCTACCGTCGATGCCTCTGCCGGATACAAAGGCATCACCGCCTTCATCATCGAAAAAGAGTTCCCCGGCTTCGCGGTCGGAAAGAAGGAAGACAAGCTCGGCATCCGTGCTTCTTCGACCTGCGAGCTCATCCTCGAAGACTGCCGCCTGCCTAGGGAAAATGTTCTGGGAGAAGTGGGGAAGGGTTACAAGATCGCCATCGAGACTCTGAATGAGGGCCGCATCGGCATCGGTGCGCAGATGCTAGGGGTGGCTCGCGGTGCGTGGGAGTATGCCGCCAAGTATGCCGGGGAGCGCAAGCAGTTCGGCAAGTCTCTCTCGGACTTCCAGGGGATACAGTTCCAGATCGCCCAGATGGCCACCGATATTGAAGCGGCCCGCCTGCTCGTCTACAACGCCGCCCGCATGAAGGACGCTGGCGTCAATTTCGTGAAAGAGGCGGCCATGGCCAAGCTCTTCTGCTCGCAAGTCGCCGAGCGCGTGACATCGCTCGCCATCGAAATCTACGGCGGCTACGGATTCACCAGGGACTATCCGGTCGAAAAATACTGGCGAGATTCCAAGATCGGCAAGATTTATGAGGGCACGTCCAACATGCAGCTCCAGACCATCGCCAAGCTGGTGATGGGCGGAAAATAGTGTGCCGCGGGCGCTCCTGCGCGCCTCGGTCGCACTGTGGCGGAGGTTGCGCCCGAAGTTAGATCCGCCCGAAACCCGCGTCCAGCGCGGCTTCTGGGGCGATCGCAAGTCACCCCAGTAATCAACCCCAGTTACCATTATGTGCAGCGAGTTGCACTTGCCCTGGCCTGCCAGGTACCCTCCGATAACCCCTAACCTATTGCTCTGCTGACAGTTGTGGGTTTCCCCGTCTATGGCGTCGTAGCTGCAATTCCCCATGTGCCGATGTCGGGGCACTTTTTTGGGGGCGTCAAGTGACGACACTGTTCGGTACTCCGGAAGTTCAACCCAGTCGGAAGCACTCCCTCCTTCCCGTCCTGGTTGCGCTCTTCTTACTCTCCTACGGTCTGATGACCCTTCTGATCGTGGAACAGGGCACCACCATTGAGTCGCAGCGTACGCTGATCCAGCAGATGCTCGGCGACAGCAAAGAGCTTACGTCCATGAAAAGCAAGGCCGTCCAACGGCAGCAGGTTCAGACCCAGGCCCAACTGGACGCGCCCGCCAGTTCTCCGGTTCAAACTCCGTCGACCCAGGCTACACCCTCCGAGAAACCCAGCACAGCGCACAAGGCGAAACGACCCATGCCCGCACTGCCGCCCGTGCCGGCCTCGGATATTGCAGACGCTCGTAGAACGTTGATGTCGATCTAAAAATCTCTGACTCCGTCTCCTACGGAACTGTGAGTGAACGATGAACGCACTGACCCTAGCTCTGCTGTTGTCGTTGCCCGTCCCCAAGTTCTCGCCACCACCGCACGCGCCCGTGGAAACCGCCACCCGGCATCCACGGAAAGGCGGCAAGTGGTACTTCGCCGATACCGGCCACGCGGTTTTCTGCTACGGCCCGGTGATGTACGTGACCGAGGTCCAAGGCGGCCTCAAGCGGGTCGCAACCTTCTGTCAGAACGACCAGCCCATGGTCCCGCTCAAGGACTAACGGCTCGGTCCTCGACCTCGTCAGCAAAGGGCGCGTAGGGTCGCTCCCCCGGCAGGACCGAGCGGCAAATCCGCGCTGTTGTTCTTCCGGTCACCGCCAGGTCCTTCCCGATGCTGGCCCGTAGGGTGCCCTCCCGTACGCACGGTGGAAAGCCGCTCTCCCACAGATTCCTCAAAGCAACCGTGGTCCAGGGATTGACGGAGTGATCCACGGACGATCCCGAGAGCCAGAACCGGTCAAAGCTCGCCAGGGAACTCGGCATCGAATGGCTACGCAGCAAGTCCGGATCAGTTCCGGCCCTAGCGCGCTTTCTGGTTCACGCCAGTCGGCCGGGGGGAAGCTTCTGCCGAGCGCCTCCTGCCAGAGAAATCCTGTACATTTGATGTCATGCCCAAGTTCGAAAAGCATCTCTTCATCTGTTGCAATCAGCGCGAAGCTGGACATCCGCGCGGATGCTGCGATCCTACGGGCCAGGCCAAACTGCAATTCCTGTTCAAGCAGAAACTCGCTTTGCGGGGGTTCAAGAAAAGAGTGCGCGCCAACATGTCGGGATGTCTCGACCAGTGCGAGCACGGACCCACGGTCGTGGTCTATCCCGATGGCGTCTGGTACGGACGGGTCACGGCTGCCGACGTGGAGGAAATCATCGAATCCCACATCGTGAACGGAAAACCCGTCGAACGACTCATACTTCCCGACGAGTGCCTCAATGCCTCCAGCTGCGCCCACCGCGCGCCCAAGCCATAAGGAGAGGGGCTTCGTTCGAGCGTGGGTGTTGGGCGTAGCGCCGGCGAGTGCACGACTGTCATCGCCTGGTTCGATGTACCCCATGTCCCCCACTGGCGTGCCCGTCAGCCCGTGCACCGGGGCCGCGAGTAGGTGTGGCATTGCCCCATCCTCGCGCACGAAGTAGACGACATAATGCCTCCGCTCATCTCAGGCTCTAGTCGAAGTCATGCCGTAGTCGAATGAATTGCTGTAGGAAAACGCTTGTAGGAGAACCGCGAAGCAAAAGGAAAAGGCCACCCGGCAACTGGGTGGCCCCTTCTTTTCAAGGGAGAATAGTTCTAACGGAAGGCAAAGTCCGCCAAAACTTTCTGCCGAAATCTTATGAGCCGAAAAAGGGGGGTGTCAAGGGATTTCTAGAGAATAAATGTCTTTGTTTTCAATCACTTGAAAAATCAGGTAACATGGCTTCAAACTGCCTCATTTTGAGACGGATCGCCTTGCATTCCCCATTAAGACACTTCAATTGAAGGAGTTATCGACCTCAGGGAAGCTACTTAGGACTTTGCCGACTCTGCGGAAACCCGGACCCCGCCTGCGGCCTCCCGGCTCCCGTCCTCGATGTGCAGCGAGATGAATTCGGCCTCCGCACTCCGCACCCGGTGCGGAACAATGCGCTGCAACATGACGCGCACTCCTCCAAAGGCGACGCCGGCGACCAGCGTGAGCGCCATGATCGCCCCGCACAGCAGGATCACATTCCACAACAGGTTTGCCAGATTGTTCTTCTTGTCGAAGTAGGTGTTCTCGTTCCACGTGACATCGGCGTCGTAATGCACGGAGGCCAGCAAGGATTTGGCCTCGCTCACAGAGAACGGTCCCGCTGCGATCGCCACCAGCGGCCCGCTGCGCTTGTCGTAGAAGGTTCCGACTTCTACGACCGGTGGTGCGCCCGCCGGTGGCTGCGCATTGGGTGCATGCGCCGCGTCGATCCTGCGCAGATGCTCCGCAGCAATCTGCGGCGTGGGATAGGAAATCAGAACCAGGGTCGCGGCACCGCCGGAACTCTCGTAGGTCCCCTGGACCACTTCGGCGCCGGCAGCGAAATCGACCAGTTGCGACGACACTGGCGAACCAATCTTGTCGAGCGTCAACGGGCCCATGATGTATTTCGCCGTGTTCTTGACGTATGCCTGTTTGGGAAGATAGGTGGGCAACGATGGCAGGTTACTCGCGTTCCCTGGTGGAAGCGGGAGAGTGCCCGCCAGTTCGCGCAGTTCGGCCGCCGACATCACGCTGAGCTTGTCGAAGACCGCATCTACCAGCACATTCCCGCGGTAAAACAGCACGCGGTTATTGAGCGACGACCCCTGGTCCCCGATCTTCTCGTTCAGCATCTCCGGCTGCTTGTAATAGGTGAATGCTCCGTAGGCCCCGCTGGCATCGGTGAACCGCGCCGCCCGCAGAGTGAGCTTCCGCCCGTCGTCCCGCGTGTAGGCGCCCGCGGAAAAATCCGTGAATCCGAATTCCTTCAGGACTCCGGGATTGGCAGGATCGGCCACAGCGGCATTGCCACTGGTCTGCGCGGTCCCCGACAACTGCCATCCGCCAAACTCCCTGGGCAGGAGCGTGGCCGGCGTCGCCGCCCTTGCGGGAGCACCGGGCTCGGCCGCAAACGCCGCAAAGGCGAGGAAAATCAGCACAATCGGGAGCACAACCTGGCGACCCACCATGGATGTCAGAAAACTGGGAGGCATGACTATGACTATTAGACTACAAGGGAGCCTGGAAAGTTTCCAGGGCAGGGATCGCAAGCAAAGTCACGGGCGAGAGGGAGAGCCAAAGCCGGGAGGGCGGGAACCCAAACCCCGTTCTACTGCCCTTCATTCTTGGCGACGCGGCTTGCGACCTTGACGCCGCTCAGGCCGCTCACATACTTCGCAATCCCGCGGTAAAGCGACTCGGCGATGCGTTGCCGGTATTCCGGGGTCTGCAGTTTGCGCTCGTCGGCAGGATTGCTGACAAAGGAAATCTCGGCCAGGATCGACGGCATGTTCGCTCCGATCAGCACGATGAACGGAGCCTTTTTCACACCCCGATCCCGAACCCCGGCACTCCGCAACCCGAGCCCGCCCTGCAATGCCTGCTGCACGTTGCTGGCGAACTCGTGTGATTCCTCGATCTTTTCTTTCAGGGCGATCTTCTTCACGAGATCGCCTAGTTCGTGGATCGATTTCTCCGACACCGCGTTCTCGCGCGCCGCCACTTCCATCGCGTCCGGTGACGAGGTGAAGTTCAAGTAGTAGGTCTCCACTCCGCGAGCGCTCGGATCGCGGCTCGAATTGGCGTGAATCGAAACGAACAAGTCCGCGCGCTCCTGGTTTGCAATTGCCGTTCGCGTCTCCAGCGGAATAAAGGTGTCGTCCTTGCGCGTGTAGATCACTTCCGCGCCCAGTCGCGTGTCCAGCAACTTGCCCAGTCGCCGGCCCACGTCCAAGACCAGGTCTTTTTCAAGGAGTCCGTCCGGCCCGATGGTTCCCGTATCGTGTCCGCCGTGCCCGGGATCAATCACGATCTTCCCGATCTTGAGACCCAGCGCCCGGATCAGCGACCGGTCTCCGGCGGCCGTCGGCTGCGCCTCGCGAATGTCCAGATCCGACATCGAGCTGGGCGTGCCCTTGCGCCTGGCCTTCGTGCGGGTTGCGACCGCTCTTTTCTCCGGCGCCGAATCAACCCCGGTGCCGCTGTCACCGGAAGCTTCCGCCACGGCGGCCTGCGCCGGTGGCAAGTCGGGCCGCAAATCTTCAACGGACCGCGCCACGGATTTCCTGCGAGCCGGGCGGTCATCCTCGCCGGCTTCGATAATCTTCTTTACCGGCGTCTTGCCCACGGTCACCGTCTTGACCGTTGGCCTGGTGTTCTCCACCTGGGCAGCCGGGATGGGCGCGCTCTCGGCAGCTAGGTCCGCGTCAGCGGCCAAATCCGCCTGCTCGCCCTTCGCCTGCTTGGGGTCGCCCTTGCCCGCATCGTTTGAATCAGGCGGTCCCTCGCCGGACGAAGCCGCGCTCTTGGCAGCGCCTTTGGCGCTGTCTTTCCCGTGAATATCGATGATCAAGCGCGATGGATTGGAGAGCAGGAACGCGTCGTAGGCCGAAAGATCATCCACTTCCAGCACGACCCGCGTCTTGCCCGGCTTGAACTGCGCCACCCGAATCTTCCTCAGGAACCCATCGTCTACCTCGAAGCTCTTACCGACCAGCGTCGAGGCCAGCTTGGTGCCATGCAGATCGAAGAAAATCCGGTCGGGATGGGAGATTCGCTGTGAATCGAATTCCACGTCCTCTTCCAGATCGATTGCCACTCGGGTGTAGTCCGGCGTGGACCAGTGCCGAATCCCGGTCACCCGGGGCAGGGTGCCATCGTCCGGGCTCGGCCCGGGGCCAGTGCTCGCATCCGCGTCATCTGTGTGGGTTGCGTTTATGGTCTTCGCATCCCCGGTCTTGACGTCATTCTTCCAATCCGCGGCGCTCGGCGAATTCAGGGGTTTCCCTGGCAAATCGGCGGCGCGCTGATACTTTTCCGCCTCCCGCTTGGCGGCTTCCCGGTTCTGCAAATCGGCTGCGTCCTGATTCAGTTCGGCAATCGCCTGCCTGGCATCGTCGGCCAGCCGGCTACGCGGATATCGCCGCAGGAACTCCCTGAAAGTCGTCTGCGCCTCTTCGGGATCGCCCAGGTCATCCTTGTAAATCTCGCCAATCGTGAACAGGGCATCGAACCGGTACTTGCTTCCGGGATATTCGCGGCGCAGAAATTCGTATTGCTTCACGGCGCCCTCGAGAATCCGGTTGTCGTCGAAGCGCCGCCCCATCTCGACCTGCAACTCGGCGACGGCCACCACGCTCGCATCCGCTTTGGAGGAAGTCGGGGACCCGAAGTACACGCGCCGGTACGCATCCATCACGCGCTGGTAGTCGCGCCGCGAGCGCTCCGGCGCCGGGCGCCCGTTCAGCGCCTCTCGCATTCTTTCGGCTTTGGTGAAATTGTCGCGGGCCCACGCGTCACTGTGCCGTACACGGGCGTGTACCGGCAGCGTCGCAAGCAGTACGAGTAGTGCCGCTCCCAGACGCAAGCCGCGATGCCTTCGATGTAGGGTCTTCAACGTGTCCAGCCGTTCGCGCGGTTCGTGGAACTGGTTGTCCGAACTTCTTACCTGAGGTTGTCGCCAAAACCTGGGTCCATCTTACCGGGCCGAATACTTCCTAACAGATGCCAAATCCCCTAGTCAGTGTTGCTGATATAAAGCACGCCCCGCGCATCTCGTTGAACCACCACGGGATCGTGCACCACGTTTCCCAGGACGCGGGAATTGCTGTCCGAGCCGCCGTAGTACAAATTCGTGATCCGGCGCACATAGTTCTGGGTCTCGGAGAAGCGGGGAATTCCGGCGCTGCGTGCCACCGCTCCGGCTCCGGCGTTGTAAGCCGCCAGGCTCAATTTCACGTTTCCGCCGTAGCTCTCCAAAAGCTTCTTGAGATGGCGAACCCCGGCGTCGACGTTTTGTTGCGGATCAAACGGATTGGTCACATGCAGCGACCGGGCGGTGCCGGGCATAAGCTGCATCAGCCCCATCGCGCCCTTCCGCGACACCGCGTTGGGATTGAAATTCGATTCCACTTTGATCACCGACCGCACCAGGTTCGGATCCACATTGTGCCGTGCCGCCGCCTGCTCGATGGCCGCGTCCACATCCTGCGGGCTGAATGGCTTGTCGCTGCGGAGAAGGTTCACATTCTGTCCGGCTCCGTCCGGATTTGACTGCCGTCCCAGGTATTGATTGACTTCCGCCGCCGCCGACCGGGCCGCGCCCATCTTGGCCGAGGGCACTGGCTTGTAACGCTGCTCCTTGGCGCTCCAGTAGACCAGTTGATTGCGCTGGGGAGCTGGTTCCGCCAAACTCCGTGCACTCTTGGCAGGCGCAACCGCCACGTACTCATTCACATACACCTTGCGACCGTTTTCATCGGTCGTAGCCACCAAGCTGGTCGAGCCCTCTGAGCCTGAAGCTGCTTGCGCAAAAGACGCAATGAGGGAAAGGGAGGCCGCGAGTACAGGCATCAGAGCGATCTGCAGACGCTTTCGCATAAGCCGGGTCTTATCCTCGCAGGCAGAGAGACACGTAGTCCCCGCCATGATCTACCCGGAACCTGTCGGAGAACTTACTACCAGAGTGGATTGATTATAGGTCGCTTATTGGGCGGGGGCAAACAATCCGAAGTCCATAGAACCACCGAAGTAATCGCCGTAAGTGACAGGAAAATAAGGAGTCCTGGTACCGGCCGAATGTCCGGCCGGCTGCGCGCAGCCAACTTGCCCCGTCCTGGCTACCCCGAATCGCCGGTGCCAGGTCCATCGCCGTGGACTTCGCTGATCGCTGCACATGACCATCTAGCGCGAGAGCAAGAGGAAAACGAAAGCAACAGAAAGAGAAAAAAGAAAAAAAGAGAAAAAAGGCAAGCAGAGAACTGCTGACGCGATGCCCGGGCGTCCTGGTCGAGCACATTGTGGTGGTTTAGGTGTGTGCCTGTAGTACCCTCCCATCACCCGCATGTTCGACGACTCTCCCCAACGCCAAACCCCCGACACGTTGATGCTCCCCGGCTTCTGGTACCGCGCACTGCCCGGCGATCGCGTCCGCGGAAATCACCTGGAAAAAGCCATGCTGCTCGAGCTCCCGCTGGTTCTGGGACGCGATCCGCAAGGCCGCCCTTTCGCTTTGCAGGATGCCTGCCCACACCGCGGCATGCCTCTGTCCTGCGGCCATTTCGAGGGTGCTCAGCTCGAGTGTAGCTACCACGGCTGGCGCTTCGACGCACACACCGGACAATGCCAGCTCATCCCCTCGCTCACCGCGGATCAAAAACTGAAAGTCGATCGCATCTACGCCGGCAGCTACGCGTGCGAGGAGTACGACGATTTCCTCTGGGTCTTCATCCCCGAGCCCGGCCCGTCAGGCGCTGGATTCGCCAAACGCGCCGAACCCGACCGCCCTGCGCCCCGCGTTCCCACCTTCAGCGAAAAATACAAGCTGGCCTACCTGACTTCGGACCTGCCCTGCAGTGTTGACCACGGCATCATCGGCCTCATGGACCCGGCACACGGACCGTTCGTTCACCAAGCATGGTGGTGGCGTACACGAGACTCGATCCACGAAAAACAAAAAGCCTTCGAACCCATCCCCCAGGGCTTTCGCATGAGCGCGCACGCGCCCAGCTCGAACAGCGCCCCCTACAAACTCCTCAAGCTGTACGCCGACGCCGACTCCATCACCACCACCATCGACTTCACGCTTCCGAACATGCGTTGGGAAACCATTCGGGCAGGGAAGTGCTGGTTTTCGAGTCTGACCACCGTTACTCCCATCACCCGCAGCCAGTGCCGCATCGACGTGGTGGCTGCCTGGAACCTGTTCCGCTGGTTTCCGTTCGGCACCGGCCTGCTGAAATTCGTCTTCGCCAAATTCGTCGAGCAGGATCGCAAAACCATGGCCCAGCAGTCGGAAGGACTGAAGCACAACCCGCACCTCATGCTCGTCGACGACGCTGACCGCCCCGCCAAGTGGTACTTCCAGCTGAAACAGGCTCACCTCGACGCGCGCCGCACCGGCATGCCGATGAAGCACCCGATCGACCGACGCGTCACCCTGAAGTGGCGAAGTTGACGATGGGGGGTCGGGACACGGGTGGCCCGCGTTCGGCCGCAAGAGTTCGAGGTCCATGCATTATGGGCGATCGCGCTTCCGCCCCCTGACGGTACTGCCGGCAAGCGTTGGGTTAAACTTCCCCCGTCTCCATGCCTGAATCATTGCCCGTCACCTTCTCCGTCGCTGGTAAGGACGCAAACCTCCGTCTCGACCAGTTCCTGGTCGCCCACATCCCCGACGTCAGCCGTTCCCGCCTGCAGCAACTGATCGAGCAGGCCATGGTGCTCGTGGACGAGAAGCCTGCCAAAGCTTCCTTGCGCCTGCGCGGTGGCGAGCGCGTGACCGTGCTGGGCCCGGCGCAGCCCGAGCCCCTCCGCGCGATTGCGGAAGACATCCCCCTGGATATTGTTTACGAAGACGACGACCTGGCGATCGTGAACAAGCCTGCCGGCATGATGGTCCACGCCGGGGCTGGTGCCACCGAGGATGAGCGCAATCGTGGCACCCTGGTCAATGCATTGCTGCACAGGTTCCGCCGACTGTCGGGCGTGGGCGGTGATCTGCGCCCGGGGATCGTTCACCGCCTGGACAAGGAGACAAGCGGCCTGATCGTGGTCGCGAAAAACGACGAAGCGCATCGCAAGCTCGCCGCGCAGTTCGCGCACCGCCAGGTGAAGAAGACCTACATCGCGCTCGTGCACGCATCGGTGAAGGCCGATCGCGGCACGATCCACTCCAGCATCAGCCGCGACAGCGTGCGGCGGATCCGCATGACCACCCGCCGCCCCGGCGGCCGCGAGGCGATCACGCATTACCAGGTGCGTAAGCGGATCGCATCCGTCTTCGGCAAGTTCACCCTGCTCGAAGTAAAGATCGATACCGGCCGTACTCATCAGATCCGGGTGCATTTGTCGTCGCTCGGACATCCCGTGGTGGGCGATGCGCTGTACGGAGCCCCGCGCGAACTGAGCTCCGTCGCATCGCGTGCTCGGGCAAACGCGGAAGAACCGATCGCTCTGGCGCGCAACTTCCTGCACGCCGCGGCACTGGAGTTGCACCATCCGCGCACGGGGGAACTGCTCCGGTTTGCGGCAGAACTCCCCGAGGAGTTGCAGGTTTTCGTCAAGAAGGTGGAGCAGGCCTAGCATGCCGAAACGCTCCGAATCAGCGCGACGGAGGCAGGTTCCCACGGCGCCAGACTTCGCTGTGCCTTGCGGATATAATGATTGCCAATGAAGCTCCGGGGCATTCTCCTCACTTTCGCCGTGGCTGCATGCCTGCTCCCCACGGCGGCCCAGACCTCAGGGAAGGGCACCGCTCCAGCGCCCTCTTCGGCTGCCCCTTCGACCCGGTCCGCACCGACGACGGCTGCGAAGGCGGCAGCGCCCAACACCGCCCAGCAATCCTCCACGCAGGAAGACGAGTCGGTCACGACCATCCGCGCAACCGTCAACGAAGTCAACGTTGTCTTCACCGTGACCGACAAGCACGGTCGCTACATCAAAGACCTGAAGAAACAGGACTTCAACTTTGTCGACGACTCCAAGCCGGCCGCCGAGATTCGCGACTTCAAGAGCCAGACCGACCTCCCTCTGCAAGTCGGCTTGTTGGTCGACGCCAGCAACTCCGTCCGCGACCGCTTCAAGTTCGAGCAGGAATCGGCCATCGAGTTTCTGAATCAGACGATTCGGCCCCGGTACGACAGCGCGTTCGTTGTGGGTTTTGATGTGACGCCCGAGGTCACCCAGGATTTTACCGACAACACCGAATCACTCTCGCGGGGCGTACGCCTGCTCCGCCCGGGCGGCGGCACCGCCATGTTTGACGCTCTCTATTTCTCCTGCCGCGACAAGCTGCTCAAGGCTCCCCGGGCTGGCGCCGTGCGTCGCGCGATCATTCTGCTCAGTGACGGCGAGGACAACCAGAGCCACGTCACGCGCGAAGAATCCATTGACATGGCGCAGCGCGCCGAAGTCATCGTCTACACCATCAGCACGAATATCTCGGGCATGAAGGGCAAGGGCGACAAAGTGCTTGAACGCATCGCCGACGCCACCGGCGGGCGTGCCTTCTTTCCGTTCCAGCTGCGCGACGTATCCAACGCGTTCGCCGAGATCCAGGACGAACTACGCAGCCAGTACGCGGTCTCCTACAAGCCAGCCGACTTCAAGCCCGACGGCCGCTATCGCACCATTGAGATCGTCGCCCTCGACAGGAAGAACCTGCACGTCCGTTCGCGCCGCGGATACTTCGCGCCTGCCCGGTAACCCATATGCCAGGCTATTCCGGCACGCCCCTCCCCAAGAAACTGGGTATCAAGGAAAAATACCGAGTGGCTTTCGTCGATTTACCCTCCGAGGTCCGCACGGAGTTGCGCGCTGCGCTGTCGAGTTGCGCCGAAGCCCGCGATGGCCGAGGTCCAGTCGACTTTGCGATGGCATTCGTTAAAACGCAGGCCGAATTAAAGAAGCATTTCGCCCGGCTGGCGAAGCAGCTGGCTCCGACCGGAATGGTATGGGTGTCCTGGCCGAAGAAATCGTCTGGCGTGGCGACCGACCTCACCGAGAACGACGTCCGTCGGATCGGCCTCGAGGCAGGACTGGTGGACGTGAAAGTTTGCGCCGTCACCGACATCTGGTCCGGTTTGAAGTTTGTGATTCGTTTGAAGGACCGGAAGAACTAGGCTCTCACCCTTGCGGCGGCGGACCAGCGCGGCCACCCGCGCCAGCAGCAGCAGGGCCGTGCCCGAGGTCGCCGCGATCGTGGCTTGAGCACTTCCTGCATCAATCGCGCCCTGCTCCATGTCGATCACCATCCCGTCCAGCCCGGAACGCGCCCGGCTCTGGACAGTTTCCACGGAAGCGAATGGTAGCGATCGCGCCGAGCCTGCTGCGGCCCCCGCGAGACGGTCCTTTCAGCCTGTTCCGCCTTTTCGCTTGAGGATCGAAGAGTTGGGAGGTCGGCCCGCCGCCCGCTGGCTGGCGACCATTGGTCCGGTGCGGAGCACGTTCTGCCGCCGGTGGGCCGGGCGGCATGCTTCCACGCAACTTGCGAAACGCTGTCCCCTTTTCGGGGAGGAATTCGGGGGCGGCCGTTCGTACGGCGATGGCAGATCAAGCAAGCGGAAAAATCAATGCAGCTCAGCGGAAAAAGAGCGCATGCGTGTTCAGGGTTTCGTGCTACGTTTGCACCCGCTGAGTGGCAGTTCTCGACGCGAAAGCTGCGGCCACTGTAACCGGAGTGCTTTCCCGAAGGATTGCCCGATGGCGAGACTGATGAAATATTGTCCCAACTACCAATGTGTGGCCTACGGCCGGGTCGTATACAGCCAGGCGACTCGATGTGCATTCTGCCGGTGGGATCTCAGGCCGCCCCGCATGAGGAGCGAATCCTCGGCGGAGGAGAAATCACCAACCCTGGCTCCCGCAGAGCCTGCGATTACAACTTCTCCGGCTGAAGCCCCCCGGGCTCAGCACCGCCGTCCGGCACAGTCCCTGCCCCGCACTGCGTAACTTGCCTGCCTGAGACTGTCGTAACTTGTTGCGTCGGTAGCGTTAGCCTACGATTCCCGGCATGTTTCCCGATGCTCTCCGGCCCAGCTCGGATTCCCCCATCCATCTGGTAGCCGAGCGTCCCTGGTTCATGCGTTCTTCCGCCGTCGTCTGGCTCCGGATTGGCAGCGCTGTGGTGGGTTTGACCTTGGCGGCAGCCAGCCACCTCGGTGGTTGGAAACCGGTCTCGCGCGCCGCTTCCACCACCACCCGCAACCCCGGCGGAGTCATTGTGCGCAAGGTAGACTCCTCGACCCAGGCGGACGCAGAACAAATTTTGGCACGGGTCGCGGCCGGCGATTCAGCCGCCGCCGACGAGGTCCTGGAAAAGTCCTCCGGGTGGGCCGGCAAGACCCACCGCACCCCGAAGTCCGAGCGGTTCGTTGCGGCCGCCCTGAACCTGCATGACCTGCATGCACGCGCCGCAGCCGTGCAGGCCGAAATTGCCCTCGATGGCGTCCAGCAGAACGAAGCTGGACTCAGCGAAGTCGAGCAAGCCGTCGGCGATCCCACGCAACGAGTCTGGGCTTTGTGGATGTTGGGAGCACTGGGAAACCGCGGCGTCGAACCGGTTCACAGCGCGAAGATGATCGGCTTTTATTTGACCGACCCGCAGGACGATGTTCGCGCGGCCGCAGTGGACGCCCTGGCCCTGGTCGCAACCGATGAGACCATACCTCTGATTCTGGACCGCTTTCGCAATGATCCGTCGCCGGTGGTCCAGGAGCGGGCCGCTTGTGCTGTGGCCGAGTCTGGCATGTATAGCCGCGAACAGCGCATGAGCTCCGCCGGGAGCTTCGTCGGCTGGCTCGATGATCCGCTCCTGAGCCCCCAACAACGCGCCTGGATCGTGCAAGCGTTGGGCGACATTTCCGGACAGAGACTCGGCAATGACTCCATCGCCTGGCGCAACTGGTACGAGAGCACGCGCTAGTCTTTTTCGCTACCAGCCTGCGACACGCCGACCCAACCTCTACGCGCCGAACGCATTGTTCATGCGAGAGAGCGACTCTTTCTGGCGTCGGTTCCCGTCGAAGTTCTCGGCAGCAAGCCAACGCTCGAAATTCGCCTTGCGCGCCGGCCATTCCGAATCGAGCATCGAGTACCACGCCGTGTCGCGATTGCGGCCTTTGATGATCATGTGCTGGCGGAATATACCCTCAAAAACAAATCCGAGGCGGAGGGCGGCCCGCCGCGAGGGTTCGTTCAGCGCATTGCATTTCCATTCATAACGCCGGTATTCCAGGTCCTCGAAGATGTGCCTGGCCATGAGGTACATGGCCTCGGTCGCTCCGGGGGTCCGCTGAAGCGCGGGCGTGTAGAGGATGCTGCCCACTTCAATGCAGCGGTGGACCGGTTCGATGCGCAGGAATGCGGCATAGCCCACGGGCACCTGTGTCCGGTCGAGAATCGTGAAGAAGAGCGGGTCGCGCGATGCCGCCATCTGCTGCAGCCGCGCGTCGAATGCAGGGCGATCCGGATAAGGCCCGTCGAACAGATATCGCCAGAGATCTTCGCGCTCCGGGCCATGGCTCGCCTGGTAAAGAGCGGCGGCGTGGGCCGCCGGATCGAGCGGGACCAGCGTCACAAAGCGCCCGGGAAGCGTAGTGCGCTGTGGAACCTTCGCGGCCGATGAATCGACAGACTCGCCCAATCGGGGCCCGGGAGTGGACATCCATTGAGAGTAGCATCGCGCGCGGCCCGGAATGTGGCTGTCCGGGGATGATTCGGCAGTCAGGACGCGCCTCGATGACCGCCGCCTTTGCCAGGCACACGCTTCCCCTGTGGCTTCTTCTTCGCAATGGACGGCGCCTTGACCGGATCCAGGAATGGATCGGCCCGGTTCTTCCAATTGCTCGACGCTCAGGTGCGGTCCCCGGGCTGGCAGAGCCAGATTTCGAACCACGCCCGGTCGCCGATTCCAACTCGGCCATCGCTTCGAAAGACCCGGGCCACCTGGGCTTGAAGCGACGACGCCGTTCCGCGCAGAGATGGTTTGGTCCTCGGCTCGAGCGCGAGTTGAACACTGCGCCGGGGGAGACGAACGCACCGGGGAATCGCGCATGCCCCGGCGTGGCACGCCATTCCAGCGTCAAAATGAGACCGGTCACGGGCGCCTACTGATCGCTGTGGACGATCGCGTAGTAGCCGCTACGCGCCTGGACTTTGTATCCCTGTCTGGAGCGGATTTCGACTTTGCGGAACGAACCGTCCAGGGCCGCATTGGTCGGCGTGTAGCCAATGTTGTACTGGCTGCGCAGTTCGCGCGCGATCTGGTCGAAGGCGTCTTTCAATTTATCCATCTTGTTTCCAACCTCGATCACCCGGCCGCCGGTTTCGTTGGCGAGCTTCTTCATTTCCGAGTCGCCCGAGTATCCGAACCCGCCGTAGAACCCCCGGTCTGCAATCAGCAGCACGTAGCAGATCGAGTCGGATTTTTGCGCAGCCTCGATGGCATCCCGAATGCGCAGCTGGCTCCCCTGATCCTCTCCGTCGGTCAGCAGGATCATCGCCTTGCGCCCGACCTCGTGCGACAATTCGTCGTGTGCGGCCAGGTAGACCGCGTCGTAGAGCAGGGTGCCGCGCGGATTGCTGGTCGGTATCGGACCTCCCCCCAGCCCGGGAAGCGAACCTCCGCCCCCGCCGGTATTGATTTTCGCCTTGTTCAGCGCCGCCTTCAGCCGGCGAACATCACTTGTGAAATCCTGCAGCAGGTCGACATTCACATCGAAGGCGATCACGAACGCCTCGTCGTTCGGGCGCAGGATTTCGTTCAGGAATCCGCCCCCCACTTCCTTTTCCATTTCGAGAACGCGCATCTGGCTGCCGCTCGAATCGATCAGGATGCCGAGTGTAAGGGGCAGATTGCTTTCCGCCGTGAAGTACTTGATGGTCTGCGGTTTTCCATCCTCCAGGATTTCGAAATCGTTCTTGGTCTGGTTCGGGATCAGGGCGCCCTTTTTGTCTTTCACGTTGAAGAAAAGCTGCACCACGTTGACTCTCACTTTCAGAGTCTCCATGGACTGGTCCTGGTCCTGCGACGGGTTCTGAGCCGGGGCCTGTAACGTGGGCGAGGAGGCCTGCTGGGCTGCCGCCGGGACGATGGCCATGGGCGCGATCGCCAGCGTCAGAAACAACGGAAGCACATGGGCTTTAGGCATTCGGCAATTCTCGTGGGACTTTTGCTAGTCTATTCCTGTAAGGTTAGATGCACCAATTAACACCGTTTGAGCATCCCAACAGGCGTACGGTTGCCCGCCGCCCCGGAGAAAGACCATTGGGTCAGAACATTTATGAACGTTTCTGGAATATAACCGCGATTTTGCTCCTCTGGAGTGCTTGCGGAGCGATCGTCTGGGCCCAGGACCCGAACCAGGACCAGGGCCAAAAGCCACCCGCACAACAGGATATTCCTGACGCGCCCTCGGCGACCCGGCCGGTGCAACCGTTCCCAACCAATCTGCCGCCTGCGCCCAGGACCGAACCGTCGACCGCGCCGTCTCTGCCCCCGAATCAGGCTCCGCCGGGCGAATCGAGTTCCGCCCCGCCGCCCATGCCGCCGGTCACAACCGTTCCCCCCGGCAGTGTGCCGAGCGCTCCCAGCGAGGACGTCAATACCCGGGAAGATCTCTACAAGATCGTGACCCGAGTGAATTTCGTGATCGTGCCCGTGATGGTCAAGGACGACTCCGGCCACCTGGTCGACGGCCTGCGTCCCAAGGATTTCACGGTGTTCGAGGACGGCAAGAAGCAGGAACTGAAGCTCTTCGTGGTCGATCCGCTGCCGCTTTCTGCTGCCATTGTGCTCGACACCGGCATGCCAGACAGCGCGCTGCAGAAGATCAACCAGACCTATTCGGCCCTGGTGGGCGCCTTCAGCCCCTACGACGAAGTCTCGCTCTACACCTACAGCACCACGGTCAGCCAGGTGAGCGATTTTTCGGCGGTGGGCGACAAGCTGAACTCGGTGTTGAATCGCATGAAGCTCGAGCACGGACGCAACAACGGTGCTCCCGTGATGAACGGACCGCTGGGCCCGCAGGGTCCCACCGTCAACGGCATTCCGGTGGAGCGGCCCGGGGCCCAGCCGAACATCGCTCCTCCCAAGGACGTGCGCGTGCTGAATGACGCCATCGTCCGGGCGGCGCTCGACCTCAGCAAACGCGACAAGGCCCGGCGCAAGATCATCTTCATCATCAGCGACGGCCGTGAATACGGCAGCAAGGTCTCTTATAGCGATGCGCTCAAGGTTCTGCTCTCGCGCAACGTGACGGTTTACGCCGTGGGTGTCGAGTCGGCCGCCATCCCGATCTACAGCAAGCTTGAAAAGCTGCGTCTGCCTCATTACGGCTACGGCGACATCCTGCCGAAGTATGCCAAGGCCACCGGGGGCGAGCTGTTCTCAGAGTTCAACCGGGACAATATCGAACTCGCCTACCAGCGGGCGACCGGGGATGCGCGCAACCAGTACACTTTGGGCTATCAGACCCGCGCCACTCCTAGCAGCACCTATCGCGACATCGAGGTCCGGGTGGACCGGCCCGGGCTGAAAATCAGCACCAAGACCGGGTACTATCCTTTGCCGGCCGCGCGCTAGCCGGGGCGCCAGGCGGACGTGCCTCTCCTTTTCAGTAACCTGCGTAACCTGCCGGTAACAATGGGCCATATGGTATAAAGGCCAGCAGTGCTCCAAGGGAAATTTTCGCGCGTTGGCAGTCCAGCGGGTCGGAGTGCCTCGACCGCAAGGCTTTTTAGAGGAAATTCTTGAGTTTTATCAACTTTGCAGCCCGCGAGATCAACTGCAAGATCGTGTATTACGGCGCCGGATTAGGCGGCAAGACCACGAATCTTCAGCATATCTACCAGAAAACCGCGGAACAGCAGAAGGGCAAGATGATCTCGCTCGCCACCGAGACCGAGCGAACCTTGTTCTTCGACTTTCTGCCCCTCGACCTGGGCTCGGTTCGAGGTTTCAAGACGCGTATCCACCTCTACACTGTCCCCGGCCAGGTGTTCTACGACGCCAGCCGCAAGCTCATCCTCCGCGGGGTTGACGGCATCGTCTTCGTCGCCGACTCCCAGGAAGAGCGCATGGACGCCAACGTGGAAGCGCTCGACAACCTGATGGCAAACCTGAAAGAGCATGGCTACGACTTCTTCAAGATTCCCTACGTCCTGCAACTGAACAAGCGCGATCTGCCCAACGTCCTGCCGGTCGACGCCCTAGCGAAAGAACTGCGCCGCAAGAATGAGCCCGTAATCGAAGCGGTCGCCTTCCAGGGTGGGGGAGTGTTTGAAACCCTCAAGGAAATTGCCCGCCAGGTCTTGACCGAGTTGAAGCAGGGCGGCTAGCCGGGCAGTTGCGGCCGAGACGGGAACCGCGTCGAACGCTCGGGACGGCGCGTTCCGCTTCCCGGATGAGGGTGCCCATCCGCACTCCGCGTTGCCCTGTCCTCGGTAACCGGTAAATCCTTCCCCCAATGAAGATGCGCCGGATCTAAGGCCGCACTTTTTTCAGTGCGCCCGCGCCAGCTCGCGCATCTGGTTCAGGTACCCGACATAGATGGGAATAGGGATGTCGGGAGAGTCGCCATCGTTGAGGAAATGTTCAAGGCGGATCTCGAGGGGAATGCCGGCGATCACCTCGCGAAAGCGCGGCATCTGCAGGTACTTCACGCGCCAGATTTCCAGCATCAGCGAGCGGAAGTCTTCACTGAGGAAGGCCATTTTGCGGCCCTCGAGATCGATGCCGTCAAAGTGATGGTCAGCGAGGGTCTTGCGAATCGGGTCCGCGGGGGCTGAGAAGCGGTAGACGAGGTGAAAGACGTCGGCGAGATCCCCCCACAGCACTTTTTCTTCGAACGCACTGAAGCGGAAGGGAGCGCCTGACCTCTGCTGGGCGCTCCGCGCTCGTTCGGTGGGCTGCAAGTTGTGCCGTGTGAGTTGGTCGCCGAACCAGCGCAGCCGTTCCGGCGCCAGATTGTGGCGCAGGAACTCGACCGCATAAGCATTCTCCAGATACAGCTCGGGATCGGAATCGAGACGCTCGAGCCACGCGCTCCAGTCTTTTTTCTCCAAGCGGTCAATCAACTCCGTGAGCTGGGCGATGGTGACGTCGGGATGATATTTCACCGCTTGCCAGAAATGTTCGGTGGAGTCGTAGGTTGCATCATGAAGCACGATGCCTTCCTCGATGGGATACCAGTTCGAGAGTACGCGTCCGGGAATCGAAGGCGATGCACTCCAGCAGTTCAACGAATGCTTCCATTTTGCCTGCGCCGCCAGAAACGCCTCGCTGTATCCCGCAGGCACGGGCTCTTGCACGTTCGCGATCGCCTGTCTCAATTCAGCGGCGGTGTGTGTGATCAGCGTTTCCAGCGGGCGCTCGTCGGTCATCGAGATGACGCGGCTCTCGACGCCGCGACGAAGCAACTCGTGGGCAAGTTGCCGGCGCTTCGACTGGTCCAGCCGGCTCCAACGCGTGGTCTGCGACTTGATGTAGGCAAAGAGTTCGGCCAGAGATTGGAATTCAATGAAGCCATGCAGGGCAAACGTGACGGGCTGTCGGTCCTTCTGGATGATTGTGGAGGGAGTGACGAGAGACTGAAGCGAAACCGGCTCGCCGTGGAGCGGAGCAACCAAGCCGGCGATCAGGAAGCCGAGAACGAGAATCGATGGAGTGGTTTGTGTGTTTGTTTGCATGGAGCGGCCTCAATGAGGGAGTGGCTGGTCTGCCTGCGGTACAAGGCTTTCGCTGGCAACTGTTGTGCGTTCTGCGCCGGGCGCTCTCCCGGCGGAGACCATTCGAGCCTGATCCGGGATGAGCCCCATCATAAGCGCTAACTTAAGGTGTTCGGTGTAAAGCGGCGTTGCCCGGCTCCAGTCGCCGTTTTGTGGATCGCGTGACGAAACGGCTTGCGAATAATCTGCAGGCCAAGAAGTTCGACTTCGCAATTACTTCCGAGTAACCAACGACTCACCCGGGACTAACGTCTTTCGCTTTCTTAAGGAGCAATCCTCTTGGAACAGTGACATGAATCGTTCCGTCAACTGCGACAGACAAAGGAGGCTACAATTCCGGGCCAGCTCACGGGACATTCTGAGCGATCCACGGTGCCGCGTCGCCTTTTCGGAAGTTGTTCTGAGCAGCGCGAATGTCCGATAGCTCTCGCTGAAGGTCACTCTCGGGCAGCCACTGACCCTTCACCATCACACCAGCCTTGCTCTTGACATTGTTCAAGTGGGCCAGCGGATTGGCATTCAGCAGAATTAGATCTGCGCGGCTCCCGGCAGTAACCGTCCCGACAGACTCGTGAAGATATGCTCCAGCGTTCTGAGTAGCGCTCCGAAGCACTTGGTAGGGAGTCATACCAGCCCTCGCCATTGCCTCCAGTTCGGCAAAGACAGAAAAACCGGGAACATTGAACAATTGAGGTGAGTCCGTGCCGAGAAGTATGTGGGCACCTCTTTCATTCAGAGCCCGCAACAATTTTTCTCGGTTCGCCTCGATCATCTCAGTCTCTTCCTTTGGCGGCAGGTTTTTGACTACGACATCCCCATATAGCTTCATCCATTTCTGAACCTGAAGGCGGGGCATGTATTCCAACTCGGGTCGACTAATGAGAGCTTGCCGGTCAATTAGGCCAAGATCGACCTCCATTACGGCCATCGTCGGAACGTTCCAGATGCCGGCTGCCTTCGTGCGCTCCACAACTTCAAAAATCTTATCCGGCGATACTGGTTTTTCCCCATGGAGATACTCTGTGTAGCCGTCTAGGTGCTCAACCGTTTCCTGTCGCTTTTCAAGTGCGTGCAGCAGCCCTACATCTTCGGGTACGTGGCCACCAAATCGGATTCCTACCTCGTCGGCGGTTCGAACGATCGCGTCATATTCCGCGCGTGTAAGACCGGGCAGAACCTTCACCAGATCGTATCCGGCAGCCTTTTGTTCTCGAACCTGCCGTTTGGCATCCTCTGGCGACTTAACACTTTGGCCGTCCAGCCCCGGACCGGCAACCACCAAGGCGGGGCCCAGGAGTTCTTTGCGCCGGACCTTCTCTCGCAATTCCAGGTGGTTCGGAAAACCGCGCATGCTGCGAACGGTCGTCACGCCGTTTGCGATATATAAGAGCAACACAGATCGAGCGTATTCAGGCGGGTCGCTCGGTTCGGGCAGGTGCGAATGCATGTCGGCAAGGCCGGGCAGCAAATATTTGCCCCTGCCGTCAATCACTACGGCACCGGAAGGAACCTGAGAAGTATTAGATGGACCAACTAGATCAATCTTTTCGCCACCGACAATTACTGTCTGATTTTCCAGGATGTGCTCGGCATCCATCGGGACCACATTCACATTGAGAAAAACGACCGGTGAATGCGCAGGAGGTGAAGACTGAGGCACTACCGCCGACCCCACTGTCAGCAGAACGATGCCCGAAGCTAGTATCCTCAAACGCGACAGACGGTCCGTCATCAGCATGGGCCGAGTCCTTTGCGCCGAGTTCAAAGAACAGTGTACGCGCAATCCAGATTCATGGCTGACTGCGATCTAAGACTCTTTCATGCCCGCTATTTTCGAGAGGAGGACTTGGACGGCCATCTCATATTGCGGATCGGCCTTTTGCCTCCCGAGATCCATTTCTTTCCCCTCGACCTGATAATCCGGCAGGATGCCTCGATGATGAATCTCCATTCCGTTGGCAGTCTAGAACCGCGCGACTGCGACAATGAGACCGGAGCCATCCGACAAGGGCTGCAGCGAGTGGATCAAACCTTGGCCAAACGTCCTCGTTCCGATAAGTGTGGCCCTGTGATTGTCGTGGAGGGCTCCCGCTAACATTTCCGCGGCACTTGCCGTCGCGCGATTCATAATCACCACGACAGGCTTCGCTGTAACGGGGGAACCCTCGCTCAGGGTGTCCTTTGGAATCCCTGTTCGGTCCACGGACCTATAGATCCGCTGTTGTTTGCCGAGAAATAAGTTCGCGATATCCCGGCTGGCAGGAACAAAGCCACCCGGATTGTTATGTAGGTCTAACACAAACCCTTGTGCATTTCGGCTGAGGAGGTCACTCAATGCGTCGTGCATTTCCTGGGCCGAGCTCGCGGAGAACTCTGTGAGGGCAAGGTATCCCAGAGTCCTACCGTTCTTATTTGCGAGAGTGGTATGCACCGTATACAAGGTAAGAGCTTTGCGCGTCAGCGTCACCTGGAACCGCCTGTGCCGCCGCCGGATGGTCATTTCAACCGTCGAGTCAACCTTGCCTCGCATGCGCATGAGAGCTTCGTCAAGCACGAGACTTTTTGTGGGCGTTCCATCGATCCCCTCAATCACATCCCCTGGACGCAAACCCATTTTGAATGCCGGGGACTCCGCTGTGACGTGTAGGAGCTTTAGCTCACCCGAGTTTGGAGCGGTGACAATCCACGGTTCGGTTACTCCGACGCCCCCTGCTGCACCGTCGAATTCCTGAATAGTGCTGGCGAGCTGTGCGGGTTCCAAGAGCCGCGTCTGTGGATCTCCAAGTAATTGCAGCGTCGAGCGTACGGCAGCGTATGTTTGACTTGTGTCCTTGTTTGCCACCGCCAACAGTTGATCGCGTATCTGCCGTGGATCACGGTGATTGTAGGAAGAATCAAGGAACTTCTGGTCCACGATTTTCCAGACCTGTTCCCCAAGCCGTTGCGGTCCCCCTTCAGCTTGTGGCTTGCACCACAGGTTCTGGGACCCCGCGATGGCGACAACTACTACAATCATGGCCAACCGGACTCGCCTTGTTCGCTCCTTACCGTGGCACGGGGGTGCGCCGCAGTCAGATTCCTGAAACCCTAACTAAGCTTAGCATTTAAGAGAAATCGCCAAGGCCGCTTCAAAGGTTGGTGGCGATCCAAACCCTTTCTCTCACACGACACGCGCCGATTCGGGTCGCATCACGGGCAACCCTTCACCAATCCGGTGATGGGAAGAGTTGCCGACGATACGGCTGGAACTCAACCGGATCGATACACGAGTGTCCAACGAATGCGCATGGTCACTTCCACGATGCCTGTTACACAGACGGAATCGGAACGCCAGAATCAATAGCTTCCGCCACTAGAAGCGTGACCGGACCGCTTAGCGGCTTATGTTCTACATAGCGCCAACCTGACTGTTCCAGCCATTTCCGTGCTTCTTCCACGCTGTAAACATCTCCGTTTCCGCCAACAACCAGAAACTCCGCTGCCATTAAGGCGCCCATGAGCGGCTGGGTATGCGTGGCATCCATCCAGAAGTCGACGATCAGCAGGCGGGCGCCTGGGGTGACGGCCTGCCGCGCTTGACGCAGCAGCTCAAGGTTCTGTTCCGGCACAAGCACGTGCACGACATGGGCCAGCAAGACCGCGTCATGCCCTTTTGGCAGAAGGTCTTTGAGAAAATCACCCTCCGCGATGTTGATCTCGCGGCCCAGTGGGTCACCCGCCAGTCTTCGGCGCGCGACCGCAGCAGCGGTTGGCAGTTCGAACAACGTGCATTGCAACTCCGGATACCGCTGCAATATTGCTCTCAGGAAGGAACCAGTCCCGCCGCCAAGGTCCAGCACCCGCCGGTGCCGGCTGAAGTCGTACATGGCCGCCAAAGCCGCGGCGTGAGCGGCAGAGAAGGACCTCGACACCTTCAGAAAAGATTGTCTGCTCCTCAGCGGTAAAGTTGAATTCGCCGGCCACTCCTTTTCCCTTGCGGATTGAGTCCTCCAGACCCAACCAGCGCCTATAACTCAGGCGATTCCAGATTTGAGAAGCAACAGGAGTAGCTTGCGAGGTCATGGTCCCTCCTGATTCTAGGTCTGTTCACCCATGAAGCCAGGAAAACATGTGAGTGTACGCAACGTATCGTGGTAATCGTCCAGTATCGAAATCTTCACGTCAGTCAGTCTGTGCAGGACGCTTCAGGCTTTCGAAGCCTGCGCTGCTCAAGGAGGGCAAGCCCTGATGATGTAATCCTAACAATGCAGCGTCCTTGCACTTGCTCTTTCATGACAAGTCCGCGATCATTCGCATCCTCCCAAACCGGCAGTCTGGGGCACGACGTACGCCATGCATCCATCACTTCTTCGTCGCTTCGATCGCGTTTTACCAGCCACTCAAGAAGATCTAGGATCAGGCTTTCTATTACGGAGTCGCCCACGATTATCTTCTCTCATCTATTCAATATCTCGGATTAGGGTCAGATAGTTGCAGTCCCGCTGGCCACTGGCGGGTTACGAGCGAGTCACGGGCTACTCTTCCACAATCCGGGCATGGAAGAGTGGCCGACGATACGCCCGGAGGCTCGGTGACACTGCGGCGCGGGTTGTCGGTTGGCTTCGTTTATGGCGAACAGGACCGCGAGGTGCTCTTTCATCCCGATGCGGGCTCGGGGTCGGCACGCCAGGTCGGGCTCTGGTTCCGCGCCTAAGGCTTGTCGTTTCCCCAGCTCAGTGAACCTTTCGAAGATGGTGCGAATAGCTAAAGGTCTCTGACGCGGAATGAAAATCGCTTGGGTTGCTGCTTCCTATACTGCCATTCACGCTGTGCTCACAGCGATTCTCAGATGATTGGGTGCAAGCGAGTGTTTCGGCTGGGCAACGTCGAGCCGCTTAAAAGATCGATTGGTAAAAAAACGGGTTCTACGACCACGGTAGTCTGTTCTTAACTAACGATTGGAGATCCTGGGACTGTCGGTATACAAACTGTATAAGCTCTTCGGCTTCATCGGAGAGGTGTAGGTCTTCTCGGGTTAACAGTAGCTGCAACTTTGTGTGCATCAGAATAGCAGGACCCCCATACTCTTGCCGAAATTGTTTTAGAATCTCGGATAAATCGCGAAACTCGCGCTCACGCTTGTTTTTCTGCCAGAGCAGCCAACCAAGAGCTACACCGAATAAGATGAACAGGGCGCGATAGAGCAACATGGGAGGATGTTGGACCAATTCATCCCGGAAGCTGAGACCCTCCATCCGAGCATCCATGGCGGTATCAATAACAGCCGCACCGAACCCGAAAAGGCCTCCGTAGAAAATCTCTTTATATTTTTGTAACATCTTGTGAACCTCCGGAATTGGCAATCGCCCCTCGCGACCCAGTGCTGGAAACTATTTTGGCATGTGCCCGTGTATCATTCGCACTTTGTCGTTTTCTTCGTAGCCACAAAGTCGTGCTCTCATCAGGGGCGTTGCCTGGATTCTGGCTTCCCGAAAACTCGCTTCCGCATGTTCTGGAGCGCCTTTCACTGCCTGCGCTCTTCAATGCTGGCAGCTTTCCGGGACCCCTGCCGAGACTTTTCCTTCGACGTCCAGTCGGTGGTTGCTTGCGGTATGCTACCCACGCTTTTTCCAGTCCGCGGGTTTCATCCTTCGACGCTTGCGAATCGGGCCAGCGCCAGGATCAAGGCGCGCACGCTAACATGGGGTTCCGCCGCACGCCCCGTTGTCCCACACCTGCCGCAAGTGATGATCGGTGTCTGGATGTTCCGGCCAGCCCGAATCCGGTGGAGCGTTTCGTCTAGTTCGTCCCGCAGGCCGATGAGCGCCGGCATCGACACTCCCTCGTGCCATTCCGCCCGCAACCG
>Ga0137360_10000228_pt1 | contig 32716 bp, 35 predicted proteins | sample Mad1_60_16metaG_FD_104924 | JGI IMG/M metagenome (GOLD analysis project Ga0137360, IMG submission 104924) | Vadose zone soil microbial communities from Angelo Coast Range Reserve, California, USA - Mad1_60_16 metaG | ecosystem: Environmental > Terrestrial > Soil > Vadose zone | place: USA... | reverse complement strand
TACCTTCTCTTGCATCCTGGCGTCGCTAAGTCTTCGTGAAAGCTGCATGCGGGAAAACCGCACGTGCAGTTTGAGAGGCGGACGGAGGCCAGCGCGAAAGCGCGCCTCCTCCGACCCGACTATGCTGGTTGTGGACGATAAATCCAAATCGCGGTTTCACTCAGCCTGGACCAGTGAAAAGGCGGTTGCGACAGCTGTCGGTGGCCAGGGGTGGCTGCACCGGCTGTGGTCGACTCGACATCTTGAAGCGCAGAAGTTGCGGCAATAGCTCAGGAACCCTCTCTGGATCCATCGTGCATCGGCTCAGACGGTCTAAGCTCATTCCTACCGCTGCGTTATAGTCATTGACCGAATCGTGCAGCTCGCGGGCAAGCCGCTGATATTCCGCATTTTGCCAAAGCAGCTCGCCACCGAGTTTTCGAAAATAACGCTCCAGCTTTCTGTTGCCGGTGACTTCCACAGCGAGGGAGGCCATTTGCGTCACCGCTCCCTGAGCGGCCTTTGATTGGGAAGGTCTTCTGAATCCGGTAACCACATTCGGTTCGCGTCGGCAAAATCGCGGTAACCTCGACGGGAGGGGTTTCATCAGCGACCAATAGTCGTGGCCAGCGAGCGTCCAGTTCTGCACCCGCATCTCCGACGATGTCGCGGTTTGTCCTGCCAAAGAAGGCTTCGGCTGGAATACCCCCTTGCTGGCCGCAGCGTTGTTGACGGCTCGGAAGCGCAGCTGGCTATCGTAGATGGCGAGTTCGATGGCGGAAGTGCTGGAGAAAGCCCCCAATAGCTGCGCACCGAAATCCTTAAGGGCTGCCAATCGACGCCCGCTGTCCAAAAGCTCGTTTTCAGTTTTCATGGGCGAACTCAATCCCCATTGGGCCGCGCATGCGAGTGCCGACGCTCGGATCCTTTCCCAATCGGGCAGCGACTGGCTAGACTGGACACAAGTGCGTTCACAGTCATGATGCGCTGATCCAGCCCTTCAATGGATTCTGCCAATAACTCGGCACTTTTTTCTCGGTCAATACGTCATGCTCGTCCCAGAAATTCGGACGCAGCGAGCCGGGACGGCGGACCATCGGGAGAGAACGCCAGCTAGGCCGCTTGCGATCTACGGCGAACACGACGCCCTTCGACGGCGTTCGGCCGGTACCCCGCTTTGCTCAAGATGACAGAGTTGGGCGCATGCTAGTATCGGCTTGGGTCTGAGAGGAACAAGACATGACCACTTACCACATCGCCCAAATCAATGTGGGTCGAGTAAAGGCTCCTCTGGAAGATGCTCGGATGGCAGGGTTCGTGACCCGGCTGGATGAGGTTAACGCGCTCGCCGATCACAGTCCGGGCTTTGTCTGGCGGCTACAAACTTCCGAGGGAAATGCGACCTATCTTCGACCTTATGACGACGACCGAATCCTCGTGAATATGTCGGTTTGGGAGACCATTGAGGCACTCAAACACTATGTCTATCGCACAGCTCATGCAGAACTTCTCCGCCAACGACAGGAGTGGTTTGAGAGCTTTGTGGGAGCGTATACGGCGCTGTGGTGGGTGCCGGTGGGGCACATCCCAGGTGTGGACGAGGCAAAGAAGCGTCTGGCGCACCTCGAGAAGCATGGTCCGACGCAATTCGCGTTTACATTCAAGGCGATTTTTCAGGCGGATGTAGAGTTTCAGCAGAGAATTGACTGGTCATCGTTTCAGCCGTGTTCGGCGGTTTAGGGCGGTTGCGTCATGGGCAGGCTTTTGGGTCTCAGCAGCCAGGCTAAAGCCCCTATTCGACTGGGCAAGTGACGCGGCCCGGAAGTCTCGATCTTCCACGAAGGTGAACTGCAGGTCTTAGAGCGGAGATGCGCTCTCGTGAGGCGTGCTTCTATGACGTCCAGCGACTCGCCTCGGAACGACAGAGTGTCGGGGAAATAGAGTAGGAATCTACCGGTCGGTTGGGATCACGGGTAGCATGATTTGCGAAGGGTGCGCTTTGTCGTGAAATACGCGGATGGTTGCTTTCCTCATTTCTGCGTGGGTGGCCTCTGACTGTCCGGTCTGAAGGTTGCGCGAAAAGTTTGGGGTGAAGGTTGCCGAGATTTGCAGGCGGATGTGGTGTCCCTGCAGGAACACGTTGCTGGTGATCAGGTTGTCCAAGTTCAGCTGGTAAATTCTTCCGGGTGAGAGCAGCTGACGGCCGCGGTTCAGGTCCCGATAACTGGCCCGCACGACATCCAGTCCAGGGCTCATCAGGTTGATCGCCGTGCCATCCGGCGAGACGTCGAGAAGCCTGGCCCACAGATCGAAGTCGAGACAGTCGCACGAAACAAAGATGCTCGCTCTGATTGGTCCGGTGACCTCGGTGTCCTCGGGGAGGGCGGCGGAGTCGAAGGTCAGGACGTCGGCGCGCTCGGCGAGTTTGCGGTAGTCGTGCGCGCCCGAGGACTCGTAGGGATTTACCAAGGGACTGGTGGGATCGGAAACGAAGTCGCTGAGGCTGTCCGGGTTATCGAAAGGGGCGGGTTGCAGTTGGCCGGAACGTGCGCTGCCGGTCTGGGGAGCCAGGAACAGTGGCGTCCTCCTGGCTGTGGGCGGCCACTGGTCTGCGTCGCGCCATTGGTTCCGTCCCATGACGAAGTAGCGCACGGGTTTTTCGCGGTCCACACCGTTGTCGACGCCCTTCAGGTAGTGATCCATCCAGCGCAGTATGAGCTCGTCGTAGTGAATGGCGGCCGTGGCACCGAATTCACGTTCTCCGGAGCGGGTCTTTTCGGTGTTGTCCACGCCATGAACCCACGGTCCCAGGAGAAGGTGAGTGCCGACGTCACGGTCGGCGGGGCGAGACTTGAGCAGGCCTGCGTAATTGGTGGTCGCGCCTTCGGGTCCGTAGTTGTCGTCATACCACGCGGAAAGGTTGAGGACCGCGGCGTGGGTATGGGAGTACTTGTCTCGCAGTTCGCTCCAGTTCCACCAGGGATCCTCGGGGGGATGCCGCAGCCAGTCGAAGTAATAAGGAGCGACCTGCTGGAGAGGCTTTACGCCAGCCAGGGGCAGGGTGTTCAACATCTTGGGCCCTTGGTCTTTCCATGCGGCGAGAGCCTCATGTTTGGTGCGGGGGCCGGGCAGGTTCTTGCGGGCGCGGGTATTCCACGCGATGTTGTCCCAGATCCAGTCAATCCATGACATATCCCAGGTTCCACCCGCATAGAAGAAGTTCTGCGGGGTGGAGAAGGTCATGGCCGGGACCATGGCCTTCAGGTGCGGCGGGTTCTGAACGGCGGCGAGCCACTGGACAGCGCCGGGATAGGAAAGGCCGAAGGTTCCGACCGCGCCATTCGACCAGGGCTGGGTGGCAGCCCATTCGATGGTGTCGTAGCCGTCGCGGGCTTCGTTTTCGTAGGGACGGAACTCTCCGTCGGAGTGATAGCGGCCGCGCACATCCTGAATTACCACGGCGTAGCTCCGCTCGGCGGCGTGCCTGAAGGTGGTGTAGTCGTGCTGCTCGGCGTCTTTTCCGTAGGGTGTGCGGTAGACCAGGACAGGAAATTTGCCGGCCTCGGCGGGGCGCAACACATCGGCGCGCAAGACGACACCATCGCGCATGGGGACGGCGACGTTTTTGTCCAGGATCGCTGGTTGGGAGCTCGGAGAGGCCTGGGCGAACGTAAGAGTTGAGGATAGAAGAATCAGAGCCGGCGAGCAGCGTTTCATCGGGCGCGAGAGTAACAGGGCGGCGGAGGTGGCGGCAACTCGGATGCGTCGGGGGCCGGTCTGGGGGGCGTGCACGCTGTACTGGAAGAGCTCTTGACCGCAGAGTGCAGGGAGAATGGTCCCAGCCTTCTGCGGGAAACGCGCAAGGCTGGGCCGGCCACCTAGGTTGCTAGAATTTTTGCGGCGCCGGCTGTCCAAGTTGCCGGGTGTCGAACGTCACTGTAGTAGCGGAATATGATGCCAACTTCAAATCATGACGGAGGCTCTGAATGAAGTACATGCTGATGGACTATGTGCGCGAGGCCGGGTGGCCCGAACTGACCAAAGCCGAGCAGGAACACTGGTTGGGAGCCTATCGCGCGTACATGGAGGCCATGACGAAGGCGGGCGTGCTGAAGAGCAGCAGCGGCCTGTTTCCCACGTCGTCGGCAACGACGGTGCGGGTGGTGAACGGAAAGCCTCAGGTGCTCGATGGGCCCTATGCCGATTCGAAAGAGCAGCTGGGTGGCTTCCATTTCATCGAGGTGGAGGATCTGGATGCGGCGATTTCGTGGGCGGCCCGCAGCCCGACCGCACTCCATGGCGTGGTTGAAGTGCGTCCGGTGCGGGAGGGGACACTGCTGACCACCGACGTCTCCGAGTATGTCAAGAAGGAATGAGCTGCCGGGGGCGCGGGGTCCGGGTGCTGCATCTACGGAGAAAAAGGAGAAGGAGAAGAAGATGCGGAAATTGGCGGTTTTCAATAATGTGACGCTGGATGGTTACTTTGCAGACAGCAACGGCGACATGCGTTGGGCCCACAGGGAGAGCCAGGATGCGGAGTTCAATGCGTTTGTCGCAGAGAATGCGAGTGGTGGAGGCGAGCTGGTGTTCGGCAGGATTACCTATGCGTTGATGGCGAGCTACTGGCCGACACCGCTGGCGATGAAGAATGATCCGGTGGTGGCCGAGGGGATGAACAAACTTCCGAAAGTCGTGTTTTCGAGAACGCTGGACAAGGCGTCATGGAGCAACACGAAGCTGGTGAAAGGCGACGTGGCGGCAGCCATGCGGAAGATGAAGAACGAGCCCGGGAAAGACCTGGCGATTTTGGGCAGCGGGAGCATTGTTTCTCAACTGGCGCAGGAAGGTTTGATCGATGAGTTCCAGGTCATGGTGAATCCCGTTGTTCTGGGTAAAGGGAGAACGATGTTCGACGGAGTGGAGAAGAAACTGAACCTGAAACTGACCAGGACGCGGGCGTTCGGCACTGGGAATGTCTTGCTGTGTTTCGAGCCGGTGGCGTGAGGGGCGCAAATCAGGAGGTGGAATGGAGGCTGTAAATGTTGACCGCCTGTTCGTAGTCACGGGAGGGCCGGGATCAGGGAAGAGCACGCTGATCGCCGCCCTGGCAGGACATGGGATTCGCAGCATGCCCGAGGCGGGAAGGGCGATCAGGTGGCGATTGGCGGCGAGGCGTTACCATGGTCGGACCGGCGGGCCTTCGCTGAACTGATGCTCAGTTGGGAAATACGATCGTACCGGGCCGCGCTGAGGATCGACGGCCCGGTGATTTTTGACCGCGGCGTGCCCGACGTGGCCGCCTACCTGCGCTTGAGCGAGTTGCCGGTCCCTGCATACCCTAGAAAGGGCGGCGCAAACGTTTCGCTATCATCTGCGTGTGTTTGTCGCGCCGCCCTGGCGGGAAATCTTCGCGCAGGATGCGGAGCGGAAACAGTCTTTCGAAGAAGCCCAGGCGACCTATGAAGCGGTGACCGGGACCTACTCGACGTTGGGGTATGAGCTGATTCCGCTTCCTGTTGCTTCCGTTGAGGAGCGAGTGCTCTTTGTGCTGGCCGCGATCGGGATGGAATAAAGCTATGAATTCAAAAAAGGCGCGACCCAAGACCATCACGGAATACATCAACGCCGCCCCTAAAGCGGCTCGGATGAAACTGCGTCAAATGCGCGTGTGCATTCGCGCCTCGGCGCCGGGGGCCAAGGAAAGCCTGAAATGGGGAATGCCCGCCTTCTCGTATCAGAGGATTCTGGTGACGTTCGCCGCGTTCGAACATCACGTTGGCTTTTACCCGACGCCCTCAGCGGTGAAAGCCTTCGCAAATGATCTTCGAAAATATGCCACAGCGAGCGCGTCGGTCCGGTTTCCGTTGGATAAGCCGCTGCCTCTGTCATTGATTCGCAAGATCACGGCGTTCCGCGTTCGAGAGAGCGTCGAGGAAGACGGGAAATGGAGAACCTGACGCTGAATTCTGCCGAAGGCGACGCGCAGGCGCGGCACACGGCAGAGGACGTTGCACGGCGGAGTTACGGGAAACTGGTTGCGTTTCTGGCGGCACGAACGCGAGATGTGGCGGGGGCCGAGGACGCGCTGTCGGAGGCGTTCACGGCGGCGCTGGCGGATTGGCCGGTGAAGGGGTGTCCGATGAATCCGGAAGCTTGGCTGCTCACCGTTGCTCGGAGAAAGTTGATCGACGGCGCGCGCCGACAATCTACGGGCGAGGCGGCGACCGGGGAGCTGCAGTTGCTTCGGGAGGAATTGGAGGCAGCAGCGGCGTCGGACACGGGGATTCCGGACCGTCGGCTGGCGTTGATGTTTGTGTGCGCGCATCCGGCGATCGAGGAGGGCGTGCGCGCGCCGTTGATGCTGCAGGTGGTGGTGGGGCTGGATGCGAAGAGGATTGCTTCGGCGTTTCTGCTGTCTCCGGCGGCGGTGAGCAAGCGACTTGTGCGGGCCAAGGACAAAATCCGACAGGCCGGGGTCCCGTTTCGCGTGCCCGAGCGCGAGGAACTTGCAGAGCGGCTGGACGCGGTGTTGGACGCAATTTACGCGGCATTCGCAGAGGGATGGACTGATCCGGGGGGAACGGATGTCGTCCGCCGCGATCTCACGGAAGAGGCTCTGTTTTTGGCGAGGGTGGTGGTGGAGCTGCTGCCGGAACAGGCCGAGGCGCTGGGGTTGCTGGCACTCATGCTGCACGCCCAAGCGCGGCGGCGGGCGCGACGCAACCAGGACGGGGAATACGTTCCGCTGGCCGAGCAAGATGCGGAGCGGTGGGACTGGCCGATGATCGCGGAGGCCGAGGCGATGCTTCGGCGCGCCAGCGCGCTGGGGTCCATTGGGCGGTTTCAGCTTGAAGGGGCGTTGCAGTCAGCGCACGTTTACCGGTGCCGCACGGGGCAGGCCAACTGGGCGGAGGTGGTGAAGATCTACGACGCGCTGTTCGCGGTGGCCGGATCGCCGGTGGTTGCAATCAATCGCGCGCTGGCCATCGCGGAGGTGCAGGGCGCCAGGGCCGGTCTCGAGGCCATGCAGGAGGTCGCCGCCGATCGGCGGCTGGCCGAATACCAGCCGTATTGGGCGGCACGCGCGGAACTGCTCGCCCAGGCAGGTGCGTATGCTGAGGCCCGCGACGCCTACCAGATGGCGATCGGGCTGGAACCCGATCCGGCGGTGCGGCGCTTTCTGCAGCGGAAGCAGTCGGCGTTGAAGGCGTGAGCTTCTCGCTAGGTGGACGGCGGTGTCGAAGATCAAAGCTCCCGCTTTGGGGATGCTGCTCTGAACGACTGCGGCCTGGCCCCATCAGGTCGGGTGCGGATCGCCTGCGCTGGGATCTTTCAGAATGAAACGTTGTTGAGATGAAATCTGAGGAGACGAATCGGATGGCGCTGAAGCCCTGGATCACCATGCTGAGTGCGATGCTGGCGTTGAGCCTGGCCGCGGGCATTGCGCTGCAAAGCGAGCCAGCCGAGGGCGGCGTTGCAGGGACCGACGGGAGCGATTCTGCCGATGAGGTGGCCCGGCAGATGCAACGCATCGAGGGTCCCCAGGTACCGGACCGGCAGGGTCTCGACGGCTTGACGTTGCAGGAAGTCATGAAGCAGTTCCACACGCCGGGGTTAAGCATCGCGGTGATCAGAGATTTCAAGACTCAATGGGCCAAGGGGTACGGCGTTGCGGATGTGAAGACGGGGCGTCCGGTGGAAGTAAACACGCTGTTTCAGGCGGCCTCCATCAGCAAACCGGTCACGGCAATGGCTGCGCTGAGGCTCGTGCAAGAAGGACGTTTTTCGCTGGACGATGACGTAAACACGCTTTTGAAGACGTGGCATGTTCCGGAGAGTGACTTCAGGCGTGAACAAGCGGTGACGCCGCGCTCAGTTTTCAGTCATACCTCGGGTGCGGATGACGGCTTTGGATTTCCGGGCTACGCCCCCGGGCGTCCCTGCCCACGCCCGCGCAGATTCTGAATGGCCAACCACCCTCGAACGTGAAAGCGGTGCTGTTCGCGCGCCCGCCTTACCGCGCGTGCAAGTATTCGGGGGGCGGAGCGCTCATCATGCAGGTCGCACTGACGGACTTGATGGGAGAACCTTTCGACAGATTCATGGAGAACACGGTGCTGAAGCCGCTGGGGATGTCAGAGAGCACCTACCGGCAGCCTCTTCCGGAGAGTCTCGCACAACGCGCGGCCCATGCGCATGACGGGGACGGACATGCGCTGGACGCGCCCTGGCATGTCTATCCCGAGCAGGCTGCTGCCGGGCTCTGGACGACGCCGACGGATCTGGCCCGTTTCGCGATCGAAGTTCAGCGTGCGATCCATGGACCTGCCGGAACGGCGCTCAAGGAAGCGACGGCGCGCGAGATGATTGCGCCTGCGGGGACGGGTCCGTTTGCAGTGGGCTTTGAAATCTCCAAGAACGGCGAAGGATGGTACTTCAGTCACAGCGGAGGGAACTGGGGATTTCGGTGCCACCTGCTCGCGCACGTGCGGAAGGGATACGGCGTGGTGATCATGACGAACGGGGACCTGGGAGGCAGGGTGATTGAGGAAGTCGAGGCGCGGATTGCTGCCGCTTACAACTGGGACAGTCTGGATAAGCCGGTCTTCCGGGGAGAATCGGGCGCCGTTATTGAGACCGGTAAAGACTGCGCGCTCCGGCCATTTTGGGGGGGAGCCTCTTCGGGCTCGGCGGCGGTTCAGTGGTCCGGTCTGGCCTCTATGGATGCCCTCAGCGCTTTGGTCACTTCGCCGGCGATGTCGTCCTGAACCATCAAGATGTCGTCCAATGGCCGGTCGTAGGTTTCAGACCAGACAACGTACCCGTGGTCGGCACGAATCAACCGCGCGTCGACCCGCACCCTGGCACCTGACTTGCGCACGCTCCCATCGAGTATGTAAGCGACACCCAGCGTCTTGGCGATCTCGGCGATGGCCATTTTTTTGCCCCTGAAATAGAACGAGGAGGTCGGAGCCGGTACCTGAAGACCCGGGATCTTGCTGAGCTTGTCTATCAGTTCTTCGGTCATGCCGTCGGCGAAGGGTCCATGGTTCATCTCTTCGGTCAGGTCAAGAAACGGCAGCACGGCGATGGATTTCTGTGGCTGCGCAGCAATGGCGGGTGAGGCCGAGTGATGGCTGCTCGCGGCCTTTGGCCGAAACTGAAAAGCGAACAGGAAAGCAACAACAACGACGAGCGCGAGGGAAAGCGCCGCTCCGGCGGCCCAGGGAAGGCGGCTTTGCGGCGTGGGCCGGACATCGGCGCTGGAATGGTCGCCGGGGTCTGTGCGATGGTCTGATCCGGTCGTTGGTCCGGCCAGGGACTGACCGTCGCCACCAGCTGATACCCCAGTCGCGGCACGGTCGCGATGTAGGTGGGGTGCTTAGGGTCGTCGCCGAGCAGACGGCGGAGCGAAGCCACCGCCTGGTAGACCGAATCCGGAGTGACGATGACGTCAGACCAGACCTGGTTGAGCAGGTCCATCGATGCTGACGACCTTGCCGGCGTGCTCGGCGAGGCACAGCAGCAGTCGCATCGTCCGGACTTCTACCCGAGCGGTCTGTCCGTCTCGTGAAATCTGGCCGGAGGTCGGATTGACGCACCAGTCGCCGATACGAAGCATTGTCGCGATTGGGCGTTCCATGCGGGATCGGTTATTCGCCTCTGTTTTCAACGGTTATTACGATTTTTCCCTTGCGCATGGCCTTGTTCAAGATATCGGATCGCTTCAGCCACGTCGCTTAACCGGTAGCGTCTATCGAGGACGGGTAAGATTCTGGCCTTGAGGCGCGGCGATGTTTCTGCAATCCGTACCGGCATCTCAGGTCAATATAGAAAGCGGCCCGCGCCGATTATACGCACACAGCGAGCGGCCAACCGTGCCCGCTCGAGGCGACCATCTTGCAATTCGCAAGGCTACCCCGGCCGTGCGACCGCCGATGCAGCGTTATTTCAGAAGTATTCAGAGTGTTTCAGCGCAAGCTCAGGACTTCCCGGGTCTGGGCTGGGTATGGTCGCATTGCGGATTGCAAACAAGTCACACGTGAAAGAGGGGGATATCGGATGATTGGAGGCTCTGCACCTCGGCCTTTGGGGAAAAGCAGCGCTCTATTGGCAATTGCAGTGGGCGGCCTGAGCGCTGGGGCTTTGGACCTTTTACAAGCATGCATCCTGTTTGGATGGGACATTCCGCTCGCGATTGCCGGCGGCCTGCTTGGGCCGAAGGCCTTTCGGGGAGGCGTCGGCACCTATGTTCTAGGCGTCTTGTTGCACTTCTTTATTGCTTGCTCGGCAGCGACGGTTTACTACGCGGCAAGCCGCAGGCTGGATTTTTTGAAGGAGCATCCGCTGGTGTGCGGCTTGTTCTTTGGTGCCGCGGTTGAAGAGGTAATGAATCTGGTCGTTTTGCCGCTCTCCGCGCTTCACGCAAGGGGCCCTTACCAGCTTCATGACCTGGTTCTAGGGCTGGTCGTGCACATGGTCGTGGTCGGGCTGCCGATTTCCTTCAGCGTTCGGCGGTTCGCTCGATGAGGTCGTGGCCGTGCTGCAGGGACGCTCCCCACAGCAGTTCACAAATGGTCTCGCCTGTTGATGGTAAGGAACAGGGCGATAACCAACGCACCCGGGATAGGCCGTCCAGCGGCCGCTCAGTCAGCGGATGGTGCCTTGCGCGAATCCGCTAGTGCTGGATTTCGCGGACGTCTATGGTTGCGTCGGCGAGCGACACGGACTGGCGCGCCAGCTTGGCGAGATCGGTCCCCGGCACCAGATCTCTTAAGGCAACCACGACCACGCCCTGCGCGAATTTTTCCGGGTTCCAGACCTTGAGGTGAATTTCCGCGGCATTGTGGTCGCGCAGCAATTCATCGGTGTCGGTGCCGAGGACGAGGCGGAACTTGGGATGAAGCTGCGGAGGCTTTTCGGGACGGATGGTGCGCGCCAGCAGCTCGCAGGCCCAGTTGTAGATGCGGCCGGCTTCCGCTTCGGGCCACTTCTTGTGCTTGGGGTTGGAGACTTCAAAAGGCAACGTGGTTTGGTGTTCCGCTGCAGCGGGCGCGGACGGGGCCGGTTGGTCGGTGGGTGTTTGCTGAGCGCGCGCGACGCCAGCGGAGTCGACGATCAGGATCAGCAGGAACAGGACGGCCCAAAGGCTCTGCACGAGGCTGCTCGCCAGTGGCAGGATAGAACGGTTCGGCTGGCTGATCGCGGGGCATGCGTGCGCGGACGGGGCGACGCTGAGATTCGAACTACGCGGCTGGAACTGCATAGGCTTCTACTCCGGATTTTGTGCATCGTGCTGCCGCTGGGGTAACCAGAACAAGATGCCGAAGGTAATGAATGGTTCATAAAAGGGCGATGCTTGAACGCTTGCGGCGGTCGTTCTGTGATGCGTGGACCGCCGTAATGAGATGTGACAGTTCTGCGGCCTGTCGGACAAAGAAGGCCTGTTGGGATGAAACCCCCTGATTCTGCGCCTCTTACGCGGTCTTGAGTGAATGCGCCGCTCTTCCATGGTGCACTTGCGCGCTGATTCTGCTGCCCGCACGCTAGGGTGTGGCACGGGGGAGTTCCTGGGCTACGCCAAGACAGAAGACTAGTCTAGAGACAGCGCGGCGTAGATCGCCTCGACGAGGGTGGCGGCCGGTCGCTCCGCGAACCGGCGGTGCGGAGTTAACACTTGCTATTTCAATGCGTTACCTCAGGAATTAATGCTCCACTCAATGCATCATTCTTCCGCTAAACCACGATTTTTGCCCTTTCATTGCCTTCCAGATGCCAAGATCGGCCGTCTCCCCATAGCCTAGAGTCCGAAAACGTGTAGGCCGGATCGGTTCCGGCCAGGCAAGCTCCAAGGTTCAACCCAGGGTCGCGCAAGAGTCTTGACGACAAAGGGCTTGGGAATGACTCGGCGACGAAGTCGGGCGTCCCGCAACCCCGCCAAGAGGCTTTGGCCTCTGTGGGAAGTTACTGGAAAGCGAGAGGATGATGCACAAACCTGTAAAGTACGTAGAAAAGGTTGTTACCGTCACCGCGACGGGAGCGTGGGCCGTTTTCGAACGGCTGAACCGCATCAAGCCGAATCCGTCTCCAACTCCAAAGTGGTCGGAAAAGCCGTTGCTGAAGTCTTACGAGAAGTCGAAGCCACCGCTGGGCTGGCCGCGGACCACGGACTCGCTTTGTCCGCGGTGCGTGCCGGAAATTCGCCAGCAGATCCTCGACGGCGAACTGCCACACGAAATCCTGCTCAACGAGAAAGTCGGCGAGATCAAGGCGCAGATTGTCGAGCGCGACGGCAAGATCCTGATGGTCAAGGATTGCCCCAAACACGGTCACTTCGAAGACGTGATGTCGATTGATCCGGATTTCTCGCGCCACCTGGAGGAAGTGTTCCCGGGGCGCGACATCCTGGCGCACAACGACGAGAAGTTGCACCACCACGGATCCTCGACCGTGAAATACGGGCGCGGGTCGGTGCTGACCATCGATCTCACCAACCGCTGCAACATGATGTGCGATCCCTGCTTCATGGACGCCAACCAGGTTGGATTCGTGCATGAGCTGACCTGGGACGACATCAAGACGATGCTGGATAACGCGATCACGATCAAGCCGCGCCGCCAGATGTCGGTACAGTTCTCGGGCGGTGAGCCGACGTTGTCGCCGTACTTCCTGGACGCGGTTCGCTATGCACGCAAGGTTGGTTACAACAGCGTGCAGGCGGCAACCAACGGAATTGAGTTCGCCAAGAGCCTCGAGTTTGCGCAGCAGGCTGCGGATGCGGGTATGCGTTATGCGTACTTGCAGTTTGACGGTATCGGCAACGCGGCCAACGCGCACCGCAAGGTCGGCAACCTGTTCGACGTGAAGTTGAAGGCGATCGACAACCTGCACAAGGCGGGAGTCGAGATTGTTCCGGTCGTCACGATCGTGAACGGTATCAATAATGAGCAGGTGGGGCGCATCATCAAGTTCGCGCTCGACAATCCGAAAAAGATTGGGTTCCTGTCATTCCAGCCGGTGAGCTTTACGGGGCGTGACGAAGCGGTCACCGACGATCGGCGGGCGGCTCAGCGCTACACCTTGTCGCACCTTGCGCACGACGTGAAGAGCCAGACGGGGCTGGGAGAACCGAGCCGCGACTGGTTCCCGATTTCGTTCATGGGGACCTTCAGCGACTGGGCTGATCTCATGCACGTCAACGACCTGAAGAATGACTGGGGACAGCTGTCGTGCGGCTGCCATCCGAATTGCGGGACGGGGATGGCCGTCATGATCGACAAGGAGACCAAGGAAGCGGTGCCGGTCACCGCGTTCCTGAAGGGCGATCAGCTTGCAAAGGATATCGCCAAGGTCAACGACGCGGCCCGCGGCAAGTTCCTGACGATCGTCGGGATGGCGCTGTGCCTGATGAAGAACTATGATCCCTTTCAGTCGCCCACGCACTTCAAGCTGATGGACCTCCTGAAGAAGTTCGACAAGAACTTCAATGCGACCGGGAAAAATTACGGGAAGGTGGGTCCGGACCGCACGATTGATGACGTGATGAAGCGGCGGCAGGATCGCTGGAACTTCCTGTTCATTGCGGGCATGTGGTTCCAGGACCTGTTCAACTACGACTTCCGGCGCACCGAGCAGTGCATTATTCCGTACGCGACCCAGGAAGGCGAGATCTCCTTCTGTGCCTACAACACGGGCGTGGGATGGCGGAACATCATCGAGAAGATGCACATGACGGCTACCCTCACCAAGTGGTACGAAGAGCATGGGCGACATGAGATCTTCGCGGGCGGCAAGAAAGTGAACCTGGAGAATGCGAGCCACTCATTGGTGCTGAAGGATGAGATTGTCACCAACGAAGAGCAGCGCGATCTGGACAAGCTGGGCATCGCGAAGAACGCACGGGAAGAGAAATTGCGAGCGCGCGACGAGAAGCAGAAGAACGATCCGGCGTACAACGCACGCATGGCGGCGCTGTATCGCGAAGTCGTTCTGAAGGAGAAGACGCCGACCTCGGAAGGCGGCTTCATTCCGCTGGGCGCTTTGAACAAGCCGAATGGCGGGATTGCTGCGGCGCCTGCGGCTCCGGAACTGAGCGAGCCGGTGCTGGGGGACTGAGAGCGCGAGGTCCTGGGTGTTAGGCTCCGGGCTTTTGGTTCCGGGTTTTCGGAAGGTCGCCGGGTTCGGCGGCCTTTTGTTTTGGCATCAGGCGTCAGGATCGCAGGCGCGCTGCCGGAGCCAGCGGCAGCATCCTCGGATTCTCCTGTTGCTACTGGCATCAGGGCTGCGGCGGTTGGCTTGCCGAGCGGTAGCGTAGCCGGCGGGTTCGGGCCACAAGCTTGCCGAGCCCAGCCGAATCGCTTGCGGATTTCGGCTGTCTTGCGAACCGGTTCAACGTGCTGCCAGTGGCGGGTCCAATTTTGCTGCCCAGATCAAAGCGACAACCCAGCCGATTAATGTCCAGCCGAGGAAAACATTGAGCAGGAATATCGACAGGAGGGCAGGCTTGCTACGGGCGAAGGCGACGATCGAGGGCAGGAAATAGAAGATGAAACCGAATCCGAAGAAAGGCAAGAGGATAAATGTCGCGAGCGCCATTTGAGGATGCCGCCGCCATCGGCTTCAGTCTAGCACCGTAGATTCTGGTGGCGGTCGCACCCGGCACAGGCCAGGGGCGCGCCTGGGGAGCGAAATGTTTTCCGGCGAGCGATCGGTTTGCATCCCATTGAGTTGCAGGCAGTTTCATTGCGGACTCGGGTAGCCCGTCGGTGCTATTCACAAGCGAAAGGGGAGACCATAGGCTGGAAATCGAGCAGCACTTGGGGGAGGGCTGTTCAGGCGAGCGTCCCACGACTCGATGAGTCTGGGACGTTTCGTTTTCCAGAAATTCGACGGTCGTGTGAACGCTGCGAGGTTCCACAGACGGCGAAGCGCGGGAGCGGGTGGATGGAGAAAAAACGATTAGAACGATTCAAGAAGGTGCTGCTCGATAAGCGGCAGGAATTGCTGCGCAGCATTGCCCAGACACAGGAAGAAGGGCGGGTCATGCAACATTCTTACGGACCGGACGAGGGAGACCGGGCGAACAGCTCTTTGGACAAGGAACTCCTGTTCACCCAGACCACGCATTCGCGCGGCTTGCTGGGGTCGATTGAGGCGGCGCTGGCGCGAATCAACGATGGAACGTTCGGCCAGTGCATGGTGTGCGAAAAGGAGATTGGCGCGAAGCGGTTGGAGGCGTTGCCCTGGACGCGCTACTGCATTTCGTGCCAGGAGAGCTCGGAGAAGCGACGGTAGCTCGGAAAAGGCGGGAAAAATAGGAAAGGCTGTGACATTGGTTATGCCCTAGCCGCCTGCTCCTGCGAGGGAGCGAAACGACGTGGTAGCATGTACCGTCACAGCCCTCGATGCGATCACTGCTTTCGCAGTCCCAAACCCCAACTGCCCCTCGCAGGGCCGTCGGTTTTTTCAGGTCTGGTTGCCCGCCGGGTCACCCCGGCTGGCTGATCACCCAGCCTAGTTTGGACTGGCCAAGTTTTAATTTGGGCCAACCCTTTCAGCCGTCGACGGGATCGAAAGTAAACGGCAGGTTAAAGAATGTCAATGCCAGTTTTCGGTGCAGCCTGTGATTATCTCGGTGCAAGATCACGGTGCTGCAAAGGATTGAGATCTGGAAGTTTATGCCGCACATCAAGAGTTCTTCCCGCTTTTTCCACATTCGATGCACAGCGGTGTAACAAATCGTGCCCACCACTTTTTTCGATGAACCACGCAAAGAGCTTGACCTGTGGCGATTTATTGAGCATTTTAGGAACACGCAGATGTCGGATTTGGTGGCTTACGTTGATGGTGGCTCACTGGGGAATCCGGGTTCGGCCGGCATTGGGGTAATTATTGACGATGCCGAGGGCCGCAAGATCCGAATCGCAAAGTGGGTTGGCCACCAGGACAACAACGTTGCCGAATATCTTGCCCTTCTGGAAGCCCTGCAATGTGCCGTGGCGCTGAAAGCAACCGCGATCCACGTATATTCCGATTCCCAGGTAGTCGTGCGACAGATGACCGGCGAATACAACTGCCGGAGCCCGCGACTTTATTCTCTCCATTGGATCTGTCGCAAGTTGACACGCACGCTCACCTTTTCAATTTCTCACGTTCGGCGGGAATATAACCGGGAAGCGAATCAGTTGGCCAGCACGGCCGCCCGGAAACGGGTTGGTTAGAGCTCGGGCCCCAGCAAGCATTTCTTGACGCAACGTGATTTCAGTTTTCTTGGCAAAAGTCGTGTCCTTCCCGGTGTTGCTTGCCTGCGAGGCCTTTTTCCGCACCCTGCCCCTGATACGATCGATCACCTTGCTGAGAGCCTTTGCTGTTGGTGGGGGCTAGGTATGCAAGTTTTCCGCTGGGGCTGCATCGCAGGCGACTGGGAACCAGGACCGTGGCCGGAATGCCTCTGGGCGTGCGGGAGCGGGCATAGGGATGGGTCCTTCGACGGGGTTCAGCTGCCGCCGCGCGCCGCTCAAACTGGCAAGGTTTAGTGGCATCCTCTGCTCACGCTATAATCGGCGCCGCACTCCAGCACACAACTGAGGCCCCGATGACGACCAAAAAAAGCGATCGCGAGCTGGGCATGGACCGCAGTATTACCCGCCGGGATTTCCTGAACGGAGTCGCGGTTGGTGTCGGCGGTTTGCTGGCGGCGGATCCGTTGTTGGCGGAGCTGACGGGGGAGTTTGCGCCCGAGAAGACGGCTGACTATTACCCTCCGGTGCTCACGGGCATGCGTGGGAACCATGATGGGACGTTCACCTATGCGCACCGGCTTCGGGATGGGGAGTTGTGGGACTCCGAGGGCGGTCCGGTCAAGACGGGCGAGAGCTATGACCTGGTCGTGGTGGGTGGAGGAATCAGCGGGCTGGCTGCGGCTTATTTCTACCGTAAGGCTGCGGGAGAGAAGGCTCGGATTCTGGTGTTGGACAATCACGACGACTTTGGGGGGCACGCTAAGCGCAATGAATTCCGGGCGGGGAAGCGGTTGTTGCTCAGCTACGGAGGGACGCAGTCGATCGAGAGTCCCGGGCGTTACAGCAAGGTGGCACGGGGGCTGCTGACTGAACTGGGCATCGAGACGGAGCGGTTCTACAAGGCCTACGATCAGAAGCTGTACAGCAAGCTGGGCACTGCGGCGTTTTTTGATCGCGAGACGTTTGGAGAAGACCGGCTCGTACCGGGCCTGGGTTCGACCCCCTGGCCCGAGTTTCTGGCGAAATCACCGCTCAGCGACCAGGTGCGGCGCGACATCGCGCGGGTCTACATGGAGAAGGTGGACTATCTGCCGGGGCTTTCTCCGGAACAGAGGCGCGCGAAGCTGAGCAAGATCAGTTACGCCGATTTTCTCACCAAGGTGTGCAAGGTTCATCCCGAAGCGCTCAAGTTTTTTCAGAGCTACACCAACGATCTGTTCGCAGTCGGGATTGATGCGGTGCCGGCACTGTCCTGCTACGAGCAGGGCGATGACTACGGGGGCTACGCGTATGCGGGTTTCTCGGGGATGAATCTGGGGGATGAGCTGGGGAAGGAAGAGCCCTACATCTTTCATTTCCCGGATGGGAATGCGTCGATCGCGCGGCTGCTGGTACGGGCGCTGGTCCAGGGAGCTGTCCCGGGCAACACGATGGACGATGTGGTGACGGCGCGCGCGGACTACAGCCGCTTGGATCGGGAAGGGAATCCGGTTCGTATCCGCCTGAACAGCACCGTGGTGCATGTTGCCCACGTGGGCGCAGGGGAGGTTCGCAGGGAAGTCGAAGTTGCCTACGAGCGGGACAAGCGGTTAGTGAGTGTGCGCGCGAACCATTGCGTGCTGGCCTGCTACAACGGCATGATCCCCTACGTTTGTCCGGAGTTGCCGGAGAAGCAGAAGGAGGCGCTGGCTTATCTGGTGAAGGCGCCGCTGGTGTATACGCACGTCGCGATACGGAACTGGGCTGCGTTTCAGAAGCTCGGCATTCATCACATCGAGGCGCCGGGCAGTTACCACACCTACGTCGCGCTGGATTTTCCGGTGAGTCTCGGGGAGTACCGGTTCCCGAGCAGGCCGGAGGAACCGATGGTTCTTTTCATGCTTCGGACGCCCTGCAAGCCGGGGCTACCGCAGCGGGATCAGCATCGCGCGGGCCGGGCCGAACTGATGCGGACGCCGTTTTCCACGTTCGAGCGCAACATCCGCGACCAGCTGGGAAGAATGCTCGGACCGAGCGGGTTCGATTCGGCTCGGGAGATCGAGGGCGTCACAGTGAACCGCTGGGCGCATGGGTATGCGTACGGGTACAACTCGCTGTTTGATCCGGATTGGGCGGAAGGGGAGCAGCCCTGGGTGGTGGGCAGGAAGCCGATGGGTCAGATCGCGATCGCGAATTCTGATGCGGGCGCGGTGGCGTATTCGGATGCGGCCATCGACCAGGCCTATCGTGCAGTGTCGGAACTAGCGAAACCATCGGGATGAAGTACACTACCCCCGCGGTTTTGGTGGGATGCGACGGGGCTGCCGGAGCTTCTCTGAGGAGAATCCTCAGGATGGTGTCGTCTGCCGTCTATGCGCATGGCCTGCGCGGTAGCCGTCATGAATCAGGAGACAAAATCGCCCAACGCGTGGCAGGCTGCCGAACGCTATGAGTGGAAGGATCCTTACCGGCTGATCTGCTGCGGAGGCTTTGGCGAGCCTCTACGATTCAGGCGCCTGCAAACGCCGACGCCCTCGGCAGGCTGAGGCTGCGCGTTTGAAAATTCATGGAACCCCTCGACCCACTGTTCGGTTTTGAATCCATCGACCTGATCTTCGCGGCTGGCTCGCGAGTGCAACGCATGCTTGATTTTGAAGCGGCTCTGGCGCGCGCGGAAGGCCGCGTGGGCGTGATCCCGAAAGCTGCTGCGGCTGCGATTGCGGCGTCTTGTCGCGTCGGTCTGTTCGACCTGGAGGCCCTCGCTCGGGATACCCGCTCTGCGGGGAACCTGGCCATCCCGATGGTAAAGCAGCTGACGGCGCTGGTCGGCAAGGGCGATGCGGATGCGGTGCGCTATGTCCACTGGGGAGCGACCAGCCAGGATGCGATCGATACGGGGCTGGTTCTGCAACTGCGAGACGCGCTGGCTTTGATGGGCGACGATTTGAAACGGCTGTGCGACCACCTGACGGCGCTCTGCGAGAAACATCGCAGGACCGTCGTTGCGGGGCGGACGTGGATGCAGCATGCGGTGCCGACGGTGTTCGGGCTGAAGACGGCTGGATGGCTGGATGCCATGGTTCGCCATAAAGGCAGACTCGCTGAGTTGCGGGCGCGCGTGCTGGTCCTGCAGTTTGGAGGCGCTGCCGGCACGCTGGCCACGCTGGGCTCGCAAGGGCTTGCGGTGGCAAAGGCACTGGCGGAAGAGCTGGGCCTGGATTTGCCCGCGCTTGCCTGGCACGCCGAGCGGGATCGGGTGGCGGAAGTGGGTGCGACGCTTGGGTTGCTGACGGGCAGCTTGGGCAAGATCGCTCGGGATATTTCGCTGCAGATGCAGACCGAGGTTGGCGAAGTGTTGGAGCCTTCCAGGCCGGGACGCGGCGGATCTTCGACCATGCCGCACAAGCGGAATCCGGTTGCTTGCGCTGTTGTGTTGGCGGCGGCGGCTCGCGTGCCGGGTTTGACTGGCACGATGCTGGCCGCGATGTCGCAGGAACACGAGCGGGGACTGGGCGGATGGCATGCGGAGTGGGAAACGCTGCCGGAAATCGCGCGGCTCAGCGCCGGAGCGCTGCATCATTTGGTGGAAACCGTTGCAGAGCTCGAGATCGACGCCCGGCGCATGCGACAGAATCTCGAGATGACGCGGGGCTTGATTTTTGCAGAAGCGGTGGCGGTGGCGTTGGCAAAGCACATGGGAAAGCCGGCGGCCCATGAAGTGGTGGAATTCGCCGCGCGCCGCGCCATCGCTGAGAACCAGCACCTGCGCGAGGTGCTGCGGGCTGACGCGCAGGTGACGGCCGCTTTGAAGGCGGAAGAGATTGATGAGCTGTTCGAGCCGTTGAACTATCTCGGGGTGGCGGATCAGTTGATTGATAGGGCGATCGGGGCTCGCAAGGGTTTGCCTCCGGAGGGCCAGTAGCGCTCATGCCCTTGCTGGAATTGAACGGTGCGCAGACGTACTACGAACTTTCGGGACCCCGGGAAGGGCCCGTCCTGATGTTTTCGAATTCACTGGGGACGAACCTGGGGATGTGGGATCGTCAGGTGGCGCCGTTTTCGGGACGCTTCCAGATTCTGCGTTACGACACGCGCGGGCATGGTCGGTCGGCGGCTACTCCCGCTCCGTACGCGATCGAGCAGCTCGCGGAGGACGTTCTCCGGTTGCTCGAGCATCTGAAGATTGGCAGGGTGAGTTTCTGCGGGCTGTCGATGGGGGGCATGATTGGGATGTGGCTGGGGCTTCGGGCCTCGGAGCGGCTGGAGAGACTGGTCCTTTGTAATACCTCTCCGAAGATCGGTTCCGCGGAGATGTGGAATGCGCGTATCGCTACAGTTCGTAAGAGTGGCATGGAAGCGGTGGCGGATGGCGTTCTGGAACGCTGGCACACCGCGGACTTCCGCGTTCGAAGTCCGGCTGCGGTGGCGGCGACCAGAAAGATGCTGGTGAGCACTCCGGTGGAGGGATACGCGGGCTGCTGTGCGGCGATTCGGGATATGGATCTGAGAGAAGCGATCGGCGGCCTTAAGGCGCCGACGTTCATCATTGCGGGTTTGCACGATCCGGTGACGCCTCCGGCTGACGGACGGTTTATGGCGGAGAGGATCAAACACTCGAGGTATGTGGAACTGCCGGCGGCGCACCTGTCAAATATCGAGGCTTCGGATGCGTTTACGACGGCGATGTCCGGCTTCCTGAAGGGGTGAGCGCATGGATGATCGCGAGCGGCACGAGAAGGGGATGTCGGTGCGACGGGCGGTGCTCGGTGACACGCACGTGGACCGGGCCGTGAAGAACACGAACGAGTTCACTCGAGAGTTCCAGGATCTGATCACCCGTTATGCCTGGGGAGAAGTCTGGACGCGCCCGGGCCTGAGGCGACACACTCGAAGTCTGCTCACGATCGCCATGCTGATTGCTCTGAATCGTACCGAGGAGCTCCGGATGCACATTCGCGCGGCGTTCAGCAACGGAGTAACGCGCGAAGAGATCAAAGAAGTGCTGCTCCAGGCGGCGATCTATTGCGGCGTGCCAGCGGCCAATTCCGCGTTTCATGCGGCGGAGGAAGTGTTTGCCGCGATGGATGGCAAAGGGTAAGTTGCGCCATCATGCTGACCAATCGAAAGACGATTCATGTGGAGTGGGGGGATTGCGATCCCGCGGGTATTGTGTACTACCCGCGCTACTTTGCGTATTTCGATAACTGCACAGCAGCCTTGTTTGAGGCAGCGGGCTTGCCGAAACGTAAGATGCTGAAGACCTATGGAATCGTGGGGATACCGATGGTGGACACGCGGGCACGATTCCTTGCGCCGTCGAGGTTTGGCGACGATGTAGCGGTCGAGTCGTCGATTCGGAAGTGGAATCGCAGCAGTTTCGAGGTGGAACACAAGCTGTTCAAAGGCGATACGCTGGCGGTCGAATGTTCCGAGACGCGCGTGTGGGCGGCACGATCTGAGGATGGCTCGGAGAGAATTGAAGGGCGAGCCGTGCCTGAAGAAGTGATCGCGAGATTTTCGAAGCAGAAATGAAGCTGGGTTGCGGCACATCGGGGAGCAGGGAGTGAGCCAGACACGTACCCAGGTTGGCATCGTAGGAGCGGGACCTGCGGGCTTGGTCTTGGCGCATCTTCTCCATCTTCAGGGGATCGAGTCGGTGGTGCTGGAGAACCGGAGCCGGCAACACTGCGAGGAGCGCATCCGGGCGGGCGTGCTGGAGTGGGGCACGGTGGATCTGCTGGTGCAGATGGGCGTGGGTGAGCGGCTGAAGCGGGAAGGGCTGGTGCATCATGGGATCGAGTTGCGATTTGGGGGGAAGGGGCATCGCGTCGATTTCGAGGAACTGACGGGGAGGGCCATCACGGTGTACGGGCAGCATGAGGTGGTCAAGGACCTGATTGCGGCGAGACTGCAGGCGGCCGAGCCGATTCTGTTCGAAGTGGAGGAAGTGCGCGTTGAGGATTTCCGGAGCTCTGCGCCGAAGATCTTCTATTCGAAGGATGGGGAGCGAGGTGAAGTCAGGTGTGATTTTATCGCAGGTTGTGACGGCTTTCACGGGGTGTGCCGGCCGAGCATCCCGGCGGAAGCCGTGACGGTGTACGAGCGGGTTTATCCTTACGGATGGCTGGGGATTCTGGCGGAGGCGCCGCCTTCGTCGGAGGAACTGATCTACGCATACCATGACCGTGGCTTTGCGCTGCACAGCATGCGGTCGCCCCACATCACTCGCTTGTACCTGCAGTGCTCGCCCGACGAAGACCTGACGCAATGGCCGGACGAGCGGATTTGGAAAGAACTGCACATTCGGCTGGCTGATGAGGGCGGCTGGAAGCTTGCCGAAGGTCCCATCCTGCAGAAAGGTGTAACTGGGATGCGGAGCTTTGTGGCGGAGCCGATGCAGTACGGCCGACTGTTTCTGGCTGGCGATGCCGCCCATATTGTGCCACCGACGGGCGCGAAAGGGATGAACCTGGCAGTAGCGGACGTTCGCGTTCTGGCCCGCGCTTTGTCGGAGTTTTACAGTGCAGGACGGGTGGGTTTGCTGGACCGGTATTCCGCAACCTGTTTGCGGCGGGTGTGGCGCGGGCAACGATTCTCGTGGTGGATGACGTCGCTGCTGCACCGGCAGGAAGGCAACCCGTTCGACCAGCGGCGGCAACTGGCCGAGCTCGATTACGTCACCAGCTCGCGAGCGGCTTCACAATCGCTGGCCGAAAACTACGTCGGGCTAGCGATGGAGTGAGCCGGCTGCGTTTCAGGTTCAGACGATTCTTCAGGCCGGGAAAATCGTTGCTCAGGGGCTAAGGCCCGCATTCGCGGAAGGACACGGCTGAACAGGCCGCGGAAAACATCGCTGGGGTGCGTCGCGGCGCGGCCTCCCGGTTGGGTGGCGGGCTTACGGGGAACAAGTTGCTGGATTCGAAGCCTCACCTTTATACTTTCCCATGGGTTCGGCGGGGATCGGTCGCTTCGACTCTTCCACACTCCCGAATTATCTGCTGGATGGCGCCTACGATGAGATGTTCGAGGCGCCCGGCCAGCCGCGCGGGCACTACGTTCCTCTGCTGGAAACACTCACGTCTCTGCCTGGAGACGAGATTCGACGCCGCAAACATTCGGCGGACCTTTCATTCCTGAACCAGGGAATCACTTTCACGGTCTATGGTCGCGAAGAGGGAACGGAGCGCATTTTCCCGTACGATCTGCTGCCGCGCATCGTGACCAGCGCCGAGTGGAATCACGTGGAGCGCGGGCTGATCCAGCGGATTACCGCGCTGAATCTTTTCCTGCGGGACATTTACAACGAAGGGCGCATCCTGGCGGACGGCATCATTCCGCGGGAGATCGTCTACAGCTGCAAGCATTTCCGCCGGCAGATGCGCGGCTTGCAGGTGCCGCGCAACGTATACATCGCAGTGGTGGGTTCGGATCTAATTCGTCTACCCAGCGGCGAATTTGTGGTACTGGAAGATAACCTGCGGGTGCCGAGTGGCGTGTCCTACATGCTGACCAATCGTCGGGTCATGAAGAGAATCTTTCCGCAATTGTTCCAGCGATATGGCGTGCGCCCGATTGAACACTACACCCAGGCCCTGCTCAATACGCTGCGCTCCCTGGCTCCGGAAGGCAGGGCGGAGCCCACGATTGTGCTGCTCAGCCCGGGCGTGTTCAATTCCGCCTACTTCGAGCATGCATACCTGGCGCGACAGATGGGGATTGAACTGGTGGAAGGGCGCGATCTGGTGACGCACGACAACGTTGTCTACATGCGGACCACCACCGGCTTGCGACGCGTGGATGTGATTTACCGGAGGGTGGATGACGACTTCATCGATCCGCTGGCCTTCCGGGGAGATTCGGTGCTCGGGGTGGCGGGTCTGTTTAATGCCTATCGAGCGGGCAACGTGACTCTGGCCAATGCGTTCGGAACCGGTGTGGCCGACGACAAGGCGTTGTATGCCTACGTCCCGAAGATTGTGAAGTACTACCTCGACCAGGATCCCATCCTGAACAACCTTGAAACCTACCTGCTGAACGATGCGGTGCAGCGCGACCATGTGTTGCAGAATCTGGATCGCCTGGTGGTGAAGGCGGTAGGGGAATCGGGCGGGTACGGAATGCTGATTGGACCGCACAGTACGGCGGAGCAGCGGGAGGAATTCCGGCGGCGGATCGTGGCCGACCCTCGGAACTATATCGCGCAGCCGACGATCTCGTTTTCCCGGGCGCCTTGCTTTATCGACGACACGCTCGAAGCGCGGCATGTCGATCTGCGGCCGTATGTGCTTTTCGGGGACAAGGTGACGATTGTTCCTGGAGGCCTGACGCGGGTGGCGCTTCGCCGGGGTTCGCTGGTGGTGAACTCTTCGCAAGGTGGCGGAAGCAAGGACACCTGGGTGCTGAATCAATAGCCATGCTCTCTCGGGTCGCTGACAACCTGTATTGGATGAGCCGCTACCTAGAGCGCGCCGAACACACGGCGCGCATTCTCGACGTGAACCTGAACCTGATGCTGGACGAGTCGGCGGCAGGTGTGGATCGGCGGTGGCAGCGGGTGCTGGCGGCGCTGGGAAATCCCGCCGATCTCGCGTGGGGAGGAGATGCATACCAGATTGCGCACGTGCTGACGTTTGACGCGAGCAACCGGTCGTCGATCACCTCCTGCATCACAGGGGCTCGGGAGAATGCTCGGCAGGTGCGCGAAGAAATCAGCTCGGAGCAGTGGCAGCGCTTGAACCAGCTATTTCACGAGGTCGGGCATTACAACCTGGCGGAGAACCTGGATGCTTTGCCGTCGGAGTTTCTGCTGAACGTGATTGAAGGCGTTCATCTGTTTCAGGGAGTCACCGATTCCACCATGAGTCACGGCGAGGGATGGCATTTCATCCAGGTCGGCCGTTATATCGAACGGGCTTCGGCGACGGCCAACCTGCTAAACCTGTATCACCGGGAATTCTGGGGACAGGCGGGCAGCGTGCCGGAGGGCAACGAATATCTGGAGTGGGTGGGGCTGCTCCGGTCGTGCACGGCGTTCGAAGCGTATTGCAAGGCCTACACCGCTGATTTGAATCCTGACCGGATCCTGGAGTTTCTGCTGCTGAATCCCGAGTTTCCGCACGCGGTTCGCTACTCGATCGACTGCCTGCAAGCGGCGCTGGACGCCATCCATGGCGAAGGAGGGAAGCGGCGAGCCGCGCCCCTGACAAGGCTGGCGGGTCGATTGCAGGCTTCGTTGGGCTTCGGACAGATATCGGAAATCTTGTCAGAGGACGTGGGGTCGTACCTGCAGGGAATCCTCGATCAATGTCGGGATATTCACACAACGATTTACCAGCTCTACATCAACTATTCGATTCAGACGGCTTTGGCTGGTTAGGCAGCGACATGTTCTATTCGATTCGACATCTCACGAAATTTCGTTACGGGACGCCGGTCAGCGAGAGCGTCATGGAGACGCGCATGCATCCCCGCAGCGAGGGGAACCAGCGCTGCCTGACCTTCCATCTTTCGGTGAGCCCGCGGTGCCGGGCGTTTTCGTATCGCGACTACCTGGGCAATCATGTTCACCATTTCGACATACCGGGGCAGCATTCACAGCTGGTAATCATCGCGGAGGCCCTGGTCGATCTGCAGACGCTGACACCGGTTCCGACTGCAATCGGGTGGGAAGCCTGGGAGGAGCTGGATGCGCTGGTCACAGATGGAGACTATTCGGAGATGCTGCTGGCCAGCGAATTTGCCAGTCCCACAGACTCGCTGCTCAAGCTGGGGCGGCAACTCGATATCCGGCGGCGCGACGATCCTCTCACGGTGTTGCGCGAGCTCAACTCTGCGCTCTATACGTCGTTTGAGTATGTTCTGAAAAGCACCAAGGTGGACTCGCCCATTGACGATGCGATCCGCAGCCGTCGAGGCGTGTGCCAGGATTTTGCGCACATCATGATCGCGCTGGTGCGGAGCCTGCAAATCCCGTGCCGATACGTGAGTGGATACCTCCACCGCCGGGTTGAGGATCATGATCGCTCGGCCGAGGACGCGACCCACGCCTGGGTAGAAGCCTTGTTGCCGCAGCTGGGATGGGTGGGGTTCGACCCTACGAACAATCTTCTGGCGGGGGACCGTCATATTCGGACCGCGATTGGGCGGGACTACGCGGACGTACCACCCACCAAGGGGGTTTTCCGGGGGCGGACGGCCAGCGAATTGTCGGTCGCTGTCCGCGTGACGGCTTCGGCGACCGCTCCGGAAATGGATCAAGGCCTGCCGGTTCCCGAAGATTGGTCGGTGCTGGTGGAGAAGGCGCAGGAGCAGCCCAAGCCGCCCGCTCCGCCTCCGGTGCAGCAGATGCAACAGCAACAATAGAAAGGGCCTTCCGCGGCTGGTCTCGACCGCGGCACAGCAGATCGGGTGTCATCCGAAAGGCCACCTTGAACCGCTCCGGGTCGGGAGTTTCCGCCGTCTCGCGCATGGCTTCCAAGTAGCCGGGCGCTTCGCAAGCGGGTTCGACCTGGCTCCTCGAAATACAATCCGGTCGGCGCTACCTCCGCGGATGCGGTTACAGGCAACGCTTCGCCGGGCGATGGTCGAGATTCGCGATCGCGGTAGGGAGAATGGCCGGACTTCGGGCGGGTCGTCAGCCGGGGTCGATGCTCGTTCGTCATTGCACCACCCATGGAGCCAATAGCTGTCGCCGGGGGTGCCGGAGATGGATCGAAAAAACAGCGTTATGCAAAAGTTGCGACTGGCAATCTCCGGCCGAAGGCATATACTTCGGCTGCCACCCCGTCCAAATCCGCTTCGGAGACTCCCCCAATGAACAAAACAGTCGAGTTCTTGCTGACCGCGTTGGCCCTATGTGGAATGTACTGCGCAATTCCGAAGAGCTTGCCGCCAGGCAATTCGGCGATTCGGACACAAGAGGCCGTGATCCTTGCCGACGGGAGCGACCCCATGCCTTTGTGCCGGGCGAAAGGGTGCGGTCCAATAAAATAGGCTGAGCGCCAACAGGCTGAAGACGGGCCGCCAAATAAGGATTGCATGGCTGCCGAGGGAGAGGTATGCTTCGGAACTTCGGGTGCGAATCGAGCGATGAACTGGCTAATCTATCTGAGTTGGTTCGCGGGTCCCACGCTGCAGATCACACTTCTTGCCTGCATCGTGCATCGGAAGTTGCATACAGTTTTTCCGCGATTCTTTTCCTACATCGTCTTTCAGATTCTGAAATCCGCAATGCTGTTCGTCACCTACCGGTTCTACGGCGGAAGCTACTTTGAGGCCTACTGGACCGGCAACGCCATCAGTGTCGTCCTGGCGACCACCGTCATGGATGAGATCCTGCACAGCCTGTTCAAGGAATATGGAGGAGCACAGAATTTGGGCTCGGTCATATTCCGATGGGCCTGCGGACTACTGGTTCTGCTGGCCATCGTGAATGCTCTTTCAAGCCAGGAAGGAGCTTCGGACCGGGTGGTAGCGGTTGTGTTGACCTTTGACCGCAGTGTGCGCCTTATGCAATGCGGGCTGGTCTGCCTTTTGCTGGTCCTTTGTCGCTTTCTACGGCATTGTTGGCGGCAACGCGTGTTCGGCATAGCGCTCGGCTTCGGAATTTTTGCCAGCGTTGAGCTAATTCTGGTCAGCCTCGGGGTGCGGTATGGCAGCGGTTCGGCCGCGGTTGTCAGTCTGCTGAAGAGTACAGCCTACAATGCGGTCACTCTTCTTTGGATTTTCTACCTGAGCCGACAGAGCCAATCGATACCGGAGATGGAACTGGCTCCGCGACTCGGCCTGCCAAGTGTCGTGCTGGGCGATGCGATTTCTGCGGGACATCACGAATCCTTTCTTTCCATGGTGGAGCAAACTGTAGAGCAGGTCTTGTCTCGCAATCCCTGGCCGAGACCAGCGAGAGACGGGTCCCAGATCGTCGGGCGCAAACCTGGCCCAGGGGAGAGCAACTAGAATCAGCCTCCCGTCCAAATGCTGACGATGAAGATTACTGCGCAGAGAGCACCCACAGAAGCGAGCTGGCCTCCCGAACAGGGAGACATCGTCACCTTCAAGTCCACGGTTGGATTGAAGTCAGCTGTTGTCAAGGATGTGCGCTGGGGACTTGTCTGGCGAGATTTCATTCTTGAGGATGGTCGAGTGATCCCCGAGCATAAAGTGTTGGGCTGCCCCGAGCCGCCAGTCTGGCGCAATGCCGACGAGGTCTCACAGGATGAGCGAGAGGCTTGGGAGGAGCGGCTGGTTGCCATGGCCGAGGGCGGAGTCGATCCTCGGGACCGCGAGCAATGCTTCTGGGCGGAGCTGAACCAGTATCTGGCGTACATGTATCTCAGGTTTAATCGAAGCGATCGCCGTGGTTGACAAAGACGGGCGGCATACACTGGACAGGTTCGGGCGGGCAGAAAAAACTGGGGTGCAAAGCTTGTGAGCGGTGAGGAAATCAACACTCGGCGAGTTTGGAAATCGCTAACCGACGCGGGTCTGGTAGAGATCAAGCTCGATCAATTTCACGACCGGATCAGAGAAGTCAAACATATTGCCATGGGGCGGCTGGATGAGTTGCTCGAGCTGAAAACTGACGATGAGGAGCGGCAATACGTCGCGCACTCGCTCGGCACGTTGAAGAGACTGGAGACCAGCCTCGGGGCCGCCAATTACCCACCCGAACCGCAGCCGACGAAGCCCTCCGGAGGTTAGCAGCCCAACCAGCGGTGCTGGCCATGTCTCCGTTCTTGCGCCAGCGTGGCCCCAGGAGCCGCCCCGCCTGGGCGCACACTCCACCATTTGAGAGTTTCCGTCGCCGAAAGGCCCTTTACGGGATGGCCGCCGTGCGCAAGCCGATCAGTGCATCGAAAAACAGGCCGAGCAGGAATTGCAGTTCGTCGGGCGCCAGAGCTCTCGGGTCCAGCACGTTTTCAAGCAGAAGGGCATTCGAGAGGGCGCTGAGGCCGATGGTGGCGGCGTTGCTGGAGACCGGAAGTTTCCGATCCAGTTGCCGGAGAACACTCTCGAACAGTTCACGTCCGGGAGCGCGCAGACGCCGATAGCGCTCGACAAGTCTCGCGCGGGCTTCGGGGTGACGCACCGCGAAGAGTTTGAATTCCAATAGCAACAGAGCCCAGCGACGGTTGCAGGCCAGCTGCGCGTAGTAGTCGCGAAGGGCGCGAATCCGGTCCGCGGGGCTGTTGTGCCGCTCGAGCATCGTGCGGATCTCCTCAACCCGCTCCGCGACCAGGCGTTCCATCAAGGCAAAAAGCAGGTCTTCTTTACTCTCGAAGTTGGCGTAGAACGCTCCCCGCGTGTAGCCCGCTTCTGCGGCAATATCCTCCAGGCGGGAAGCCTCGAATCCGTCTTTGGCGAAGATGTGCTCGGCGGCACTGAGGAGCTTGGCGCGGGTTGCGTCGGTGCGCTGCTGCTGGCGGGAGACGGACAGCTTATGGGGGAGGGAACGCGAGGGTTGGACCGGGACGGGCATGGGTCTCGCTTTACAAGATACATACATGTATGTATGTTAGTCAAATATGGCGGCGGGTGAGCACGTGGGGGAGCTGCAGGCGGCGGCTGCGCCGGCCTGGGACGGCTGGCGCCCGAGCCACAATCCGTGGGCGGTCGCACTCACCGTCACGCTGGCGACGTTCATGGAGGTGCTCGACAGCTCCATTGCGAACGTGGCCCTGCGGCACATTGCGGGGGGCTTTTCGGCGGGCCAGGACGAGTCCACCTGGGTTCTGACCAGCTACCTTGTCTCCAACGCCGTGGTTCTGCCGATCAGCGCATGGCTTGCCACCCGATTCGGCCGCAAGCGTTTCTACATGACCTGCGTCGCGGTGTTCACGGCGAGCAGTTTCCTATGTGGTCTGGCTCCCAGCCTCGGGATGTTGATCTTCTTCCGGATTCTGCAGGGAGCAGGCGGCGGAGGCCTGGCGCCGAGCGAGCAGGCCATCCTGGCGGACACTTTTCCGCCTGCCAAGCGAGGGATTGCCTTCGCCGTCTATGGCATGGCGGTGGTGGTGGCGCCCGCGATCGGGCCGACGCTGGGCGGGTGGATCACCGACAACTACACGTGGCGCTGGATTTTCTATATCAACGTTCCCATCGGACTGCTGTCGCTGTTCCTGACGCAGCGCATGGTGGAGGATCCGCCGTACCTGGCAGTGGAGCGCAAGAAATCGTTTGGGGCCAGGATCGACTACATGGGGCTGGGGCTGATCGCGCTCGGGATGGCGTGCCTGCAGATCGTGCTCGACAAGGGCGAAGAATCGGACTGGTTCGCGTCTCCCTGGATCACGCTGTTTTTTTCAATCGCGCTGATCGCCCTGATCACGTGGGCGATCTGGGAATGGCGTCATCCGGATCCGATTGTCGACGTCCGGCTGTTCAAGCATCGCAATTTCTCGACGGCCATGGTGTTTACGTTTGTGCTGGGCATCGTGCTGTACGGAACGACGGTTCTGATTCCGCAGTTCCTGCAGACGCTGCTCGGCTATCCCGCGGTACGGGCGGGCGAAGCTCTGGCTGGGGGGGGAATCATGATGCTGTTCATGATGCCGGTCTCCGGGTTGCTGGTTTCGAGAGTCGACCCGCGGGGGCTGATGTCGTTTGGTTTTGCGGCCACGGCGGCTGCGCTGGTCTACATGATGAGCCACATGACGCTGGGGATGGATTTCACGACAGCCGCGCTGCTCAGGACCTTGCAGGCCTTTGGTCTGCCCTTCATTTTCGTTCCGTCCAACACGTTGGCTTATGTGGGGATTGCCCGGGAGAAAAACAACCAGGTGTCGGCGATGAACACGTTTATTCGGAACGTGGGTGGAAGTATAGGGATCGCACTGATTACCACGTTTGTCTCACGACAGACCCAGAAGCATCAGAATTTTCTCGCAAGTCACTCCTCGGGCGGGAATCATCAGTTTCAGTCGGTGCTGGGCGGGTTGACACAGTCGCTGGTGCAGAAGGGGTTTGATCCGGTAACCGCGTCCTATCGCGCCTGGGCGCAGATGCAGGCCATGATCCAGGCCCACGCGGCCAACTTGGCCTATGTGGACGTGGTGTCGGTGCTGGCGCTGGTGGTCGCTTGCCTGGTGCCGTTGCCCTTCCTGATGAAGCGTGGATTGCCGGGAGCGGGAGCGCCGATGGAGCACTGATCCTCCCTGCACGGCAATCGGCAGGGCCGCGAATGCACCAGAATTCGGCATCAGTTATATAATCCAGCTATATAATCCAGCCAGCCCGCCGGAGTTTTCGGACGAGGCGTCCTGCTCGCCTGCGGCGTCAGTGGGCGGGCTTGTAGTGCATCCCTCCAGCGAGGCGTAATGCAGATTCGGCCAGGGATCGAGTTGGCCAGCGCGACCGATGTCGGCTGCCAGCGTCAGAATAACGAGGACTCGTTCTCTTACTGGGAGCCCTCGAGCGACGAGGAGTTTGAACGAAAGGGGAGACTCGCCGTAGTGGCCGATGGCATGGGTGGCTACGAAGGTGGGCAGGAGGCTAGCCGCCTGGCCGTGGAGACTGTTCAGAGCGTATATGACGGCGATGCGGGCGAGGATCCGCGAGGGGCGCTGCTCAAGGGCTTTCGGACGGCACATCAGCGGATTCGTGACTATGCCGAGGCGCATCCTGAATTTCAGGGAATGGGCACCACCTGCACCGCTCTCGCGCTGAACGATCTGCATCTCTACTTTGCGCACGTCGGAGACAGCCGGCTTTACCTGGTGCGCGGGGACACGATTTCACGCCTCACTCGGGATCACTCCTATGTCGGACGGCTGGTAGAGTCGGGAGTCTTGCGTTCCGACGAGGCCGAACACCATCCGCAACGCCATATCCTGACGGCGGCGCTGGGCGCCGGAGCGGAAGTCGAGGCTGACGCACCGACCAGTCCGATTGCGCTCGCCAACGACGACATTCTCGTGCTGTGCACCGACGGGCTATGGAGCCTGATCCATGAACCGGAGATTCTCGAGATGGTCGGGAAGAACCCCGCCCCGGCCGCCTGCGAGCAACTGGTAGGGCTCGCGCGGCAGCGGGGCGGGCCGGACAACATCACGGTTCAGGTTTTGCGGATCGCATCGAACGGGACCGCCCGGCAGCACTAGTCGGGTGGGCTGGCGGAAGACCTCATTCCCGGAGAAGCGGCGACTTCAGGGGGTTCGGGCCCGCCTCGATGCTGCGTCGCTGCAGGCTGCGGCTGAAGCGAGAGCGCCCCCGGCCACATTCGCGAGTTTTCCTGCCTCCGGCCTGGGAATGGCCGGGAGCAGGGACCGCTCCCCCCGTTCCATCCTCTGCCGTGCCCCAAGGTGTGCAAAACGATGCATCTCGAGCGCCGGTTGGCGCCCGTGACATTCCACGTAAACTGCTGAACATAAAAAGGATAGGCGCGGCGGCTCGGGGCCGTGCCGGGGCCGTTCGCGTGCATTCTCCCTGAAAGAAATAAACTCTATAGATTTCATAGGCTTTTATGGGAATATAGACCGTATGAAGATCTCGCAAAAAGGCCTTTACGCCCTGCAGGCAAT
>Ga0137360_10000225_pt1 | contig 32953 bp, 27 predicted proteins | sample Mad1_60_16metaG_FD_104924 | JGI IMG/M metagenome (GOLD analysis project Ga0137360, IMG submission 104924) | Vadose zone soil microbial communities from Angelo Coast Range Reserve, California, USA - Mad1_60_16 metaG | ecosystem: Environmental > Terrestrial > Soil > Vadose zone | place: USA... | reverse complement strand
TGGAAAAACAAACTACGTTTTCCCACCGTTCCCACAGCCCCTATGCTGCTAACAAATTAAGATGAAAAAGCAGCCGACCCAAAAACAACTGACGATCGTTTACACAAAATCCTTGACGCTACCAATCCGACGCCCACTTCGGCTTACGACCTCAGGTTATCCACGATGTAATTCGTTGTTATTCCGTCAAGAGTCCTTCGGAAATCAGCAAGTCAATTGTGGCTCGCATATATTTTGAGTTAGTTCGATTCCTTGCGTTGAAGTTTGACCAGAGTGCGGTCTGTGTATTCGTATTGTCTTTCGTCATGTATGAGATATTGTCGGAATGACAACTAATTCCATTTGCAATTCTCATGAAATTGAACCATACATCGTCATTCGTTGGGCACGTTTCCTTAATCAGGTCATCATCGAACATGATGTTTCTAGTCTTGTTGAAAAACGAAGGATGGTAAGCAACGCCCCCTTTGCCAAGATGGAAGTTGTATAAGTAGTTGGAAATTGGATAAGCGAAGTTCTCATAATTCAGTGCACGAACATCACCAGCGTGGTGGAGCGTTAACGCCCAATTACTTGTACAGCCTTTGTATCTATTGAAATCGCCAACAATTTTCTCCACAAGCGTCGCGGTATAAACTGTATCGTCATCAATCGTGATGATCAGGCAATTCTCGTCAAACTTCTCCACAAGAAGTGGCAGCAACTTACGAAAGGGTCCTGTGTTCGGACACCAGCGTAGTTCAAATAGCGGATTCGATTTCATGAACTCTGAAAGGTGCGAACCAATCGTTCCGTTTGTGAAACCTGGGTCCAATAAATAGGGGGCCTCTGAAAGGAAGATAAAACACTTGTCAGGCAATTGTGTTTGAGCGGCCATGCTTTGTAATGTTTCAACGACTCTAGCTTCATTTTGCTTTATGGTTGTAAGCGATACATAGACGTTCATACGGATGCTCTGAGGAAACACGGTCCTCGGCTATTTTCTTCGCAGTCGTTTCGCCATAAGCCGGGCGCCTATACATCAGTAGCGTAAGCTGATGCCCGGGTTCACGCAGGTTCTTCTTGCATCGTCGCGTGAGGCTTCCAACACTCCTCGACGATCTTCGCGTATTCCTCGCGCCGCACACCCTTGGACCTCGAAACTTGATTGGGATGTAACCGATAGTGTAACTCGACGGTCGGCAAATTGTGGATTTTCAGACCCGCCTTAACCACTTTCAACCAGAGGCCAAGATCCTGAGCGACGCGATACATAGGATAGCCGCCCAGATCCATTACTTCGCGACGGCGCAACATTACGGTGGGGTGATTGAGAAACCAGATTTCCGAGGTGTTCCGCTGGTCTTTGATGTACTCGTCCGTGACTTGCTCGGGATGTTTGGTTGGTGCGTGGAGCTCATCTGTTTCGCACTCGATCCCCTGCAGTTGAGTCCCCAGTACGGTCACGTCCGAGTGAGTCCGCAAGTAGGCAAATTGCCGCTGCAACCGCGTCGGCATCATCTTGTCATCGGCGTCCATCCGGGCTACCAACTTTCCCCGACATCGGCTCAGTCCCACATTAAGAGCGTGAGCAATACCTTGATTCTCATCGAGTCGTATGACGACGACTCTGGGATCACCGGCGATACGATCAATTTCTGCGATCGTTTCGGCTGCTCGCGATCCATCATCCACCAGGACAAGCTCCCATTCGCGGAATGTTTGAGCGCGTATCGACTCCCAACACTCTGCAAGGTACGCCGCTGCCGTATCGAAGACAGGCATCAAAATCGAAATTTCGCAGCAGAGCGCTGCCGAGAAGCTCGCACTATGAGCAGCCGCATGTTCATCCCCATCATATTCGTTAACAACCGATTTGCGCGCCTTGTTTCCTGCCTCGAAACGTGCGCCCGCCTCGTCCAGCTCACGAAGTCGGGCGAGAAGTTCCGCATCCTCGCTTGCGTACAAGGGCGCATCCCCACAGTTGTACCTAAGCCCAGGCAGTTCTCGAGCGATCACGGGCAGCCCCGTCGCCATCGCTTCCAGTGCGGTATAAGAGCCGGTTTCACCATGGCTAGCGTCTGTGGGAATCAGCACCGCGTCCAGCCGGCGCAGGGCCGATGGCATCTTGCTGGGTGTCACGTCTCCCGAAAAATTGACCCACGGCAGGTTCGCAAGTTTCCCCCTTACGAATTGCTGATAGCCAGTATTTAGTCCGTGCCCGATGAAGCGGATCCGCCACGGACCCGCTTCCCAGGCCAGAATCGCTTCGATGAAAGAGCGTGGAACCTTCTCCTCGTGCAGACGGCCCACAATGCCGCAGACGAGGCCAACATGCTTCCTCCGTTTGGTTGGGCGAAATTCAGCAGTATCGATTTGCAGCGGCAACACCCTGAGCGGCAATTGCCGCCAGCTCGAAAGAATTTCGTGTGCGTCAAAATTCGAGAACACCGTTGCCGGCGTCGCATGTTTTGGCGGCAACTCTCGCAGAGAATTCGTGCAATGCAAGATCCAGACTTGAGGGCACCTGGAAATGATCCCGTTTTTATCAGTCGGCTCGTGATGCACCAACAAATCCGGCTGCAGGATTTCAATCAGACTCAGGACTTGCGAACTCCCCAATTCGTAATGGATCGCTGCGCCGGCGAACTCAAACGGCCCGCGCGTGCCGACCGTGAGGATGTGCGTATCCCAGCGGTGGGCTTCGTGCGAACACCACACGTCGAGCATGCGTTGAGCGCCGCCCACGGTAAGGTCCCACGGCATGAGATGGATCAATCGTGGACGACCGTCTCGTGGCCAAAGTTCTGCGAGATGTTCTACCAACCTTGCCATTTGTCACTCCCAAGCAGCTTTGTCAGGTTAGCGTAAATCTTTCGTCGTCCCGGAGGGACGAAATGTTTATAGAAGCCAGACCTCCCCCACAAAGTTGAAAGCTCCGGAGGAGCGAAATGTCCTGGTTCATTCACGATATTACGCTCCTCCGGAGCTAAGGCTTCTTTGTGTTTCTGGATCTATAAACATTTCGTCCCTCCGGGACTGAACCCAACGAGTGTCGTATTTCTATCCGAGCTTGAGAGTCACGACTCTACCTATCTCGCACTCTTAAACGTTTGTGGCAACTTCAATCCGACGACAGAGTCTATTCCCCCACCGCTCCTCCGCAGGCCGTTCCGGAAAAGGGGGAGGTTCAATCCCTCGCATCCCATCATCCGCCCGATACACAACCGATCTTATGGCTTCGACCCATTTCTCGACCAGCGGCCTCAGCGAGATTTCATGCCTGGTCCAAACGGGCCAGGAGTCAGGGTGGGTGCCCATTAATTCTGACCATAGACCGTAAAGCTGAGCCCGCTCGATTGTCGTCAGGGGAACCGGCAGTGCGTTGGGAAGTGCCTGCAAACCATGGTGACCGCCAACCTGTTGATACAAAGTGGCGACACCTTGGCTGATCGACTCGGCGGCGGCCAAGCCGAAGCCTTCCGTAATACTCGGCAGAACCGTACATGCTGCGTTGCGCATAGCGACGAGCAACTCATCCTGGGCGAGCCAAGGCAACCAGTAAATATGACCGTTTCGAGACGGATTCTCCGAGTTTGCTCGCTGCGCGGGTCGCTGCACCGCAACACACGCGATGTTGTCCGCTCGCAGTCGTTCCGCAATCGCCGCGAAAATCCCAAGACCCTTGTCGACCGACGGTCGGCAAGGGAAAAGAACATAGGGTGAGGGCACGTTTTTCAGATTCTCCAGGCTCGAAGTGGGAATCAGTTTGTTCTGCGAATTCTTCGGGTCCCCCGGAAGGCACCCCATGGATTCGACGGTTAGCACTCGATGTCCGTCTGACGCGATCGTGAGTGCTTTCTGCAATTCTTTGAGTCGGTCAGGCCATTCGAACTCTTGCGCGTCCTTCAAAATGCCCGTACTCGTTACGACGATATCAGCCATCATAACGGCAGAAGCGAGCAAGGATCGGGACGGAAGTAGCAGGCGTTGATCTTTCGAAAAGTCACTGATTGGTGGGTCGTAAAGACTATGAAGCCAAAAGACTGATGGTTCACTGGATCGCTTTCCGCTCCGCAGGATGATGAACATCGCGCCTTCGTCGCCATGAGCAATGACGGCGTCTGATCCTGCGCTGGTCCTTATCTGTTCGACCGCCTCGAGCGCAGCGCGACAAAACTCACTACATTGCAGTACTCGAGGCGCACGACGGAGTTCGCCTCGCATTTTCAAGGGAACCGGCATCAGCAAAGGCGTCAGGTCCTTCCCGGGGCGAGTGTCCAGCCAATCCGGTAAAAGAACTCTGGTTTCGATCCCCAGCCCGGTCAACTGGTTGGCTAAGCGTCGAATTGCATACGCTGTGCCCCCCCGTGTGCGAAACGGATCTAACTCCCAAGAGATCATGGTCAACGATTTCACAATCATCCCTCGCAATGATGCTGATCGCCGGGAATCTACCCGATGAACCGACGGGCCAATGTGAAGCAGAATCAAGACACGGCGGGACACGGGAACTATTTTCGTGCGATTTACCAAGTCGAATTGCTCAAGTTTAGCATGATCCCCATTCTTCAACTTAACAGCTCTCCGATTTTTTGCACCCTGGGAAAGCACGAACTGCCTGCACCGCGAATTGAGTGGAATGCCTGAACTATGGCAACCTGTCAGGGCTGATGCAATAGAGGTGCGCAGGCAACTCGAACGCCTTTTTCTCGGGGTCACCCCATGTCAAAGACTGCTGATCTATTGACCAACTACTGCGATGACGATCTCACGTTTTTCGCGCTGACTTACAAAAACTACGATGCCACGGCAGAGTGCCTGGGAGACCTGCGCAAACATTATTCGACGAGCCGCGTAATATTACGGTCTGATGGAGATCCGGATCCTCGCCTTCCGATCCTCGCCGGGCGCAACGAGATCGACTTTCGCGGAGAGTTGCGATTATTTGGCATCGAGAATGGTGGCGCGGTTATCGAGCGCATGCTCGAACTCTTCCTCGAAAGACCAACTCCATACCTATTTAAGATCGATCCCGACACCGTGATTCATCGGCGATTCCACTATCTGCCCGTTCGTAACGGATTGTTTGGCACGCTGCAAACAGAACAGGAGACTCCTTCAATTCAGGGCGGATGCATGGGGTTCACTCGGGATGCTGTCGAGCAAATCCTACAGTCGAAGTTGTTGCGAGACGGTCGTTTGAGAGAGCCCGCCAAATTCCTCAACGACTCGCCTTATTTCGTTCGAATGACCCATCGCGCCAACCGCTGTGGATTAGCCAGTTTCGACTGGATGGTGCCCTGGGTCGTCAGCCAATTAGGAATTCCGATCTATCCCTTTGACGAAGTCAACAGCGGCTGGCAACAGACCCCTCCGAATCCTAACCAACGTTACGCGGTGAGCCATCCTCGCGCCGTGTAGTGATGCAGTTTCAGCGTAATCTCTCATTAGCACCGAGCTTTAGCGCGGCGAAGTCAGTAGCCATCCAAAACGCAAACCGTCTAAAACGGTTTCCCTTTTCAATCGCGATAACTGGTCACCGGGCTGAAGCTCGGTGTTAATGCCGATCGTCACCAGATCGCCACCAGATCGACGCTTGTGGTAATCGATTGAATTGCTGAGAATGGCGGACCGTTTAATCCTTTGCGGTTAGCTCATCAACCGCAGAAATCCAGCTCGTTGATCGGCGGAATCTGATTAGTCAATCGAAGGGAACTCTACCCATGGCAAAGGCAGCTTTAGCACCAGTCACCAAATACCAATGGCAATTACTCCAGAATTCTCCGGTCGCGAATTCTCGAACCGACGATATCTGGTTCTTTGACGCACTGACCGGGTGGCTGGTCAACAGCAGTGGATATGTCTGCAAGACGGAAGACGGAGGCGCAAACTGGACGCCGAAGTTCTTCCTCCCACCCAATCTTCCCAGCTTTCCCTATCTGCGATGCATGTCGTGGGCGAACCGCCAGATCGGCTGGTTCGGCGCGGTTACCGGGATTGGAGACGTTAACTCGATCAGGTCGCCCAGCCAGTTCATTCAAACGCTCTTGCACCAGACGACCGACGGCGGGGAGACTTGGAGACCGGTCGAGAACCTGCCGGAGGGTTCACCCGCGGGCATCTGCGGTTTCCACGCGGTCAACGAGCGCGTCGCGTACGGCTCCGGGACAAACGATCCCGGCCTCCCGGGTCCGGCCATCATCAAGACGATGGACAACGGCGCGAGTTGGGAACTGATTGATATGAGGAAGTACGCCTCGAATCTCATCGACATTTACTTCTCTGATGAGGACAACGGGTTCGTTGTCGGTGGACTGATCGACGAGGGTTCCAAGGTTGACCACAAGGCCTACCCGGCGCCGCGGCTGAGCCGTTACGGCAAGGTGAAGCCCGTCATACTTCGCACTCGGGATGGCGGAAAGTCCTGGACCAACACAACGGCCAACATCAAGGACTTCGAGAGTGGCGAGTGGGGCTGGAAGATCCAGTTCCTGAACGAAACTCACGGCTTCGTCTCGCTCGAGAACTTCCGCGATGCATCGATCCTGGTGACAAAGAATGGCGGCAAATCCTGGGTGAAGAAGCACGTTGCCAAGGACCAGAAGCCGGCGTCTCCCGCCATCAACAACGACCTGGAGGGGATCGGTTTTATCAACGAGCGTCAGGGCTGGGTCGGCGGATGGGGCTTTCAGGACCTCAGCGCACCTGTCGGCGGTCTGGAGAACAGCTACACCGAAGACGGCGGCGATACCTGGATTGCCCAGGACCATTTGCCCGATCCCGACACCACAATCCCAAACGACCCGCGCTACCGTATCAACCGCTATCGATTTGTGAAGGATATTGCCGGAGAGGTCACCACCGCATACTGCTCGGGCCAGCAGGTGTTCAACCTGGACATTGGCGGCGGCAAGAAGGCGGCCTTTGCCAAACGCACTCTCGGATTGAGCGCGGCGATGGAACGCGTCGAGCCGGCCAATTCCACGCAGCGCGATCAGACTAACAAGGCTTCCGGCATGACAAAGCAAACTGCGTTGGCCATCGAGCCGGATCACGGCTTCGAGTTGGCCCAGGTACCGAACGATGATGGCACGGTCCAGATCAGCTACACGTTGCCGCAAGATGCCGAGAACGTTTTCGTCGGACTCTGGAACAAGTTCGCCTTCCACATTCGTACGCTGGTCAGTGAGAAGAGGCAGGCACGTGGAAAGCGAACCATTGTTTGGGATGGAAAAGACGACCACGGAAATCCGGCTGGTCCAGGCGTCTTTATCTGCCGGATGTGCACAGCCGGCGGGAAGGGGGCGAGCATCGAGTTACAGGGTGCGTTCTAATCCAACTCGCTCCAACTCCCCTTCTCGCGGTAGTCTTACCCGATGGTAATCGCAGCCGAAGGTCTCGCCGGCAGGCCGTCCAGCGGTGGTAAGGTCGCAGTTTTGGAGTGGCGAGCGTGGGATGGTTTCCTGCTTACTCACGTCCTCGGTGATGACGCGGTGCGGATCGAGACTGATCCCTTCCACGAGTTTCCGTCCGTGCAATTCGATCATATTTGCGATTCATTCACAACAGTCTGTTTCCAAATTAACCTGTCAGTTCGTGGTCGACTGCCGCTGCGAATCCGCGACCTCAATAGTCGCTTCGTTGAGCGAGGTATCTATGTCGTCAACGGACTCGTTCAGGACATTCGCAAGTCGACCCTTCACGCGCATCTTGAATCCATTGGGCTCTGTTCGCCAAAAGCATCCCCGTCCGGTTCCTCTGAAGAAATTCTGTTCGTTAAAACCGATCTGAACTACGGCGGCGACCTGGAAAGATGGCTACCGCCGGAGAGCATCGCCGCCGCTGGCTTTGAGCGTTTGATCTCAAGTAGCATCGGCGCCTACCGCTACAAAACCGTAGAGCGCGGAATGCTTCAACAGAGTATCTGGACGGACCCAGCCATCGTGGTTGAAAAGTACGTCGACAACGCCGAGGACTCGTTCTACCGCGTTTACTTTTCCGGCGAGCAAATAATCATCGTTAAAGCGTTTGCTCCGGGCATTATCAAGAAACTGTCGAACGATCAGCGTGACACGAACTTTGTGACGGACCTTAAACACCTTGAAGCAGGTACGGACGAACTACCCATTAGCGCCGCGTTAAAAAGGGACGTCGCCACATTTGTCGAGGAGACGCCGGTGGAGTTTGGCTGCATCGACATCGTGCATGACGGTCACGACAAGCATTACATCATCGACCTTAACCTGACACCTTACGCCGGGACCAGAGTTTACGATGTGTTTTTGAGCAACTTCCTGCGCTTCGGGATCACGAACACGCCCCAGCGCAAGCTGAGCGATTTCGTCAATTCACCGCTCGTTGTCACGGAATAGGTTGAGGTACGCACGCCTCTGGCGTGCTGACTCAAGTTCTCTCTAGCCGCGAGAAAGCACGCCGGAGGGGTGCGTACCGATATTTACGTCTGCTTCGCAGGCTAAGACGGTCGCGATCTCTACGATGAGCTTTGCGACTTTTGAGGTGGCCTTACCGACTACACTAATCCAGGTCGAAGTAGTCTTTTGCTCGTGCTGCCTCAGGCAGTTCCCCTGGCTGTAGAGGTTGATCGACGACCTCGACCCGGAAGCTCTCTTCCAACGGAAAATTCCAGATACGCGTGGACAGGTTCACCTTGAAGATGCGGAACGCTTTGATGTCTTCCTTGGTGGTCTCGTTGGTTTCGAGACGGTCGGTGAGATCGTAGAACTCTCGCGGCACGAAATCCGGCCGCAGATTAATGTTCGCAGTCTTCTCACCATCGCTGACCCACCATTCGTACTTCATCTTGCTGTTGCACTGCATTCCGCAGCCCTCGGCGACGACGACATTGTAACGATCGCGCTGCGCGGCGCCTGTCACATAGTCGATCGTATCTTTCACCCCGGGACCGGGATGGCCGCTGACGATGTAGAGTTTTTCGCGGTCCCATAGATCGTCCTGCGAGAGAGCCTGGGCGGCAACCTGCATAGCCCGGAAGCCAACTGCGGTACCCCACCAAAGCGATCCCGGATGTTGACAGACGGCGCCGTCGTAATCCAATTCCAGAACTTCGCCCTTGTCCTTGATGCGAATCGTTACGCCCTCGGCCGCTTTGACGGTTCCGTTGCTAGACATTCAATCTTCCTCCGGTTGTTGAGCTGTGGATTCTTTTGGCCAGATTCGTTTACCAGTCTGGCTTTTGGCGCATTAACAAATCCGCGGCAGTTGTTCGCCTACGAGCATGTCGACGATGCGACGGCCGCCGAAGACGGTCTGCATTACGACACGGCCGGGGCGGTGATCGGTCACGTCGCCGATCCTCGCGGCTCCTTCGCCAAGCGGATGCGACTTGAGCGCCGCCAGTGCAGTTTCAGCGTCTTCCTGTGGCACGACGCAGACGATCTTGCCCTCGTTCGCAAGATAGAGTGGATCAAGACCCAAAATCTCGCAGAAGCCTTTGACCTCGCTGCGCAGAGGCGTGCGGTCTTCGTAGATCTCGATGCCGACTTGCGACGCCTCGGCGATTTCGTTCAAGACAGTGGCGAGTCCTCCGCGCGTGGCATCCCGCAGGAAGCGCGTATTAGGGACGGCTGACAACAACGTATCAATCAGACCATGCAGGGAAGCACAATCACTCTCGATAAGTGTAGTCAGCTTCATGTCGCCGCGCGCATTGAGGATCGCCGCACCGTGATCGCCCAATAACCCATTGACGAGGATGACGTCACCGGGTCGAGCTTTGTCGACACCCAGGTCAACGCCTGCGCGAATCACACCAACGCCCGCAGTGTTGATGAACAGCTTGTCACATGCTCCCCGCTCAACAACCTTGGTGTCGCCCGTAACCACTTTTACCCCGGCCTCCAGAGCTGCCGCCGCCATGGTCCTGGCCACCATGCGCATTGTTTCGACCGGCAGGCCTTCTTCAATAATGACCGAACACGACAAGTAAAGCGGTATTGCGCCGCCCACGGCCAGGTCGTTAACCGTGCCGCAGATCGCCAGCTTGCCAATATTGCCACCGGGAAAATCCAGTGGCTGGACCACGTAGGAATCGGTGGTGAAAGCAAGTCGATCGCCAAGCGCGGCCATGTCCGCCAGACTGAGCCGCGCCTGGTCCTCCAACGGCGAATGATTTTCGTTATCAAACGCCTCGAGGAAGATGTCGTCGATCAAATCGTGCATCGCCTTGCCGCCGCCACCATGGGCGAGCGTGATAGTTGAAACCCGCACCTTGCCGCGTTGCCTGGGCTTGCCGTTCTTTGTCGCCAACTCTAAAACGGTACTCATGCCATCTCCTTGATCATTGCCCTGGTGTCGTGAATCTTCTCGATGTCGCCATACTGATAATAGGCAGCGCAGGCGCCTTCCGACGAAACCATCAGGGCGCCGAGTGGCGTCTCCGGAGTACAGTCTCTCCCGAAGACCTTGCAGTCCCAGGGCTTGATGACGCCCTTGAGTACTTCGCCGCATTGGCAGGATTTCGGATCGGCAATCTTGAGTGCCGGCACTGAGAATCTGCGCTCCGCGTCGAACTCCGCGTACTCCTCGGTGATGCGAACTCCCGAGTGATCGATAGAACCGAGACCTCGCCATTCAAAAAATTCCCTCAACTCGAAGACTTTCCCGATCGCATCCAGAGCCACGGTGTTGCCGCCGTCTGGAACCACGCGGTTGTATTGGTTCTCGATCTCCGAGCGACCTTCGGCGATCTGTTTGAGCACCATCCAAAGGCCGTGCAGGATATCGAGCGGCTCGAAGCCCGCGATCACTAATGGTTTTTTGTAATGTTCGGCGATAAATCGGTACGACGAATTGCCGATAACCATGCTGACATGGCCCGGACCGAGGAACCCGTCCAACTGCAGATCCGGCGAGTCGAGGATCGCTTTGATTGTGGGAATGATCGTAATGTGATTGCAAAACAGCGAGAAATTCTTGACGCCTTCTTTTTTCGCCCTCAGCACAGTGAGTGCGGTGCTGGGCATGGTCGTCTCGAAGCCCAGCGCGAAGAAGACGACCTGTCTGTCCGGGTTCTCCCTGGCAATCCGCATGGCGTCAAGAGGCGAGTACACCATTCGCACGTCCGCCCCATTGGCTTTGGCCTGCAGCAGGCTTTCTTTCGATCCCGGCACTCGCATCGCGTCGCCGAACGTGGTGAAAATCATACCGGGCATGTGGGCCAGCGCGACGCAGTCGTCAACGCGTCCCATGGGTAACACGCAAACCGGGCAACCGGGGCCGTGGATCAACTCGATCCCATCCGGCAGCATTGTCTCCACACCGTATCGGAAGATGGCGTGCGTGTGGCCGCCGCAGACTTCCATGATGTACACCGGATCAGTTCCAGTTCGCCCCTTCTGGATTTGGGGCACCAGGGTGCGGATTTCCTTCAGCAGAAACTGCGCTTTCTCCGGATCTCGGAATTCATCGACGTATTTCATTTTGTCTTCTTTCTTGTTGTTGTCGTTAAGCGATCATCCCGTAATGGCTAATGAACCGCGATTGTCCGCCAGCAGTGTGTGGACCAGGTCCCAGAGAATGTGGTAGATGATCACGTGGCATTCCTGTACCCGATGAATGCTGTCGGTTTCGACCACCAGACAGTGATCCAATTTGATCTTTGCCATCTCGCCGCCGCTCATCCCGGCCAGGCCGACGGTTGTGACGCCCATTTCCTTTGCTTTCAAAAAGGCGTTCACGAGATTGTCTGAGTTCCCGCTGGTTGAGATACCTACCAGGCCGTCCCCGGAGCGCGCCTGGGCGATCAGCTGACGGACAAAGACATGCTTGAAGCCGACGTCGTTGGCCACTGCGGTCATCATCGTCCGGTCGGCAGTCAGATCGATTGCGGTCAGCGCTACCCGCCCGGCTGTGATCGGGTGCAGAAACTCGACGGCCACATGCGCGGCGTCGCAGCTCGAGCCACCGTTGCCCATCGTAAAGAGTCGGCCGTTGCCGCGATAAACATCCGCAATAGCTCCGGCAGCTGAAACGACTTCCTGCCCATTCCTGGCGAAGAAATCGTCAATCACCTTCTGATGATGAGTTGCCTTTTGTGCCACGGACTCGAGCAGGGCAGAATTCATCGACAAGGGATCTTGCTTCTTGCCGTGAAGGAACGGGTAAAGCCCCGCCAGGTTTGGATCTTCCGCCAGACTCATCACGTTTGGGCCACTAGTTCGGGCGACGCCGTCGCCGCAACGTTTGCAGGTGGACTCGGGGCCGATTCCTTCATCGCGAGAAGTTCCGCCTGCACCTCGCCAAGCTCCCTCAGGACCTTCAAAGTGGCCTCAGCCTCCCCTTCATTAATCAGACTCATGGCGAAGCCAACATGCACCAGTGCCCAGTGGCCGACACACTTTTCCAGCGGAAAGTAATCGTCAACCACACACTCCAGGCTTACTTCTCGTTGGACGCCACTAACGTCGACGAGCGCCATTTGCCGGTTAACATCGGTGATTTTTACTATTTGGCCAGGGATTCCAAGACACATTGGCTTACTCCTTAGATTGGTGACGCGTTCGACCGCAGGTAAGCCGGGTTCGAACGCTCGATATGGCGCGCTGCCGCTATCGCAGCCTGTCCCAGCGCCAAACCTCCGTCGTTGGTCGGGACTTTAGCGTGCAAGAGACAACTTAGCCCATCCGCCTCGAGTAACCGCACTAGTTCTTCTAACAGGATCTTGTTCTGGAAGCAGCCGCCGCTGAGCGCTATTGTGTTCAGTGACTCGCCGGCTGCGATCGTGGCTCGGATGCGTGCGACCATGTCGCGAATCGCCCTCGCGAGTCCGTAGTGGAATCGGCCAGACATCCGAGCAACCGGCGTCTGTCTGCTAAGATCATCGAGCAGATCCTCCCACATTGGTAACGAGTCAAGGTAGAGCATTTCGCTGTTAGCCTGCCCGGTGATCGTGAAGGTGTAGGGCGGCTCAGTTGCCGAAGGCCCCCACGGCTCCGCTAAGGCTTCCAACTCCATAGCACCCTGGCCTTCGAAGAGAGCATGGTCGGCGCACAGCCCCAAAGCCGCCGCAACCGCATCGAAGAGCCTGCCGCACGAACTGGCTAAGGGCACGTTTAGTCCTGTTTCGAGCATGCGATCGATCGTCGGGAGCGGCTTGGTGATCAAGTAACGATAGAGTTCCAGTGCGGAAAACTTTTCGACAAACTGAGCCCAGCCCAACCCAGCTACCAGATGCGCATAAGTATTGCGCCAGGGTTCGCGGATCGCCTGGACGCCACCCACCATGGCCACGGGCTTGAAGGCTGCCATCCGTCGATAGCCACGATAATCGGCTAATAGAAACTCACCGCCCCAGATTGTGCCGTCGTCCCCAAAGCCCAGACCATCAATCGCGATTCCAAGCACCGGCGGAGCATCCAGCGCGACTCCGTTCTCCACCATGCAACTGGCTATGTGCGCATGATGATGCTGAACTTCCAGCAGCGGCAGGTTGTCGGCCGCCGCGCGTTGTTTGGCGAGTTTGGCGGAAAGGTATTCCGGGTGCATGTCCGCAACCAACAAGCGCGGCCGATGATCGTAAATCCGCGAATAGAGTTGCAGGTTTTTTTGGTAATCCTCGAACGTGGAAACATCTTCCAGATCACCCTGGTGCTGAGAGAGAATCGCGGCCCCGTCCTTCACGACGCAGAAAGTGGCTTTCAACTCGCCCCCAAAAGCCAGCAGGTCAGGCGCACCCGTGAAGCCGGGTGGCAACGGCACAGCACTTGGGGCATAACCGCGTGCACGTCGCATCACCGATGGTCTACCAGAAACGAACCGCACGACCGAATCATCGATCCGGTTGGCGATCTCGCGATCGTGCATCAACATGGCATCGGCGATGCCCCGCAGGCCTGTCCGCGCGGTGTCGAGACTCGTGACCTGTGGTTCGTCGGAGATATTGCCGCTGGTCATGACAAGTGGCCGATCGATCTGCCGTGTGATCAATAAATGCAGAGGCGTATAGGGCAACATAAAGCCCACAGTATTCAGCCCGGGCGCGATGCCTTCCGGCAACTTCTCGAGCCCGTTAGCTAAGAGCAATACGATGGGCGCTTCGGGACTCTGTAACAAGTCCGCCTCGGCTGGAGTCACGTTGCAATACCGGCGAATCGTGTCAAGGTCCCTGGCCATTAGCGCAAACGGTTTGCCGTACCGATGCTTGCGCTGGCGCAATCGCTGGACGGCTTCTGGATTCGTGGCATCACAAGCCAGGTGAAAGCCGCCCAGTCCGCGAATGGCTACCACCGCGCCGTTCTTTAGCAACTCGATAGCGGAATGCAGGGCCTCGTTCGCCCTGAGATGAGCCGCCGGCGCGTTCGTGTCCATTCGTTCCAGCCAGATCGATGGCCCGCACGTCGGGCATGCGATCGGTTGCGCGTGAAAACGGCGGTCGGCCGGCTGTTGATATTCGCTGGTACAGGATGCGCACATGGGAAAGTCCGCCATCGTCGTGTTAACGCGATCGTAGGGAACCTCCTTCACGATGGAAAAGCGGGGCCCGCAGTGTGTGCAGTTCGCGAAGGGATAACCGTACCGCCGTTCCTTCGGATCCAGCACTTCCGCTCGGCAGGCCGCACAGATCGCAGCATCAGGAGTGACACGCGTGCAGTTCTCGCCACTTACACTTTCGGCAATGCGGAAGTCCTCAAAGTCCAGCAGGTGCAAGACCTGGGTCTCCACATCCTCGATCTGCGACAGCGGGGGCGCTTCGCTATGCAACCGCGTAAGAAACTGCGAGATGGCGCCAGAATTTCCGGTGGTTCGGATCAACACTCCAAAGCCGTCATTAAAAACTTCGCCAACCAGTCCCTCGTCGCAGGCCAAGCGCCATACGGTTGGCCGAAAGCCAACTCCTTGAACTGTCCCTCGGACACGGATTTCGACGGTTTGGCGAACCTCCATTGAACTACCCCTGGTACCTACTGGTCTTATGAACTCTCCTGGCCATGCCTGTCCCGTTCAAGCTGCTTGAGCTGCAACGGCATCGATTGTGGCTTTTAGGCGACGTCCCACTCGGACTCGGGTCTCTTTAAGATTCTCCAACAGAGGGACAACCAAACGAACCACTTGCAGCGGCGATTCTGGTGGCGTAAAGACGGCACGGTAGATCGGTTCTTGCACTACGCGGCGCAATCGCTCGATCACCGCATCAAGTTTCAGCTGCAAGGTGCCGGCAACGGCGAGATCGGAAATGTCAGCCAGCAACGTCTGTTGCCGCGGATCGCTCACGCCCAGCATGTGTTGCCGCACGAGCTTCGCTTCGCGCTGTTGAGCGTCCAATGAGAAGCCTGCCGCTCGCGATGTTGCTACCTTGCGCCCGCCGTGAATGAAAGCTACGCGGCTTTGCGCTGCTTCAGTAACAGCCCGCACGAGCGCCCGGTCACGGTCTAGATCGCATGCCCAACCCCCATTGAATGTCTTGCGGCTGGGATTGTTCAAATCGAACACGAAAGCGGCGAAGAACGGCATGCCGTAGTCGTTAGGAATAGTGCGAACTTTGAACTGCAGACCGTTCCGCTCAGCGCGCTCGACGATTTCGCGCACCTCGTCCGGCAGACTCGCCGCCTCGACTAACTTTGACGCACCGCGAACGAATTCGAACGACCAGATGTCCCGCTCGATCAACTCCAACAGAGCCTGGATACTTGCCTCAAGCAGCGAGTTGCCGGATGCCAGGCCATTCGTCGACGATCCAAAGAGCGATTGCCCGACCTCCGGCGCTGGATAATAGATGAGTTCTGCGGGAATGGCATGGTCGGCTCCGCTCTCCAGGTCCCGGACCGAGGCAAGCAACAACGAACCATCGAGGTCGACCGCGCGCTGAAGGAGCGGAACGAAATTAAGAACAGCATCGTCTGCACGGTCCTGGCCCGCGACGTCCCTTGCAGATCCCCAGCGCGTAGGAACCAAGCCTATCCCTGGTTCGGCGAAAAAAAACTCCAACGCCTCCATATAGGCCCCGACTTCGGCATCAATGCGCCGCAGCCCTTTCCCGAAAGTAAAGGTCTCTCCGCGCGCTTGCGGTCGCACACTCACATATACCGGCACGCCTAGGATATCCAAATCGGTGATATCCCTCACCTCGGTTATGCCGGCAGTTGCGGCCCACTGCTTGGCATACAGCAAGGTCTTCTCGGGCGCTAGACTGCGCATGCTTCGAGCACTGCTTGAAACCATGCGTTCAATCCCTGCAAGCAAAGGGAACCTTTTTCGGAAAGAAAACCCTTACGGATCTCCGGAGTGCCGACGGTCGCGTCAACGTGCGATCCTAAGAAACAGATACACACGCGAGCCGCGACATCTCGTCCCTCGCGTTAGATCGCGTCGTCGTCTTTCATCCAGTCGCCATTGGCACGGTGGAACTCCAAAAACGACTGGTTCGTGGAATTAAGAGTCCGTTAGCCGTCTATGTCGTCGCCGCAGTGGGCTCCCAACGCGATTGCTCCACAGGTTACTCCGTCCACATCCCCATCGTCATCGCCACAGTGGGCTCCGGTCGCTAAGGAACGATCACCGAGCAAGCGCGCGAATCGTGCCAGGGATTCCCGATCTAACTCAATCGATACTGTGTTCTTCGGCATAGGTCTTCTCCTTTATATGTAGGTAGTGTCTAGGCTTCAGGCTTTCCCACCAGAACCGCAGGCGAAAGTCGGCACTATCTTCCATAGCAAACAAAGAAGCAAGCGTCGATCTGGTGTCGATCTGGTGTCGATTGACGGACTGCCAAAACCTGAAGTGATCATAAGTTGTTATTGTCAAAAACACCTGCCGAAACGCAACGCGTTAGCCAGTTATCCGCTTGGGCGATTCAGTCCAACAGAGCCGGCTGTCTAAGTTCCCAGAAAACGCCTGTTCCTTTTCCGTCGCCATGGAAGCGAACGAGAGGATTGATCTGGCACCTGTTTAGCCGATTGATCGCGTCGTGTAGCCTGGTAGGTGCGTCGATGTCGTGAGTTGCGGGCAGAGGATCGTGAATGTGCTCAGCCCAGCTCTCTTCTTCGAAGACGCTGAGAATTGTCTCCTGATTCCGCGCCGGCACGCGGAACCGCTTGACGATCAGTCCCGCCAATGACAGCTCCCGCCGAATCGCATGCCAGCGAGGTTTCAGTGCGGCGATCGCCGGCTTGGTTGTTTCGCGCGCGGTTGCGAGGGCCGCAGTTTCGTTCGCAACAGCGGCCAGCGCGGACAATGTTGGTTGCGGCCATTGGGCAGTTTTCCGGAAAACATGCTCCGCCAGCGCAGCGCCGCTCGGCGTGAGAATCAGACAGGTGTGTTCGTTCAAAAAGTAACCATTGCTACGAGGGGACGAGCGATGAGTGTCGTCGTAACCGGGCGTTTCCTGGCGATGCTCTGCAAACCCCTTGGCTACCATCCAGCGAAGATCGCTGCCGGTCATCCCTGCCTCATAAAGCCCTCCCGCTCGCAGGGCAATATCCCACATGTCCGCACCAGTGACCTGCGCGCAGATGTACGCTCGCCAAAGAAGGGCAAGTCCTGCGCGCAAACCTTCGTCAGTCAGAGGGGAAGTTGATTGCCCGGTCGTCCGATCGATCCAGGTTTTTTCGTTGGCTACCATCAGCACCCCCTCTTGCGATCACTAAGAGCACTCTCGCCCGAATGGTTATCAGTTACTGGATATCTCCTGGCCTACTGGTGCTTCATGGCCGTACCGCTGGGACTGACATTGACCAGCTGCATCATGCCGCGGTCTTCGTGGCCCAGGATGTGGCAATGGAAAACGTAGGTCCCGGTAAAATCTACGAACCGGGTCCACATCCTCGCCCAGCCTCCGGGAGGAATCGCAAAATTATCCCACCAAACCCAGGGTTTCCTGAGTGGTACCCCCGTGGTCTGCAATGACGCGGGCATATAAGCCGGGTCAAACAGCGCAATAACCTGAAACGGGTTAATGTGGATGTGGAAAGGATGCGCCGGCCCTCCACTGGGAGTGTCGTTAAACAGGTCCCACTCTTCGGTTGCGCCGAGTTTCATGTATTGATCAATCTCGCCGCTGAACTGCTTGCCGTTGATCGTGTGTGTCGGAGGTGCGTTGGGAAACAGCGGCGGGGCTGCATTACTCGGGTTCCGCGTGCCAGTACTTCCCTGTGGTGTTGGCGTCGGGGCGGGGCCTGGTAACTGTGTCTTGGTTGTGTTGAAACGAATTTCGCGCGTCAGCAGGCCTACGGGTCGAACGATGTCCGAAAGGAATCCCGGCATCTTGGGAAATTCAGCGCGGCTCGGAAACGGCGTGGCGTTCACTGCCGTACCTTTTACTCTGACCGTAAGCAACAGAGTGTTGCCTGTGCCAAAGGTCACCCGATAGTCGTTGGGCGTGCTCGGAGCTTGCACCAGTAAATCAACCCGGTTGCCGGGTGCGAGGCTGCCGGTCGAAAGCCATTTCCCGTCTTTCAAGATAGCCTTTGCGGGAACGGGAATTGGCGCGTTGGTTTCTGAACTTGGATCTGGGTCATAGTTCCTGGGATCGAGCTGAACGCCATCCTGAGCAGTTTGCACCCACTGGATGCCCGTCGGGCGGTTCAGCGGCACTGCCGCTTGGTGGCAGGCATTAACGATACGCCACAACTGCGTTTCGTTCGGTTTCATCTCCAGGACGGGGGTGTATTGCCCGTTCACGGAAACCAGATCGGATGTTCCGGCGGCGCGAAGCAGGCCGAGCACCGCCGAGAACTGCTGCAACACCAACACCTGTTCGTTGAGCACTGCCCCTTTGCTTTGATAGTAAGCCTTCAGCGTAGCATCGTAATCACCCTCAATGATCAGCGCGCCGGCCATACCATTAGCCAGGTTCAAGGCCGTGGATCCATGCTTGTGAGCGTGATACCAATGCGTTCCGGGGGACTGACCCATGCTGGTCGACTGACCATTCCATTTCGGAATGGTAAAGCAGGATGGAAAAGCGCCGACGTAATACTGAGGCAGCCCGTTCGCCTTCATTTGTTGCTGGTCGTTGTACCACAACTGATCATGGAGCGGCAGTACCGGTGGCCCTCCTTTCGGCGGACTCTTACCCAGCCAGGCGGCGCTGTTGTCATAATCCACCAGAAGCTTTTGTTGGAATTTTCGCCAATCATCAGGCCACTCGGACCACAGCAGAGGCCACGGGGACTGGGTTGCGCACTTGTCGAATATCTCCTTGAAGAACGGCTTTACAGTCTCTTCGGTCACTAACGGTTTACTGTTGGGCTCCGGGGTCCTGGGCGAGGGCCGAACATTTATCAGGACGTTGTCGGCGATTCCGCTGGGACTGACGTGGGTACCATGAAAATGCAGATTGGTCGAACTCGAACCATGGAAGCAGTTTGGCGGGTTCTCAAAAGTTGGGTTGCCCGGATAAGTGTTGCCCGCGCCAAAAGTCGTATTTTGCTCGCAAGCCTGACCGTGTTCAGCTACGTCCATCTGGCCGTTCGGGAAGTTCGTGACATTCACATTATTCACGAGCGTGATTTGAACTGTGTCTCCCACGCTCGCCCGCAGCGTGGGTGCGGGACTCGGGACGCCCAATGTCTTGGGCCAGACGTTGCTGGAGTTATTCATATCGTAGCCGGCAACATAACGCATCTGTCCCACGTTGCAGGAAGGTCCCGTTTGCCCCTGAGCCGGCTGTCCCAAATACGTCCTCTTTTCATCGAGGACCTTTAATACGGCCTTTAGCGTTTTTGTGGGGCCCGTACCCGAGCTCCTGATCTCCATTATTGATTGCAGCAACTGACCCGGGGCAATACAAGTCGGCGCCTGCGCCCGCGGCAGCCAAGTCTCTCTGGCAAAGGACGGCAGCAGCGAACCTATTGCGAGGCCCCCAGCCACCGCCATGGTTTGATGGAGAAAATCCCGCCGACTAAATCCCGACTCCTCCGTCATGTTGGATGACCCGTTGCGATCTTCTTCCCCCGCTTGATCCGTGACGATTCTCTCTTCTGGCATGGGAACCTCCTCAGTTAAGGTTGTGTCGCACCGGCTTATCGCAGCGCCGACTATGGGTTTAGGAAGATGTCCTCGGCTGTCTTCATAGCGAACATCCGTTACTTTGTCTTGGTACTGTACGCGCCTTTTTTCGTGGTCTGAGCGAACGGGCCTTTCTTCGTCTTGCCACCGAACGCACCTTTCTTGGTATTGTCGGCGAACGCGGCTTTTTTAGGAGTCTTTACAATTATTTGCCCGCTTTCGCCATCGTGATTGATGCAAATGTAGGAGATGGTTTGGACCGCACCAAAAGAAACCTGATTGGACTGTGTGTTGGGGGGAATCTGGTATTCAATAAACCCCGTCGGATTTGAAGCGCTCGGCGCCGGCCAATGGGCTTCGTTTGGGTCGCCGTTGAACCAGAAGACGCTGTCGTTCACGTACACCGTCTGCGGATTCGGGTTATACACCGCTGGTGTACCCGCTTTGATTTGGATCTTGAATATGGACATCGAACGTCCTCCTTATGTCCTTTGTAAGGTTGCTTAACTGGAAAACAAAAACGGAGCTGTTTAGCGCGAGCGTGAGTCTATCACACCCCACGATAGTTGCAAGATTTATTGCAACACAACCGGTTGAAAATAACTGACCTTGCCAGAGCCGCTGTTAAGTTTGCAGCTATGAAAAAAGTTTATCGTCCTCAAACTTGACTGCGTCTTTACCTGTGCGATCCTCCAACCACCTTTCTGCGGCCACCAGATTGACTTGTTTATCTTCACTTCGCATTCTTGCAAGCTGACATCGGGCCATTGCTCGTGGCGGGGTCGGGTGCTCCGGTGATGGTCACCTCTTCACGGGTCGACAATTGGTTTCCTGTCGCGCCTAACAGAATGCGGACGCCACTATGGAAGTTAGAAATGTATCTCTGGGCCGCAGGTCTTCATCCTCAAAGCGCTCGTGTCGGTTTTCGCACCCCTATCAGTCCCGGCGCGGATGTCTTGACTTCGAATCAGAAGGCGCAGGTTCGAGTCCTGCTGAGTGCACCAGATATCTTGAAGACTCAGATTATTTTCTTGGAAATGAAAAAGGGCCGGCATCGCTGCCGACCCTGTTCCTTTTCTCTTCAGCCCACCTCAAATGGGATCACTGAACGCTCTTGCTGCTCCTGGGGTCAGAGTCGGACGTCGCTGCCTTCTCAGTTCCCGGTTTCTTTTCAGTGGCCGCAGAACCTGGAGCGGCGCTCTCGCCTCGAGTCAGACGCACGTTCCCGTTAATGCCGGCCAGCGCAATCGGCGCGCCGCCGCGCCCGATGTGGGCTGAATAGCCGTGACCAAATTCTTCTTTATCGACGGTGACTTCGGGTATCTCTGAACGAACATTGCCGTTCATTCCTTTGGCAGTTAGATCCGCATTGAGACTGCTGGCCAGGCGCAATTCGATTCCACCATTGATCCCGTTAATACGCGCACCGCGTTCGCCCAGTTGCTTCAGGCTGACGACGACCCTGCCATTGATGCCACCAATTTCAGCCGACTCGCTCGCCTGGCCCAAGTCGACGTTGCCGTTGATCCCCCTTGCCTCGATCGTGCCGTCAATATCTCCGGTTGTGACCCGTCCGTTGATGCCTTTGAGGGCCAACGCGATTTGGCGCGGCGCCTTGATCGTTAACTCTTCTTTTGGATTGCTGCCAAACAGATGATCCCAAATTCCTGCGTGACGCGTTTCTTTTCCGCGCACAACCAAGCCAGTCGTGGTTTGTTCAATAGTAACTTCGCGGCGAGATAGCGAGTCGCTGTTTTTCGCGGTTCGCAGCAGATAGACTTCAGCAGTCTTGGTGTCGGAAGTTTGGATCTCGACCTTACCGTTTATCCCCTCGACCTCCAGGCGAGCTCCCGGTTGAAGCACAAAACTCTTGCGAACCTCATCGCGAGCTTCGCCCTGCGCCTCCTCGTTTGACATACCCACGGCTTTGCTCAAACCCGCGCGAACGCCGCCATGCGATCGCCAAAGACCAAAGGTCGCCGCTCCTACAACCAGGATCACTACGATCAGTACACGTTTCATTGAAGTTTCTCCTGCAGAGTTTTCTGCGCGTCTGCGCTGGCTTTGATTGCTGAACGAATTTCGGCGTGGCCAGGTTCCTTCAATATGCAGACAGAAGAAATTCAAGCTCGCCCGTAATTACGGTTTCTTGTTTGCCGAGATGTACTGTTCCAGCTTCTTTCGATCCGGGTAATCGGGTCGTTTCTTGAGAAACTGCTCATACTCGGCGGCGGCTTTGTCTTTGACGCCGGCGGCGTTGTAGAGGGCAGCGAGGCGTAAGTGTGCATCAGCCATCTTGAGCGGCTCGAGCTTGAGTGCTTCGTACAAATACGTCACCGCCTTCGAGCCCTTCTTGAGCTGCAAGTAGGCCTCACCGGTGTAGTAGTTAGCCTCAGCGGAGGTAGGTTTTACATTGACGGCTTGAGTTAGCACCGCGAGCGCACCATCAAAATCTTTTTTGAGCAGACGAACCTTACCCAAATTCAGAAGCGCGCGAAAATATGCCGGCCGAATTTCAGTGGCTGTGAGATACGCGCTCTCTGCCTCAGTCAGATTATTTTGAACCAGATATGCAGTCCCGAGTTCAGACCAAGCTTGAAAGTCACTGCGGTCCTGGGTAACTATCTGTCGAAGCAAACCAACCGCGAGTTCATAATCCTTCTTGTCGAACGCCGCTCGGGCTTTCTCGAATCGATCCTGGTTAGGCGCGTTACGATTGTAGACATCTTCCGCGGAAAGCACTTCAGGTTTGTTAGCCTTTCCGGCGAACGGTCCTGGGCGCCATTCGAGGGCAAGGTCCTGTCGAAAATCGGTGGGTACTCCGACGAGCCGAACCTGCGAGCGGGCTACTTCGGCGTTTTCGAATTCAATGACCAAATCATAGTCACCTGCGGGAACATTAAGGAAGCGGAAGCGGCCCTTGCTGCCAACCTTTTGCCGATCTAAAAGAACCCCGCTACGAGTATAGAGAAGCAGATCGAACCAGTGCGCCCTCGCGTCACTGCCTGCCTCGCCCGTCACCTCAACGTCCCCGAAAAGCGTAAAACCGGTACTTCGGCCGGCGGGAACGCCGCGTTGAGCCAAACAGTTATTTACTCCCGAAGCCCACGCTAGAAACAGGAAGACGAGCAGGCATTGCTTCAGTTCGATTCTCATGAAACCTAGTCAAAAACGGCTTGGCGTTTGGACTCGTCAGAAAATCGCAACCGCCGAGCGAGCAATGAACTCAAAAATGGATACGTGTGAAGGCAAACGGGTTGGAGAGTGATCTCCAACCCGCTTGAAGGGTTAACAACACCAACACTCATCAGAACGAATAGCGAAGCCCTACTTGCATTACGCGGGGCGTTCCCTGTATGCCGGTAAAGTTTGACCAGTTCGTGGGCGCGGTCGCGGGATTGCCGCTTCCAGTTCCGTCCTGGGCAACGCAGGTGCTGCCGGGGGTGCAACCGACGGGTCTGCCGGCGGGATCGGCCGTAATTCCGTATCCCGTGCGACTGACATCAACAGCCCCCATTCTCTGAGTGTTCGTTACGTTGAATACATCCCAGCGAATTTGTAACTTGTGCCGCTCACTCCAAGGCATCGTGAATTCTTTTGCCAGGCCGAGGTCAAGGGATACATAACCAGGCAGTCTGAATGGAGAGCGTTCACCGGACTCACCGGGGAAGGCGTTACGAAAACTCCTGTAGACTCCCGTCGGATCACATCCAAAAAGTTTCGGTACAGGGCCCTTGGTTGGACAGGTAGCGAAAGAACTGAGCCGAACGTTGTAGCTTTGAACGTTCCAGTTGGTGGCCCAGCGCGCATCGTCATAAGGGGCCGAGAACGGCAAGCCTGAGTTCCAGCGGTAAATTCCTGACAATTGCCAACCACCAAGGAATCCGTTGACCCACTTGTTTGCATCATTAAAGAGCCAATGGCCGCGGCCAGCCGGCAGCTGCCAAACCGCATTCACATTGATGACATGCCGAATATCGAAATCCGAATCCGCGTACCAATCTCTTTGTCGCAACGGATTCAAGATGAATGCCGCGCCATAACCACCGCTGGTTTGCAGGCCGGAGGCATCATCGAGCGAGTGCGACAGCGTGTAGTTAAAATCCATGGTCAGTGTGGTTCCTAGACGCTCACGAACCGAGAGCGTTCCAGCGTGATACCAGGACCGGCCAATGCTACTGAACGAAGCGAGGGCGCCATATTGCGGCTGGAAGAACATGTTTGGAAAGATCCCCTGATCGTCAATCTCAAACTGGGTGTCCGTCCAATCATTGCCAAAGAAATCGGTGGCGATTTTGTAGACCGCCTGAGTCGCAGTCAAACTCGGATCACCAAATTCGGAAGCTCCGAGACCTGGCCAAAGATTCTCGAAATAAGGAATCTTGGCCACAGACGAGATTGGTGTTCCTTTGAGACGAAGGATTTCCAATTGAGTAGCCGCCGTATACCAATCCGCCCCGGACTTTGGATCCTTCAGATTATTTGGAGCCATTACGTCCCGGCTGGCGATCAGATTTTTGCCATAGCGACCGATGTACGAAGCTTGTATCAGCAGACCTTTCGGCAACTGGCGCTCGTAAGTAAAGTTCCAATTGTAGTTGATCGGCGCCACCAGCTTGGAATCCAGGCTTGATTCAATTCGTGGATTCTCATCGGCTGGCTGCAAGTTCGGGAATGTCACCTTGCTCGGAATGGTGATGCAGAATCTGGGCGAGCACGGGAACGTCCGGACTGTCTGACCGAATGCGGTGAACAATGGACCTGGCCTGCTCGAGGTATTGAACGTGTTGGCGGCGGTTGTTTGAGACGAGACGTATCCAATCGTGTTGTTCAGATCGAAGCTGACCGCCAATTGCTCGCCATAGTAATCATTCGTGATGGCGAATCCCCCTCGAAAGACCGATTGTTCGTCTCTGCCGAGGATTCTGGCAAGGAAACCCTTCTTGAATCTGGGTGACCATGCCACAGCTACGCGCGGTTGGAAGTTATTCTTGTCCCAATTGTAGAGCGGCGGTGCATTGTTTGCTTTGCCAGAGGGTATAACCGTGATGAGATCATTAAACGCGGTCCCGCTAGCCGATGCCGCAACTCTCTTGGCAAAATAATCAGAAAGCGGAATGTTGGTTTTTACCTCGAACCCTTTAGTTTCATATACCGGATGGCTGATGGAATAGCGCAGCCCAGCCGTCACGGTCAGATTGCGTTTTAGTTTCCAAACATCCTGCACATAGCCGTCATATTCCTCGGTGGCAAAGTTGCGAATGTTCGGAGCCCCCAACTGCTTGAGCGAACCATCTTTGTTGAACGAGAACACGCCTGAGTATTGGGAAAACCGTCCGATTAACGCTGTCACAGCGTTTTGCACAGCCGAAGTAAATCCCGTCCCAATAGGGGAGAAAGCGTTTACCGCGTTTGACTGAGTAGCGCCAGCGCCACCCGCGTAGAACGATGGGTTGGTAATCGCATTATCGAACGAACTGGTGAAGTCTACCGAGTGATTGCGAATAATTCTGATATTCGCACCGAATTGCCACGTGTGACTGCCGTGAATCCACGACAAGTCGTCAGTGATGTTCTGAACCGGAGTAGTGCGGCTGCGAGTGCGGTTGAAATTCAAGGGCTGGAAGATGAACCGAAAACTGATGGCGTTTTGCGTGGAGTCGCCCGGATTGGTGAAGGCCTCACGAGTGAATCCGTAGTGGAGGTTGTTCACCAGGGTGTTACTAATCGTCCAGGTGTCTCCGACAACGAAGCCCCAGGGATGGGACCAATTCTGCACCGCCGCAGTGTCGGGAAAGCGTGGGGCCACGCCCGTCTTGTCATAGATCACATTCGCCCGAAGTAATAAGGAATGTTTTTCGTTAAGCTTGAAGTCGAAACGCGCGGTGTGCGAGTTCAGCGCCACCGGAGTCTTAGCATTGAAGCGAAAGCCGGCGGTGTTCAACTGTGTAGATAGAGTACTGTCGCCCACAGTGAAGTCGTTAGCGGGGTACTTGGTCGCAGCTTGTGCCAGCGCCGCGAAGGCCAGTGGGTTAACTCCGGTAGTATTGCCACCGGTCGTAAAAATAGTTTGCAGTTGAGCAGCAGTTAGCGTGGTAATTCCGCCACTTGGATTTACGTACCGAAGTTCGCCGCGCCCCATGCTCGCGAGAGGAACCACGCGAACGACAGTAGATTCGGCTGCATCGCGACGACCTTCAAAGCTATAAAAGAAAAAGGCTTTGTCCTTGGAAATGGGGCCGCCGATGGCTCCTCCGAATGTATTGCGCAGCAATTTTGGTCGTGGGTTGCGGAGATCGCCGACTTTTGCAGTTCCCAGGATTACTGCAGAGTCCGTGGCCGTGTACCTTCCGTTACGATTATTAAAGAAATCATTTGCCGTAAATACCGTATTGCGGTGAGACTCGAAGAGGGCACCGTGCCACTCGTTGGTGCCGCTCTTGGTAATCAAAGAAATTTGCGCACCTGAGGAGCGGCCCTGATTCGCATTTGGATTGGAAGTTGTCACTCGAAATTCTTCGATCGCTTCGGAGTTGAGACGTAGTACTGGGGCGCCTATTGAATTTGTCTGCGCCTCGTTAATGTCCACACCGTCGAGTGTGATATTTGACTGATCGCTCCTGGCTCCGGTGACATAACCCTGAGGCGTAACCCCGGGTTGCAAAGTAACGAGGGACAGAACATTGCGCGCCTCGAGCGGTAACTGAGTAATCTGCTGATTTACAAAATTGTTTCCCAGCGTGCCGTCGTCCCGATTCACCAGCGCTTCTCCGGCGCCCGTTGATACCACAACCGTCTCGGATACGTTACCGATCTCAAGTTGCACATCTACCGGTGTGACCTTGGAAATTAGTGCATGCACGTCGGTAACGACGGCCTTCTTGAAGCCCTTTGCCTCTACTTCCAAGCGGTAGTCGCTCACCGCGACTTGCTCGAATGTGAAAATACCATCTCCTGTGGACGTGGTAGAGCGAGAGGTATTGGTTGCAGGATTAATTAGCCTTACCGTAGCGCCGGGTACCACGTTGCCTTGCGGATCCCTAACAACCCCGCGGACGGTTGAAGTGGATGCTTGTCCAAAAACGTTCAACGAGCCTACGGCAAAAACCAGTAGTGCGCAGAGCGTCACCGCCATACCATTTGCAAGAGGTCTATGTCGTTTCATGGTTCCTCCAATGATTTGTGGAATTGCTGAGGTTGAGTGGAGACAGGCTGATCCGACCGCTAACTTCTATGCTGAAGCTGTGCTCCGAGGCCATTGGTAAGCTCAAGTTCGAGACGTGAAGTTGGAACTTCGGTCGATCAGACGCAAGCAAGCTGATTATTCAAAATTTGAGCAGGCACTTCGTGTTCCGTTGACACTCAGAAGTTTCGACTTCAAAAAATCGAGGCTTTTGGCAAAGCTCGAATCTGGCATTCGTGTTAGCACTCACATTTCATCCAAAAGCTTGGGCATGATACAGATTTTTGGATCACTCCGCTAATTCTTTTCTCAACTAGGAACCCTTGACCTCTACTGAGGCGACTTGAGACCGTCGAGAAGAATTAACGAGAGACGGTTCATCAAGAGATATCCGGGATTGTCCACGGACCAGATGGCGTCAGGCATATCGTCGACCGTGATTGCTATTGCAATCCGGCCGTGTTTGGAATAGACAATGGCTACACAACTGCGCAGGCTATCGAGCGCGCCATACTTGCTGGCCATGGGCACATCCCAGTTCGTGCGACCGATTGCATAGCGCGCCTGTTCGCGCTTCATGAGATCGATCATGTCTTTTGCCGCCGCTTTGTTCACAATCTCGCCGGCGTCGAGCTTCTCAAGGATCCGCACCATCTCATGAGGCGAAGTCACCCCCAGGCCAAAACGTTTGTTGTCGGGCTCTTTCCCTTCCTTGCTCTCGCCGCCGCCGCCAATCCTGCGCATTATCCGCGTGTCCTTAAAACCCAGGATGTTCATGCGCGCGTTGACCGCATCGGTCGTCAGATAGTCGAGCACCATGTTCGTGGCGGTGTTGTCGCTCACGACCATCATAAGATTTACACAGTCGCGCAGAGTTAGGCGCAGACCATCAGTGATTTCCGGCAAGACTCCTGATCCGCCGTACCGGGCTGCCTTCGTCAGTGTCAACTCGTCGGTCCATTTCGCTCGTCCCTCTGCGACGCGCATGAAGGCCTCGATCATTACGGCAACTTTAATCGTACTCGCAGTTCGGACGCGTTCATCGCCGTTGAAGGAATAGGTGGCTCCGGTGTCGAGGTTCTTGGCGAATAAGAAGACTTTGCCTTTGAACGGCGCGATTTCACCGCGGACGAGCATGTCGAGTGACGGTGCAGGAGGCGCGGGCGTTTGGGCTATCAAGAGATTGTTTGTTATCACGAGATTGGTTGACAGAAACGCAACCATCAAAGCAGTCGTAATGCAGGCTAGCTGTTTGATCGATATCATTCGTCACCCTCTTTGAACAACGCCGGAATCCGAAACGCCGCCGATCTAACTAGGGACGGCCGGTGAAGTCAACAAAAAATATGGCGCAAGTCAACAAAGACATGCGCCATAGAAATCCGCCCAATCTGTAACCTGCCTAATAACGCATGCGCACACGGTACGACAGCGTCGCTTCTCCGTCCTTTGCCACCGGCACGTTGAACTGCGCAGCGAACGCCGCTGTCTTACTGGCTTCGAACGTTGACGAAACCATTTCCCAGTCGCCGCCGATGGGTTCATTCACGACCACGGTAACGGGTACGTCTTTGTGATTGCGAATCTTGATCTCATAAGCATATTCATACAGGTGTCCCGACACGACGATTTTATAGTCCGTTTGTTTCCGCTCGGCCACGATGTCAAACGCGTCGCCAACTTTAACGCGCAGGTCTTCGTCTTTCGGCGTGTGGTCAATCTTATCTTCACCGATAAACTGCTGATTGCCTTTATCGTCTTTCTCGTACAGTCGAATTGTCCCTGCGGGTAGCGGCATCCCGAGTTTGTTCTGCTGCGAATTCCTAAACTGAACATACACGCCTACTTTTTCCTTGATCGGCTGTCCCGGATTATTGTAGTTCGTATAGTAATAGCGCTGGCCGTTCAATACGAACTCCTTTTTCACATCAAAGCCCGCGGCCTCTAAAAGCGAAACCTGTTTCGTTTCGTTATCGCGAATGCTGGTCGGTCGCTGCAATGTGTACAGATGATATTCAAAGAAACCCTGCTCCTTGAAATCGGAGGCATCCGCTGATTTTCGTTGCATGGCGCCAGCCAGAGCGTAATTTCGCTCTTCCGATACGCGGTTCACGTCGCCTGCGACCAATTGCAGGCGCGCATCATCAAAACCGGCTCCGCTACCATTGGTCAGTGTGACCCATCCCTGCAGATCACCTTTGGTATCGTCGGCGTTGACTAACAGGACGTAATCAGCGCGCCAGTTCATGCCGGCGGTGAGATAGCTTGCTTCGACGGTCTGCGGTCGGCGTTCGCGATTCTCAAGATCCCAAACCAGTGTCGGAGTCGCGACCAGGTTTTTCGGCAGATCCGGGAAACGCATTTCAGAAATATTGGTTGGATTAATGACGATTTGGCCATTGATGCGCCAAACCTGGCCGCCATTGTTAGAAAGCAAAGTTGCCTGGACCGGTTCAAAACTTTCTGTGTTGTTCTGAAGGCGACGCAACACCAGCGTGATTTCCCGGCCCACGAATTTGTCGAGTAACTTCGCGGGGTTCAGCAAATCGTATTGATAGTTCTGCTCCAGGATTCGGAGCGAAGCCGGCGCTGTCAGCGAAGACAGATGAACCGTCTCGGGACGAATCTGCGCCGTCACGTCCGCGAACCTCAAAGCAACCTGACCCTGCGGGAGCGTCAATCTGCGTGTCTCGCGCACCAAACCAAGATTCGAGTTATAAACCGTAATGTTAACCGACTGGCGGTCACGCACCGTCGCAGTTTGTTCTGAAGCCTGTCCCAGAGCAGCGTTAGCGCTGACGCAGCACAAAGTAAAGGCAAAAAGGATTCTGCAAATTGGTAACATCGAAGAGTAGCCTCCAAATACATTCATCAATCGAGGCGAATGATTAATTGCGCCCGCAGTTAGAACGCGGGATAACGGCAAGCTTGCGCTAATCGCGTGCGAAACTCTGCCACGCACTGCCGGCCTTAGAAGATGGAGCGAACAATCTCTATAATCGGCTGACTGTTTGCTGACGTTCGCTCCGGACGGGCAAGTCGCCGGTAATCGCCCGCGAACAGATGAGGTGACTTGCTAGATGGCCGACCACAACAAAAGCCGAAACCGCATCGTGATCGAAACGTCCTCGGCGCGCACTCAGCGCGGCTCTCGTTCAACCGGCCGGCATTCCGGGCCCGGAAGCCGCGAAGGAATCGTAGCTCTCTCCATGATTGGAGCGGCCGCCCTCGCAACCTTCATCGCACTCTTTTTGACCAGCCGGCCTTACGACCCGATGAATTCAACGCTCGCCCCTGGTCCGGCGGAGCCTGCGGGTTCTATCGGCATGTCGCCAACCCCTAAGCTGTCGCCCACGATTTCGCCATCGCCGCAACAGAATGTGGCAACGGTTGGAACACCAACGCCCGAAGCCGCGACCGTGCCCGACGACGCTGGAATTCAATTTCAGATTGAGCGCATGTTGACTGCCGATCCAGTCTTATCAAAACTGGATGTCAGCACTCTGGTTGGAGGTGGCAAAGTCACTATAGTTGGTTCGGTAAGATCTGCAGATTTGAAGCAACGCGTCGAGAAGACCATCCGCTCAATTAAAGGCGTCGTCAGCATCGACAATCAAGTGGTCGTTACCGAGGCCACTCCGTAGATACAAGGGCACAGACCAAGTGGAGCGCGGACATTGTCCGCCCGATCGCGCAGTGCGAAGTCGGCTCGAAGGGATTCTTTCAGCAGAGTCTGAGCGGCCGGCGCCCGCTGGCTGAGAGGATGTCCGCGCTTCGTGGCCAAATGAGGTGCGCTGTCGTCCAACCGCTGCTATCATAGTCGCATCGAACTTTGCCAGGCGGAATTTATAGATAAGTCAGGAATTCTCTCAATGATTCATAAGAAACTAGCGGTTTTTCTCACCGCGGCGGCGCTGATGCTGGCGTTGCCAATCGGCGCGCGAAACACCGTGGCCCAGACTAGTTCGTCATCTGAAATAATACTGGTCCTTCCTTTCGAGAATGTTTCCAATCATCCCGAATACAACTGGATCGGTGAAAGTTTCGCGGACTCGCTCTCAGCGCTATTGAACAAGCCAGGGCTGATTGTAGTAACCAGCGAAGAGCGCGCCGTGGCTTATCAGCGTTTGCGCCTCCCATTGACCGTGCTTCCTTCACGCGCTACTGCCATCAAGATTGCACGAGAGCTAAAGGCTTCGATGATTGTCATTGGGACCTACAACGTCGTCCTTGCTCCTCCGGCTTCAGATGACAAATCAAAGACTGCTTCCGACAAGCCCGTGGCTAGTATTTCAGGGGAGGCGCGAGTGGTTCGTGTTAACGAAGGACGGATGGCTGGAGATATTTTCGACGGAGCCTGGGCGCCGCGCGTGTATGACTTTAGCGACGAAGTGACAAACCTCCAAAAAGTGCACGGAGAACTCGCCTATCAAATTCTATTTCAGAGAGACAAGGCTCTCTCGTTTTCCCGCAATCAGTTAACACAGGAAGCTACGAAGGTGCCGGTCCTGGCGTATGAGGCTGTCCAGAAGGGACTACTCACTCCGGATAGCGACCCTACGCGGTCGGTGTACTTCAAGAATGCCCTACGGCTTTTTGCCAAGGACAATGGCGGCGCGGTCTATCCACAGGCAGCGTTTGAGCTGGGACGCTTCTACTTCAAACAGTCGCAGTGGAAAGAGTCGATCGAGTATTTTACAATGCTGCAAAAAAAGGACGCTCATTACGGAGAGGCCCAATTCTATGCCGGTCTCGCTTATTGGAAGACCGGCGATATTCCTAATGCGATGACGACTCTTATTCCGCTGGCGGATGAGAAGGTAATGCCGCTGGTTGGTGTCTACAACAACGCTGGCGCAGTTTCCGTTGCTGCGGCGCGTGATGAAAAGAACCCTGAGGAAAGAACGCGTCTGTTGCTTCAGGGAATCACGTTGCTGTCGCGCGCAGTCGATTCGTCACCTGACGACACCACCGTTCTCTTCAATTATGCGTACGCTCTCTTTCTTGCTGAGAAATACCCTGAAGCTGCCGAGAAGCTCGAGAGAGTGATTGCCGCTAACCAAAAAGACGGTGATGCATACTTTCTTCTGGCAAAAATTCAAGAGCGTGCGAATCATGCCGAAGCCGCGAGTGCGGCAGACAATCAAGCGCGAAAGTATATGCCGCAGCAGAGTTATGCAAAATGGCAGACTGACTGGCAGAAGTCGCCATCTCTCGCAACTCTCTCTTTGCGCACGCGTGATGTGCTTAATCAAATTGACCTTTCCGATATAGATCGACGGAATAACATGGACGCGGCCAAAGCCAACAGTACGGAGGAAGCGCTAAATAAGATTCGCGATCTGTATCAGCAGGGACGAGATGACGAGGCGCTGACGGAGATTAGAAAGGTCTTGATTGTCGAGCCGACCAACGCCGAGGCCTTTCTCCTTAGTGGACGCATAAATCAGCGTCGTGGAGATCAGGAAGCCGCAATCGCGGCGTTGAAGACAGCAATCTTCTGGGATCCGCCGCCAAAGATGATCGACGCCCACATCTTGCTCGGTCGGATCTTTCTCGAACGCGGAGATTTGGGGGAGGCTCGGAAGTACTCGGTGAGCGCGATCAACATCGATCCCAGTAATCCGGAAGCGATGGCGTTGCAACGTCAAGTGACGATGGGAAGAAGGCCATAAGAGAAATAGCGGCACGGGAAGTGCTGAGCATAGAAACGGCTAGCACGAAATGAAACGTGCCCCCGCCGCCATCACTTCTCTGAGCGCCGCATGCCGCTGCGCCAGCCGCCCGCCGAGCAACCCTTCAGTC